>Ga0193751_1001812_pt1 | contig 13322 bp, 17 predicted proteins | sample L1c2metaG_FD_143050 | JGI IMG/M metagenome (GOLD analysis project Ga0193751, IMG submission 143050) | Soil microbial communities from a riparian zone of the East river system, Colorado, United States - L1c2 | ecosystem: Environmental > Terrestrial > Soil > Riparian zone | place: USA: East River... | reverse complement strand
AAGCCCGAGCTGATCCCAAGCGTCCGGCCGCACGGGACCGGCTGGTTCGCGACCCGCGACCCATTCTCCTTCACGCTTCAGGAGCTCGACTTTGCCGACGACGCCCGCCGCCTCGAGACCGGCACGTGGGCGATGGCCTGCCACTATGCCGGGCTCGCCGGCCTGGAGCTGATTCTCGAAGTCGGCGTCGAGCACATCCAGGAACGGCTGCGAGACTTAACCGACCGCATCCTCGAGCGCTGCGACGCGGGCGGCGTCAAAACCTTCACGCCCCGTGACCGCAATCAGCGGTGCGGGATCGTCACGCTCGAATGCGACCACCCGGAGGACGTCGAGCAGCAGCTTCATCGCGCGGGCGTCATCGTCGACTCCCGTCCCGGCCGGGTACGCCTGTCACCTCACTGGTGCGTGACCGAGTCGGAGCTGGAACGAGGAATGGACCTGGTCCTCGAACACCTCGCAACGGCGACCCGAACTCGCTAGGTCGATTCGGCCCCCCTGACGCCAACGGGATGCATCCGGTGCTCCTCAAGGGCACCGCTGACGCCAGAGGGGCGGAATTCGCGCGGCGGCCTTACTTGATCTCCGCCGTCGCCCCCGCTTCCTTCAACCGCGCCACGGCTTTCTCCGCGTCCGCCTTGCTCACGTTCTCGAGCACGGGCTTCGGGGCGGCGTCGACCAGGTCTTTGGCTTCCTTCAAGCCGAGCTGTGTCAGCTCGCGCACGGCCTTGATCACGTTGATCTTGCTCTCGCCGACCGCGGCGAGGTTGACCGTGAACTCCGTCTTCTCCTCTTCCGCCGCGGCGCCGTCCGCCGAGCCCGCGGCAGGAGCCGCCGCCACCGCGACCGGTGCCGCTGCCTTGATGCCGAACTCGTCTTCGATCGCCTTGACGGCCTCGACCACGTCGAGGATCGTCCAGTCCTTCAACGCCTCTACGAAATCCTTCGGGGTGAGTTTTGTCGCCATAGCTGCTTACGCTGCCTCCAATTTCGATTTGTATGCGTTCAGCAATCCAATGAGCTGCTGAACAGGGGTCTGCATGATTCCGACGAGCTGGCCGACCGGGGACTGAAGCGTGCCCAAGAGCTGGGCTAGCAAGACCTCGCGCGATGGCAGATCTGCCAGCTGCTTGATCTGGTCGCGGCCGAACACCCGTCCCTCCACGAGCCCGCCGACCACATCGACCTTGAGCCGCGTGGTGCGAACGAACTCGTTGATGAGCCGAGGCGGCAGGCTGAGGTCGTCGTAGCCAAACGCGATCGCGACCGGCCCCTTGAGCTCCGACTCGAGCTCCTTGTAGCCCGCAGCCTCGGCTGCCCGCCGCGCCAGCGTGTTTTTCACCACTCGGTACTCGACACCGCCCGAGCGCAGCTTTCCGCGCAGCTCCTGGATCTGGCTGACCTTCAAGCCCCGGTAGTCGGTCAGCACCGCCACCTTGGCCTTCTTCAGCTTCTCCGTCAGCTGCTCGACCTGCTCCGCTTTCTGTTCTTTCCTGGCTCTCGGCAAAAGAAAATCCTCCCTGCCCACAACCCGCCAAGGCAGGAAGGATCAAAAAATCCTTCACTTCTTTTCGCCTCGGTAGGAGATTAAGCGGTGCTATGCGCCGCGCCTACTGTCTGGGGCAGGCCGCGAATTATACGGAGTTAGTCTTCACCCAGTCTTCGCGCAGCACCTCGGTCAGGATCGCGTCGACCCACTTGCCGCTGATGAAGACCTACTGACGCCTGCGACCTATGACCTCGTAGCCCGCCGCGGCCTGCGCTCGCCCGCTCGCCTCGTTCCCTTCGAAGTACATCGATTTCAGTTTTCGCAGCGGCAGCTCGGTGAACGCGTAGCGAGCTCGCAGCTGCATCAGCTCGGTAGCCAGCCCCTGTCGCCATACCTTCTTGTCCCCGATCACCGTGCCCGTCGTGCCCGAGCCGTATTTCCAATCGATCTCGTGGATGCTCGTGGTGCCAACCGTGCCACCTTCGTGTTCGATCACCCAGATGATGCCGTTTGGATCCCCTGACACCTTGTCGAGCCACGCGTTCTGGTCCGCAAGGTTCGTGGGGTTCCGGCGGCTGAGGAAACGCGTGACCTCCCTATCTTCGAACCACGTGAGCATCACCTCGGCGCCCTCCGGCTTCGGTGGACGCAGGCAAACCAGCTTGCCCTGGATGACCGGGCCGTACATGGCCCGAAGCCTAGCTCGACGTGTGGAGCTTCGCGGCTTCCTTCACGTCGACTGGAACCGACGGCCCTTGAGTCGCCGCCAGATAGAACGTGCGCAGGTACTGGCCCTTCGAAGTCGAGGGCTTGTTGCGGATCAGCGCATCGACGAGCGCCGTCAGGTTCTGGTGCAGCTGGCTCGAGTCAAACGAAACCTTGCCGATGGGGGCGTGGACGATGCCGAACTTGTCGGTCCGAAACTCGACCTTGCCGCCTTTCACCTCGCGAACTGCGCGCGCGACGTCCTGGGTGACGGTGCCCGACTTGGGGTTGGGCATCAAACCGCGAGGTCCGAGGATCTTTCCGAGCGGACCGACGCGAGACATCATGTCCGGCGTCGCCACCGCGGCGTCGAAATCAGTCCAGCCGTCCGACACCTTCTTGACGAGGTCCTCCCCGCCGACGAAATCCGCGCCCGCCTCCTGCGCCTCGCGCGCCCGATCACCGACGGCGAAGACGGCGACGCGCACCTTCTTGCCCGTTCCGTTGGGCAGGACGACCGATCCGCGCACCATCTGCTCCGCGTGCCGAGGATCGACGCCGAGGCGGATGTGCGCCTCCACCGTGGCGTCGAACTTCGAGACCGAAGTGTCCTTGGCGAGCGCGACCGCCTGCTCGGTGGCCAGCCCACCGTTGCCGTTGGCCGCCACCGCGGCCTCGACCTTCTTGGCCGCCTCGATGTATTTCTTTCCGTGTCGCTTCGACATCGCTACTCGATGACCTCCAGGCCCATCGAACGAGCCGTGCCTTCGATCATCTTCATCGCCGCCTCGGTCTCGTAGGCGTTGAGGTCCTTGCGCTTGGTTTCGACGATGGTCCGGAGCTGCTGCCGGGTGACGCGGCCGATCTTCTCTCGATTCGGCTTCGCCGATCCTTTCTCGACACCGGCCGCTCGCTTGAGCAGGTTCACGGTCGGCGGGGTCTTGAGGACGAACGTGAAGGATCGGTCTTCGAAGATCGTGATCTCGGCCGGGACCACGTCGCCGGCCTGCGCGGCAGTGCGCTCGTTGTAGGCCTTGGTGAACTCCATGATGTTGATGCCATGCGGGCCGAGCGCGGTGCCGACGGGCGGCGCGGGTGTGGCGCGGCCCGCTTGCAGCTCGAGCTTGAGGATCGTGCGGACCTTCTTCTTGCTCATGTGTCGTCAGTGGACCTTCTCGACCTGCAGGAGGTCGAGCTCGACCGGGGTCTCTCGGCCGAACATGTTGACCAGCACCTTGAGCTTTCCCTTCTCGGGGTTGATCTCGTCGACCTTGCCGTGGAAGTCGGTGAACGGCCCGTCTACCACTCGCACCGACTCACCGACCTGGAACTCGACGCGGATCTTCGGCGCTTCCTGCTTCATCTGCTTCTGGATCGCCCGAACCTCTTTCTCTTGAAGCGGTACCGGACTGTTGGCGGAGCCCACGAAGGAAGTCACGCCGGGCGTGTTGCGGACCACGAACCATGAGTCGTTCGACATCACCATGCGGACGAGGATGTAGCCCGGGAAGATCCGCTTCTGGACGTGGCGGCGCTTGCCGTCCTTGATCTCAATCTCGTCTTCCATCGGCACGAGCACCTGCAGGATCTTGTCCTGCATGTCCATGGACTCGATCCTCTTCTCGAGGTTCTTCTTGACCTTTTCCTCGTGGCCCGAGTAGGCGTGGACCACGTACCACTGCGCTTCCTGGTCGGGTGTCGTAGACGTTCTCTCAACAGCCATTAGTGCTGTCCATAGATGAATTGCTTGGCGACCGCGCCCAGAAGGTAGTCCGCCCCGCCGATGTAGATGCCGAGCACGATGACGGTGAAGATCACCACCAGCGTGTAGCGGTACAGCTCACCCCAGGTCGGCCAGACGACCTTGCGCAGCTCGTCGAAAACCTCGCGTAGAAACCGACCGATGCCGCCTTCGGCGGTCGGTTCGGTGCGCTTGCGTGCGGTTACAGCCATTTGAGTCCTACTTGGTCTCCCTGTGGAGGGTGTGCTTGCGGTCCCACTTGCAGTACTTGGTGAGCTCCATCCGGTCAGGATCGTTCTTCTTGTTCTTCACGGTCGTGTAGTTGCGCCTTTTGCAGACAGTGCAGGCGAGAGTGATGATGTCTTCCATGGTTGGCTCTTTGGTTGGGGCTGAAATAAAAAAGCCTAGGTTTCCCAGGCGCTGTCAATAGTACCAGAGCGATCGCCGAAGCCTCTTACGGCAGCAAAGTCCTGGTGAGCGTCATGGCCAACCAGTCCCGGTAGTGCTCGACCGCCCAACCGCGCTCTGCCCTCAACAGCCTGTGGACCTCTGGGCTCGCGACCGTCCACACGATAGCAGCGGCGTGATCGACGCTCATCCCGTCGCGCAGAGGCCCGTTGGAAGCGATCCACGACGCGAGTTGGCGGATGTTGTCCAGGCGGCTTCGTTCCGTCTGGCTTCTGAATGCCGCGATCTCCGGGTCGACCGCCGCCGCCCCTCGCACGATGTCGTCCACTGGACGAACCCGCTCCAGGATTGTGGTCACGTCGCTGGCAAAGGCCTCGAGCTGCCGGCGCTGGCTGGGTTCACGCTTGACCGCTTGGGGTCCAGGGCGCTCCAGGAGGCCGACCGGCCCTTCGTCTCCCCCTACCCTGACGTCGAGCAACTTGCGGAGCAGCCCTGGCTTACTCTGAAAGCTCGCATAGACCGTATCGGTCGCCACGCCTGCGGTCCTCGCAATGGCCGCCATCGAAGTGTTCGCATAGCCCCGTTCCGAGAACAGCTTCTGCGCCGCGTCGAGAACGCGAGCCCGCGTCTGCCGCGCCTGTTCCTTGCGCAGTTTTGACTCGTAAGACCGTGGCGCCTTGACATTTGCCACAGTTTCATCCTACCATGCCAGTAGTCATCCTAGTATGCCTCGGATGAATTGAAAGGAGGACGGAAACATGTCGACATCGAGCAACGAAGCCAAGTACCGCCGGCTCATCGAGGAGGGCTTCAACCAGGGCAATCTGGCGGTTGCAGACGAGCTGGTGGCTTCTGAAGCCATCGAGCACCAGCGCGGCATCGGCGGCGGGCCCGAGGGCGTGAAGGGCACCATCAAGTACCTTCGCGGCGCGTTCCCCGATTTCAAGATCACGATCGAAGAGGTGATATCCGTCGGCGACAAGGTCTGGGTTCGCCAGCGCGGCGGCGGCACCAACCTCGGGCCTTTCAACGGCCACCCGCCGACAGGGCGAAACGCCTTCACCGACGTGATGGACGTTGTCCGTTTCGAGGACGGGAAGATGGTGGAGCACTGGGGCGTACCCGACCAACTGGGAATGATGCAGGCGCTCGGCCTCCTACCGTCGCGCTAATACACTCTCCGGGGTGACGTCCGAGCGGCTCGCCGGCATCGGGGGTTGGTACCTCCGTGCCGGCCTGTTCGTTCTCCCACTCGCTTACTCGTGGAACACCTACGACCACTACGTCGTCCCCAAGCTCCTGGTCGCCCGGCTGCTGGTCGTGGGTCTGCTCTTCCTATTCATTGCGCGGGCGTTGATAGCCCGATCGCTGGTATTCAAGCGGACGCCCCTCGACTGGCCTCTGCTCGCCTTCGTGGCGTCAGCAGCGCTCTCCACCCTGTTCGCGGAAAACCAGAACGTCGCCGTTTTCGGCATCTACTCGCGCTACGACGGCCTGCTGACGATCCTGACTTACGCGGCGCTCTTCTGGCTTGCTGTGCAGACGCTGCAAGGACCGGCCGACGCCAGGAAGCTGCTGTGGGTGCTCCTGGCCGGTGGCTACCTGGTGGCCGCGATCGCAATCGTCCAGTCGGTGACGGACTCGCTCGGTCTTGGCGTCTTCATGCCTGCCTCCGGCACTCTTGGCCAGAAGAACGTGCTGGGCGCATTCCTGGCATTGCTCTGCCCGCTCGCATTCGGCGAGCTGGCCGCCGCCAGGTCGTGGGGAGCGCGGCTCTTGGCGGCCAACGCCCTCACGGTCTTCGGGCTCGCCCTGTTCCTGAGCTTCAGCCGGAGCGCCTGGGTCGCGATGGCACTGGCGGCGATCGTCGTCGGAGTCGGGGTGCGAGGACCCGGCCTGAGGATCGCAACCGGCAGCACTGCCGGCATCATCGTCCTGGCCGCCGCCATCGCGCTGCTCGCCCAGGCCGGCGGCCTGCAGCCCCAGCGCGCCGACCTCGGCGAGTTCGGCGACCGGCCGGCGGTTTATCGGGACAGCCTCCACCTGATCGCCAGCCGTCCGCTGGTCGGCTACGGGCCGGACAACTTTGGCCTCGTGTTTCCACGCTTCGAGAGCACTGATCTGCACCAGCAATGGGACAAAGCCCACGCTGAGACGCTGCAGATCGCCGCGACCCAGGGCGTTGCCGGCCTCGCTGCCTACCTCTTTCTCCTCGTCGCCTTCATACGCGCGTTCTGGCGTGGGCGCCGAAACCCGGGTGCGTTCGCAGTTTTCGCCGGGTGGGTCGGTTACACCGCGACGCTCCAGGTCAACTTCTCGGCGCTGGCCGCGGCTTTCCCTTTCTGGATCTTCGCCGCCGCGGCTGTGGAGACGTGGGGAGCCACGCGAACCGCGCAGGTTGCCGAGTGGACGGGCGGAAAGAGCCTTGCGCCGGCTGGATCGACGGTCCTGGCGGGCGTGATGATCGCCATTGCGGCAGCAAGCTTCCTCCCCTACCTCGCCGACGCCCGCCTGCTCGAAGCCGTCAACGCAGACTTCGCCGGGCGCAACCGCGAGGCCCTGGCGCCGGCCCAGGAGGCAGCAAAACTCTGGCCGCCCGAGAGCGTGTATGCGGTGGAAGTCGGCAACGTCGCGTTCGAGCGCCAGGATTGGGTGCTCGCTCGTGACGAATATCTCGAAGCGGTGGGTCGCCTCGGCGAAGGACGAGATGCGGCGCGCAAAGCCGTCGAGCTGAACCGGTTCGATGGCGCCAACCAGGCCCTGCTCGCGCAATTCGAGGCTGCGCAGCCGTAACCAAGGGATAGGGCCCAGCGATTGACTGACATGGGACGGCTTACGGCAGGTTCTCCTCGATGCTGATGGCTCCTCGGTCGAGGCAGATCCTCGCCGGTGTGCTCGTATCGGTCGTCACGCTGGCAGTGATCGGAGTCGTGCTCGTGGCCATGACCCCGGTCGGGTGCGGTCCCGCGAACGCGATGGGGATCAAGTCGATCGCCAACCGGTGCAAGACGCAGCCCGTGGCCGCTTTGCGGTCGCCGACCCCGAGTCCCTTCGTGTTCCCCACACCTATCCCACCGCCTTACACTCCGCCGGCTTCGGCTCCGTACAATCCGCCGGCGTCACCGCCTTACTATCCGCCGGCGTCCGCGCCCTTCTACCCGCCCTCGACACCTGCATACCCCCCGTTCTATCCGCCCGTAAGCGGGGCCGGTGGCGGCCCGGTGATACCCCCGATCCAGCTGACGTGCACCCTGCCGGTCTTTGCCGGGCCGCCCGGGAGTGGCGGGTTCATCACCTTCCCGAACGGCGGGTTCACACCCGACCCGAAGAGCGGCGTGACGCTGCCCTCGCCAAGCCCAGGCTCAGCCTCCCCGTCGCCGCAAATTGGCGGGCCTGGACCGGGGTATGGATACGGGTATCCAGGCTTGAGCTGGGACCTGGCCCAGAAGAAGTGGTTGCCGGTCCCGTACACGTGGGTCACGCCCGACGGCAGCAAGTACGCCTACACGGCGCCTGACTCGATATATGTCGAGGACGTCGCGGGCAACACCCAGGTCGAGCTCGGTGAAGGTAAGTCGTGGCAGATCATCGGCGTACTCGCCGACGGGGTGTATGCCATGAACACAACTAACAATGGGTTGGTCGCCGGGTTATGGGTGCTGCCGTACTCGTCACCTGCGCGTCAGATCACGACGACCGGTTACTGGCAAGGTGTCACGGCTGGAGCGGCCTATGGCACTGCGGTATCAGCGGTCCCGCAGGGAGTCAGCACCACCATCATCAAGCTCGATTTGCAGACGGGGGCCATCGACCAGAATTGGTTCACACGCCAAGGCACAAACAGCTCCGTTACCGGCTTCGACGGCCACGGCAACCCCATCCTTTATGTGAACAGCTTCACGGGCGGTGCCAACGAAGTCTGGATTATCACCGGGTCGGATCTCGGCACGCCGATCATGGGCTCACAGAACGGTGTCTTCGTCAACGGCACTCCAGTCGCCGACAGCCACGGGGTCTGGTTCTCGGCCTCGATCCAGAACTTCAGCAATGGCAGCAACAGTGGACAACTGCTCTATGTGCCCAACTCGGGCGTCTATGTGATGAGCCAGATCGGCGGCCAGCTGGCGGGCGGCTGCAACTAGCCGCATATCATCTCCTGCATGCTCGCCACCATCGCCGTGCTCCACGGTGACCAGACTGGCGAAGAGCTTCTCAAAGAGGCGGTCCGACTCCTCGACCCCGACGTCATCGGCTTCACGGTCAGCCGGCGCGACTTCGACCTTTCCCTGTCAAAACGCCGCGAGACCCGCAACCAGGTGGTCCTGGACGCAGCAGCGGCGCTGCGCGAGTGCGGCTATGGGCTGAAGGCGGCGACGATCACGCCCGAAGGGGCGGGCGACGTCGGCAGCCCAAACGCGATCCTTCGCAAGCAGATCGACGGCCGGGTGATCGTCCGCACCGGGCGGCGCATTCCGGGCGTGCGGCCGCTGGCGGGCGTCCATGCGCCCATCTCTGTGATTCGCATGGCGGTGGACGATGCCTATGGCGCCAAGGAATGGCGCGAGGGCCACGACCTGGACGAGTGGGCGTATAGGACCGAGAAGATCAGCCGGCGCACGAGCCGCATCGTCGCCGAGTACGCCTTCAACCACGCGAAGCGGACCGACGCGAAGGTGTTCGGCGGCCCCAAGTACACAGTCAGCCCCGTGTACGAGGGCATGTTCAAAGAGGAGCTCGACGCCGCCGCGCAGCGCCATCCCGACGTGCGCTACGAACCGCAGCTGATCGATGCCACGTACGCACTGCTGCTAGCGACGACCGGCGAGTCGCTCGTCATCCCGGCCCTCAACCGCGATGGCGACACGCTCTCCGACCTCGTCATGCAGATGTTCGGCACGATCGCCGGCGCCGAGTCGGTGCTGCTGGCTTTCGACAGCGCCGGCGAGGTGTCGGTGGCGATGACGGAGGCGCCGCACGGCACCGCCCCCTCGCTCGAAGGCAAGAACGTGGCGAACCCGATGGCGATGATCCTGGCCGTCGCCTCGCTGCTTGGCTACATGAAAGGCGAGCAGCCGCACCGGGCCTCGCGCACGGTATACGAGGCAGCGCTCGAGACGGTCTCCGACGGCATCCGAACCGCCGACCTTGGCGGCCAGGCCACAACCAGCGAGTTCACGGACGAGGTGATTCGTCGCGTCCGTACCAAGATTGACGTCTGGAGCGCGTTAGCAGACATAGAGAGGTAGGTTCCCTGTTCCCCGTGGGACCGGGTTGTTCGAGAGGTTAGGAAACAGGCGGTGAGCACGCCGATACGGTATTTGGCGCTTGGCGATTCGTACACCATCGGCACGGGTGCGTCCGATGAGTCGCACAACTTCCCGTCGATCCTGGCGCACGTCCTGGCGGGCGCGACGCGCACGGAGGTCACGCTCACCAACCCGGCCGTGAACGGTTTCACGACGCTCGACCTGCTCGCCAAGGAGCTCGATCGGGTCAACGGCCTCCAGCCCGACGTGGTGACGGTGCTGATCGGGGTCAACGACCTCGTCCAGAACAGGTCGGCCGACGAGTACAGGGCCTCCCTCACTACCATTTACGACCGCATCGCCGCGATGCACCCGGCCGCCGAGTGTGTGGCCGCCATCTCCATTCCCAACTGGTCCGTCGTACCGGCCGCCGCACAGTACGGGGAGCCGCGGTTGATCCAGACCGTGACCAACGACTTCAACGCCATCGCCCGGAAGGAGGCTCTCGACCGCGGCTTCACCTGGGTCGACATCACTGGGGTCAGCACATATCGCCTCGGCTCACCAGGCTGGATCGCAGCCGACGACCTACACCCGGGCGATGCTCAGTACCAGGCGTGGGCCGAGGTCATCTGGGCCGCGGTCAAGGAATCCTGGACGTCAGCTGTGGCACGAAGATAAAGACTCTTCCGCGGGAGAGTGAGCAGCAGCGCTTGCCCGGCCGCTAGTCCTCTGGGGTCCCCGCGACGGAGTCGCGGGAGGCAGCGTTGCGACGAGCGGGGACCCGCAGGTTTCCGCTCATTACACGGTGATTCTCTTGAAGGATTCGGCATAGCGGTAGCCGGCTTTCTTTCCGATCTCCCGGCTCCGCTTGCGCATGAACTTCTCGAAGTCCCATTCGCGACCGGGCTTGGCGACCTGGCTCTTGTGCTTCTTCAGGGCCTCCATCTTGAGGTCGAAGGTCGGCGTGATGTCGACCAGATAGTCGCCGGACGTCCAGAACGGGATCCAAACCTCTTTGACGATGTGAGGCCCGTATCCCTCTTTGAGCAGGCTTCGGAAAGCGCGAGGGTTACGTGAATCGGGATACACCGCGGCCATGGTGGCCTCGCCCACGGCGAGGTGGTCGGGGTGTGAACCGCCCATCGGCATATCGATGGCACGACCTGGGAGGTGGGTGATGACGAGGTCGGGCTTGTGCTTGCGGATCATCCGCACGATGTCGTGACGGAGCTTCAGGTCTGGCGTGAGGTGACCGTCCTTGTAACCCAGGAACTCGACCTTCTTCACGCCGAGCACCTTCGCCGCGGCTCGTTGCTCCTTCTGGCGGATCGCAGTCAGCTCGGAATCCTTCTGCTTGGGGTCCTCGCCCCCCTGTGAACCGTCGGTGACGATGACGTAGGTCACCTTCGCTCCGTCCTTGGCGAACTTTGCCACCGAGCCGCCGGCGCTGAACTCGGGGTCATCCGGGTGCGCGGAGACGACGAGGACGCGGTCGAACTTGGGACCCTTGCCATTGCCAATGGCACCCCGCCTTCGCAGGACTGTCTTCTTCTTAGCCACGAGGTTCAGATTAGAAGAATTCAGATCAGCGCTTGGTCGACTTGACGATCGCGCCCAGCGACGCCAGAGGGATCGCCGCCTGAAGGGGCCGCCACAACACCTCGAGCTGCTCGAGGCTGAGTCGGGTCCGCGAGCCGATCACACGACCCCCGAACACCGCCGTCTTCGCGGCCGCCCAGCCCTCGCTCCCGCTCACGCGCATCGGCACTGTGACGACCGCGGCGAGCGCGGCCGCCTCTTCCGCCGTCCGCGAACCGCCATCGGCGGTGGCCTTGGAAAGCACGCTCGATACGTCATCGGCCATCTGCCACGGCCTCGCCAGCAGTGCGCACTGGTTTGCGCTGAGGCGTCCAATGGCGCTCACGTAGCGAAGCACCGGCGCGCCCAGTGACCGCGGATTCGTGACCGGTATGGCGGACGCGAACGGCGCGTACGAGGCGGCGAACTTGATCGGCGCGAGATTCTGGCGCCGCACCAGCGCTGACGCGGCCTGCCACGCGGCCACGGGCTCATCGTCCGAGCGAAGCTCGAGGAAGTCGAGCAGAGCAGTGCCGGCATTGACCAGCGGCGCCACCACGTCCTGGTTGACCGCCGGGATCGACTCAGCGATCTTGACCCAATCGCCGGTGTTGAGTGCCGCGACCAGTTTCGGGAAGGCATCGACGTCGACGTAGTCGAGCTGCACGATCTCCCCGAAAGCGCCGTACCCGCGCATCGACTCGTCGTAGGTCAGCTCCGCCTTCGCCGCGACAGTCACAGCCGCGCGCTCCACCGCGGCGAAGCTGCGGCAGCGCGTGAACGTATCGAGCTCCTTCGTGCCTTTGATCGCCGCCAGGAGCGAGCGAACCACCCCCGCCGGCTCGGCACCGGTCTGACGGGTCACGGTGGCGACCAGCTGCCGGCGGTCGAGGACCCGAAGCCACTGGATCGGAGTGAGCTCAACGACTCCTTTGATGAATGTCGCGACCTCGGCGTTGTTGGGACCGTACGGTGCCGGCGCTTTGGAAGTGGCGCGCTTCGCCGGCGGACGCGAGGTGCCTGTCGCTGATACCGACGCTGGTGGCTTCGTGATGGCTGCGGTCGCCCGCTCCACCGCCGCGCGCATCCGCGCGCGCACCGGCCTGGACACCCGCTCCTCAATCGAAGCCAGCGGGATGGCCGGCTCGAGCGGCGCCCATAAGACGGCGATCTGCTCCTTGGTCAGCTCCGCGCGCGCGCCAAGGACCCTGCCGCCATGGACGACCGTCTTCACCGCGGCCCAACCGAGGTCTCCGGCGAGCTGCGTCGGGATGGTTCTCAGGGCGATGAGGGCCGCCGCCTCCTCCGGTTTCAGGTAGTGCTTCGCCACGACCTGGAGCAGTGCGCGCGAGGAATCGGCGTCCAGCCGCCAGCGGCGGGCAAGCAGTTCGCATTTCTCCTTCGTCAGCGCCTGCACGGCCGTCAGGAAGCGCATCGTCGTCGGATCGAGCGCATCGAAACCTGCAACTGGGATCAGGGTGATGAACGGCGCGTAGTGGGCGCCGAACTTCAGCGGCGAAAGGTGCTCGCGCAGAACGAGCGCCGACAGCGCCTGCCATGCGGTGGCCACCTTGTCGTCGCTTCGCTTGTCCAGGGTTTCGAACAGCGACTCGCCGGCCCTCGACATCGGCTCGGACAGGCGGCCGTCGGTGCTGCGAATCGCGTCTTGGACCGCCCGCAGGGACTCGGTCGCCTCGACGACGTCTTCCTTGGTGACGGTCGACACCAACCGGCGGGCGGTGAGGACCTGGCGCCACTGCCACGGCGTCAGCTGGGCGGCCGCGTGGATGAACGCGTCGACCTCGGCCGTGTTCTCGCCGAACCGGCGGGAGGCGTCGTCGTTGGCACGCAGGATGCGGCCCAGGAGGCCGTGGGTGGCGGGCGCCATTCCGAACACTTTAGTCGGCGCGGCAGCCCGATCAGCCGGGCTAACCACCCGGAGGTTTTAGACGATCTCAACCTTCAACAAGTTGGTCTGACCGGGCCGCCCCACAGGCACGCCGGCCACCACCACGACCCGGTCGCCTGATCGCACAAGCCCGCTCTGTGCCGCCGCCTCGGTGGCGTTGGCGACCATCTGGTCCGTGTCCCGACCCGGGCTGACAAGCAGCGGGATCACACCCGCATAGAGCGCGGTTTTGCGAAGGACGTC
>Ga0193751_1001811_pt1 | contig 13328 bp, 7 predicted proteins | sample L1c2metaG_FD_143050 | JGI IMG/M metagenome (GOLD analysis project Ga0193751, IMG submission 143050) | Soil microbial communities from a riparian zone of the East river system, Colorado, United States - L1c2 | ecosystem: Environmental > Terrestrial > Soil > Riparian zone | place: USA: East River... | reverse complement strand
GCCGGTTTTTCCATCGGCTGGGGGCATCGCAGCTTGCCCGCAACATATGCTCAGAAGCGGGTGGCGCCGGCGTCAGGTCGGTTTACGGCGCAAACATGGGGACGGAGCCGGAACAGTTCCGGCATTCCAAATACATCATCGCCTGGGCGGCAAATATCCACGGCAACAATGTGCACCTTTGGCCTTTCATCGAAGAGGCGCGACGCGACGGCGCGAAACTGGTAGTGATTGATCCCTATCGGACACGCACCGCGGCCTGCGCTGACTGGCACATTCCGATCAATCCCGGTACTGACGTCGCGCTTGCGCTCGGCATGATGCACGTCATCATCAACCAGAACCTGCACGACGCCGATTACACTTCCCAGCACACCGCAGGATTTGACGAGTTGCGGATGAAGGTGCAGGAGTATCCGCCGGAAAAGGTTGCTCAGTGGACGGGAATGGCTGCCGCTGACATCGAGAAACTCGCAGTGGAGTACGCAACTTGCCGGCCGGCGGCCATTCGCATGAACTATGGGGTACAGCGCTCACAGAATGGCGGCATGGCCTCGCGGACGATTGCTATGCTCCCGTGCATCACCGGTTCATGGAAAGAGGTTGGCGGCGGCTTGCAGCTTTCCACCAGTGCCGCGTTTGGACTGAACAACGCCGCTCTCGAACGTACCGACCTGATGCAATCGTCATTGGGCAGAGATGCTCGGACCATCAACATGGTCGAACTGGGTCAGGCGCTGAATGTGGTGAATGATCCTCCGGTGAAGGCTCTGTTCGTATACAACTCGAATCCGGCGGCAGTTTGTCCCAATCACAATGACGTCGTTCGCGGTCTGCTGCGGTCTGATTTGTTTACCGTAGTGCATGAGCAGTTTTTCACCGACACCACCGACTATGCCGACATCGTCCTGCCGGCGACAACTTTCTTCGAGCACAAGGAACTGCAATCCGCGTACGGGCACTACTATCTCCAGGCGTCGAATCAGGCGATTGAGCCTCTAGGCGAGTGTCGGTCGAATGTAGATTTGTTTCGGGCTTTGGCTAAGAGAATGGGATTTGAGGAAGAATGCTTTCAGGATTCGGTTGAAGACATGATGGATGAGGCGCTGGCATCGTCCAATCCCTGGCTACAGGGAATCACTCGAGAGCGGCTGGAGAAGGAAGGGCACATCCGCCTGAATTTTGAGGGGAACGGAAACGCATCGACTGAACCCTTTCTGCCTTTTGCGAAAGGCAATTTCCGCACTCCAAGCGGCAAGGCGCTGCTTTACAACGAGAGCCTCAAAGCTTTGGGGCTCGACCCGGTCGCGGCTTTTATTCCGCCGGAAGAGTCTCGCCACACCGGCAACGCGAAAGCCTTTCCTCTGGAACTGCTGGCGCGCAAAGCCGACAACTTCCTGAACTCGACTTTCTCTAACTTGCCGGGCATGCAGTCTCTGGAGGAAGTTGGCCTGCTGGAGATGAATCCGTCCGATGCGCTGCCGCGCGGCATTCGGGATGGCGATACGGTGAAAGCGTTTAATCGCCGCGGCGAAATGCAACTGAAAGCCAAAGTAGATGGCAACGTTTCGCCAGGAGTAGTTGCGGCGAAGCTGCACTGGGCAAAACTTACACCCGGCAATCGAAACATCAACGTACTTACGTCGGAAAAACTCACCGACATGGGCAACTCCGCCACGTTTTATTCCGTCTTGGTTGAGGTGGAGCTTTTTCGGCGGGACCCCGTGAGTGCAAGTTGAAGCGGCGGTCTTGGACGCTCTCCACAGCTCTACCGTATAATTGCGGTTTTCCATACTCTACCTATCTGAGGTAACTGGCGATTTCTCGCATTCATCAGGATAGTCCTGCGGTTTGGGGACAAAGCACCTCAGGGTGTCTGGCGAAGTTCACAGCCAGACGCGCATCTCATTCATTTGGAAAGATTTGTCTTGATCTCCTCGGTGGTTTAGCGGGCCTACTTTTTCTACTGGCCGGCGCGACGCCCGCGCTCGCTCAGCAGGACTTGGTCAGCGCCGTTGAAGTCCACGGCAATCGCAGCGTTCCCGCAGAAGCGGTTCGAGCGCATATCTTCACCCATCCTGGTGACGTCTACGACCAAGCGGCCATCGAGCGGGACTTTAACTCGCTGTGGAATACCGGCTACTTCGAGGACATCCGCTTCGAACGCGAGGCCACACCCAAAGGCTGGGTTATCCACGTCTATGTGAAGGAAAAGCCACGGATCAAAGAGATCAGCTATCTGGGGATCAATGCGATTTCGAAGAGCGACATTCTCGACCGGTTCAAAGAGGCCAAAGTCGGGCTCTCGGTCGAATCGCAGTATGATCCCACCAAAGTGAAGAAGGCCGAGGTCACGGTCAAGCAGTTGGAGGCGGAGCACGGACATCAGTTCGCCACCATCCGGACTGAAGTGCGCCCCATACCGCCCGCGTCAGTGGGAGTGACGTTTGTGGTCAGGGAAGGGCCGAAAGTCAAAGTAGGACGGATCAAGTTTGAAGGCAACAAGAACGTGAAGAGCCGAGAGCTGCGGCACGCCATGCACTTTATGCGTCCGATTGGAGTACCACATTCGATCTTTCTGGAAAACATTTTTGCCAAGACTTATGACGCGACCAAACTCGATGAGGACATGGAACTGGTTCGCGAGGCCTTGCAGAACCGCGGGTACTTCAAAGGAGTGGTGGGTGAGCCGCAAACCAAGATTCGCGACACTGGCCATTCCGGATTTCACATTCCACTGATTCAGCACGGCGCCGGCAAGTCCATGGACATCACCGTTCCCATCGAGGAAGGAGAACGCTACTTCCTGGGAAGCATCACCTTCAAGAACAACAAGGCCTACGCGAACAGTAAGGTCCTGCGCAATCTTTTCCCCATCAAAGATGGTGAAATTTTCAATCGCCAGAAGATCGCCAAAGGACTGGAAAACCTGAAGACGTTTTACGCCAGCGGCGGATACATCAACTTTACGTCCATCCCAACTCCCAGCTTTGACGAACAAAAAAAGCAGGTATCTTTTGATATTGACGTGGATGAAGGCAAGCAGTTTTCTGTTCGTCGGATCGAGTTTTCCGGGAACACGACTACCCGTGACAAGGTCATCCGGCGCGAACTGGTGCTGGAGGAGGGACAACTTTATAACGAACAGTATTGGAAGCTCAGTATTCAGCGGTTGAATCAGCTTGGGTATTTCGAGCAGATCAAGCCCGATGATCCCACCGTCACTGAACGCCATCTCGACGAAAAAGGAGGCACGGTTGATCTGACCCTGAAGCTCAAGGAAAAGGGCAAGAACCAGATCGGGCTTTCAGGCGGGGTCAGCGGTTTGGCCGGTTCGTTCATCGGACTGAGCTACACCACCAACAACTTTTTGGGTTTGGGCGACACTCTGTCCGTCCAAGCGAACATTGGCTCCCTGCAACGTGACATTACGCTGGGATTCACCGAGCCCTACTTGTTTGACCGTCCGCTAAGCGCTGGCTTCACCGTGTATGGCCGAAAGCTGAGTTATGACCAAGCGAGGCAGAGCGCGCTCATCACCGGGCAGGTATTGAACGTGTCGGCGGCACAGTTACAGAGCCTGCAAAACTACACCCAGGCCAGCAAGGGCTTCTCTCTTAACGCTTCCTACCCGCTGCATCGGTCTTTTAAGCGCGTCAGCGCTACGTATTCCTACGATGTGTCGTCCTTGGTGGCGTTAACTACCGCGTCCAAAAATTTGTTTAACTTTCTCGCCTTCAGTGGAGTTAGCGGGCCTAACGCATTGAATGGGATTGTGACCAGCAAGATTCTTGTGAGCTATTCCGAGAACAAGCTGGACGCAGCGTTGTACCCTCACTCGGGTACGGAATATTTCGTAGGCGGTGAAATTTCCGGCCTAGGCGGGACCGTAAGGACGGTCCGCCCCATCGTCGAATACAAGCATCATTTTCCGCTGCAGAACCACCGCAATACCGTCGGCATCCATTTCCAGGGTTCGTTTCTCTCGGGATTTGGAGGGCTGGTTGCTCCTCCCTTCCAGCGGTCCTACATGGGTGGAGAAAATGACCTCCGCGGCTTTGATATTCGTTCCATATCGCCAGTCGCATTTCTGCCCACCGCTTCCTCGGTCACCTTGCGGAATCGGGACAATACATTTGTGGTGAAGAACCCCGCCCTGGGGCCGTGCTCGTTGGGTACTGAACCGAACTGCTACAAAATCCCCATCCCCGTGGACCAGATCACGTTCCCCGGCGGAGATCTCAGTTTGGTCTCCAATGCTGAATACCGGATTACCATCGCGGGGCCAGTAGCAATTGCACCCTTTTTCGATTTCGGGTTTGATCCCATCTTGAGGCGATCGCAGTTGCGCATCAATAACGGCCAGTTCACCGCCATCAACAGCACTCTGTATGGTTGCCCCGAGCTGGATCCATTCTTCAACACGTGTTTAGGCACGCAGAAGTTCACATTCAGCCAGAATCTTTCAATTCTAGGCGGAACCAACTGGCAGCCGCGGGCTTCCACCGGAGTTGAGTTGCAGGTCTTCCTTCCCGTTGTAAACGCTCCATTCCGCATCTACTGGGCGTATAACCCGCTGCGGCTCAACGAATTGTCGCAGTCGCCGGTGCCGATCACACGTAGCATGTTTCCCGCCGGAGATGCGGGCGACTATACCTTTAAGCTGGCCAGCAACACGTTTTCGCCGCCCTATCAGCTCCGCGAGCCGCGCAAGACGTTCCGCTTTACTGTGGGGACGACTTTCTAGGAGGATTGACGGTTAACAGCGCCTGTTTCTATAATGGATTATCCACACGCCTGAGTCGCCGGTTGTGCGTGGCGTTTTTCGCGGCGCTCCCAGTTTTCATGCGAGAGTCTGAATCGGCTCGCCTTACTCGCAAAAAAGGTAGTTGTGTGGCCGGGTATTCCGATATCTGAAGAGGTCGCATCTTACAAAATTCAGGAGCAGTACTCCTAAGGAGTCCAGTTAATCACATGAAACTTACGCTTATGCGTTCTCTCACGGTTGCGGCGGTGCTATTCTCGGCAGCGGCATTGGCCCAAACCAGTGGCGGGTCTTCCGCAGCACTTCCCGCCGCGCCCTCGGCTGGCGATCCCCCTGCAGTTGCGGGCGCCACCGGCAGCAAAATTGGAACCATCAATGTTGAAGGTGCCATCTTTGCCAGTAACGAAGGCCAGCGCGACTTTGATACCTTGAGCAAAAAGCTCGAACCTAAACAAAACGAGCTGAAGGCAAAAAACGAGGAGATCGACGGCCTAAAGAAGCAGCTTAATACCCAGGGTGACAAACTGAACGAAGAGGCCAAGAACAGCCTGGGGAAGCAGATTGAAACCAAACAGAAAGCTTTGGAGCGTGACGCCCAGGACGCCCAGGAGGATGCGCGCAACCAAGAGAACGAGATTGCGCAGCGCATTCTGCAGAAGATGGCGCCCATGATCGTTGATTATGCGAAAAACAACGGTTTTGCCTTGATCATTGACGCCTCCACGAACAACCAATGGCCGAATGGGCCGGTGCTGTGGAACAGCGGAACGCTGGATATTACCAAGCCGATCGTCGACGCTTACAACGCCAAATCGGGTGTTCCGGCGCCTGCAAGGCCCGCTGGTGCGACCGGGGCAAGGCCCTCAGGCAGCGGCGCTACTCCGAAGCCGGCGACTCCAGGGGCGACCAAGCCGGGCACCACACCGCCAGCTAAACAGTAGGCGACACCAGAGACAGAGTTTAGTTCCCAAGGCCGCGAGAAATCGCGGCTTTTTTATTTTTCTCGCTCCACAGTCCGGCATCTCCAACCGTGGTGTCTTTATGCGCAGCACCACTGTTGAGGAGATGACATATGTTTTCCGGACTATCACCCGCGCAACCTTCCGCCCGACGCTGGACAGCTCTCGCTTCGTTCACCCTACAGGCAGTCTTGGTCACGGCCGCGCTGGTTCTTCCCATGCTTTATCCGCAGAACCTGCCTCAGATATTTCTGGCCCGGCGGATTTTCGTGCCTATGTCGAATGGCGAAGTGCGGGCCGAAGCCAACAGTGGAACCAGTTCAACTGGGGTCACGCCGGTACACCCGATCGTAGTCAGCAGCCGCGCCCACGACTTCCGCGTCTTTGATCCAGTGCCCCCCGGTGACAACCTGCCTCCGGGATTGGAAACGGTCGGAAGAACTGGGAATCCAGATTCAACAATTGTCACGCTGATCAGTGGGGCCTCGAATCCCATTCTTCCTTCGGTTCGCCCCTCTATGCCTCCCCGAACTTCCGTGATGATGGAAGGCAACCTCATCCGCCGGCTCGAGCCGCAGTACCCACCTATCGCCAAACAGATTCATTTGGAAGGTTCTGTGATCCTGAAGGCGATTATCAGCCGCGAGGGCAACATCGAGCGATTGGAGGTGGCTAGCGGACCTGGAGTGCTTGCTCTCGCAGCGAAGGAGGCGGTCGGACAATGGAAGTACCGTCCCTATTTACTCAACGGCGAACCCATCGAGGTTGAGACCGAGATCACGGTTAACTTCGTGCTGGCACATTAAGGACCGCGAGTACCGCAACAGTGCTTCTGGTGAGTAGCACAGCGGTAACCTAGGGACGGGGCGACGGCCAATTATAATCGCCAGTAGTGGCAACTATTGAAAGCGCGAAGCGGGCGGCGACTCGTCCCACGTGGGCTGAAGTTTGCCTGGGAAATCTCCGCCAAAACTACCGCACTATCCGCGATTACGTGGGCAACGGAGTGACCGTCTGCGCAGTAGTGAAAGCCTACGGCTACGGGCACGGCGCGCTCGAGTGCTCCAAAGCGCTGGAGACCGAAGGCGCTACCTGGCTGGCCGTGACCTCACTCGACGAAGCCATCCCGCTCCGCGAAGAAGGAATCGCAACTCGAATTCTGCTGATGACCGGTTTCTGGCGCGGTGAGGAAGAAGAAATCGTCCGCCTCGGTCTCACGCCTACAGTTTGGGAGATCGGGCATATCGAACTGATGGAACGGGCTGCGGCTCGGGTTGGCGTTCCGCAACATGCGATTCATCTCAAGCTGGACAGCGGCATGGGACGTTTGGGCGCGGCGCCGGAGGATCTGCCAGCACTCTGCGCCGCCCTCAAATCCTCGCCACACTTGAAGCTCGAAGGTTTCGCCACACACTTGGCATCTTCCGAAGTGCTGGACGCTCCTTCCGTCAACGAACAACTCAAGGTTTTTGAAGACGGCCGCCGCCTGCTTCGTGAAGCTGGTTTCGATCCGCCGCTGGTACATGCCGCGAATACCTCAGCCGTCATCTCGCACCATGAAAGTTGGAACACCATGGTGCGTCCGGGACTGGCTCTCTATGGTTATCATCTGCCGTTCGAGCGTGCGGGACGGGTGGTGAGCGGCGGCAGCAAGCTCCGGCTCGATGTGAAACCAGTGCTGACCTGGAAGACCCGGATTCTTTCTTTGCGCGAGATGCGCGCCGGCCAGGCGCTTGGATACGGAGGCACCTACATCACCAAGGCTCCAGCCCGGATTGCAGTGCTTCCCGTCGGATATGCCGATGGCCTGAACCGCGGACTCTCTGAGGGCGGAAGAGTCATTGTGCGCGAACATTATGCACCCATCGTCGGACGCATCTCCATGGACCTGACCCTGGTGGACGTAACCGGAATCCCTGGCATCGCGGTGGCCGATGAAGTTGTGCTTCTGGGCTCACACGACGGCCTCAGCGTGGATGCCCGCGCACATGCCGAACTGGCTCACACCATTCCCTACGAAATCCTTTGCGCGATATCGAAGCGGGTGCCGAGGAAGTACTGCTGAAGAGCGCACACTTAGCATTTGGCCGTCTAGATTTTCCCTGGTGACTACGAATGTCCTTCGATGGCCAAATGCCAAGTGCTAAGTGCCAAATGCCGCCAGTCAATGCTGCCTGCTGAGTGCCCAACGCTCTCCTTGCTATCCTAGGGACACATGTCCTCTCTCTACGCCCGCTGGATGTACAACTGGGAAACGCGTCTCACCTCGGTGGACAAAAACCGGGTGGTGCGTCCGCTGGAGTGGGGGATCGAGTGGAGCCGTGAATGGCCATGCCGCAATGGATTCCTGCCTCATCAGACTCAGGCGGAGTGCGAACGCTATCTTTTGGAGTACAACGCGCGCGCGGTTGCTGCGAGCGACGAATTCTTCGCCCACAAAACACCTTCGGATTTTCGGCTGGAAAAGCGCGAGGTGCAGGTCTTCAGCACCCGGGAAATTCCTGATCCGGTGCTGGAGAGAAAAGTCCACGGAACCTATGCAGAGTTTCTTCGCTTCACTTCGCCGGTGCGTACTCCTTATCCGGAGAACAATCTAGTCAACGCGCGCTGGTTTCCGGCGAAAGGTAAGAGCGCAGTGGTGCTGCTGCCGCACTGGAACTCGGATGCGCTGAACTACAACTCGCTCTGCCGCATTCTGAATCGGCTGGGGATTTCCGTGCTGCGGTTGAGCATGCCGTATCACGACATCCGCCGCCCCGCGGAAATCCGGCGCGCCGACTACGCGGTTTCCGCCAACATCGGCCGCACCATGGACGCCTGCCGCCAGGCCGTACTCGACGTTCGCTGCTGTCTCGATTGGCTACAGCAGCAAGGCTACGAGCGGCTCGGAATCACCGGCACCAGCCTGGGTTCGTGCTATGCATTTTTGGCGGCTGCGCACGATTCGCGAATCCAAGTTGCCGCATTCAATCACGCTTCCACCTACGTCGCTGACGTTGTCTGGCACGGCCAATCTACGCGCCACATCCGGCAGGGGCTGGAGACGCAACTGGATATTGACCGCCTGCGCGCGCTGTGGCTCGCCGTAAGCCCGATGTCGTACTTCAAGCAATTCGCCCGCTGGAAGCGGAAATCGCTGGTCGTCTACGCGAAGTACGATTTGACCTTTCTGCCGGAATTTTCGCGCCAGGTAGTCGCTGAATTCGAGCGCCACAATCTCGACCACAAGGTTGCGATACTCCCCTGTGGCCACTACTCCATGGGAGAAACGCCATACAAATATCTCGACGGATGGCATTTGGCGTCGTTCTTGGGGAGGGCGTTGAAGGGCTAGCAGTCAGCATGCAGCACTCAGCATTCAGCCAAGACAGAGAATTCAGCTTGCGTTTTCGATCCCGGAGGCGAAGGAGTTTTGTGGCTGACGGCCGACGACTGAGTGCTTGCCACAATATCCTCAATGAAAATCGCCCTGGGCGCGGACCACGCCGGTTTCGAACTAAAGGAAATCATCCGACAGCATTTAGCGAATCGCGGCTTTGAACTGGACGACCGGGGCACCAACTCGCCGGATTCTGTGGACTACCCTGACTTCGCTCGGCTGGTCGGCGAGCAAGTGGCATCCGGCAAAGCAGACCTGGGAATTCTGGTGTGTGGTGCGGGAATCGGGATGTCCATTGCGGCGAACAAGGTGACGGGAATCCGTGCGGCAACGCGCACAGTGAAGTCGAGGCCCAGCTTAGCCGTGAACACAACAATGCCAACCTTCTGGCGTTGGGCGGAAGGCTGCTCGATCCACAATTGGGGCTCAGGATCGTGGATCGCTGGCTCAGCGCCAGCTTTCATTCTCCCAATTAATCAATCCTTAACAATCAGGCAGAAGCATCGCGCGCCACGCGTGCCCGAACTTGGTAAACTGGAATACCTTGTCGGCAAATAGAGGCAGGGGGCAGCCTTAATAGATGCAGCCAGGGAGAGACTCATGGCAGTAAGCGATCAGGCGGTGGCAAAGAATGCCGGCAAGCAAATAGAGAGCCTGAGCATCAACACCATCCGCACTTTGTCCATTGACGCAGTGCAGAAGGCCAACTCCGGACATCCCGGCGCGCCCATGGGACTGGCTCCGGTCGCCTATTGCTTGTGGCAGCAGTTCCTGCGTTACGATCCCGCCGACCCGGTCTGGCCCAATCGCGACCGCTTCATCCTGTCGAACGGGCACGCCTCCATGCTGCTGTATTCGATGCTTTACCTCTCAGGGGTCAAAGCCATCGCTTCCGAATCCGAGGTCCTGCCGCAGGCCGCCATCTCACTTGACGACATCAAACAGTTCCGCCAGCTTGATAGCCGGACTCCCGGACATCCCGAGTACCGCATTACTCCCGGCGCGGAAACCACCACTGGCCCGTTGGGTCAGGGAATTGGCAACAGCGTCGGCATGGCGATTGCCGGAGAGTGGCTCGCGGCGCATTACAACCGTCCCGGCTTCGAGATTTTCAGCCACAACGTTTACGCCTTTTGTGGCGACGGCGACATGATGGAAGGGGTTGGCAGCGAAGCCGCCTCGCTCGCCGGACATCTCAAGCTGCCCAACCTGTGCTGGATTTACGACGCCAACTCAGTCACGCTGGATGGTCCCGCCGATTGGTCTTTCAGTGAGGACGTGGCCACCCGCTTCCGCGGCTACGGCTGGAACACTACGCACGTCGGCGACGCTAACGATCTCGACGCCCTGACAGCGTCATTCAACAATTTTCTTGCCACCAATGACCGGCCTACGCTGATCATCGTGAACAGCCACATCGGCTACGGATCTCCTCACAAACAGGACACCAGCGCCGCCCACGGCGAACCGCTCGGCGAAGAGGAAGTCAAGTTAGTGAAGAAGTTCTACGGCTGGCCGGAAGACGCCAAGTTCCTGGTCCCCGACGGGGTGCTCGAACATTTCCAGGACGGCATCGGCCGCCGCGGGCATGAGCTGACCGCGAAATGGCACGATCTGTTCGCGCGCTACAGCCAGCAGTTCCCCGATCTCGCCGACCAGATTAATCGCATGCAGCATCGTGAACTGCCTAATGGCTGGGACCACAACCTTCCCAGCTTCCCGCCCGACCCCAAAGGAATAGCCACCCGCGAGAGCTCCGGAAAAGTGCTGAATGTGGTCGCCCAAAATATTCCCTGGCTCGTCGGCGGATCCGCCGACCTGGCAACATCGAACAAGACGAACCTGAACGGCGCGGGCGACTTCCAGGCTGGAAGCTATGGTGGGCGTAATCTTCACTTCGGTGTCCGCGAACATGCCATGGGCGCGGCCCTGAACGGCATGGCGCTCTCGCGGCTCCGCGCTTTCGGTGGCACGTTCTTCAACTTCACGGATTACATGCGTCCTTCCATGCGCCTGGCCGCGCTCATGGAAATTCCCACTATCTACGTGCTCACCCACGACTCCATCGGCCTCGGCGAAGATGGTCCCACTCATCAGCCGATAGAACAATTGGCGTCTTTGCGCGCGATGCCACACATGATCGTGATGCGTCCTGGCGACGCCAATGAAGTAGTCGAGGCCTGGAAAACAATCCTGCCCATGAAGCACAATCCGGTCGCCCTGGTTCTTACGCGGCAGGCGCTGCCCACGATAGATCGGTCGAAATACGCGGCTGCGTCTGGTGTGGCCAAGGGCGGGTACGTTCTGGCCGACGCCAAAGATGGGAAGCCGGACATCATCCTAATTGGCACGGGGAGTGAACTCTCACTCTGCGTGTCCGCATACGAGCAACTCACCGCAGAAGGCATTCGCGTCCGCGTGGTGAGCATGCCTTCAACCCCCATTTTCGATATGCAGGATGAAGCTTACAGGAAATCTGTGCTCCCGCCGGAGGTCAAGGCGAGGGTTTCGGTCGAAGCCGGATCGGTTTTCGGCTGGGAGAGGTATGTCGGCATGCAAGGTGCGATTATCGGTATGACCACATTCGGCGCCTCCGCTCCCATAAAAGACCTGATGAAGAAATTTGGATTTACCACCGAACATGTCATCCAAGCCGCCAAACAAGTTTTGGCGCAAACAAAATAGAGGGTAATTATGCAGCCCACCGGAATTCTCGATACCGCGAAAGCCACCAACCCGCTAAAAGATCTGCTGAAGTTTGGCCAGTCGGTCTGGCTGGACTACATTCGCCGTGACCTGATTACCGGCGGCGAACTCAAGCGCCTGATCGAAGAAGATGGCCTGCGCGGCATGACTTCGAATCCTGCAATCTTCGAGAAAGCTATTGCCGGCAGCGCCGATTACGCCGACATACTTGGGTCGTTGAAAAAGCGTTCCGACCTCGATGCCAAGGCACGTTACGAACTCATCGCCATTCGCGACATTCAGGACGTCGCTGACCTTCTGCGTCCGATCTATCAGGAATCAAACCAGCGAGATGGCTACGTCAGCCTGGAGGTTTCTCCTTATCTCGCTCGCGACACCCAGGGCACGATTGAAGAGGCACGCCGCCTCTGGAAGGCCGTGAACCGTCCGAACGTCATGATCAAAGTTCCAGGCACGGCCGAGGGCATTCCGGCGTTCGAGCAACTGATCAGCGAAGGCATCAACATCAACGTCACTCTCCTGTTCTCGCAGGTGGTCTATCAGCGCGTCGCGGAAGCTTACATTCGTGGCTTGGAAAAATTTGCCGCTGGCGGCGGACAAGTAAGCCGCATGGCCAGCGTTGCCAGCTTCTTTATCAGCCGAATCGATAACGCCGTGGACGCGGAAATCTCCGCGCGCCTGAAGTCCGCGAAGAACCCGCAAGACGAACAGAAGCTCAAAGACTTGCTGGGCAAGGTTGCCATTGCCAATGGAAAACTCGCGTATCAGCGCTACCTGAATATCTTTTCCGGCGCGCAGTGGGACAAACTTCGCTCCCGAGGGGCTCAGACCCAGCGCGTGCTTTGGGCGAGCACCAGCACCAAGAATCCAGCATACCCCGACATTCTTTATGTGCAGGAAATGATTGGCTCCGATACCGTCAACACTATTCCTCCCGCGACGTTTGACGCGTTCCGCGATCACGGCCAGCCTCGCGAAACTCTGACCGAAGGCGTTGAAGAAGCCAAGCAGGTGATGCAGGATCTCGCCGAAGTGGGAATCTCGATTGACGCCATCACCGACAAGCTGACCGACGACGGCGTCCGCCTCTTTGTAGAAGCTTTCGACAAACTGTTGGCTGCGGTCGAAAAGAGTACGCAAGGCGGCACAACGCCCAAGATCAGCCAACAGAGCTACAAACTGCCCGATGCCTTGACCAAAGAAGTAGCGCAAGCCGTCAGTGACTGGCGCGCCGCCGGAAAAGTCCGCCGCCTGTGGCAGCGCGACGCCTCCTTGTGGACAAACAGCGACGAGAGCCAATGGCTGGGCTGGCTGGACATCACCGAAAAGCAAATCGAAAACAAAGAACAGTTTCAGCGCCTGGCCGACGAAATCCGCAAAGATGACTTTACCGACATACTCTTGCTCGGCATGGGAGGATCTAGCCTTTGCCCCGAAGTCCTGACTAAAACCTTCGGTCAGGTCCCCGGCTTCCCGCGTCTCCATGTGCTCGATTCAACTGATCCGGCGCAAGTAAAAGCTG
>Ga0193751_1001810_pt1 | contig 13331 bp, 16 predicted proteins | sample L1c2metaG_FD_143050 | JGI IMG/M metagenome (GOLD analysis project Ga0193751, IMG submission 143050) | Soil microbial communities from a riparian zone of the East river system, Colorado, United States - L1c2 | ecosystem: Environmental > Terrestrial > Soil > Riparian zone | place: USA: East River... | reverse complement strand
GGCTCGCTACTGCCCCAGCCGGTGAATTATTCGACCTCATGATGGCATATTCCGGCCGGTACCGGATGGAAGGCGACCGCATCATCACGACAGTTGATAGCGCATGGCATCCGGCTTGGATCGGCATAGAACAGACGCGCGTTTTCAAGCGTGATGGCGATACGCTGGCGCTCATGGCGGCAGATTTCCTAGAATTTCCAAAATTTCCCGGACAACGCGTTCGCGGCACGGTGATGTGGCAGCGTGAACGCTGATCGCGGCTGGAAACGCCCGTTCGACGACCCGATCCCGCGGCCGCGCGGGCGGTCCCTCGTCACGCTCGAGGACGCCGGCAACTACATCACCAAGCTTCCGAAGGCTGAGCACACGGCGCCGGAATGGCAGACGGCCAGGCAGGCGCTGATCCTGGTTGTGGCGCTCGGCGGACCGACGATGTTCGCGCGCATCGGCATCATGAGAGCGCTAAATCGTCATGTCGAGCGCGTGTTCAATCCCGAGCGCAAAGATCACCATTGGGCAAAACGGAAGCTGGCGCGCGATCGATAACGAGGCTCCCTCTTTTGGGTTGGCGAAGTGTGGGCTGATTCACAAAAGGGTCGCAAGGGCCCTGCTATTGTTGCTGAAACTTAAAAGGTGGGCTTGTCCATGATCCAGCCTTACGATGCCCCGACCATCGCAATTTTGCGCCGCGCACTGGACGATGTCTTTTCCGATGGACGATTTGTCGGCCAGCGATCGACGTCGGCGCTGGAAATCGCCGAACATCTTCTCGCTCAGGCCGCTACCGGCGAGCGCGATCTCGATCGGCTGAAAGCTTCAGCTTTCAATAGACTGATGAGCCAATCGCGGTTCCAGAATTAACCCGCAGCATCGACATCAAGCTTAACAGGCGAGTTTAGTTGCGGCTCGGCAGCTACGCGATACGGTGACGTTGCCGGACAATTTCCCCCCAAGTGTCCGGGCCCACACCGGCAAAGCCGTCCGGCGATCATATTCCGCTTGGCGGCTTTGTTCTTTCAATAGAGCCGCAACATGATTGCCGGACGCACCAACAATGACAGACTGCTCGATTTGAGCCCACAGCCCGCGTGGTCTGAGGTATGGCATCTATGGACGGTGATCGTCCCGCGGCGCTCGATTACGGGCCGCCTTGTCTTCGGACAAGTCTGGCGTCGTCGTGATGGGCGCCACTGGATCTATAAAAAATTCACTGAATATGCCCAGGATCAGGCTTGATGACTGAAGGTCTAGATTACCTCGATCAGTGGGAAAGCGCGTTCGAGCGGCGATCGATAGGCAGAACTAAAATTGCCAAGACGGCCTTGCTGTTCTTCATTGGCCAATCCGGCGTGCGCTCGTTGTCAGAGATATCACAAACATCGGGGCCGGCATTTGCACGCAAGATTTGCCAGCGCTGCCGGTGAGCTTTGAATTGTCCTTCGATAATTTTCGCACCGTCCGCAAGTGCCAGCTGATCTGGCGCGATGGCGACTTCGTTGGTGTGGCCTTCGAGATACTAAAAGCCAGGTGCGGCTAACAGTGATCAGAAGATCGCCGGACGCCATGGATTGAGAAATTGCAGGCATCCGCGTCGTTCGCTTTCCAGACGAACAATGCGGGCATGATGATTCATGGGGCTGGAGCCGCAACGCACTGCGGAACGCCAGTAAGGTTGATCGGTTAGGTTAAGACTCGCATTTCGTTGCGACCTTGTGGGCTCTAGCGATACCGTTTGCGGATGACGCAAGGTCGCCGCACGATTGTCTCTACGGTCGCCCTAGGTGTCGTTGCGGCGGCGTGGCTTTGGTTCCTCTTCGCTTATGCCGATCTAATTTTTGGGCAATCGCGCTGAGGAGATTTTACAAATGCTGTTTGAGCTAATCGCTGCGGCCGTAGTTGGCGTTTTTGTCAGCTGCTTTTATTCGATAGTCCAGGGCTTGGTCCGCGATTTGAAATAAGAAAAGAGGGGCACTCGCCCCGAGGCTGGTTTGGCGCTGCCGGTGCAGGCACCGACGAAGTACGAGACGGTCATCAATCTGAAGACTGCCAAGGCGCTCGGCCTGGAAATCCCGCCCACGCTGCTAGCCCGCGCCGATGAAGTGATCGATTAAAGTGGCCACTTCCGTTTTTGGCACGAAACTGTCATGCCGTGATGTCCGACTTGAGTCCGCTTTCAGGGGTGAACCGGAAGTTGGGCTTCGGGGTCGTCAGGACAGCTTTTGACCCGGAACGGAAGTCTGCAGAACCGACGGTTTGCAAGTGGCATGGGGCTGACTAGACTTTCGGAAGAACTGTTTGGGAGGGCCTTTGTGGTAAGCAGTATCAGCCCGCGTCTGGAGGCGCGCGTGCGCCGCGATTACCCACCTCAGGATACAGAGCAAGTAATCGCCTTTCTGCGTACCGTATCAGACGATCACGCCACTTCACGCCAAGACCCAGAGCGACTCCGCAGTTCGGTCGCTATCGGGGATACACCGGACATGGCGCGGCCGGTCAATTTCGGTAGCTTTTGACCCGAAACGGACATGGACTTGGCTCGCCTGCGGGCGGCTTCATTTCATCAACAAGAGCACTGGGAAGCTACTAGGCGAGAGGTAACTGCCGCGCCACAGGCAGGAATATTCACTCGTCCGTTGTGTCGGGTGACTGGACATATCCGAAGAGAACACCCAATCTGGATTCCAATCGCTGCGGGGACTGCGAACAGTGGGCGTTAGGGAATCTATTCCTTTCCGGGAATCCGCATCTGGCCTGTTTGGCAGTGGGAGGCCGTTCGTCCCCACCGAGGCTGACGTATTTGGTGATTCGACACGCCGGATCAGTTTCCCAGCACGTTCGACTATCTCTACGGAGGGCGAGCCCTCAACCATGGTTTACATGGTCACTCATGGCACTGCGTGTCTATACAAGATGCTCACCGATGGACGTAGGCAAGTCGTTGGATTCGCTTTGCCGGGTGACTTTCTCGGGTCGCCATTCTCCGACCGATATCCATGCTCGGTCTATGCGATCAACGAAGTGACAGTCCGTCAGTTGCTAAGAGGGCCGTTCCTCACCTTCCTTCGAGCGCACCCAAAAAGCCTGAGCCTGATGCTGGAAGCCGCGCTACAAGAGAAGACCGCCGCACACGATCACATGCTCCTGCTCGGTCGCGGCACGGCGGAAGAGAAGTTCGCCGAGTTCATCATCAGTTGGCGCGCAAGGGCCGGGCGCAGGGGTGCTCTGGCGAATTTGGTGCCATTGCCCATGTCTCGCAGAGATGTCGCGGATTTCCTAGGACTCACAATCGAAACCGTTTCTCGGGTAGTTACCAAGCTTGAGCGAGAAAATGTCCTTCGCGTCACTCCCGAGGGATTGCAGTTGATGGGTTCGACGGAGCGGCCATTGTTGTTCGAAAGAAGCTACAAAGTCACCTAAGCAATCGATTCTGGTGCGTCCAATCACTTGCGCGCCCCCGTATTGATACGTATGCCGCTTGAGCTGTGGAGTTGATTTAAATCAACCGCGCGCCTAGTGCGCATTCGTAGAAATCACAAAGCCGATCATGAAACCGGCATCAGCGGCGTTTGGTGATCCAATGAATTCTTTGGCCATCTCTTGCGAGGGAAGACGAAAACCTCGGGCGCTGCTTTGGTTCCTACCGACGACGATCCGGAAGGCGGCCATTGCAGGATTGTGCGGAAGCGTCACGCATTCCTTATTGATGTTCGCCAAAGCCGAATTGGGAATACTCGATTCGTTTCAACCTTACCAAAGCCTCCAAATGGCGCTGATCGATTGGACCGGCAATTACGTACATCCGGCCGTGCCGTGGCTAATTTCGTATCTTAACGGCTCGACCCTGGCGAGTTTCGCGTTTGCCCGCCTTCACCGACATCTGCCCGGCAACGGTCCTATGAAGGGGTTCATCTCCGGCGTGCTTGGATGGCTAGCGATGGATTTGGTCTTCTTTCCATTACTGGGGCTCGGACCGTTCGCGATACAAGTTGGGTTGGGCCTGCGGCCCGCCCTGTTCTCGCTCTTTATGATGCTAACTTACAGCATTGCGCTCGGAATCGTTTACGGCATGATCGAGGCGGAGTCGCGCTAGAATCGCTGACTGCTCCATTTCGGTTATTGGCACATTTCGGAAGTGCCGCGATGTTCGACTTGAGTCCGTTATGAGCAGCAAAGCTGACATCACTGTCGGCCCAAGCCCCGGCGCCCAAGGCCATGGGCACGTTGAGCGCAGAGATTCAACTTGAATAGAAAGGCCGATGAAACCGCTGTTTCTCACAAGGCGAAGGACCGAAGTGCCCGTCAATGTGGGCTATCTTGGAAAAAACTTGAAATCTTGAAAGGCCAGCGGGGGCAGTGGCCAGTTTTGAACTTGAACGTTTCGTGACCGCTTGGTTAATGGAGTCGGGGCATCCCCGTGCATCGAACGTGCGCCCGAAGTTCTCCGGCCGCGAACAAAGGTCCTTAACCGTGCCGGCCTCCATTGCAGAAACCACCGCAAAACTTTTGGAGATGGCGCGCCAACTGCCGCCGGGGCAGGAGCGTCAAGACATTCTAAAAGAGATCGGTCGCATTCGAGCCCGGATTGCCGCCATCCTGCCGCCGACGAAAAGGAAGCCCGGCCGGCCTGCGCGGATTGACAAGGCACCGAGAGCAAAGAAAGCAAAATAGGCCGCCAACAAAAGAAACGGCCCAGCCACGCGCGCCGGAGCCGTACCCACGGGGCAGCTTTGGGGGCCTTGGCCGAGCGCGGTGCAACATATCATGCTTTGCTGATCGTGTGCGTAAGAGTATGTTTTGGACGCTTCGAATAGCGGGGAACGACCATGCTGAATCTTACTGGTGGTGTTGCCTTGGTCTGCGTGGCGTCGCCATGATTTGGCTTGGAATGCCATCCGACGGCGTCTCCCACCGGATGTTTAAGGGACCGTGGATCGTCGGCCAGCTTTATGTCATGACGGCCATGATCATTTTCGTCATGGGCGGCGCTGCCATCCTCGGAAACATTTAGAGGCCGCACAGCTGGCGGTCGTCGCGCTAGTTTGGGTGCGCCGCTGACGCGCCTTGGCGATTTCCGGGTTTGGCTCCTTTCGGACTTGGCCGATCTGACCAACGAAGTCCGTTCTTGGGGGTGAAGCAGACGTGCAGCTTGCGCAGCCCGAACTTTTAGAGGGCTGCCGATGGTGGCAAACCCGCCGCCACGCAAACACCGATTTGCAAAACGGCTGGTGGCTGCATACATCAGTAAAAACATGGAGGGGAAATTATGTGGATAATGCACTCCGACTGCTTCCTGTCCATCGTCAGTAAGGACTGCCGCCCGGCTGAGTTGCTTGTCCGAGCCCGGCGCAATGGAGACATCGAGAAGGTGTTTCCTTCAGCCAAGGTCATCAAGGATGCGGGCACGGATTATCTCTATCGGGCGGTGATACCACGCGATGCGGTGAAACAGGCTGTAGCCGCAATGATCGACGATATTGATTACCCGAACTTCAAGGATAGCGTTGAAGACAAGTCATTACGTGCTGCCTATGTCGGTGTCTGGTGTGCAATGGCAGGACTACAACACCCGCCGCCAGACATAGAGCGGGCGACCCATGCAAGGTCGGCTCTAACCTCGAAAAACACACCGTAGCCTCTGTCGGAACACCATTTGCTACGCCTCCCATTTTTGGGACATGGGATCATCCATGTCCGCTTCCGGGGGTGTAGCGGAAGTCGGATTTCAGGGCGGTCATTTCGCCTTTTGACCCAGGCTGTGTGAAAACTCCGACTTTGAAGTTGCGCGTAGAATTTCTGTCTCAGTTTCGTCGTTGTGGGAACCGATTGCACCGGCGACTTCCTGCGACTTCCTGGACCCAAATGGGACATTCGTCGCGCCGTGTTGTTGAGCTGCACCCGGTTCAGGTCCGGACTGTTGACCCTCGAATGTGATCCCTTCTTGCGTGATTGCGCTGGTCGTGGCGGGCAGGCCTGCTAGCGATAGTGTATGCCGATAAGAGTCCGGAGAATTCCGCGTCTCGTCCTAAGCCTGAGGCGAGCGGTGCCGCAAAGCGACCCAAAGCAGCGTCTCATTCCTTTCGGGTATCCAGCTTCGGAAGAATTTACAAAGGAAGTTCGTGCGGTCTTCTGGCCCAATTTTCGCTGTTCGGGCAACTTTTGATTGACGAATTGTCTGTAGGCTCGTGGTTTTCCTGGAGGTCCAATGACGACTCTTGAGTTGCCGCTTGTTCGCGCGGAGACGCCACTCCCGACATGGACCAAAATCCTTTGCGCTCTATTCTTTTGCTCAGGATTTCCAGCATTGATTTACCAGCTGACCTGGCAGCGAGAACTCTTCCGTATCTTCGGCGTCAACTCAGAGTCGGTAACCATCGTCGTCACGGCATTCATGCTCGGATTGGGACTCGGCGGCCTTGCCGGTGGTTGGCTATCGAAGCGCCAGGGCATCAGCCTGCTACCCTTGTTGGCGGCGATCGAGATCGCGACCGCCGCCTTCGGTATCGTGTCGCTGAGCATGTTCGAACAGATGGGCGCTGTTGCCGTCGATTGGCCGCTGCCGGCGATGGCCGCACTCAACTTAGTGCTGGTGATCGTACCTACGCTCCAGATGGGCGCGACGCTGCCAATTCTTGTTTCTCACCTCGTTCGATGCTCTGGCCAGGTCGGAGGTGCGGTCGGCTTGCTCTATTACGTCAATACGCTTGGAGCGGGTGCAGCTTGCTTGATATGTTGCACCGTTCTGTTCCCGTTCTTCGGCATGCACAGCAGCATCTATGCCGCTGCCGGGATTAACGTCGCGGTCGCCATCGGCGCATTGGCAGCATACGCCATCCATCCGGATGACGCGCGTCCTGTCGCCACTAAGTTCACCGGGGGGGTCGGCGGGGTAGCCCTCGATATGCGGTGGACATTGATGCTAGCTGCGCTCGGCGGTTTCATTTCGCTGTCTTACGAAATATTCCTGTTCCGAACGGTCTCCTATGCATCCGGATCGAGTGCGACCGCGTTTGCCGTTACGCTGGCATGCTTTCTGACAGGAATCGCAGGCGGGTCACGACGTGCGGGGAAAATGTGTGAAGAATTGCAGCCGGCCGACGCCATGCGCAAAGCCGCTGATGAATTGGTGTTGGCAAATCTGACCGGACTGCTGTTCCTTCCACTGATGGCGCAGGGCGCTTGGCTCGACCGTGGCGTGCTCGGCCTTGCGATGCTCATGGTTTATCTGATTGCCCGGCGCTGGGGCTCGCTGTTGCCGTATCTGGCCCAATTCGGCGTGCCGTCTGATGATCGGGCGGGAATGCGGATATCGCTGCTTTATTTCTCCAATATCGTTGGCTCGGCGGCGGGCGCCATTATCACAGGCTTTCTGCTGACGAACTATCTCACTTTGGTGCAAATCGCCCTGGCGCTTGCCTTCGTAGGAACGGTCTGCGCGCTGATCCTGATCACCAAATTGAATGCGGAGCGTGCCCAACGTCGGCGACGCGCGGCCTACGCCGTCGGCGTGCTGGCCATTGGCTTGATGGTTGTTCCGCTGATCTCCGGTCAGGTCCTCGAAAACCTGTTTTTCAAGGGTAAGTCCGATCACGCCTTCGCCCACGTCATCGAGAACCGCAGCGGCATTATCACCGTCGATACGGACGGCACCGTGTTTGGTAACGGAATGTATGATGGGCGGTTCAATACCGCGCTGAGGGACGATCGCAACGGGATCATCCGACCCTACGCCTTGAGCCTGTTTCACGCCGCGCCGCAAGACGTACTCATGATCGGACTATCCTCCGGGTCTTGGGCGCAGGTTATCGCAAGCAATCCCGCGGTGAACTCGCTTATGGTAGTTGAGATAAATCAGGGGTATCTTGCCCTGATTGCACAGCAGCCGGAGGTCGCATCTGTATTACGCAACCCGAAGGTCACTATCATAACCGACGATGGTAGGCGCTGGTTAAGCCATCATCCCGAGAAGCGCTTTGATGCGATCGTGTCGAATACGACCTGGAATTTCCGTGCCAATGTCACCAATTTGTTGTCAGTCGAATTCCTAGATCTCGTACGGCAGCACCTCAACCCGCGCGGAATAGCATTCTACAACACCACCGATTCCGATCGCGTGCAGCGCACCGCGTGTCTAGTATTTCCTTATGGCGCGCGCTTCACCAACCATATGGTCGTCTCGGACAGCGAGATCCACTGGAATTTTTCGCGCTGGCGCCAGACGCTGGAGTCTTACGTCATCGATGGTCAGAAACAGTTCGATCCGCAAAAAGTCGATGACCGCGCGTTGCTTGATTCAGTCACGTCGGCCGATCAGGGTGCCGGGAACATGATCGAGGGTTGTCCGGAAGTCCTCGTAAGAACGGCGGGCAGGACGCCGATTACGGACGACAACATGGGGACGGAGTGGCGCCACTATTTTGGCCTCGATTAAGAAGAATTTTGGCTGATCGACGAACGCTTCGTGAAGTTGTAGGCGGACTGCCCCGGCATAACGCTGTAGGTCACACCACCGGACTTCCGTTCCTGGCACGAAACCGACATGCCAGTGCTGTTGCCGCATGTCCGTTGTCGAGGGAGAGGCGGACCTGACCTGGACGCGGCTCGACGTCTGAAAATGGACCCGAAGCGGACCTTCTTGGCTCAGTTGAATAGTGATACGATTAGCAAGCCATAACCGGGGATCAGAAGATGAAGGCCGCTAACTTCCGGGTGACAGGGATGCATTGCGCTCGCCATGATCGTCTCGGGTTCATCCGCGCAAACGGAGCCGCTTGCTACTGCTCGGTTAGCACCTGATGCGCCGGAGACAAACAGCGCCAGCGCGATGCATCCTGCCACACAGAAGATGTTAGCCTTCATCTTTTCCACCATCCTATTCGATCACCTCGTCGGCGCGGGCGAGGAGCGTCGGTCGCCCGTCGGCACTACGATGGTATCACCGGCGGATGATAGTCGAGCGTGTATGCCAGCGCCCACAGCAGGAACAGCACGATCGGCAGATGCAGCAGCAATTGCAGGAACGTGAAACCCACGACGTCGCGGGCGCGCAAGCCCAGGACGCCGAGCAGCGGTAGCATCCAGAACGGATTGATGAGGTTGGGCAACGCCTCCGCGGCGTTGTAGACCTGCACAGCCCAGCCCAGATGCACTTTGAGATCGTTGGCCGCCTGCATCACGTAGGGCGCTTCGAGCAGCCACTTTCCGCCACCGGATGGGATGAAGAAACCGAGGATTGCCGAATAGACCCCGATCACCAGCGGATAGAGATGCTGGGTCGACATGCTGACGAACGCATGGGTGATCTGATCGGAAACGGTCACGCCCGCGCCGTTCTTCGCTTGTGTCAGGATACCAGCGATGGCGCCATAGAACGGGAATTGGATCAGCACGCCGGAGGTCGCCGGCACCGATTTGACGACCGCCGTCAGAAATCGCTTCGGCCGCCAATGCAGCAGCAGTCCGGCCATGATGAACGTGAAATTGTAGGTATTGAGGTTGGAAATCGCGATCATCCAATCCTGACGGGAAAATTCGTTGATCACCCAACCAATCGCGAGCAGTGCGAGCAGCACGGTAAGAATCGGGGAATGCTCAAGCCATTCGCCCGGTTGTTTCGGCGGGGCCACCTTGATCGAGTCTTCGCGTGAAGCTTCGATCCCCATCGCTTCGGCGGTTACGGCGGTGTTGGGTCCCGGGGCCGACCAGACCGCGATGATGACCGACACCAGGAGAAGCACCGCGGTAATCACCAACGATTGCCACATAAAAATCGTCTCGGAGAATGGAATGACGCCGGTGATGGGCAACAGCGTCTTGGGCAGGCTCGCAGCGTTTGCTTGCAATTGGGCTGCCGACGAAGACAGTCCCATTGCCCAGGTCGCACCAAGCCCCAAATATGCGGCAGCCGCTGCAGCCCGGTAATCCATGCGTAATTCGCGCCGCGCCGCGAGCGCGACCACCAGAAGCCCGCCAAGGATCAGGCTGAGTCCCCAGTTGAGCAAGGAGGCCAATATGCTGACAAAGGCGACGAGCCCCACTGCGCCGGTGCCTGTTTTGGGCAAATCAGCAAGCCAGCCGATGAGCCGCTGAGCCGGCGCGGAAGTGGCGACGACATACCCGCCGATGGCCACGAAGGCCATCTGCATGGTGAAGGTGATCAAGCTCCAAAAGCCATTGCCAAATGCCACACTGACCGCAACCGGCGAGGCCCCGTTGATCAGTGACGCAAGCGCGACCACCACTACGGCGATGGCGACGAAAATAAAGGCGTCGGGAAACCAACGCTCTGCCCACGCCGTGAAGCCGATAGCGATCCGGACGAGTACACCTTCTTGTTCTGTCGGGCCGGCGGAAGACGCTACTGTGCTTGTCGTTGTCATCGTCAATCCTCCCAAGGTTTCTAATTAAAATGTTGCTGTCCTTTAAATCTTTCGATGCGGCGGGACGCCTTGCTGTCATAACCACTTCCCGGACAATGATTTGGTACAACCATCTTCGCCTCTGTCCCGGCGATGACTTGCTCGACGGTCACGCCGAGCCTACCTTCCAAGAAGGTCACGACGGCGATTGACGTCGCCGCTCATCGATTTCCCCCGCGAGAATTGGCCGCACAAGGCAAGCCTAACGCATTTCTGGCCGATTCAAGCAGACCGGCAGAAAAATCTTCCGGGCCAGCGCGAGCGCCGATCCAGGCTGCTTCTTTTCGGTTGCTTCAATCATTCAAGCTAGGCGCTCGATGTCGTTTGATTGGCGCTTCATGGACGCGGCGATCGCGAAATTGCTGTAGTGCACAAAGCTCTCGTATCGTGCCGTTTCAGCTTCAGCGACTTGCTGGTGAGGCGATCGAACAGCGATGCCATTTGCTGCGGTGCATGAGTCTCTTCATGGCACGAACCGGACCAACGTGGCCGGTCTGATGATGTCCGTTGATCGGGGCAGACCGGAAGTCACATTTTAAGACCGCGAGGACCGTTTTTGACCCCAACTCGGACATTTCGTCAGGCCCTTGTGATCCTGCGACCGACGCTAATCGCGTCAAAGTTAGTCGTCTGTTAACCATAATTGTCCCTGATTGGACGCAGCGTCTTGGAGAATCGAATCGCCGTGCAGCTATTGGCGTACCGCGAATATCCCGTGATCGACTACCAGACGCTGGTCGAATTCATCGGACACGAACGGCTTTTTCGGGGGGCGGACGGATCATTCTTGCTGCATATGTCCTCCGAGCGAAAGGAGACGGAGGACCGCATTATTTGCCTTGCGGCCCGCGATGCGATTTCGTGGCTCAATGAAACGCCTGATGAGTTCGGTTCTCTCTGGGAATTCGGAGAACTCGCGCGTGCGGGCGAGACGTTGGCTCGCGTCCGGTAAAGCGCTAGGCAGCCAAACTGCCGATATATCGTTAGCCCTCGATTAGGGAAGATTACAAGTTAGTTGCTGTTTGTCGTCGAAGTTGAGAGTGGCGGATCGCTTTTTTCTCAATTGGTTGTGAAATGCTTGTTCATTTCGTCACCGACGAGAAGATACCGGCAATCCGCGCGATGCTGGAGCCGCGGTATTACGTCGTTCCCAGTTATTGGGCGGTGGTGACACGCAAATAAGCTCAAATGGCGTGCTTATGGTGGACGCCGATCTGCGTGAGATGGTTCGCGTCGAGCAGATCAAACTTATTTTGAGGGAGCTGAGCAGCATTTCTGAAAAGTTGTTCGTTGTTCACAACCATGTTCACTCGATGGTTGCGCAGGCGTATGCGCTCGGAGCGACCGCCGTGGTCTCGCGTCCGCGAGAAATTACGGGCAAGCTGGTGCAGATCGAAGTTGAGGAGAAGGCCGCCCAGTCAGACTCAAACACTAGCTCACACGATATCAAAGATAGCGCGGCGGCTTTCGCGTCCATGTTCTCGGCCGTGCGTCGCTGCAAACCGGTGACCCTCTCAGATGCCGAGAACGTCACCTCGCAAATCATCAATAGTATTGCGCAGAACGGGCTTACCGCGTGGCTTGACGATGTACGCCGGTATCATGAAGGAACGTTCCAACATTGCCTGTTGGTGACCGGAGTGGCCGTCAGCTTTGCTTTGCATATGGATTTCGCCAGTCAGGATGTAAAGCGACTCGGAATAGCAGCAACACTGCATGACATCGGCAAAGCCCATATTCCGCTATCGGTTCTCAATAAGCCCGGAAACCTGAACCCCAGTGAAGAAGAGATCATGAGGCGCCATCCGGTCATTGGATATGAGTTATTGAAGGGTATCTCAGGCATTAGCCCGGAAATTCTCGATGGTGTGAGGCACCACCATGAATATCTAGACGGCTCTGGCTATCCTGACGGGCTGATGGCGCGGGAGATCTCCGATCTCGTGAGATTGCTAACGATCTCCGATATTTTCGCAGCCCTGATTGAGTCGAGGCCATATAGTCCGACAAGGTCTCGCCAACAAGCCTACCAAATCCTGTGTGGGATGGAGGGAAAGCTGGAACGACCGCTTGTGAAGGCGTTCCGGAATGTGGCACTTGTGGCGTGAAGCAGGACAGCGATTAGGAATCGTGCTGATGAACAATCGAAGTAACGAGCGTCACCAAGTTCTAAAGACCGGAACGATTTCCTTCGAAAGTTCAAAAATCGACTGCGCCATCCATGATCTCTCGCAGGGCGGCGCAAACCTGGAGGTAGATAGTCAGGTCGGAATCCCGGACGCCTTTGATCTTCTCATCGCCGATACTGGCAAGCAACGTTGTCATGTCGTTTGGCGCAAAGAAGCGCGGATTGGTGTTGCTTTCTCATAGTGAATTGCTCCGAGGTGTGATGTCCGTAACTGGCACTTTTCGGAAGTGTCTCCCTCAATGAGAAATGTCCGCTCTTGGGGTAACAGCGGGCGTGTCAATGGATGGTCGTGCCCTCGGCGTTGACACGTAGCGCGCCGCACCGGGAGGCCGTAGGCCCCACCGGACGGAGATCGCGCTCGATCCCGTGGGCCTACGGCCTCCGGGCTTGCGTTTGATCCACGCGCCCCATGCCGCACCGTACACAATCGGCTTAGGTTTGCGGCCTGCTCGCGTGGTTGAGGCTCGCGTGCTGTCGTCGTGCGCTTCATGCCGGTCAAGGCTGATGACGAGGGCAGGGTAAAATTTTCAGCATTCCGATTTTTATTTTTCTCAACTCGGGCTCCGTTTTTCAAAGTGAGTGAACGTCCGAGGGACCCTCTCACAAAATGAGGCCTTCGTCGCCTGCGCGGGCTTTACGAGCCAACAATGCCTTTACCCCGTTGAGATCCGTGAGATCGGCAAAGAACTACAACTCGCCGGCCTCGAGCTCTGCCGCGAGACCTTCCA
>Ga0193751_1001809_pt1 | contig 13338 bp, 8 predicted proteins | sample L1c2metaG_FD_143050 | JGI IMG/M metagenome (GOLD analysis project Ga0193751, IMG submission 143050) | Soil microbial communities from a riparian zone of the East river system, Colorado, United States - L1c2 | ecosystem: Environmental > Terrestrial > Soil > Riparian zone | place: USA: East River... | reverse complement strand
CGGAAGCATGATCGCATGAACAAGGCGAGGCGTACTTACGCCAGTCCGGTCGCGGTCAACTACGTCCACCCTGATCGCTACTCCTACCGGCTCCAGCTGCGGCGCGTGGATCCCGACCGCCCGGACCGGGGCGCGTGGTGAGCGGCGGCCCCAACGGGCGGCCCGTCCGCGAGATGTCGGCGTCCCGGCGCAGCGCGGCGGCCATTGCCGGTGCGCTCTGCGCGGCCGGAACGCGGCTGCTGTTCGGTCTGCCCGGCGGCGGGCCGAACCTGGATGTCATCGGTGCCGCCGCGGACAGCGGGCTGCGGTTCATCCTCGCCCACGGCGAGGCGGCCGCCACGATCATGGCCGCGACGTACGCCGATCTCACCGGTGCTCCAGGTGCCGTCGTCGTCACCCGCGGACCCGGACTGGCCAGCGCGGTCAACGGCATTGCCCACGCCGCGCTCGACCGGCTCCCGGTGGTGGTCATCGCCGACACTGTTCCGTCCGGGGAGCGGGACCGGATCAGCCACCAGCGGCTGGACCAGGCCGCGCTCGGCCGGTCCGTCGCGAAAGCCACCGTGACGATCGGCGGTATCGATGCCGAACAGGCCGCCAGCCACGCCGTCCAGCTGGCGATCACGCAGCCCGCCGGCCCGGTCGTCGTCAACATCGATGCGGGCGTCGTCAACGTCGATGCGGGCGCCCGCGACCTGCTCCCCCAGGATGCGCACCTGCCCAGTCCCGTCCCCGGCCACGATCTCGCGCCGCTGTCCGCGGCGCTGCGGGCGGCTCGTCGGCCCGCCGTCCTGCTGGGTCCCGGCGCTCTCGGCCACACCCAAGCCGTGCGCGCCGCCATCGTCGGCAGCGGCATCCCAGTCCTGCACACCTACCGGGCACGTGGCATCGTTCCGGACTCCTGCGCCGAGGCGGCCGGGCTCTTCACTGGCGGCACGATGGAATCGCCGCTGCTGGCCGCCGCCGACCTCATCATCGGCCTGGGTGTCGATCCGGTGGAGCTGATCCCGGCGACCTGGGACTACGCCGCCCGCACCCTGCTCGCCAGCAACGTCCCGACCGAGTCCGCCAGATACTTCACCGGCGGCCTCGAGCTCGTCGCCCCGCTGCCCGCCGCCATCGAGGTCCTGGCCACGCGTCGGGCCCGGCACAGCTGGCCCCCGGCGGCAGGCAGGACGGCCAAGACGGACGTGACCGACCGGCTGTGCCGAGCCGCCGTCGCCACGCCGGGACGGCTGACGCCGCAGGATGTCGTCACCACCGTGCGAGCGCACACCCCGCCAGGAACGATCGCCGCCGTGGACTCCGGTGCCCACATGCTCGTGGCCATGCCGCTGTGGACAGTAGAAGAGCCGCACCGGCTGCTCATCTCCAGCGGACTGGCCACCATGGGCTTCGCCCTGCCCGCCGCCATCGCCGCAGCCCTCTGCACGCCGGGCGAGCCGGTCATCGCCTTCACCGGGGACGGCGGCCTCGGGATGGCGCTGATGGAGGTGGAGACCGCCGTCCGGCACCACCTGCGGGTCGTCGTGGTCGTATTCAACGACGCCACGCTGAGCCTGATCAAGATCAAGCAATGTCCGACGGGCCAGGGCGGAGCCGAGGCGGTCTGCTATGGCCCGACGTCGTTCGCAGCCATGGCCACGGCGATGGGCGCGGCAGCCGCCTGCGTCACCGATGTCGCGGAGCTGACGGCGGCGCTGGCCGAGGCACTGTGCCATCAGGGACCCACGCTCATCGACGCTAGCGTCGACCCTGCGAACTATCCCGCCATCATCGACCTGACTCGTGGCGCCGCCGGGCGCCGTTCGTCACGACATAAATAGAAAGCCGCCGGGGCGCCGGTCGTCACGACAGGAATAGAAACAAGGAATAGAAACAAGAACAGGAGCGTGCGCAGTGAGCATCACCGTAGCCAAGTTCAGGGATGTCTCCGAAGGCACCCAGCCGGGTCAGTTCACGATCGGTGAGTGGGAAAGCGTGGCGAGCCTGGCCGATCTTGACCCGATCTACCGGAAGCTGCTCGACGACCCGGTCACCGCCATCGTTGCCGTCACCGGAGCGGACGGCCTGCCTAACCTCACCCCGGTGTGGTTCGACTACGAAGGCAACACCGTCTTGCTGAACCTGGCGACCCACCGTAAGAAGGTGAACTGGCTCCGCAAGGCGCCGCACGCCACGTTCCTGCTCATGAACCCGCAGAACGCCTATCACTGGCTCAGCATCAAGACCACGGTGTCACGTGAGATCTCCGAGGACGACCCGGTCGAAGGCGCGCGCGTCACCGAGCAGCTGGACCGGATCTGGGTGAAGTTCACCGGAAACGATCCGCCCTACGCTCTCCGCGACCCGTCGTTCGACGAGCGGCGCGTGCTGTTCGAGCTCGACGTCGTGAAAGTCGCGACGTTCGGCCGCCCGTAGCGGCCGCAGCCCAGCGCTCCCGGAAGGATCACGGCCGGTGCCCCGGATGCCCAGCGTCATCGTCATGGGAGGCTCGCTCGGCGGCCTGACCGCGGCGCTGGTCCTCCGGGACCTCGGCTGTGACGTCCGCGTATTCGAACGCTCGTCTTCGGCCCTGCAGGCGCGCGGCGCCGGCATCGCCGTGCTCGACGCCACCCTGCGCTACCTGACCGAACGCGGCGGCTACCGCCCGCAGGACGTCTGCTCGCACACGAACTGGATCCGATTCGTCCGTGCCGACGGAAGCGTCCAGCACGAGCAGCGGCATCGCTACCGGTTCTCTTCGTGGACCACGATCTACCGGTCGCTGCTGGGACTGCTCGACCGCGACCGTTACTTCCTCGGCATCCAGGTCGCGAGCTTCCACTGCGCCGGCGACATCGCCGACGTGGAACTCGCCGACGGATCCCGCGTGCGGGCGGACCTGCTGGTCTGTGCGGACGGGATCAGCTCGATGGCCAGGGCGCGACTGATGCCCCGGATCACGCCGTCGTACTCGGGATATGTCGCGTGGCGCGGCACGCTGCCGGAGAGCAGCCTGTCGTCGGCGACGCGCGCAGCCCTCGGCGACGCGCTTACCTACCAAGTGCTGCGCAACAGCCACATTCTCGTCTATCCCATCCCTGGCCAGGACGGTTCCCTCACCGAAGGTAACCGGCTGGTGAACATCGTCTGGTACGTCAACGTCGCCGAGGGCGCCGAGCTTGACCGGCTCATGACCGGTCGGGACGGGGTCCGGCGGGCCATGTCCTTGCCCCCCGGCGCGGCCGCCGCCGATGCCGTCGATCAGCTGAGGCACATCGCGGCGACATCATTGGCGGGGCCGATCGCCGAGGTGGTCACGACCATCCCGGAGCCCTTTGTCCAGCTGGTCTGTGACATCGAGGTCCCTCGCATGGTGCACGGCCGGGTCTGCCTCATCGGCGATGCAGCGTTCGCCGTGCGCCCGCATGCGGCGGCGGGCACGGCCAAGGCGGCGGATGACGGGTGGGCACTCGCCGAAGAGCTCGCGTCCGCCGCCGGGGATGTGCCCGCGGCGCTGGCCGCGTGGGAGCACCGGCAGCTGGCGGTGGGCCGGGCGTTGCTCGCCCGCACCCGCGAGATCGGCGACAGCTCGCAGTTCTCCGGCACCTTCCGGCCTGGCGACCCACGGCTCATCTTCGGCCTTCACCAACCCGGTCACTGACCCGAACGGTCACGTTCCAAGGAGACGACATGGCCACCACCATCCTCAGTGAAGACACTTTTGACCGTGCCGACTACCGAGACGAGCTGGACGCGGCACCGCGCAATCTCCAGGTCGGCACACGGCTATGGTTCGAGAACGACCGCATCCGCGTGTGGGAGGTCCGGCTGCAACCAGGCGAACGCGGCCCATTCCACTCGCACACCCGCAACTATTTCTGGACGGTCGTGAACGGCGGCATCGGCCGGCAGCGCACCGCCGACGGGACGGTGATCACCCGCGAGTACCACGTCGGTGACACCAGCTATTCCGAGCACACACAAGACGAGCCGATGATCCACGACTTCGAGAACGCAGGTGACGCTCTGATCCGGTTCGTAACCGTTGAGCTGCTGGCCTGACCCGGCTAGTCGGGTTGACCGGAGGCGCATTCGGCGAGATCCGCGAGGAGCTGATCGGTGACGGTCTCCTCATACACAGCTCGCCCGGTACGGCGCATCGTCTCGCCCAACTCGGGGTCCCACGGTGTTCCCGCAGGATCACCGCTGAGAGCGACGTAGCTGCCAGTCGCCCCGGCCCCTGACACATAATCACTGGCATTCATCCGCCAGGCTCGTGCGCCGTGGCGGTCGATGATGTCCGCCGCAATGGCGACGCCGGGCCAGTCGAAATCGCCGTGATACCAGAGTTCGCCGCCCGCCTCCATGGCGATCCGTGCCAGCCGGTGGAATGCCGTGGATGGGTAGCCTTCGGTGCAGAGAAGCGGCGGGCATGCGGCGCCGAGTTCCTCGCAAGCGCGTCTGAGGACGGCGGGATTCTCGCAGACGAATACCTTCCGATGGCGAAGCCGGATCGGGTGGGTGGCGAGCTGATGCAGCGTCACCTGGAATGGCGTGCCGTAGCGCGCCGCATCGGTCAGCCATTCAGCCAGGCCGGCTCCCTGCGCCTCGACGCCCAGGACCAGCACCCGGCTCGCGAGATCGTCGACGATGACACCGGAAAGATCCCACAGATCCCGTCGCTCGGCCGCGGAAGCCGGGCGGCTGACGCTTGCCCGAAGGGCGAGGGCCCGCAGGATCAGCGTGGCCAGGGTCGTGCCGTGATTCAGCGATTTGGTGTCCCCGGTGACCTGGGCGGCGAGCGCGGGCAAGGCAATCGGCGCCGGCCGGGCCGGCTGGGCCGGCTGGGCCGGAGGGGCAGCAAGGTATTCGAGCACGCCGATCGCCTGCCCGAGCACCACCTCGTCGCCCTGACGAGCCAGCCTCGTGAGCGTCCCGTCCCGGCGCACGTCGGCCAGCCACGAACGGTACCAGTGGCAGGACTCGTTCAACGGGCTGGCCTCGGCGGTGGCGATCAAAGTGGCGCGGGCCGCGGTCAGCGATGCGGTCTCGGCGGGCCGGTCGCGCAACGTTCCGCCGACGGCGGCGAGGACGGCTTCCAGGCCGTGGCCCGTCGCGCGGCGCATTGCGGCATCGAGATCAGCCAGCTGCACGGTCAGGCGCTTGGTCCCGGCGCTCTGGTGGACGCCGGTGATACCGATGATCGCCTTCCGCTCGGCATCGTCTGGCTGCGCGACGCTGATCCGGCCGGCCAGATCGCCGCCGGTTCGCTCCAGGGACCTGCGCGCGGCCGCAAGCAGCCGCCGGTACTCGGGGCCGCGGTACCGGCCTGCGCTCGGCGTGCCGCCGGTCATTCCGCGTCCTCGTCGTCCTGATCCTCACTATCACCGTCGAGGTTCATCGCGAGCACGTCGCCAACTTCGGCGGGAACATGCCGGGTGGGACGAAAGCCCAGCAGGTCCGCGACGAGATCTTCGTTGCCCGCGTATCCGGCGTCGGCGTCGATGAGCTGCGCGCCGTCCCACAGGGCCAGCAGGGTCGACAGCGCGTGCGCGGCCTTGTCGTGCCGCATGTCGTAGTGGGCGATGGTCGGCACTGTCGGGTACGTTACCCACAGGTCGTGCCCGGTCATGAACAGGTCGAGGTCGAACATGACGGTCAGGCCCAGCAGCTCGGGCTTGAACTTGTCGTCGATTCCCGCGAACGCCTCGTCCAGGGCGACCAGGCGCGGGCAGGTCGGCTTCGACGAGGAGTACAGCGCGTTGGCCGCCGCGAACAGCGGCATGTGGATCGCGGCGGACTTCTCCCCGCCGGACATCTCCGAGTGCTTCTTCCTGGTGAGCCGTTCCGCGGGCGCGCCCGGCTGCAGCATCCGCAGCTCGAAGGCGTGCCATGACCGGTAGTCCAGCACGCAGGACAGCACTTCCCGGTGGGTGTCTCGCGGGTTGCTCGCCCGGTGATCATGGATCATCGCCCGGAGCAGGCCGCGCAGCTGCGCCAGCCCGTCCGGGCCCAGGCTCGCGGCATCGCGGTCCAGCAGGCGCGACACCGCGGCCTGCTGCTCGGTGAGCTTGTCGGATCGCACCCAGCGGATCCCGATCGCCATGCCGGAGGACATCGGCTTGGACCGGGTGTCCGCGTCCATCTCGTCGACCAGATCCTTGGCGGCCAGGACGCGGGAGTGGATCTGCTGGGCGAGCGAGGAGAGCAGCGAGTCCTCCAGGACGGTCCGCTCCCGCTCGTCCAGCAGGATGCCCTGGCCCTCGACGTCCTCCGCGATCTTCCGGGCGAACGCGGCGGCGGGTGCCCGGCCCTCATTGGTCACGACTTCCACGATGAACGGCGCGTCCCCGGTCAGGTCCGCCTGATACCCGTCCTCTCCCGCCTTGAGGGCGTTCTCGAACTCCCGGTACGCGCTCCACATCCGGTCCACGGCGCCCTTGAGTACCCCTTCGGTGATGGCCCGCCCGCCCCGGGTCGCGGCGGTGTACGCGTCCAGGACGGCGGTGGCACCCGCGGGCAGCATCTCCCTGATCGCGTCCGGGGGCTCAGCCGGGCCTTCCGCGCCGGCGAGCCGGCCAGCCAGCGCGGCCGCGGCGCGCTCGGCAGCGGGCCACTGAGCGGCGGCCGGCCAGGGCGCGGTCTCGGTGACGTCGAGCAGCGGGCGCAGGTCGCCGTGCGCGTAGGGGGCGAACGCCGCCGCCTGCGCGGTCAGCTCGGCCACCGCGCCGGCCAGGGCGTCACGGCCGTGGTCCAGGTCGGCCTGGGCCCGGACGAGCTTGTCGTGCTCCTCGCGTGCCATGTCCTGCGCGCGACGCAGGTCCGCGCGGGCCGCGCGCAGCTGCCGTTCCGCGTCGAGTATCTCGTCCCGGATCTGCTCGTACTCGGCCCCGCTGGCCCGCTCGTCAACGCTCAGCTTCTCCGCGCTGGCGGCGTAGGCCGCCTGGTTCTCGGCCAGCAGCGCGGCGGCCTCGTCGTTCTCGCCGCCGAGCCGGGTAAGGAGCTCCCGCCGCCCGGCCAGGTCCTGGCTCAGGCCGGCTGCCTCGCCTCGGACGCGGACGAGATCGCCCGCGGCCTGCTCGAAATCTGTGACCGCACGCTCCACCGCGTCCACCTGGGCAGCGCTGATGGGCATATCGCGGTCAGCTCCGGCGTGCCGCAGCCGCCGGTTCCGGGTGTCCAGTTCCGCGATGGCCGCGTCCAGAGCCGCCCGCGCCTCGCCCAGCCGGTCCCGCGCCGCCGACAGCAGCGCCGCCGCATGCGTAAGGAGTGCGAGCGCCTCGGTAACAGGCGCGGTCCTGGGCAGTTCCGCCTGAGCCCGCCCGAGATCCGCGAGGGCGGCCTCGGCGCGCCGCAGCTGTGCCGCGACGTCCTCTCGCTGGCTCGCGATGGCGGCGAACTGCCGGTCGAGCTCGGCGAGGCGGTCTTTGCGCCGGCTGGCCCGGTTGGTCGCGCCGATGAACTCGGGGGCTGCCTTGGGCCGGGCGCCGAGATGCGGGCCATAACTGAACTGCGCCCGCGTCGTCACCACAGGCCCGGTCACGACTGGCCCGCTCTGATCAAAATCAGAAGCCGAAACGGATTCGTCCGGCCCAGGGCCGTCCGCCACAGCGGGTCCGGGCGGAAGCTGGTCGGCCACCGCGATCGAGGCCAGGACTGCGGCGACCAGGGCCGGAGCGACGAGATCTTGCTGCTCGGGCACGAGCAGGTCGGCCAGGGTCCGGCCCGCTGGCCGGGCCGGCGGCGGGAGCGCGACGAGATAGCCGTCGGACTCGGCCGCGGCGAGCGCGGCCGAGGTCAGCGCGGGATCGGGATGGATCCACGCGGTGAGCAGGCCGGCCCCGTACAGCGCGCCTTCCAGGGCGGCGGCCGCATCGTCGCCGAGCTGGCCGGCGAAGTCGACCAGCTGCCACAGTGGCGCGCCCGGTCGCCCCGCCCGGTCCGCCGGCCGCAGGTCAGACTCGGGCGGGGCGTCGTCATGCTCTGCCGCGATCGCCACCCGCTGCCCTGTCAGCCGGGCTTCCTGCTCAGCCAGGACACTGTCGGTGTTTCTGAGCTGCTCGGCGCCGGTGATCAGGGCCGTGCTGCGCTCCCTGGTCAGCGCGGTGAACAGCTCGGTGAGGGTCGGCGCGTCCGGCTCGCCGATCTGGTCGAGTGCTCCGGCGAGTGCGTCGAGCTGGCCGACGGTGACCATCGCGGACATCTCGTCGCCGCTCCGCCGGGCCGCCCCGGAGCGCAGCTGGCCGGCGGTGACGACCGCGGACATCTCGTCGCCGCTCCACCGGCCTGCCCAGGCGCCCAGCTGCCCGGCAACGTCCGCGCGAGCGTCTTCCAGCCGTTTCTCGGCGTCGCGGCAGGACTGCTCGCGCCCCGCGAGCTTCTGCTGCGCCGTGCCGAGCGCCGTCTCCGCGGCCGCGCGGTCCCGCTCGGAGTCACGGACCAGCGCGATGCCGGCCCGGATCTCGCGGATGTCGTCCCGGCGCCGCGCGGCGCGCGCCTTCGCGGTGATGCCGAGGTCCGCCCCGCTGTCGGCGGGCTCGCCGTCCCTGGCCAGGCCCGCGCGATCCGCGGCCTCGCCGAGAGAGCTGGCGTGCCGGCCGGCGGCGCGGCCGGCCTCGGTCAGCTTGCCGGCCACGCCCGCGGCTTCCCGCTCCAGGCCCTGGACATTCACCAGGGCGCGGGCCAGCCGCGCCTGCTCGTCCGCGAGGCCTCGCTTGTCCTTCTCCAGCTGGCCGCGGCGCAGGGCCAGCTTCTCGTGGTCCTTGTACGCGTCCCGGTTCTTGAGTGCGTCCAGGCGCGCGTCGAACGTCTGGACGCTGGTGTTCGCCGCCTCCCCCGCCTCTGCCGCGCGCTGCTGCTCCTGCCCCGACCGGGTGACCTCCCGCGCGGCCGCCGTGATCGCGCCGACGTGCGCGGCGGCGGCGGTCATCCGGGCGGCGACCTGGTCGAGCTGGTGCCGCGCGTGGACGCGCAGGTAGCCGACGTACTGGCCGAGGAAGGCCCGCACCGCCGTGTCGGCGGCAGCCAGGTCGTCGTACTGCTTCTGGACGGCGGCCAGGTTCTCGAAGTCCCGCGCCGCCTGCTCGACGAGCTCTTCGTCAACGGGGCTCAGGCCCGCGGTCAGGGTGTCCGAGACTTTCCCCGGATCGAGGTCTTTGGCGAGCAGCGGCCGGCGCAGCGCGATCAGCAGGTCGAGCAGCTGGGTGTACCGTTCGCGCCCGAGGCCGAACAGCCGCGCGTCCACGGCATCCTGGTACGCGCCCTTCCGGTCACCGTAGTGCGCGTCACGGCCGAGGACCGCGGTGAGCTGCCTGGCCGTCAGCGGGCGCGAGTCCGCGGACAGCAGGCCGAATTCGACCCCCATCCGCTTGCCGGTGACGTAGAACGACGGGCGGGGCCGGTCTCTGTTCTTGTGCACGGCCAGGCCGATGACCAGAGTGACGATCTCACCCGGCCGGGCGAACTCCATCCACACGTAGCCGTGCTCGGCATCCTGCCCACGGTAGAGCAAGTTCGCCTTCATCGTTCGGTTCTCGCCGCTGAACGGGTCGAGGCGGCGGGCGTCCAGGCTGCCGTCCAGGACGAACGGGAAGAGAACCTCCAGCGCCTTGGTCTTGCCGGAGCCGTTATGGCCGCGCAGGGCAAGCCGGCCGTCGGCGAAGGCGAACTCCTCGTCGAGGTAATCCCACAGGTTGATGATCCCGGCGCGGGTCGGCTTGAAGCGGGCCTGCACTGCATCGCTGTGGACGGCAGTCACGCGGGTCCTTCCGTTTCTCAATGAGCGAAGTTGAAGGCGCCCTGGCCATCATGCCGGGCGCCCTCGGGAAGCGCGGCGGTGATATTGCGGTAGCGCGCGGCGGCAGGCAGGATCAGCGCACCGCCGGGCAGCCGCCGGATCAGGCGCAGGTCATCGAGCAGCCGCGTGGCGGCGTCGAGCAGCCCGCTCTGGTCGTACTGCCACTGCGCGGTGAACGAGGCCGCGCCGAAGTCGTCGTAAAGCTCCTTGAGCATGCCTTCCAGGCGCGTGCGCCCGACGAAGGGCGCTCTCAGCGGCTCGGAACGCGAATCACCGGTGTCTGCCTCGCGCGAGGCCGGCGGCCAGGGCCGGTCATGATCTTGGGCGGGCGCGGCTGAAGCCATCCCGGCGTCCATCCGCTCCAGCAAGTCCCTGAGGTCATCATCGGCCGACGGCACCGGCGTCCGGGTCAGCGCCGGTCCCTCGTCAGGATCCTCCAGCAGGTCCGCGACCTTCGCGAGCAGCAGCCCGGCGGTCCTGTTAACGGCACCGCCCCGGCCGGGAAACGGCCGGTCGGTGAACCGGCCGGTAGGGTCGACAAGCATCACGCCCTCAGCCCGCCGCTCCACGACGAGGCCGGTCAGCCTGGCGAGGTTGTCCGCCAGTTCGCTCCCGCGCAGCGCCGTGGCGGTCTGGTTGTCGAGCGTTGCGTAATAGAGCACGGGATGCTCCAGCAGCAGGCGCCGGGCACGGCGCGCCGCGGCCTCCCGCTGGGCAGGCCGTTTCGTACTGACGTCGGCCACGTCCAGCAGGCCGACCGCGCCGGACAGATGCTGGATCGGCCGGGCAGGCCGGAACAGCGACGCGCAGATATCGTGATCAATGTCGTACAGGGCGTCTTCCCGTTCGCTGTCGCGCGCCCAGTTCTCCGCCGAGCCGTCCGACAGGCGCAGCGCGCCGTGATCCGCGAGCCAGTCCAGGACGTCGACGACGGCGCGCTTGTGCTCGGTGATCGTCGCCTCGAAGCGCAGGCCCTCGACCGCGTTGGCCGTCGGGGCGAAGGCGCGGACCAGGTCCGCGAGGCTGATCTCGACCCTGGACCGCTGGAAGACGGCGAGCACCAGGCAGAGGTAGGCCAGCCTGCGCCGGTCGAAGGGCCTGCCGCTCCTGGCCACGAAGACCGACCGCTGCGTCGCGTCCAGCACGTCGATCCGGCGTACCAGCCGTACCTGATGAGCGGTCGCGATCAGCGTGTACCCGAGCAGCTCGGCGAAATCCCTCGCGATCAGGTCCGCCCAGCGCAGCACCGCCTCGAGCGCACCGGCCCTGGGACGCGCCGCGGTGATGAGATCGTTGGTCAGCACCAGCCGGACGGCATGCTGATACGAGCCGAGATCGCTCGGCGCGACCCCGCGGGCGGCGCCCGGCTCAGCCATCACGCTCCCCGGCGGCCGCCCGGACCCGGGGCCGGCCCGCCGATATCTCGAGCCGGAGCCCGGGCAGGTGCAGCACGCCGTGCGCGGTGCGCACGGAGCTGCCGCCGGGCGAGGGCACCAGCCGCAGGACCATCACGTCGTTCCCGCCGGACCCGCAGGACGCGAGTCTGGGCCTCGTCCAGCACGCGGTCGCCGAGTCCCGCGGCGAGCAGCCGCTGGCCGGCCTCCCGCTCGGCCGCGCGCTGCGCAGTCTGGCGGCGGCGCAGCTCCGCGCGGATGCCCGCATGGGCCTGGATCCGCTGCGGCACGCCGGGAGTGGGTGCCTTGCCGCGGCGGAACAGCGTCACCGCGACTTCCACGCCTGGCGCGTCCGGCCAGGACAGCCGGGGCGAGATCAGCTCGCTGTCGTCATGCACGCCGCCGAGGTGCCGCGCCAGGCGGAGGTTGAACGCAGCAGACATCAGCGCGTGCGCGGCATCGTCATCCGCCACGTCACCCACCCACGCGGCCAGGTGCCTGAGCTGGGTAGAGCGGTTGACCCCGCCCCGCTGCGACTCGGTGATCTGGCGCAGCAGCGCGATCACGCTGGAGACCCCGGCCCTGGTGGCGGCCGCCAGCTCCCCAGCGCGGGAGCCGTCGCTGGCGTTGGCCACGAACCAGGCCCGGACCGCCAGCCACCGGCGCCGCCAGTCCTCGAGCACCTCGTCGCGGCGCATCAGCGGTCGCTCGTCCGCGTCGGCTACCCGGTTCAGCAGCGTCCCGATGCCGGTCGCCTCGACCTGCGCGACGGCCAGCGAAAGGCGCGGCAGGTACCGGTCGAGTTCGGCCATGAAGTCGCTCATGTGCGCCATCAGCGCGTGCTTGTAGCGCAGGAACATCTCCGGCGAGGCCTCCGTGGAGCGGGTGATGTCGCCGAGGGTCAGGTGAAAGCGGGCGGACCTGCGCGCCATGTCCTCCATGACCCGGTCCAGGCTGGTCAGCCGCCGCGCGATCTCGTCGCTGTCGCCCTGGCGGTTCGCCTCGGCCAGGCCCTGCAGGTCGCGCAGGATGTCGGAGAACACCAGCCTGGACAGGTTCGCGTCCTGTACCCGCGCGGCGAGCACGCCCTCGACCGCGGTGTACGCGCGGTGCCCCAGCTCGCTGAACTGGTACACCGACTGCCGGTTCCGGTACCGGGCCAGGCTCCCGGCGCGCGATGCGTCCTCTAGCCGGTGCAGGACCCCGTCATCGGCGAGGTTGTCGAGCCGGTCCCGCAGGTTGCCCGCGGGTTCCGGGACGCTGTCGTGCGCGGCGGCGAACTCCGCCAGTATGGCGGCCACGTCGTCGGTGTGGGACTGCGCCATGTGCATCGCGCGCAGCCGGTCCATGGCGCGCAGGACCCACAGGTAGGCGACATAGTCATCGCGGCGGGTGAAATTGAACAGGCGAAACCTGTCGCTGACCGCGAGCGTGTCGAGATCGTACGGATCGGCTTGGCCGCTTACCAACGCCATCGCGACGATTCGCTCCCTGTCCGCGTGGCCGTCGAGCACATCATGCCTATGATGTCACCACCTCGACGATACCGAATGCGGCAAAGCAGACCATCAGCAACTCCGTTCGGCCCAAAAGTTTCGCGATTGGAATGACCGGACGTGGCGAGCGCCTATCGGACCGCCAGGCGCTGTTCAAGTTGGCTTCGAGCTTCGTCGACGTCTCCCCCTGTGACGCCGCTCATCGCCACGGCAGCAGTGATGATCACATCAGCCAGCCCTGGGAGACTGGGCCAACGCCCACGACCGGCTGCCCGAGACTTTCCGAGAAGCTGCGTCGCCACCCACCGTCCATTGGCGGCCAGCCTGCCTCGGCGACGCTGAGCAGCGTGTCGCATAAGTACGGCTTCAGCAGCACGCATGTGTCCAGAAAGACGGGGAACACCGGCGGGACTACCCTTGCCGCTGGTCGTCGCCGGGCGGCAGGCGCTCGAACGGCGCGTCGCCGGGCAGGTCGTACAGCCCAGCATCCTCAGAGTCGGCCACCATCTGATCCAGCAATGCCGCGCGCCCACGGCGGGACCGCTGCTGGTAAGCCAGCAGGTCGGCAAGCCGGACGCGGCGGTGGCGTCCCGGCTTGCCGAACGGCATCTCGCCGGACTCCAGCAAGCGCACCAGCGTGGGCCGCGACACGCCCAGCAGCTGTGCG
>Ga0193751_1001808_pt1 | contig 13340 bp, 10 predicted proteins | sample L1c2metaG_FD_143050 | JGI IMG/M metagenome (GOLD analysis project Ga0193751, IMG submission 143050) | Soil microbial communities from a riparian zone of the East river system, Colorado, United States - L1c2 | ecosystem: Environmental > Terrestrial > Soil > Riparian zone | place: USA: East River... | reverse complement strand
GACTAAACGTGTCCGAGACGGCCCAGTTTACCTATCACGCTGCTTTGAACGGTGTCACGGAAGCCAACGCCGCCGTGGCCTTGCGTACCGCCAATGACAGCATCAGCCGGGAAACGCCGCTGATGATCAGGCTCACGCCGACCAGGGTGCCGATCGCCCAGGCGGAACTCGACGGCCATTGCAGGTAGATCATCAGCCCCAACAGCAACGTAACGATCCCGTCGACCAAAATCCAACTGGATCCTCCAACCGAGCGCATCTGGAAAAACAGGGCGATGGCAAAGATGCCCTCAACCAAGAAGAGCGACGCCAACACCAAGGTGAGCGACACCACGCCTAGCGCGGGGTGCGCGATCAGATAAATGCCAAAGAAGACATATGCGAGCCCGACCAGCAGTCTCCAGACAACACTGCCGGCGGCACGAGTGTGAAAGGCGAGGGCCAGGTGGACCACGCCTGCCAAAACGATCAGCCAGGCAATGACTGCGTTGACCGCCACGGCGGCAAGAACGGGCGATCCGACCGCCAGCATGCCAAGCACGATGAGCAAAACGCCGCATAAGATTGACCAAGTCGAGGCGTGTCGCACGATATCGGACGGAGTTTGCTGCGCCATAGAAAGCCTCCTGAAATCGGACGGACAGAGTGTACTCCAAGAAAGGCAAGTGCGCTGCGCTGATTTCTGGCTGATTCCCTTACCCGCGGGTAGCATAGCTTCGATCGCAGCCCCTCTCCGCTGACTGTCACACCCCGGGCGGGTAGCGAAAACGCCTAAAGCCGAAACCGCATCGAAGAAATGATCTAACTCAAGGGAGACAATGAAAACAATCCGGTTACTGCAGATGCTCGTTGTTGCAGGGACTCTTACGACTGCGGCCAGCGCTGATGATGATCTGTTTAGCCCTACGCAATCGGCCGCCAGTCAGCCCGTTGTCGCAGCGACCGACGCCACCCAATCCACCGCTGTAAGCGATGACCCCCAAAGCAGTAATCCTCAGAGTCGTAATCCTCAAAGCGGTAACCCGGGAAGCGATGCCCCCAAAACCAATGACCAACGCACCGATGACTCCGCGAGCCCGCCGCCGCGGGTCTTAGACCGCCGTGATCGCATTTTTTATCCTGGGGACACGGAGCGGCCAAAACCGCTTTTCCGCAAGCTGTTCCTGAACATCATGTATGACCAGGAAGCTATTTTCACCAGCCCCTTTCATGTGAATCGGCACAATGCTTTGGAATGGTTGGTGCCGATGGCTGCAACGGGAGCATTGATTGCCAGCGATACAGACATCGCGAATGCTTTTGCAAACAGCCGTGGGCAGGTGCGCTGGGGCGGGCGGATTTCCAATATCGGCGCCTCTTACACTTTGATCCCCATCGTGGCCGGCTCCTACGTTTATGGAGCATGGCGGGACAGTCCGAAGGCAAGAGAAGTTGGTGTGCTTGGAACCGAGTCGCTGCTCGACAGCCTGATTGTGGTTGGAGTTTTGAAGGAGGTGTTCCGGCGAAATCGTCCGGACGAGAAAAACCCCGGCGATTTTTGGGGCGGAGGAACTTCATTCCCGTCCGGTCATGCCATACAGGTATGGGCGATAGCCTCTTTGCTCGATCATGAATTCAAGCACCAGAGAATCGTCGGCATAACTGCATACAGCCTGGCCGGGATCGTGAGTGCGGCGCGAATCGCTGCCCAGAAACACTTCGCTTCGGACGTTGTCGCGGGCGGCGCAATGGGCTGGTTCATTGGGCGTTATGTCTATGACACCCATATGAGCCACCTTTCGCACAAACACTCTTCACTGATACCGATGATTGTGCCGCAGGTGGATCCGTTGCAGCGGCGGTATTCCTTCGCGCTGGTTTTTCACCCAGATGCTGGGGCACTTGGCATTAAGCAGTGAGCAGTGAGTCTTTGACTGCCTGCTTATGCCGCTCTTTCCCCGCGTTGATCGGGGAGCTTGGCGGCAAGGACATCGACTCTCTCGATTTTGGGCGGCTGCGCGAGAAGCTCTGGCGCCTTGGCAATCAGGGCCGCCGCAATCGGTCCGGCGAGATGCGCCTGGCGGGCGGACTCGTCGGGAAAAGTGTCAAAGATGCCGAACGTTGTCGGGCCCATGCGGATACCGAACCACGTCGTGGTGGCGGGTTCCTGCTGCGCTAGCGCCAGACCTCCACGGAGAAGCGCTTCAACTTCTGCTTCTTTTCCAGGTTTTGCCTCAAGCCGGACGAATAGTGCGACCTTTGCATTGTCAGACATCGTGATTCTCCTTTAAGAAAGTTTGGAGTTCGAGAAACGCGCTGCCTTATCGGGAACCTGCAGCACAATTTCACCCTTCTCTCAACCGTCCTCACCAGCCCCTGGTCTGCAGCATCTGCGCTTCAGCAATGCCGGACACTGCGAGGCCTTTCATCGCACTGCCCGCATCTTCGCTGACTTCAAGTAACACTTTAGGGTCTTTGAAGTGGGTGGTGGCGCGGACAATGGCCTTGGCGCGGCACTCGGCTTCTTCAGGAGAGGCGAAGGTGGTGGAATCGTTCATGAAGATTCCGGAGCCGACGAAGACGGCTTCGGCGCCGAGCTGCATTACGAGAGAGGCGTCGGCGGGGGTGGCGATGCCTCCGGCGCAGAAGTTCGGGACCGGGAGCTTCCCTGCTCTCGCTACCGACGTCACCAGTTCATACGGAGCTTGCAATTCTTTCGCTTTGCCGAATAATTCGCCTTCGCTCAGGACGGTGAGAATTTTCATGTCCTGAACAATCTGGCGGATGTGCTTGACGGCGTGGACAACGTCTCCGGTGCCGGCTTCGCCTTTGGTGCGAATCATCGCCGCACCTTCAGCAATTCGCCGCAGCGCTTCCCCAAGATTGCGCGCGCCGCAGACGAATGGGACCTTGAAGGCGTGCTTATCAACGTGGTGCGCTTCGTCAGCCGGAGTCAACACTTCCGATTCATCGATGTAATCGACACCAAGCTCTTCGAGAATTTGGGCTTCGGCGAAGTGTCCGATGCGGCATTTGGCCATGACGGGGATGGAAACGGCGGCCATGATCTCGCGGATTTTTTTTGGCGAGGCCATGCGCGCGACTCCGCCCTCGGCGCGGATTTGCGAGGGGACGCGCTCGAGCGCCATCACGGCGACGGCGCCGGATTGCTCGGCGATGACGGCCTGTTCGGCGGTGGTCACGTCCATTATTACGCCGCCTTTGAGCATTTCGGCGAGGCCGGTCTTGAGGCGAAGGCTGGTGGGGCTACCGTTGTTGTTCGACATGATTGGGACTCTTTTCGGGTGGTTCGATTCTTTTCTATTTTACAGCGTTGAGTGGGTTTCCGCTGCGATTGCGTAGGGGTGGAGTTCGCGGGAGGCCCACCCTTTGAAAGGCGCAAAGGGTGGCGCAGCCTCGTACAGGTCAAAAGCGTCGGACAGAAGTGTCCGACCCACACAGGCAAAGAGCGGGCGCGTCTGCGACGCGGGGACAGCGGGGGACGGCTGTCCCCACATTGGTACTGGGGTTAGCCCTAGGCCTGGGCCCTGGCCACGGCGATGGTGGTTTGGCTCTTGGGGAGCAGTCCTTGTGCTCGAGGCGACCGACTCCGAAGACCCAGGCGAAACCGCCGGGCACCATGATCACGCCGGTGATGGAGAAGGCGCCGGAAAGTGGCCGGTCTTGTCGACGATGCGGCCGGTGAGTGGATGACATCGCGGAGAGCGAGCGTCAGGCGCTAATGCTGGTGGCTGCGGTTGCACGGCGGGTGGCTGCACCCCAATCAACGGGTTCGACCCGTCCCACTATGAACACCCAGGCGAGAATGCCGAATAGGCATATTGCCGCTGTAATCGCGAATGGGGCGAGGAAACTTCCGGTGTGTTGCAGGACGAATCCGGTGAGGGCTGGACCAATAATGCCAGCGAAGTTGGCAAAGCCGTTTTGCCAGCCATACCATTTGCCGACGGCTCGCGCTCCGGCCAGGGTTTGGGGAAAGGTGTAGAGGCCGGTTGCGGACATTCCGCAGCCCACAGCTGCACCGAGGAGCCATGGCACATAGGAATTGGCGCTGGCAATAGCACAGCCCACGACGCCGACGGCGCCGACCGAAAAAGCGATAGCCATCGCCGATTTCCGGACGAGAGTAGGCGAGTGTCCCATGCGGATGAAAACATCCTGCAGCCATCCCGAGAGAAATGCCGATCCGGCGTCCACTGAGTAGAAGAGGCCCGCAATGCCGGTCATGGCGGTCAGGGACAGATGACGTTCACGCACAAGGTAGGAAGGAAGCCAGGTGATCATGAAATAAAAAAGGTAATTGCTGCAAAAGTGGCCGGCTGAGGTTCCCCAAAAAGACCGCTGCAGAAGGACGCGAACATTTGGGTCGTCGGCAGTTACGGGGTGAGGCAAGGGCGGGCCGTCGCGCGGCTGACATTTCATCCACGCCGGGAGCCACAGCAGGCTTGACAGTCCGATCCAAATAAACACCAACCGCCAGCCGAATTTCGCCATCAGGAGCCCGGCGCCAAGGGTTCCGACTGCGTTTCCGCACTTGAGCGCACACATGACCACGCCACTGGCAAAACCTCGATGGTGCTCCGGCAAGTGCTGCGCCAGGATTTTCGAACCCGCGGGCAATGCCACGGACTCGCCAATACCAAGGACAAAGCGCATCACCAGCAACAAAGCGAATCCACGCACGATGCCAGTGGTTGCGGTGGCGAGCGACCAGAGCAGGAAACCGGCGGCGAGGATGCGGTTGGAGGTAACGAAGAATGTCGAAAACAGAATGCCAAGCTGCGCATCGGAGATACGGAACTCGGCCTTTACCAGGGGGGCCGCAATCGAGATGTTGCCGCGGTCAATATAGTTGATGAGGAACGAAATGGCGAGAAGGACGAGGGCGGGAATGAAGGCACGTAAGGTTCGGGAGTGATCCGGCACTTGAGCCATAAAAATTCTCGTGGCATTCTGCGCCGGAACAGGTTCATTTGCAAGCACAGTTCGGAATTTAACATTCGCCCTTTCATTTCCGTCGAAACACGCGTTTCGGGTCAATGATCACGAAGGTCCCGCGGCTGCGGGCCAGCACGGTGCCCTTCTGGTCGAGAATTTCGGCGGCATGTATCAACCGGCGGCCGCGCTTGCTTATTCCTCGAGATTCAACCTGTAGAGTGGCATGAAGCGGCACGGGTCGGAGGTATTCAATCTTCAATTGCGAAGTTGCGGCGCTGACATCGCGCAGTTTGTTCAGTTTGCTCATGGCGTCATCGAGGATGGTGGCGATGATGCCGCCGTGGCAGTATCCGGGAGGGCCGGTGTAGCGTTTGCCGAGGCGTAAACGGCAGACGAAGCGGTTTCCTTCTTGGACGAATTTCAGGCGCATACCTTCGGGGTTGTCGTGCCCGCAGGCGAAGCAGAAGTTTTTCTTGAGGGGGAAGGGTTTTGTGGCGTGGCCGCGGGCAGAGGGTTTGGAAATATTTCTGGGCATGTGGGTTGCATTGTAACGGGCTTCTTGGAATCGCGGGGCGGTCGTTTATCATCCAAAGGACTTCGCGGGCGGTCCGGTGGGCGGCAGTGGCGGCGCAAACGACAGCAGGTTCCTATGGGCCTGCGGCCCTTCGGAATGACATCACTATTCTTAATGGGAGAGGAATGTGGACGATAGATCAGTGGTCGATGGGCACTGGGCAGGGGGCAGGGGGCTGCGGGTGGCAATGGCTGGGTTACTGCTGTTGCTGGGAGTCCGTTTGGCTGCGGCGCAGGAGAACGGGAAAGCGGCGGGCGCGGCCACCTTTAAAGCCAAATGCGTACTTTGCCATGGGGCCGACGGTGCGGGAAACACTCCGCTGGGAAAACAATTGCAGGCGGCGAATTTGCGCTCGAAAGAAGTGCAGAAGCTGAGCGATGAAGAACTGCACAAGGTTGTCCATGACGGACAAGCTAACATGCCTCCGTTTGGCGAGCAGTTGACCGATGACCAGATTAGTCAGGTCATCCAGCATGTGCGCACGTTTGCGACGTCAGCTAAGACGGCGAAGAAACAATAGCTTCGCGCGAGTAGTGCAGTATGCCGGTAATTTCTCCGCCAATCGTGGTTGAAGACAGGCCCCGGACTGGGCAAGGCGGCGGAGGTGTGATTCCTCCCGCATTCAGGGGCGGTGGAGACAACGGGCCAGGCGATGGCTCTGACGATTACGGGCGCCGACTCAATCGGGCGCGGCTCACGCTTGTCCTGGCACTCACTTCTATCAGTATTCTGTTTGTCACCTTCACGGTGATATTTGTTCTGCGGCATGGCAGCGTGGTTTTGGACCGGCACACTGGAATCTATGTTCAGAATTGGGTGCGGGTAACGCTTCCCCTTCGGCTGCTGCTGGTGAATACATTCGTGTTGCTGCTGAGCAGCCTGAGCATCGAAATGGCCCGGCGGTCGGTGAGGCGAGAGATGGCGCTGGCGCCGCTGCGGAGTATCCCAGGAATTGCTTTAGAAGGAGACTCCGGCGGTGGAACTCCGTGGATTGTGATTACGGTGACGCTGGGGCTGATGTTTCTCGGCGGACAATGGCTGGCGTGGGAAAGTCTGCGCTCGCATGGATTTCATGTTGACAGCGGCGGGTCGAGTCCATTTGTTTATCTGCTGACTGCGGCGCACGCAGTGCATTTGGCGGGAGGGATTCTGGTTTTGCTGTATGCGGGCGTGATTTTTCTGCTGCATCGGGCAATTGAGCAGCGTCGGATTGTGGTGGAAGTGGCGGCTTGGTACTGGCACTTTATGGGAGCGCTTTGGGTTTATATTTTTGCGCTGCTGCAGTTTGGGCGGTAGGTTCCGAGGAGTCGATGCTGGGTTTGGAATCCTTGGCTACGGCTTGAGATTGCTCAACAGTACGATGTCGGCCTCCCCTTTCCCGACTGCGGCGTAGATGGAGTGTCCATCCGACGACCAGGAGACTCTCCGGGTAATGAATGTGGCTTGGCGGCCAAAGTCGGTGATTTGGCGCATCGGTCCACCGGCCGTTGGCTGTGCCCAGATATCCGTGGTCTGTCCATCCGTCAACAGCAATGCCAGCCACTTGCCGTTTGGAGAGAGCACGGGCTGCATCAAGAGCCAGCTTGACAGGCGCGATCCTGAAATACGAGCCAATTTCTGCGGCACGCCACTCTCTGGAACGGCTACCAGTATCTCCATGTCAGACAGGCCATTCAGTGCGGGCAAAGTCAGGACGAAAAAAAGTCGTCCTTCCGCGTCAACCGCCGGTTTCTGTCCTTCCTCGCGCACCAACAAATTGGAGCCGCCCGCAGGAGAGGCTTTCTCGATGCGAAATCCATTCTGGCCTGGGGGCGAAAAATACAACCATCGGCTGTCCGGAGACCAGCAGGCCCACCCACCGCCTTCCGACACCTTATGAGCGTCGCTGCCATCGGGGTTCATCAGCCACAGGTCAACGTTCCACCCAATGAGTCCGCGCTTCACATAGGCAATGTGCTTCCCATCCGGAGACCAGACAGGCACGCCAATCGTGACTTGCGGATCGTGTTCAAAGGTGACTTGGCGACTCTGCTGGGTTTCGAGATTCAATACCCAGAGATTGCCATGTCCCCCGCTGTCGCTCAGATACACGAGTTCATGATCTCCCGGGGCGGCGGACGGCGTCTGTACCGCACCAGTCTGGTGCGTGATTTGGACACCGCGGTGGACATTTTCCATCGGACTATTGTCAACCGGGTAGCGCCAGATATCGAACTGGATCTGCCTGCGGGTCGCGACGATGTTGCCATTACGATCCAGGTCCGGCGAGATGTAAGACGTCTCCCCGAACGTGAGTTGACGTAGATTCCTTCCGCCGGTTTGAACCGACCACAGATTCATGGTTCGTAGGTAAAGAACGGTGTCGCCTCTGGAAGAGCTGTAAACCACGCCGGAGCCATCTGGAAGCCAGGCAAAACCCGCCAGCGGATTCCCATCCCGCGTGATCGCTTGTGTGCTGCCGCCTTCGGCGGGCACATAAAACACGTCGTAATCAAAGGTTCGGCCGCGCTGGAAGCCTAATTTCTGGTCGTCGGGAGACCAACGCAGGTCCGAATAGGTGTATTCGGTGGGAAGGGCTGTGATCTTTCGGGAGTTCGACCCGTCTGGATCGGCCACGGCAAGTTCGAGTTCACCCTGCTTGGAGTGGAAATAGGCAATGTGTTTGCCGTCATGGCTCAGGTCGGCGCCGCCCAGGCTGCTGACCAGCGGCTGAGCCGTTCCTCCCAGTGCGGGGATCTGCCAGATTTTCCCTTCGCCGTCGGGCTCCTGGGACGGAGAGAAATAGATCAGCGATGAGGAATCCGGCGACCAACGTGGGTATTGATGATCGGCATCGTCACCGGTAACTTGCAGTGGCGTGCCTCCAGACAGCAACCGTACCCAAACTTGCCTCCTTCCGCCGACGTCGGCCGTGAACGCCACGGATTTGCCGTCAGGAGACAACGCCGGAAATTCTTCCATGCCTACAAAGTCGGTGAGCCGCATCAGCTCTACCGGGGAAGAATGCGCCTGCGGCCTCAGGCCTCGGGCCAGGAAGGTAAGCCCTACCGCCGCCAATGCTACCGACGCAACCAAAGCGGGTATCAGCCACCGGCGACGTTTTTCTGGCACGACTGTCAAAGCTGCGCCACTTCCACTTTCCTCACGGCTGAGCAATTCCAGGTTGAAGGCCAAGTCGCGCGCCGATTGAAACCGTTCTGCCGGGTCCTTTTCCAGACAGCGATGTACGATGCGCGCCAGCGCCGGAGGGAGATTGTGACCGGTGCCGGAAAGCTCGGCGGGCTCCTCCTTGAGGATTGCACTCATGGTGTCCGCAGTCGTCTTCCCCTGAAAAGCTCGCTTTCCGGAAAGCATTTCGTACAAGATTGCGCCCAGACTGAAAATATCGGTGCGATGGTCCACAGCCTGTCCACGCACTTGCTCTGGGGACATGTAACCTACAGTCCCCAACACGACTCCCAGCTCAGTGATGCTGGTGGTTGCCAGCGAACTTTGTGGCCCACCTGCGGCCCGGCCGAGCAGCTTAGCCAGTCCGAAATCAAGAATCTTGACGACTCCATCGCGGGTAAGAAAGAGGTTCTCGGGTTTCAGGTCCCGGTGTACGATGCCGCGATCGTGCGCTGCTGCTAACCCCCGCGCCGTCTGCAGGGCGAATTCGACAGCTTTGCGAACTGGAACCTCGCCCTGTTGCAGCCGCTCATGCAGAGTCTGTCCTTGAAGAAGTTCCGTGATCAGATAGGGCGCATGTTCCTGGGTCGTACTGAAGCCATAAACCGCCAGAATGTTCGGGTGATTGAGCGCCGCCGCAGCCCGCGCTTCCTGCTCGAAACGTCGCAGTCGATCTTGATCGGACGCTAAGTCTTTCGGCAGCACCTTGATGGCAACTTCGCGGTCCAAGCTCTCGTCGCGGGCACGATAGACCTCGCCCATACCGCCCGCGCCCAGCGGCGAGACGATCTCATAACGTCCAAGTTTTGTACGTGGAGCGAGGGTCATGATCGCCGTGATTATAACCCTGGGTTCTAACCACGCTAATTCAGATAATCCCGGCCTTATAATAGAAAGATTCGGTCGGGCTTCTGGACGCGTCTGTGGGGCATAAGCGCGGAAATTGTCTGCGATCGGGGCGTCCGGCGGCACCCCGGACGAGGGCGTCGGGGGCTACGTGAGTGTTTTTGATGTCCACATTGGAATCCACATCTAAGTCCATGCTGATGTCTGCACCGAACTCAACGTCGAATTCTCGATTGACCTCTAACGACAGCATTCTCGTGCGTGGAGCGCGGGTGCACAATCTCAAGAATATTGATTTTGAGATTCGGCATAACGCGCTGACCGTGGTGACTGGAGTTTCGGGATCGGGGAAATCCTCGCTGGCTTTTGACACGATTTATGCGGAGGGGCAGCGCCGGTATGTGGAGTCGCTGTCGGCGTATGCGCGGCAGTTTTTGGAGCGCATTGAAAAGCCGGATGTGGACCACATTGAGGGGATTGCTCCGGCGGTTGCGATTCGGCAGAAGAACACCACGCGGAGTCCGCGGTCAACGGTGGGGACGGCGACTGAGATCTATGACTATCTGCGGCTGCTGTTTGCGCGTGTGGGAAGGACTTACTGCGCGCAATGCGGGGAGGAAGTCAAGAAAGATACCGTGGATGAGGTGGCGGAAGCGGTGCTGGGGTTGGGGGAGGGGACGCGACTGAATGTGTTTTTCCCGCTGGTGGCGGGGGAGGCTGGCGAAGGTGGTGGTGGCCGCGCACAAAAAGCAGGTTCCTCGACTTCGCTCGGAATGACAGGGTTAAAAAGAGGACTGAAGACGGCAAGGGCGGCGTCGGAAAAAACGGCGATGGCCTCGAAAGCGGCTACTGCGGACGGGAGTCTTTCGGACGCGATCAAGACGCGGCTGTTTGAGCTGCGGCAGCGAGGGTTTAATCGGCTGTTTCAGCGGGGGGAGATTTTCGAGTTCTCGACTCCGGAGTCGCTGCTGGAGATTGACTTTGCGGAGCCGGTATTTGTGCTGGTGGATCGTCTGGCGGCTTCTGCAGACGCGCGGGCGCGGATTGTGGATGCGTCGGAGATTAGTTTTCGTGAGAGTGGCGAAGTTATTTTTGAGACGGCGGCGCGTGAGGGTCAAGCTTCGCGGCAGATGCGGTTTTCGCAGCGGTTTGAGTGCAGGAACTGCGGCATTCGCTATGAGGAACCGGAGCCGCGGCTGTTTTCGTTTAACAATCCGTTTGGAGCTTGTCCGCGGTGCCAGGGGTTCGGGAACACCATCGACTTCGATCTCAATCTGGTAATTCCTGATCCATCAAAAACTTTAAATGAAGGCGCCATCGAGCCCTGGACGAAACCGAAGTATCGGGGACTGTTTACCGAACTGAAGCGTTTTGCGCGGGAGAAAGACATTCCACTCGACGTTCCCTGGTCGGAACTGGAGCCGGAGCAGCAGCGGCTGGTGATGGATGGCGAGAACAAGTTTCTAGGAGTACGCGGCTTCTTTCGTTATCTGGAGCGCAAGAAGTACAAGCTGCATGTGCGGGTTTTCCTGAGCCGGTATCGAGGGTACTCGCTGTGCTCCGAGTGCGGTGGTGCGCGGCTGCGGCGGGAAGCGCAGCAAGTGCGGATTGCGGGCAAGAACATTTGCGAAGTTTGCGCGATGACGGTGGAGGATGCGGGGGAGTTTTTTGATCTGATTGCGCAGGTCCCGGCTCGTGTCTCTGAAGAACGGGACGACGGGGCCGTGGCGCTGCCGCCCACCCTTTCCCGCCTCGACGGGCGAAAGGATGGGATACCCGGCCGTATTTCAAAGAACGAGTCAGATCCGACACCCGGTTTAACGTCCAAAGAATTGGAAGTTGCTGCCCGACTCTTGGACGAAATTCGGTCGCGATTGCGGTTCCTGAATGATGTCGGGCTCGAATACCTGATGCTGGATCGGCTTACTTCCACGCTTTCTGGTGGCGAGGCGCAGCGAATACAACTAGCGACTTCACTGGGATCGAAGCTGGTGGGGACGCTTTATGTTCTCGACGAGCCTTCCATTGGTTTGCACAGCCGCGACACACACCGGCTGATCGGGATTCTGCACGGGCTGCGCGATCTGGGGAATACGGTGCTGGTGGTGGAACACGATCCGGAAGTGATGCGGGCCAGCGACCGGATTCTCGATCTGGGGCCGGGAGCGGGGGAACATGGCGGCAAGATCATCGCTGACGGCACTTATGAGGAGATCCTGAGGACGCCGGGCTCGTTAACTGGCCGATATCTCGCGAACGAACTACACATCCAAATTCCCAGCAACCGGCGGAAACCGTCGCGGCAGCAGATTACGATTCGCGGGGCCCGGAAACACAATCTGAAAAATATTGAAGTCAGCATACCGCTGGGAATGCTGGTGGCGATCACGGGAGTTTCGGGATCGGGGAAATCAACTCTCCTGCACGATGTGTTGTACCAGGGGCTGACAGCGGTCAGAGCGCAGACTGACGAAAAGCCGCACTTCTCGCAAGCTGCGCGAGAAATGGGGCACCCTCTGGAGATAGAAGGCGGGGAGTGGGTGGATGAAGTTGTGCTGGTAGACCAATCGCCGATTGGGCGTACGCCGCGATCGAATCCGGTGACTTATATCAAGGCGTTTGACGGGATACGCGATCTATTTGCATCGACTCCTGAAGCGCAGAAGCGGGGATTTGCGGCGGGACATTTTTCATTCAACGTGCCGGGGGGGCGCTGCGAGACCTGCCAGGGAGACGGAGTTGTGGTAGTGGAAATGCAGTTTCTCGCGGACGTGGAGCTGGTGTGCGAAGAGTGCAAAGGACAGCGCTTCAAACCGGAGGTGCTGGAGGTCCGATACCGCGGGAAGAACATTCACGAAGTGCTGCAGATGACGGTGCATGAGGCGATGCATCATTTTGCCAATTCGCCCAAGGTGGCGGACAAACTTCGGGTACTGGATGAAGTTGGGTTGGGATATTTGCGGCTGGGGCAATCGGCGACCACGCTCTCGGGCGGAGAGGCGCAACGGGTCAAGCTTGCGGCGCACTTGCAGCCCGCAGTCGCGGCCCGGGCGAAAGAGGCATCGCGACGGCGGCGCGTGCTCTATCTATTTGACGAGCCGACTACGGGGCTGCACTTCGACGACATCAGTAAACTATTGGCTGCGTTTCGCCGTCTAATTGAAGCAGGGGGCTCCATTCTGGTTATTGAACATAATCTGGAAGTGATTAAGACCGCGGATTGGGTGATTGATGTGGGCCCGGAAGGCGGCGAACGTGGCGGATACATTGTGGGACAGGGGCCTCCGGAGAAAATTGCCGGGCTGGCAGATTCTTATACCGGCCAGTTTTTGGCCCGGGTGTTGGAAGAGAACGGAGTCTCGCGTTCCAATGGGCACAGATGAAGCGCGACCATAAGGCGATGAGTTGGCCACACCTCGGGCTGGGCCTGCGTCTGACGTTGGTTGCGTTTGCCGGAGCGGTTTCAATTGCGGCCTGGACTCAGGACCACGCGACTGTCCGCCACCACCGGGTTGAAGAAACGGATCCCGCCGCCGTAAAACTTGCCGAGGCTGAAACCGATATTGATAAACAGGATTATGCCAGCGCCGAGCCGCTGCTGAAGGAGTATCTCGAAGACCATCCCGAAAATTATTCGGCGTGGTACGACTTGGGTTTTGTGTATCACGGTATGGGCAAGAGCGGCGAGGCGATCGCGGCCTACCGCAAGTCGGTTGCGGCCAAGCCCAACCTGTTTGAATCGAATCTCAACCTGGGGCTGGCGCTGGCGGCGGCGGGGCAGCCGGATGCGGAGCAATTTCTGCGCGCGGCAACA
>Ga0193751_1001807_pt1 | contig 13354 bp, 7 predicted proteins | sample L1c2metaG_FD_143050 | JGI IMG/M metagenome (GOLD analysis project Ga0193751, IMG submission 143050) | Soil microbial communities from a riparian zone of the East river system, Colorado, United States - L1c2 | ecosystem: Environmental > Terrestrial > Soil > Riparian zone | place: USA: East River... | reverse complement strand
ATGGACCTTGCAATGATGAGGAACCAGATCGGGAGAAACGACCGCCTGTATCCGCTCCCCCTCGACAAGAATGGCCGCCGGACGCACGCCTTCGGGCGTAACCACTCGTCGAGCGACAAAGGCTTGCAAACTCAAAACGTCGACTCCTTCCATGACTGGCGAATGATTGCGGCTACAACACGCAGCCCAACCTTAGGCTGCCTCGCATCAACGGCGCCGAAACAGCATTTTACGAAATTCAGCAGCCCGGCTTATACTCACTTCTCAGCCAAGCGGCGGCGAAAGTCCATGTCGACAGATTTGCGGGTTCGCGGGTTGAGGACGCCGCCAACCCCTTAACACTTACACAAAGATCGAGCCCACACATGGACAACCCTTTCATGGCGCGCGCCATCCAGCTTTCGATTGAAAATGTCTATTCAGGACGTGGGGGACCCTTCGGCGCGGTTGTGGTCAAAGACGGCGCAATCATCGGCGAGGCCGCCAATCAGGTCACGTCCACCAATGATCCTACGGCGCATGCCGAAGTCCTGGCCATTCGCGCGGCTTGCAGAAAACTTGGTTCGTTCGAACTGGTAGGCTGCGAGATCTACACTTCCTGTGAACCGTGTCCCATGTGTCTCGGGGCCATCTACTGGGCGCGCCTTGCCCGCATTTATTTTGGGAACGCCGATGCCGACGCTTCCAAAATCGGCTTTGACGATTCCGTGATCTACCGGGAGATCGCACGGCCGCATTCGCAGCGCAAAATTCCGACCATTCAGATCATGCGCGAAGAAGCGCTAGCGGCGTTTCGTGTCTGGGAAACTAAGTCGGACAAGATCGAGTATTGATTTCGCGATTGCGTTGCCCCGCCCGCATTCGTCCGGAGGCGCTCGCTTCGCATCGCGGGACAGACGAGTGCGTCCGCCCCTACTGACCTTCTTTCAATTCGCGAATCCAAATATTCCGGTAGCGCACGGGATTGTGATGGTCCTGCAACTGCAGCGGAAGCTTTTCGGGATGCGCTTTGTAGGGTGGGCGTTCGCCGTGAGCGGTAGGACCCGTGAGTTCAACATTGTCCTGCACCAGCACTCCGTTGTGCAAAATGGTTACGCGCGCCGGTCGAATCACTTTACCGTTCTTGTCAAAGCGGGGACCGTGAAAGATGATGTTATAGGTCTGCCACTGGCCCGGCGGCCGCGATGCATTCACCAACGGCGGGTATTGGCCGTAGACCGACGCAGCCTGACCGTCAGCGTAGGTTTTGTTCTGATAAGAATCCAAAACCTGCATCTCGTAGAGGCCCATCAAGAAAACGCCGCTGTTACCCCGCTCCTGACTCTCACCGGAGGCGGGCAGAGGCTCGGCGAACTCTACGTGCAACTGGCAATCTCCGAAGCCCTCTCGCGTAGAAATGTTGCCGCTCCCTGGCAGAACTTCCATATAGCCGCTCTCAACCTTCCAACGCGCTGGCTTACCGTCCTTGTCGGCCCATTGCGAAAGGTCTTTGCCATCAAACAGCACCACCGCGTCGCTAGGAGGATGTCCGGGTGCGTCTTGAGTGCTGGGCGTTCCCGGATCGACCACCGGGGGCACTGGCCGGTTGAGGTCGTGAATCTTCCACTTCATGGTCGCCTGCGCATCGGCGGGCTTGGCCAGCGACAGCAAAACGAATGGAATCAAAACCAAAAAGAAAACTTTTTTCATAGGAACCCTCGGGGACAGTTGATCCGATCTCTTGAGTGAACTCAAGAACCGGAATTCTACACCGTTCACGCGTGCGCGAGTATGTGAGCGTTAAAGAGCGGACGACTTATCAACGCATCAACGCAGTTTCAGCTCGCTGTAGTGGCTGAAATTCGATACCTTGACCTCGTCGTTCCCCGGCAGATAGAAGCCAAATTTGCCGGAGTTGCCGCTGGATGCGCTCCAGGAGTCGAGGGCCGCCCACCCGTTGCCCTGCTGGATCTGGTGCACAATCCGGTTGGACGTAACCGAGATTTGGAAGGTCCGCGCTTTCTTCTTGTCCGTCTTGAATGGAACCTTGGCTTCTTCTGTCTTCTTTCCGTCTTTCACCTGGCTGCGATAGAAAAAGTTATCATCCATCTGGAACAGTTCGTAGTTGCGGTCGTCGGTGTAGTTAAACACCCATTGAAGAATCTTTCCCTTGTCGAGAATCGCGCTGAATTGAAAGGTCCCGGCAGTCGAAGGAGCGTTGTTCAACACGAACCCTCCCCCGCGATGAATGAACCAACCCTGGTCCGACTTCCAGCCCGAGGCGTCGGCAAAGTCCTGTATCCCACTGGGTGCAAGAGAAAGACTAAGCGCAGTTGTTTCGCCGACGACCACTTCCACGGCAGCCGTGCGGGGAAAGTTGCCCACTCGGGCCATTAGCTGGTACGTACCCGGCGCCACGACAACCGGCGTTCCACTGACGATGTTGATTGGCGGCTCTCCCTCTTTTCCCAGAGTGACAATCGCATCGGGGGGCGTGAACGTAACCTTCAACTGTCCGCTCGCCGCTTCCATGGTCGATTCCGAAGCGCTCAGTGTGAGCGTCGAGCTAGCCTGAAAACGCTTGTGCAGGGTCTTAGGATTGAAATGGTCCCGGCGAAGTTCAATCGTATGCTCGCCGGGGCTGACGGGGAAACGGAATTTGCCATCCGCTTGTTGGGTTCCCACCACGACGTTATCAATCAGGACCGAAGTTCCCGCAGCCAGGCTGTCGATAGCCAGCGAAGCCGCATGCGGGGAGGCTGCCAACGCGAAGGTAACCTTTGCCAGATCCCCCTTGCGAATTGTGACTTGCTGTTCAGCCGCATTCTGAAATCCGTTCTTGACCACCCGGACGGTGTAAGTCTTAGGCGCGAGATTTGGAATTCGCAATTGCCCATCTTTATTCGTGGTCTTTTTTTGCAGCTGGTTGTTCAAATAAACCTGAGCGTCTCCCTCGCCGGTCGCGACCACTAGAGTCCCAATATCCTGATCCGACACCAGAAAAGCCGTGAGCGTTGGCGCTGCGCCTACATCAATGGCCACGCTGTGATGGTCAAGCCCCTGGCTTAGGTTCAGCTGATGTGAACCGGGGACGACATTCGGTATATCGATCCCGTCGTTCCCAATCTCCGCCTCCGGCTGGCTATCCAGCGAAACCTTCGCGTGAGGATCGTTGTAATAGACGTGTAGGTGATTTGCCGAGTTGCTCACCACGACCGCGTGCAGACCCTTCGCGTTGATGGGGCCGCTGATGACCGGGACGGAGCCCGGCGCCGCCGTGAAAGCAAACGAAGCCTCAGCCTTCGGTCCGGCAAACTTTAGCTGGTGTGGTCCGGCGGCTAGATGATCGGCGGTCCACTGCGCACCATCCAATTCAAAGGCAGGTCGACCGTCCAAAGAAACCTTGCCCGCGCCCGAATCCGACGTTAGCTTCACCACCGGCTGCAAGGATTGCAATGTTAAATCCAGGGAGCCCGGCCCGCCTGAGCGGGCTTCAAACCCACTTTGCGCAGTTTGATATCCGTCCAATCGTGCCTCGATCTGGTATGTCCCGAACGGCAAGCTGACATCAAGATCGGAGGTTCCCCTCACCTCGTTGTTGATCCGAATCGCTGCGCCCGCAGGCGATGCATGAATGTGAACAGGCACCGACGCCACAGCTCGTTGAACCGGCCGATGGCGACTGACCTTCACCAGCATCCACGTCATCGCTACCAGCAGTACCAGGACACCAGCTGCCATCCCGGCGATCTTTGGATTCAGTTTGTCCAGAGGGACTGCCCTTAGCCGACCCAGGGCCGGCGCAACACTTGGCCGAGCAGCCCATCGTTCTTGAACGGAGCTGCGCAGATTGGAGAGAAAGCTGGGCCCGGAAGCCGCATGCGGGCGAGAAATCCCAACCTGCTCCACTACCGGCTCGGAATCGGACTCAACCTCCATAGTCTGCAATGAGCGCGCCGAGGGCTTTCCCAGGCTGGCTATGGGACGAGCTTGCGGTTTGGCAGCCAGGGCGCCCGGCGAAAAGAGCTGAGTCGCGTTGGGCACGCTCCCTGAGTTCTGAATCGCGTTTGCTGAGGAGATCGAGGTCGCCGACGTCGGCGGCTTTGATTGACCGGGTCCGGGCGCCTTCGAAAGTTGATCCAGGCCGCTCAGCAGCGATCGAACTTCCGGGTCATCCGCATAACTGGCAGCCAAAGTCTTTGCGCGATCCCGATAGGATCGTCTAGCCGACATGTCTGTAGCCCTTTCCGCCTCGCGCTTGAAGTTTTTTAACTCTTCCAGATCCCGGCCGCGCTTCTTCACCCGCTCTGCCTCAGCCATCTCACTTTGCAGGTTCTCACGCGTCTGCAGCAGCCGCCTCTCGTTGGGATATGTAACCAGGGCTTGTTCAATCTGCGCTATCGCGCCCGCGAAGTCGCCCGCACCTCGAAGTCTCCGCGCCTGCGAGAAGCATTCATTGACCAGATGATCGCGCTTCCGATCGAGTACCACGGTTTGCAAGTTCCTGGCCAGGGGATGTCCAGGATTTAGCTCGAATGCCTGCTGGATAAGATCTTCCGCAGCCTGCCAATCGTTCTCGACAAACGTTTGCGCCCGTTCAATCAGGGTATTAAACAGAACGCTGCGAGGGACAGGATTCTTCTCGTCGAGTTCGTGCGCTTGCCGCAGGACTTGAACACCTTCGGCAAATTGGCCCCCAGCACATAAAGCCTGCCCTTCGGTCATTAGCCGTTGTACTTCCGTGGCCCGTTGCTGGCCCGCCTCCGCAGCGTTTTTCAGCTCGGCGAGCTCGGCGTCGTGGGGAAATTCGGATTCCGCTTGCTGCAACAATTCCAAAGCCCGCGGGTAGGATGCGGACTTCAGGCAAGCTTCAATCTGCTCTGCAAAGCGGGCTTTTGCCTCGATCCGCGATTGATTCTCGCGCCGCTTCTCCAGGCGCTCGATTTCGAAATTCAGACCCGGATAACGGCTGTAGATCGTCCGCAGAATTTCCCAGTCGCCCAGCGCGTCGCCAAACTGTCCCTGCTCTTCGTGAAAATGAGCGCGGGCCACAATGGAGTTCACCAGGTCCCGCTTGTCTTCCACCAGCCGGAACGCTCGCTGGAAATGGGCCTCGTCTGGGTGAACCTTGAGCGCCTCTTTCAGGATGCCCACGCGCTTATCGAGATCAGGCTCCCCCTCTACCTGCCGGTCGACCGTAGCGATAAAAGCCGACAGCTCTTGACGTTTCTGTTCCTCAAGGTCAAACTTCAGCGCTTGGAACAGCGCGTTATTCGGATACTTCGCCATCCACGTATCGCACAGCTGCAGAGCGCTGGTGAGATTGCCGTCAGTCCGAAGCTTGCACATTTCCGCATAAGCATTGTTAAGAGCATCGTGTTCGGAACGAACCTGGTCGTAAAGATTCTGATAGCTGGCTCGCTCCGGACTGGACGAATCCGGAGCCCGCCGGTCCAGTTCCAATACCAGCGCCAGCTTGGTCAGGGCGTGGCTGATTTCTCCCTGCTGCCAGGCGTCCATGGCGGCATGATGCAGCTGCTTTTTTTCTTGGCGCAGCCGGTTATATTCCTGTTCCTGGCGGTCTACTTCCCCGAGCAACTGCATGGCACGCGCTTCCGTAGGCCTCAACTGCAGTACGTTCTGCAGGCCTTCACGAGCATGAAGGTAGGCGTGATTGTCGATGTGCTGCTGTGCAAGGCGGTACCAGTTCTCGATCTGACGTTCGCTGCGCCTGCTTTCTATCTTGCTCTTCAATCCCATGGCCGCTGCGTTGCCCGGCTCCAATTGCAGAATCTCCTGGATTTTCTGCAACGCCAGCGGATCTTCATCTTCCTCGAAACGGGCCTTCGCGCTGCTCAATAATTGAGCGACGGTTTTCTGCCGCACCGCGCGGTCAAGTTGCCGGCGCAGCGTTGCAATGGAGGCATCGAGGTGGCCTTCCGCTTCCAATCCCGACAGAAGTTCCCCCGCATACTGATAATCGCCTTCTTCCATGGCCTTGGTTGTACGTTCCAATCGGGGCCGCAGCAGGGCAGCGTCGAAAAACTCGATGGGTTCATTGCGCTGCGCTTTGAGGAGACTCTCGCCAAAATCGCGAGCGTTGGCAAAGCGGTGCCACGGTTGCTTCGCCATCCCCTTGTGCACGACCCGGCTGATCGATTGGTTGACTTCGCTATTGAGTTCCGAGGCCGGAGGAGGCACCTGATTCCGGATGGCGTCGACAATCTCTTCTTCGTTGGCGCGGCGGAAAGGATGCCTTCCGGTCAGCGCCTCATAGCAAACCACGCTCAAAGAAAACAGATCCGAGAGCCCGGACAATGGCTTGCCCTCAATCTGCTCCGGCGACATGTAAAGTAGAGTGCCCTTCAACCCAACCGTGGTGTGCACGTTGGTCATGTGAGCCACACCAAAATCGATGATCTTTACCGAGTCATCTTCCATCACGAAGATGTTGCTGGGCTTAAGGTCACGGTGTACCAGACCGCGTTCATGCGCTGCCTGCAATCCGCGGCAAACCTGCGCCATGATTTCAACCGTGCGTTGAGTCGTCAGGCGGTGGCGAGCGTTGCGGATCAGGTTGTCGAGCGTCGTGCCCGGTAACAAGGGCATGACAAAGTAAGGCTTCTTCTGACCGTTCTCCTCAAACTGCCCGATGTCGAAAATCTCGACAATGTTGGGATGGCTCATCGACGCGAGCACGTCGGATTCTTTATAGAAAAGCTGAAGAGAGTTGGACTCGGGAGCGTCGCGCAATGTCTTCAGCGCAACATCCCGCCGAATGACCGTGTCATATGCTCGATAAACCAGGCCCATACCACCCTGGCCCAGAACGTCCTTAACATCGTAACGGCCCGCTAATCTTTGCGGTAAAACGTGGGCGACCATGGTACCCCTTCGATAAGGCAGGAATGCTAAACCTGGAATGCGAAAACGAAGTCTAGGGGGGAAATGCTACTCTACGGCGCAAGCCGAAAAGTCCTCACCGGCCCGCAGGCCCGAAGAGCCACGGTGGGCCATCTTACTCCAAAAACACCATAATTTGTATGCCTAAATAATCCGTTTAATTGCAAAGATATAGCGAGAATACGGAAGATCGCGGACGAGATCACCTTATAAAGTTCGTTCGCCAGCAGCGCGAGCTCTGGAGATCCGGTTCTGGTCGGTAAAGACACAGTCTATGACACCAGGACTTCAGTTCAGAAGTAACTGAGCCAGGCATCGCTACGACGCTGTTTTACGGCGGCAAACCAGTGGCAAAGCGGATATAGGGCGATCACCAGGCTCACCCAAAACACGTAAACAATCGGCAAAGAAAATCCCCATCCCGGCGGGCACGTGATGGGAAATTGCGTGACGGACGGTGATTCAAACATCCAATGTACGTGTCCGTAACGCGCATGGCAAACGACGACAGCGATCAGATGAATGAGTGGGATGTGCAGAAGGAAATAGAACATCGGAACTTTGCCGAAGACCAACACAGGGTGCAACAGCTTCGGCGTTCGCCCTTCAATGGCCCAAAGAAGAACCAAGAGAGGGCCGAGCGTCATCAGAAGGAATAGAAGTGACGGTGGATATTTGTTGGTATTCAGAAATGAGAGCGCGGTGAAGAGGGCGGATTTCTGGATGGTCCACGGAGCCGGATCGCCGTAAACATTGATGCTTCGAAGAATGACGAAGGCAGCCGTGAATCCGAGGCCGGCACGCAACAGAAATGTCCTCCTCCGCTGCCATGTCCAGGCATAGATTCGCCCAATGCTGTATCCGACGGCTGTAACCCCAACCCAGGGAATGAGCGGATAGGCGATAAGAACGGAATGCTGGGGATTCTTCAGAATGAAATTGGGAGAGTGCAGAATCGACCAAACCGGATTCGACGATTGAATCGAATCCAGCAAATTGTGGCCGGCAATCATGATGAGGCCGAGTGCTGTTGTCACTGGTAAGGGCAAGTGAACCAGCACTGAAAGAACTATCATCGCCCAACCGAGCGCCCAAAGGACGTTAAGAATGGTCACGTGATAATCGAAATTGAATTGGAAGCCCAAACAGCGAAACAACGTCAATTCGAGGAATATCAGCCACAGGCCTCGAGTGAATAAGAATCGCGACAACTCCCGCTTGGATTTTCTGCGCAGGGATAGATACGCTCCAGTACCGGTCAGCAGAAAGAACACTGGCGCGCAAAAGTGTGTGATCCAGCGTGTGAAGAATAACGCGGCTGTGGTCCGTGTCATGTCGGTGGGACTGACGCTGGTGACACCAAGAAAATCGCGCGTGTGATCCAGTGCCATAAGAACCATAACCGCGCCGCGCAGGATATCAACCGACTCGATGCGGAACCGGCCCACCGGTACCGCTGAAATCTCCGTAAGTATCGACTCGTCCTTGCTTGCCGCGAATGTCGCCATCGCTTCTCCATCAGGCCCTTCGTTCGGCCCCGTCTCGTCTTCTCTCAACAACAGTCCTGAGAAACCATTTCCATCGATGTCCGAAAACAACCGTTGATCCCGACGCGTCTCACGAAACCTCCGCAAGCCGCGCTTTGTCTTCTTCTCGTTCCGTGGTGTGGCTTGCGATTGAGTCGGCCAATATCCAGGCGGTTGCCACGGCAGCCAGATTGTAGGCGTTGCCGCCCCAGGCAGCATGGTTCTTGGGATTGGCAAAGATGAAACGCGGCAATGCAACTAGATTAAAAACCAAGAACATCAGCGCAAGAAGCCGCGCAGCCAGGACATCCTGAATTCCCGAGAGTATGGCAAGGCCTGCGAGTACAAAGCAAATTCCAGTTACGATGGTCCAGAACTCTCCTCCCAGAGGCATCCACTTGGGGACATAAACGACGTTGTCCGCAACGTTAGTCAATTGCGCCAAGCCGAAGTCGACTGAGCAGAGTCCGAATATCCAGCGAGCGATAAGAATCGTTCGCGGCCATGACGAACTGTGCGTTGCCAGGGACGCGTAGACGAGTGCTCCTGCGGAGACCGCGATGAGTTGTGTGCCGACTCCAGCCAACACACCGAGATAGACCGGAATTCGAAACCCAAGAAAGTGAGGCGCCGTATAAAATCGAGGCAACCAGAAGACAGCAAAGATGAAATAGATCACGGCCAGCGCCGCGGCACCCGCCCGAGCGGTGCGGCGCCACAGGATTGCCGCGCCACCCGCGATCATCCAGACAGCGGTGATATACGCGAATATCTGCACCCCGGGAATGTGGTCGCCGAACGCCTGGATGGTTGATGGGAGGCGTCAAAATCGCCCCAGACCAGGTCGAAGATGCCGGCAGCGACCGTTGCCAAGCCATACACGTAAACTCCGACTCTCGACACTTTCCATTCACCGAAGTTTCCAGATCGCTCATACCCCTGCATGTTGCTCCCGCACGCTCAGCGTGCCTCGACAACGGCTAAGCCGAGGCTCGAACTCTAAGTCAGGATCAGGATACTGATAGTACTGACGCATTGGTACAATGAATAGAGCCATTTTGAACTAATTTCCATGGACCAAATGGGATCGTTTGCCTAAAACTGTCAGCTGCTATGAACTCACGCTGGGTGCCCGCCCGCGCCATCAGACTCTAACGAACTGGCTCTACGGGGAACTGCGGTTCGCAATTCTCGAAGGCCGACTGGCCCCGGGAACCAGGCTGCCTGCATCGAGAGACTTTGCCACCCAGCATGGGCTCGCGCGCGGAACGGTTGTCAGCGTCTTCGAACGACTCCAAGCGGAGGGATACCTATCCTGCCGCGTTGGCTCAGGTACCAGGGTGAATCGGGTGGCGTCAGTTAATCCTGCTCGGGCAACCCATCTGACGCCGCCACTCTACGTCCGCCGCATAGTTTCAGCTTATGCCCGGCCGAAGCCCTTCGTGGGCATGGTCGTGAGTGAAGGCATTCGGCCCTTTCGCATGCGAGATCCCGCCGTGGCCGAGTTCCCAGCTAAACTTTGGGGCAGCATTGCGGCCCGGCGGTCACGAAACTTCAGTTCATGGTTGCAGACGGAAGATGACGGACGGGGATATGGCCCGTTACGCGAAGCGATTACGCACTACTTGGGCACGTCGCGCGGCGTGCGCTGTAGTTCGGATCAAGTCATTGTCGTTTCCGGAGTGCAACAGGCGCTGGATCTCCTGGCGCGCCTTCTCCTCAAGCGGGATGACTCCGTCTGGATGGAAGATCCAGGTTACTTCGGAGCAGGCATCGCGTTCGGCAATGTCGGAGCGAAGATCGTCGCGGTGCCGGTTGATGAGCAAGGCCTGTGTGTCTCCGCCGGTGTGAAAATGTGCCCCCATGCCAAGGGCGCGTATGTGACACCAGCCCACCAATTCCCGCTGGGGATGACGATGTCCCTCGAGCGGCGAATGGCAATTCTCAAGTGGGCTTCGGGTGCCGGCGCATTCGTGATCGAAGATGATTACGACAGCGAATACCGGTTCGAAGGTCGTCCGGTACCTGCTCTGCAAAGCCTCGACCGGAATTCGAGTGTGATCCTCATCGGATCGTTCAGCAAGCTGCTGTTCCCCTCACTCCGCATTGGATACCTGGTCCTGCCGTCCTCATTGGTGGACTACTTCTTAGCTTTTCGCTATCGAACCGACTTGCGGAATCTGAACCTCGATCAGGCGGTGCTCTGTGATTTCATCGTAGGCGGGCATTTAGGACGCCACCTGCGGCGGATGCGCGACCTTTACGGCAGCCGACTTGCCGCGCTCCTCGATGGCGGAAGCCAACACTTGAGAGGTCTGCTTGCGATTTCTGATGTTAAGGCCGGTCTCTACACCGTGGGACTCTTGGAGAACGGCATGAGTTCACGGCAAGCGGAAACGGCAACCACAGCGCGAGGTGTTGAAGTTCTCGCGCTCGATCGATATACCTTGAAGCGTCGCGATCCGAAAGGATTGCTCCTGGGCTTTGCCGCTTTTGATGAGGCTGCGATTCGCTCGGCAGTGGTTCAGTTAGCTACCGCTTTGAGCCAGCCTCGTGCCGGAGCCACTCGGAACGCCGGCTCGCCCCCATCATGCACTGCACGAACCGGTCCCAGAGGTTAAATTCTTTGGATGGCGAAACTCAGCGTCTTGAGGGAAAAGTCCGTTGCGACCGGATGTGACAGCCCGTTCTTGATCCTCTAAGGAGTTCTTTGAAACGGCTTACCAGACCTAAATCGGATCGAGACTTGGAGAGTTGCCGTATTCCGACGATCTCGTCGAACACGGAGCGAAGATCACCCTATCTTCCCGCAGGCCTTTACAGATCTTGCATTGATCAGCGCCGCATTCAATCTTGACGGTAAGTTGGGCAGTTAGAATGGCATGATGCGAGTCTTGCCATGAAACATCGTTAGGAGACGTTCATGCCGGATCTCAGACAAGGATGCGCGACAGGAAAAAGCGCGGAAGATACAGCGCCAGCAGATGCGCTGGTTCTATTCGGAGCCATGGGGGACTTGGCACACAAGAAGATCTTCCCCGCTCTTTATCATATGGTTCGACATGGTCACCTCGATGTACCCGTGATTGGCGTTGCCAGGGCGGGACGCACAGACGAGCATCTCAAAGAGCGGGTGCGCGACAGCATCCAGCAGCAAGGAGGCGAGATCGATCAGGAAGCCTTGGCCAAGCTGCTGAAGTTGCTTCGCTACGTCGGCGGCGATTACGAGAAAGCTGGGACCTTTGACCTATTGAAGAAAACGCTTGGCTCAGCCAGCCGGCCTGCGCATTATCTGGCAATTCCGCCAAATCTCTTTACAAGCGTCGTCGAGTCTCTCGCAAAATCCAGCTGCATCAAGAATGCACGAGTCATTGTCGAGAAGCCTTTTGGACACGATCTTGCTTCGGCCCAGCAGTTGAATGCCGCACTTCGTGCGGTGCTTCCGGAATCGAAAATCTTTCGCATCGACCACTACCTCGGCAAAGAGGCAGTCCTCAATCTTCTGTTCTTTCGCTTCGCCAATAGTTTTCTCGAGCCGATCTGGAATCGGAATTACATCGAGAGTGTGCAGATCACGATGGCGGAAAAGTTCGGGATCGAGGGGCGGGGTCAGTTTTACGACGCCACCGGAGCGATCCGCGATGTGGTCGAGAACCACATGCTTCAGGTTGTAGCTTTTCTGGCCATGGAGCCGCCCACTGGGCTGCATTCCGACGCTATCCGCGATGAACAGGTGAAAGTATTCCGCACCATTCCACCGTTGGACCCAAAGCATCTGGTGCGAGGCCAGTTCAATGGCTACAAAAAAGAAAAAGGAGTCGCACCTGATTCCAGGGTGGAGACGTTTGCGGCCGTGCGCCTGGAGGTTCAGTCATGGCGGTGGTCAGGTGTGCCGTTCCTAATTCGCGCCGGAAAGTGCCTGCCAGTTACAACGACGGAAGTGGTGGTCAAACTCAGAAAGCCTCCGCTCGACATTTTGGGCGACGAATCGAGCAATCTTTTCCGCTTCCGCCTCGGTCCAGGTGAAATATCGCTCAGCCTCAGCGCCCGAGTGAAACGACCCGGCGAAGAACTTGTCTCGATGCCCGCGCATCTTTCGGTAGTCGAGGAACCGACCGCGGACGAGGTTGATGCCTATGAGCGTCTCTTGGGAGATGCTATGCATGGAGATGGCATGCTGTTCGTTCGCGAAGACGCAGTGGAAGCTGCGTGGGCTATCGTCGATCCCATACTCGCAAATGAAGCAGCCTTGCATCAATACGAGCCGGGCTCGTGGGGACCTCGTGAGGCTGACCGCTTAGCGCTGGACGTGGGCGGCTGGCACAATCCCGAAGATAAAGAGAGCACAGCCCATGATCCGAAAGCCGCCTAAAACAACAGACTCAATTCGTCGTCGCAAACAATATCTCTAGGCAGCTTTCCTATTCTGTATTTTATCGGTTGAGTTAATGGATGGGCTAATCTCAGTCCTCGTTCAATGGGTTGATCGAGGCCGCAGCGTTCCACATGGGGTAGGGTAATCCGGCGAGCCGATTGATCACCAAAGCCTGAGCAACTAGCAGGAATACGGCCACTTCGATGATGAGCAGTTCACGCGGCTTCGAAATAATCCCGAGAGAAACGATCAGTATAGTGGCACCCGCCGGGGGATGGCTAACATCGAGAAGAACCATGAAGGCCCCCGTAATTGAAAGCGAAAGAGCCGCCGCCAGGATTCTTGGCCAGAAGATACCTTCGTGGACCCCGAACGGTAGAGCCCCAGCGCCCGTCACAACAAACGCCGCATAACCGCAGATGAGCCCGATAGCATGGCCGAAAATCGTGTTTCGCGGGCTGGAAGTTTTGGCAAGCGGGGAAAAGAACAGGAGATACGCGGTTGGCCCGAGCGATGGAAACACAAATGGATTGCGGCTCACGAGCGCCAACAGGGCAAGAACTCCAATTGT
>Ga0193751_1001806_pt1 | contig 13361 bp, 14 predicted proteins | sample L1c2metaG_FD_143050 | JGI IMG/M metagenome (GOLD analysis project Ga0193751, IMG submission 143050) | Soil microbial communities from a riparian zone of the East river system, Colorado, United States - L1c2 | ecosystem: Environmental > Terrestrial > Soil > Riparian zone | place: USA: East River... | reverse complement strand
CGCCACCGCCACCGCTCCTGCCACCACCCGGCCGATCGCCATCGGCCCGTCGCTGACTCGCGCCGCGATCGTGCTTGGCGGTGGCACCATGCTCCTCCTGACCGCGATGGTGGTGGCGGTGGGCATCGGCTCAGTGGGGGTCGGGATCGGTGACACTGTCGCCATCCTCGGCCACCGCCTGTTGGACCTGCCTTTTGCCCGAACCTGGACCCCCGCGGCTGAACAGATCATCTTCGAGGTGCGCCTGCCACGGGTGCTGACGGCCATGCTGGTCGGCGGCGGACTGGCGCTGGCAGGCACCGTCTTCCAGGCGCTCCTGCGCAACCCGATGGCCGACCCGTACATCATCGGCACTGCGGCGGGCGCCTCGCTGGGTGCCATCGCCGGCCTGATGGCCCCGATCCTGCTGCCGGCCCTGGTCATCGGTGCGGGAAGCTCATGGTTGGGTCTTGGCGTGGTGCAGGTGCTGGCATTCGCCGGCGGGCTCGGCACTGTCCTCGTCGTGTACGCGATCGCGCGTGCCAACGGGCGGGTGCCGGTCGTGACTCTGCTGCTGACTGGTTATGCGGTGTCATCGGTTCTGGCAGCCGGGGTGGCGCTGCTCATGTTCTTCTCAGGTCAGCACCTGGGCGCCATCTTCGGCTGGCTGATGGGCTCCCTGGCGGCGGCCAACTGGACGAACCTGGCCTTCGCGGCCCCCCTGCTCGCCCTCAGCGCCGCGCTCCTCATCGTGCGATGGCGCGGCCTCAACCTGCTCCTGCTGGGCGACGGACCGGCCAGCCACCTCGGCATCGACGTCGAGCGCGAGAAGCTGGTGCTGACCATGCTCGCCACGCTGGCGACCTCGACGGTCGTGGCCATCTCGGGCACCATCGGCTTCGTGGGTCTGGTGGTGCCCCACGTGCTGCGCCTGGCGATCGGGCCCGATCATCGGCTTCTCCTGCCGGCCAGCGTGCTGTATGGAGCCACCCTGCTGGCCCTCGCCGACCTGGGGGCGCGGCTCGCCGGCGGGATCCCGGTAGGGATCGTGACCGCGCTGATCGGGGCGCCCTTCTTCATCTGGCTGCTGCGCCGCTCGCGCGCCGTGCGACCGGTGGTGTCGGCGTGACCGTTGCCGTGCAGGCCGAGCCGCTGGCCGCTCTCGAGGGCGTCTCCTTCTCCTACCCACAGCCCGATGGACGACGCCGCGAGGTGCTCCGCTCCATTGACCTGACGCTGCCTCGCGGGGACCTGGTCGCACTGGTCGGCACCAACGGCAGCGGCAAGACCACGCTCCTCCGGCTCCTCTCCGGTGTCCTCAAGCCCGATGCCGGCCAGGTGCGCTTCGACGGCCGTCCCCTGCCCGACTGGCGCCGGATCGACCTCGCTCAGCGGGTGGCCGTGCTGCCCCAGCAGCTGGACCTGCCGGTCGGCTTCCGAGTGGCCGAGCTCGTGGAGATGGGTCGAGCTCCACACGCTCGGCGTCTTTTCGCCTCCTCGGAGGCCGATGAGCGAGCGGTGGAGCGCGCCCTTGCCGACGCCGATGCCCTCGACCTGGCCGATCGCTTCGCGGACGAGCTGTCCGGCGGCGAGCGTCAGCGGGTGCTGGTCGCCATGGCGCTCGCCCAGGAGCCGGATCTGTTGCTCATGGACGAGCCGACGCTGCACCTGGACCTCGCCCACCAGGTTGCCCTGCTGTCAGCGATCCGCCGACTCCGGCTGCAGCGAGGCCTGACAGTGCTGGCTGTCCTCCACGACCTGAACCTGGCCGCCGCCTTTGCGCCGAGGATCGTCGTTCTGGATCGCGGTGTCGTCGCCGCCGACGGAGCTCCGGAGGAGGTGTTGACCCGACCCCTCGTCCACGAGGTGTTCGGTGTGGCAGTGCACGAGGCGCGGACCGATGAAGGGGCCCGTTATCTCGCGCTGGGCCTCGCCGACTAGGGCTCCCCCTCGCCCTCGACAACCATCTCGACCTCTTCGGTGCCGTCCTCGCGGAGGGTGCGATGGACGTGGATGTGGGGGTGCGTCTCGTCGGAGACCTGCGCCTTCGCGACCTTGACCATGGTCCCCTCGTCGACGTCCGCCAGCTGCTCATCCTCGGGAAGCGCGGCATTGGGCACCTCGCTCCACACGAACAGGTTGAGGAAGACGTTCAGCACGGCGACGACCGGGATGCCGAACAGGGCGCCCCACACGCCGGCCACCTGGGCTCCAACCAGCAGAGCGACCAGCACCAGGATGGGATGCATCCCGAGCGCGCCGCGCATCAGCCGCGGCTGCAGCCAGTTGACGATCACGGTCTGCACCACCACCAGGATGATGGTGGCCGGGATGAACCACTCGGGCCGGTAGATCCAGGTGGCCACGACCGGCGGGATGAGCGCCAGCGGCGGTCCGAAGAACGGGATCAGCATGGCCAATGCCGACAGGGTCCCTACCAGGAACAGGTACGGGACGCCAAAGGCGATGCCGACCACCGCCACCAGCACGGCCATCACGAGGGCAAGGATCAGCTGGGCGCGCAGGAAGCCCCCGAATGCGCGGGCCACGCTGCGCTCCAGGATGTCGAGCTCATCGGAGTACTGCTTGGGCACCGATCTGTTGAGCTTGGACAGAATCTTGTTGCTGTCCATCAGCATGTAGAGCGACAGGATCAGGATCAGGACCAGCGAGCCGAGGGTGGCAAGAGTGGCGCCGGCGATGCCCTGCGCCTCGTTGAAGATCGCGCCTGCCAGGTTGCCGACCTGGGCCTGTGCGCTGTGGAAGAGGGCGACGAGGTCGATGTTCCATCGGCCCAGCCCAAGGGCTGTCTGGTAGCTCGCGAGGGTGGACTCGATGCGCAGCGCGGTATGTGGGAACTCGGCGGTCGCCTTCGACACCTGCTGGCTGATCGCCGCCCCGGTGCTGAACAGGATCGTGCCCAACGCGACCAGGGCCAGCAGGTAGGTGAGGCCCACCGCCATCGGGCGGCTGATCGGCAGCGAGTCGTCGAAGAAGCGGGCGACCGGCGAGAGGACGAAGGCGAGCAGCCAGGCCAGGAAGAGGATGAGGATGATCTGGCTGAAGCCGGCCAGGAAGGTGAACGCCAGCTGGAGCAGCAGCACCGCAAAGTAGGCCACGCCCAGCACCAGGAAGGCGAGCAGCCAGCGCCGCTCCCGCAAGCTGATCCCCGCGGGCAGGCTCGGTCCGGTCATCCGACTGCCCCCTGGGGCCCGATGCCGGTCGCCGCGTGGACCTCGGCCATGGTTCGCTCCAGGATCGGGCGCACCTTGGCCGCCCCCGCGGCGAGCACCTCTTCAACATGTCCCGGGTCGCCGGCGAGACGGAGGCGCTCCTCGCGCATCGGCCTGAAGAACTCGATGATCCGCTCGGCCAGCAGCTGCTTGGTCTCCACGCAGCCGGTCCGCGCCGTGCGCTCTCCGTCCTGGATCTGCAGGTAATCGCCACCGAAGAACCGATGCAGCTGGCAGACGTTGCAGATCTCCGGGCGCCCCGGATCGGTGCGCTTGATGCGCAGCGGGTCAGTCACCATCTTCTGGACGATGCGGCGGATCTCATCGGGCTCGGCGAAGATCGGGATGGTGTTGTTCGCGCTCTTGCTCATCTTCTGCTGGCCGTCGGTGCCCAGGATCACCGGCGCATCGGTGAAGACGGGATGGGGCTCGGGGAAGATCGGTCCATATCGGCGGTTGAACGCGCGCACGATCTCGCGGCTGAGCTCGAGATGAGCCGCCTGGTCCTTGCCGATCGGCACCCGGGAAGCCTTGTAGATGACGATGTCTGCTGCCTGCAGGATCGGGTAGTCGAGCAGCCCCAGGCTGTTCTCGATGCCCTGGCCGCGCTTCTCCTTGTATGTTGGAGTGCGCTCGGCCCAGGCCACCGGCACCACGGTGTTGAAGATCCAGGCAAGCTCCGCGTGCTCGGGCAGGTCCGATTGGCGAATCAGGGCGCACTTCTTGGGGTCGAGGCCGACCGCCAGGAGGTCGAGCACCATCTCGTGGGTCAGTTTCCGGAGGAGCGCGCCGTCGTGCACCGTCGTCATGGCGTGGTAGTCGACGATGGCGTAGATCGCGTCGTACTGGTCCTGCAGCGCGACGTAGTTGACCTGCGCTCCCAGGTAGTTGCCCAGGTGCGAGGCGCCGGAGGGCTGGATCCCGCTGAAGACGCGCTCGCGGGCGGCAGGCTCGGTCATCGGCGATTCGAGTGTAACCCGTCGGCTGGACCGCTCGGGTACCCTTGAGCGTCTGATGACCGATTCCTTGGCCTGGTTCGGCGCTGCCAATCCCGCTCGGAGGGTTGGGCGTGCCGTGGAGCATCACGCGGAGATTGGGTCGACCAATGACCGTGCGCGGGAGCTGCTTTCGTCGCCCGATGGCGAGGGCGTGGCGGTCGTCGCCGACCTGCAGACTGCCGGCCGCGGTCGCCGCGGGCGTACATGGGTCTCGCCGGCGGGGGTCAACCTGATGGTATCGGTGGCCCTGCGGCCGGACGTGCCACCGGAGCTTTCCTCGTTGCTTGGCCTGTGCGTGGCGCTGGCGCTGCGCTCGGCCTGTTCGTCGGTAGCGCCCTCCGCCGGGCTTGGGATCCGATGGCCGAACGACCTGGTCGATGGACTGGGCCGCAAGGTGGCCGGGGTATTGATCGAGACCGTGCTGGCCGACGGCCGCCTGGCCGAGGCGGTGATCGGGATGGGGATCAACGCGAACTGGCAGCAAGAGGAGATGCCGCCGGAGATCGCCGCGCAGGCCACTTCGCTCCTCGAGCTCGCCGGGAGTCCTGTGGACCGGGTTGATCTGCTGGGTCATCTCCTCGATGCGCTCGACGGCGAGATCCAAGCGCTGGAGCGCGGCGAGAGCCCGATCGAGCGGGCGCGTGCTGTTTCGTGGCTTGACCGACACGAGGTTGAGGTCGATCTGGGCGAGCAGGTGCTCGCCGGTCGCGTCGCGGGACTCGGAGACGACGGCTCGCTGCTGCTCGACGCCGCCGAGGGTCGCCTGGCGCTGGCCATGGGCGAGGTGGTCCGGGTCATGGACGCCGCGCCTGCGAGAGTATCGTCGTGAGCGCGGCGCGTCCATCGCCAGCTCCCCAACCAGCGCAGACGGGCGGCGATCCAGACCTGCCCGACGTCCGTGCCGCCCAGGCGGATCGGGCTGCCTTTGACGTTCTCTATCGCCGCTATCTCGACCGGGTCTACGGCTATGCCTTCTACTCGCTCGGCGACCACCACGACGCGGAGGACGTCACGGAGCGCACCTTCCTGGCCGCGCTCAAGGCGCTCTCCAGCTTCCGGGAGGGGAGCGGCACGTTCCGTGCCTGGCTCTTCCGCATCGCGCACAACACGATCGCGAACGCGCACCGCAGCCGCGCGCGGCGGCGGACCGAGCCTCTGCTCCCCGCCTTCGATCCGCCGGCGCCCAATGCCGACCCTGCGGGCGTGGTCGGCCGCGCTGAGGAGCTGCGGCGGGTGCTGCACCTGGTCGCGGAACTCCCCGACGACCGCCGTCAGGTGGTCCTGCTGCGCTTCGTGGACGGTCTCTCCTCGCGTGAGATCGGCCAGGTGATGGACCGCTCCGAGGGAGCGGCACGCGTCCTGCTGCATCGGGCCCTGAGGGATCTGGCGGCGCGACTCGCAAATTGAGCCCGCGCGGGCCTTCACCATGTGGAGTGGTGCATCAGCACCTGAAAGCCGGCAGCCGCGCAGCTGACCATCCATGGTGGTGCCGCGTTACGTGCAGAGTCCTCCCGGCCCAACTGCGCGCCGATGTACCAGCATGTCTGTACCGCGTGGAAGGTGTAACGAACGTGACGTGCCGGTGTTGGCAGAGATGAACCAATCACCGCGCCAGAAGAGCTGCCCTTGCCCACCCGTACCCCCGCCGAACGACTCGACGAGGCCGTCGATCGCCTCCTCAGCGACGAACGTCCCAGCGTTGATACCGAGCTGCTGCCCCTGGTCGACACCGCGTCCCGGGTGAGGCAGGCGCTGCCGCTGCTGCCGACCGGCCACAGCTTCGAGGCAAAGCTGGCCGCGCGCCTGGCCCACCCTAACCCGATCGCCTCGGCCGTGGCCACGATCGGCGACGCGACGAGGCGCGAGCTGCGTCACCCGTCCCGGCTGCTGGTCACCGGGGCCGTCTCATCTGCCGCCGTCGGCGTAAGCATCACCGCGCTGGTCGTATGGCGTGGCACACGGCGCCACGCCGCGAATCGGTAGGAGCACATCATGCCGATCAAGTTCCCGTTCTCGAGGCGACGCACCGTCCCGGCCGACGCGTGGACCATGTGCCCGGACTGCGACTCGCAGATCTTCAACCGCCAGCTGGAGCGCAACCTGCGTGTCTGCCCCACCTGCGGCCATCACTTCCGGATGAGCATCGGGGAGCGGATCGACCTGCTCCTCGACGACGGCAGCTTCGCGGAGCGCGATGCCGGACTGGAGTCCGCCGACCCTCTCGCCTTCCACGATCAGAAGCCCTACCCCGCGCGCATCGAGGCGTCGCAGGTCAAGACCGGGCTGCGCGACGCGGCGGTGTGGGGAACCGGCCGGATCGACGGGCAAACCGTCGCCATCGGGCTGTTCGACTTCCGCTTCATGGGGGGCAGCATGGGGAGCGTGGTCGGAGAGAAGCTGGCGCGCTGCTTCGAGGCGGCGCTCGCCGAGCGAATCCCGGCGATCGTGGTCAGTGCCTCGGGCGGTGCGCGGATGCAGGAGGGGACGCTTTCCCTGATGCAGCTGGCAAAGACGACCGCGCCGCTCGCCCGCCTGGACGTGGCGGGAGTGCCGTTCATCAGCATCCTGACCGATCCGACGACCGGTGGCGTGCTCGCCAGCTTCGCCTCGCTCGGTGACCTGATCCTGGCCGAGCCGAAGGCGTTGATCGGCTTTGCCGGCGCTCGCGTCGCGAGCGGAACGGTGGGGGAGGATCTGCCCGAGGGATTCCAGAGCGCCGAATCGCTGCTGGAGCACGGCTTTGTCGACCAGGTCGTCCCGCGCGACAACCTGCGCGCGACGCTGTCACGGGCACTCAAGCTGCTGCCAGTTGCCGCTGTCGACGACGGCTCGGAAGCAGCTGAGGCCCGACCATGGGGCCCGATCGGGGTTCTCTCCGGCATCGCCGAGCGGCTGGGCGGCGCGGTCGGTGAGTCGATCGGCATCAACGTCGACGAGGCACCCGCCGCACGCCAGGAGCCGCAGCGATGAGCGAGGCTCTCATCCGCACCGCGGAGCCGCCGACCCCCGAGGCCGTGGAGGCTGCGTGGCGGCGCGTACAGCTGGCCCGCCATCCCCAGCGGCCGCGCACCCTCGACCTGGTGCCGCGCATCTTCTCCGACTTCCTGGAGATGCACGGCGACCGCTCGTTCCGCGAGGATCCCGCGATCGTCGGCGGGCCGGCAATGCTGGAGGGCCGTCCGGTGATGATCATCGGCCATCAGAAGGGGAACGACACCGATTCGAACATCTTCCGCAACTTCGGCTCGCCCCACCCGGAGGGGTACCGCAAGGCGCAGCGCCTCATGCGCCTGGCCGACAAGCTCGGGATGCCGCTCGTGACGTTCCTGGACACCGCGGGCGCCTTCCCTGGACCCGATGCCGAGGAGCGCGGCCAGGCAGAGGCGATTGCCTCGAGCATCAAGCTGATGACCAGCCTGCAGGTCCCCATCGTGGTCGTGATCGTGGGCGAGGGCGGCTCCGGAGGCGCGCTGGCGATCGGGGTAGGTGACGAGGTGCTGGCCCTCGAGAACGCCACCTACTCGGTGATCTCGCCGGAGGGCTGCGCCGCGATCCTGTGGCGCTCGCCGGATGCGGCCCCGATGGCAGCCGCCGCGATGCGCATGACCGCCGCCGACCAGCTCGAGCTTGGAGTGATCGACCAGGTCATCGAGGAGCCGGGCGAGGGTGCCCACTCCGATCACGCCGGGACCGCGTCGGCCATCAAGTCCGCGCTCCTTGCCGCGCTCGGGCGCGTGACCCGGCTCGATACGGAGACTCTGCTCACGACCCGCTATGCTCGTCTGCGCGGCTTCGGCGTCGTGCGCGAGACGGAGCCCAGCGCACGGGCCGGGCCGGAGCAGGCATCGCTGAGGCGCCGCATCGGGCGTCTGCTGGGTCTGCCGGGAGTCCCGCGCCGGCCTCGCTGGAGCGAGATCTGGCCCAGCGGCGACGATACCAACCAGCAGAACGAGGGAGACGCATGACCGATCCCGAAGCTCCCCTGGAGCAGGTCGAGCGCGCGGCGTCCGAGCTCATTCCGCGGCTCAACGAGCGGCTGACGAAATACGGGCTGGGCGAGATCGAGGTCCGCGAGGGGACCTTGCGAGTTCGCGTGGCGCGAGCGCTCGCCGGGCCTAATGCCTCCGTACCGCCTCGCCCGACGGGTGCCTCCGCCACCGTGGACCGAGTGGGAATTGTGGCCACAGTGCCAACCGGGCCTGCCCACCAGGGAATCAGCTCCCCGGCGGTCGGCTTCTTCGTCTACGCCGATGGCCTCGGCCCCGGCCTCTCGGTCGACAAGGGCGATGAGCTGGGCCATGTCGAGATGCTCGGCGTGCGGCACGACGTGCGCGCCCCGCGGCGGGGGACAGTCCGCAACCTGGTCACCGAGACTGGCGAGGCGGTCGAGTACGGGCAGCTGCTGATCGAGCTGGACCCCGGCGAATGAGCCTGGCCCTGGTCTTCTCCCCGCAAGGATTGCAATCGGTCGGCATGGGGCGGGCTCTGGCGAACGTCTCGCCGCACGCGCGCGAGGCCTTCGTGGCAGCGGATGAGGTCCTTGGCTGGTCCGTCTCGGGACTGGCGTGGCACGGGCCGGAGGAGGCGCTCAACGACACGCGCCAGACGCAGCCCTGCCTGTTGGCGACCTCGGTCGCCTGCCTCCGCGCAATCGAAGAGGCGCTTGAGGCCCGCGGCGAGCGGCTGGAGCCGGCCTTCGTGGCCGGCCACTCGGTCGGCGAATACGCCGCGCTGGTGGCGGCCGGGGTGCTGAGCTTCGAGGACGCCCTGCGCCTTGTCGCGCGACGCGGCGAGCTGATGGCCGGTGCAGGCGTGCCGGGTGGCATGGCCGCCGTCATCGGGCTTGACCGGCCCGCGGTCGCCGCGGTCGTCGAGGAGATGGCCGTCGGCGACGCGCTGATCGTGGCCAACGACAATGCCCCCGGCCAGGTGGTAATCAGCGGCGAGGACGCCAGGCTGGCTGACGCTGCCGTCCGTCTCCGCGCCGCGGGGGCTCGGCGCGTCATACCGCTCAACGTGTCCGGCCCGTTCCACACGCCGATGATGTCTGGCGTCGGTGCCACTCTCGCCGCGGCCTTCGATCGGGCAACCTGGCGCGACGCCGACCTGCCAATGATCAGCAACGTGACCGCCGAGCCGGTCTGCGACGCCGGCGAGATCCGCACCCTGCTGGCACGCCAGGTGAGCGCGCCAGTGGAATGGGTCGCATCGGTCCGGCGCATGGCGGCCGAGGGGGTCGACACCTTCGTCGAATGCGGACCCGGCGGCGCGCTGAGCGGCATGATCCGCCGCATCGTCCCGCAGGCAACCGCGCTGACCGTCTCCGACCCCGCCACCCTCGAGCACGCCGTGGAGGCGATGCTCGGCGCCAGGGCAAGGGTATCGGTCTGATGTTCAACAAGATCCTGATCGCCAACCGAGGGGAGATCGCAGTGCGCATCCTGCGTGCCTGCCGCGACCTGCGGGTGCCGGCCGTGGTGGCCTACAGCGAGGCCGATCGGGAGACGCTCGCCGTGCGAATGGCCGACGAAGCGGTCTGTATCGGTCCAGCCGAAGCTCGCAAGAGCTACCTGAACCAGCCGGCAGTCGTGTCCGCCGCGCTGATCAGCGGCTGCGACGCGGTGCATCCCGGATACGGCTTCCTCTCCGAGGACGCCGGCTTCGCAGAGGTGTGCGCCGCCCACGACCTGCATTTCGTGGGGCCGCGCGCCGAGATCCTGGAACGCTTCGGCAGCAAGTTCGCCGTGCGCCGCATGCTGGCCGCCAATGGCCTGCCCACCGTCCCGGGCAGCAAGGGGATCCTCGGTGACCTGCGCGACGCCCTGGAGCAGGCCAACGACGCCGGCTACCCGGTCCTGCTCAAGCCATCGGCCGGTGGCGGTGGTCGAGGGATGCGCCTGGTGCGCAGCTCGCGCGAGATGGAGACCAGCCTGCCGCTCTCGCGCTCGGAGGCGCAGGCCGCCTTCGGCGACGACTCGGTCTACTTCGAGAAGTGGATCGAGGAGAGCCGCCACGTGGAGGTCCAGGTGCTCGTCGACCGCCAGGGCCACGGGATCCACCTTGGGGAGCGTGACTGCAGCGTACAGCGCCGCCACCAGAAGATCATCGAGGAGGCGCCCTCACCGGCGATGGACGATGCGGCCCGCGAGCGACTCCGCGACCTGGCCATCCGTGCGGTGGTGGCGGCCGGGTACGAGAATGTGGGCACACTCGAGTTCCTGCTCGACGGGGAGGGGAACTTCTATTTCATCGAGATCAACTGCCGGATCCAGGTCGAGCATCCGGTGACCGAGATGCTGACCGGGATCGACATGATCGTCGAGCAGATCCGGCTTGCCGCCGAGGAGCCCCTCTCTCTGCGCCAGGAGGATGTCAAGATTCGCGGCCACGCCATCGAGTTCCGAATCAACGCCGAGGACCCCGGCGACAACTTCGCGCCGCAGACTGGCAGCGTCGACGAGCTGAGCCTGCCAGGCGGGCCGGGGGTGCGCGTCGACACGCACCTCTACGCCGGGTACGAGGTGCCTCCCTACTACGACTCGCTGCTGGCCAAGCTGATCGTGTGGGGCGAAACCAGGGAGATCGCCCTGGCCCGATCACGACGCGCGCTGGCCGAGTTCCAGATTGCCGGCGTCAAGACCAACCTGCCGTTCCACCGCGGGATCGTCGACAACGCAGCCTTCCTGGGGGCCGAGGTGAGCACCAACCTGCTGGATCGGGTCGGTCCGGCAGCCTTTGTGGCGAGCGGGAGCGAGCGATGACGCGCTCCGAGCCGATGGCGGCTGCTGACTTCCACCTGCCGCTCGAAGCGGCCGACATCATGCGCATCATCCCGCACCGCTACCCGTTCCTGCTGATCGACCGGGTCGTCGAGCTGGAGCCGGGCAAGCGGGTGGTGGCCATCAAGAGCGTGACCGCCAACGAGCCGCAGTTTACCGGGCACTTCCCCGGCCGGCCGATCATGCCCGGCGTGCTGATGGTCGAGGCGCTGGCCCAGGCTGGTGCGGTGGCCGTCCTGTCGCTGCCCGAGTACCGAGGCAAGCTGGCGCTCTTCGCCGGCATCGATGAATGCCGCTTCAAGCGAGTGGTCATGCCGGGTGACACGCTCACCCTCACCGTGGAGCTGGAAAAGCTGCGCGGCGTCTTCGGTCGCGCCCACGCAATCGCCGCGGTGGACGGCGAGGTCGCCGTCGAGGCGACCATCAGCTTCGTGATCCCTCGCGACCAGTCGATCGCGGGCGGTCCGAGCGGGGATTCAGCCGATGGCTAGGGAGCAGCGCCCGGAGCGTCGCGTGGTGGTGACCGGCATGGGTGCCATCACCCCGCTCGGCAACGACGTGGCGACCTTCTGGGCCTGCCTGGTCGCCGGCAAGAGCGGGATCGACACCATCACCTCGTTCGACCCGAGCCGCCTGGACAGCCAGATTGCCGGGGAGGTACGTGGCTTCGACGCGGAGCGGGTGATGCCCCGCAAGGAGATCCGCCGCAACGACCGCTACGTCCATTTCGCCTGGGCGGCTGCCGCCCAAGCGCTCTCTGACGCTGAGCTCCCCAACCCGATCGAGGACGTCGCGCTCGCCGAGCGGACCGGGGTGATCATCGGCTCAGGGATCGGCGGCATCAACACCATGATCCGCGACATCATCGAGGCACATGACCTGGGGGTGGAGCGCATCGGCCCGTTCCTGGTGACCGCCCTCATCCCGGATATGGGGGCCGGCTACGTGGCGATCTATGCCAACGCGCGCGGGCCGAACTACGCGACGGTGAGCGCCTGCAGCAGCAGCAACCACGCCATCGGCGACGCGCTGAACATCATTCGGCGCGGGGACGCGGACGTGATGATCGCCGGCGGCGCCGAGGCGGGCATCGGCGAGATCCCGGTCGCCGCCTTCGCCGCCATGCGCGCGCTCTCCACCAAGCGCAACGCGACGCCGCAGCAGGCCTCGCGCCCGTTTGACGCGGACCGCGACGGCTTCGTGATGGCCGATGGCTCCGGCATCCTGGTCCTCGAGGCTCTCGAGCATGCTCAGGCGCGAGGAGCACGGATCCACGCCGAGCTGGTCGGCTATGCCGCGACCGACGATGCGTCGCACATCACCCTCCCGGCGCCGGGAGGCCGTGGGGCGGCGGGCAGCATGAAGCTGGCCCTCGCCGATGCGGGCATGACCGCCGACCAGATCGAGTACATCAACGCCCACGGGACCAGCACCCGGCCCAACGACAGCGCCGAGACCGCCGCCATAAAGACGGTCTTCGGCGAGCGGGCCTACGCCATCCCGGTGAGCAGCACCAAGAGCATGACCGGCCACCTGCTGGGAGCCGGGGGCGGGATCGAGGCGATCGCCTGCATCCAGGCCATCAAGAACGGCATGCTGCCGCCGACCATCAACTACGAGAACCCCGATCCGGAGTGCGACCTGGACTACATCCCCAATGTCGCGCGCGAGGTCGCGATCAGCTCCGCCATGAGCAACTCGTTCGGCTTTGGCGGACACAACGCCACGCTCATCTTCCAACGGTATGACGCCTCGTGAGCGTGCCGCCGGAGCAGATCCTGGCGGCCATCGACCTGCTCGCCCCGGTCTTCGAGGCGAGCGGCCTCGACGAACTGGAGGTCGAGGCCGGGGAGCTGGTGGTACGACTCGCGCGACCGCGCGCGCCAGCGGCGTCCGCGACCGGAGGCCCATCCGCCGCCCAGATCCCCGCCGCATCGGTTTCGCCGTATGGCGACCCCCTGCCGGGCATGCGCTTCGTGACCGCCCCGTTGACCGGGGTCTGGTACGCCTCGCCCTCTCCCGGAGCGCGACCCTACGTGGCCGAAGGCGACGAGATCGGGGCCGGCGCGGTGATCGGCCTGATCGAGGCCATGAAGCTGTTCAACGAGATCAAGTCGGATATCGCCGGTCGCGTGAACCGCGTGCTGGTGGAGCGCGGCGCGCTGGTGAAACGCCAGCAGCCGCTGCTCGAGATCGACCCCAGCTGAGATGCGCACCACCACAGGAGGACCGTTGTCGATGGCGCCGAATGCCCTGATCACCGGATGGGGGATGTACGCGCCCTCGCGCGTCCTGACCAACGACGACCTGTCGAGGATGGTCGACACCTCCGACGAGTGGATCGTGAGTCGCACCGGGATTCGTGAGCGCCG
>Ga0193751_1001804_pt1 | contig 13366 bp, 9 predicted proteins | sample L1c2metaG_FD_143050 | JGI IMG/M metagenome (GOLD analysis project Ga0193751, IMG submission 143050) | Soil microbial communities from a riparian zone of the East river system, Colorado, United States - L1c2 | ecosystem: Environmental > Terrestrial > Soil > Riparian zone | place: USA: East River... | reverse complement strand
CGTTTGCCGTGGAGGAACTGGCGCACCAGGGCCTCTCCTGAAGGCAGGTTGCAGTCGGCCTCAACCCACATCGATCCGACCGGTTCCCATTGGCCGGCCGCGACCTTCTTGCGGATGCCCTCGAAAATCTCGGGATAAGACTCCTTCATCCATGCGTACTGGGCAGGCTGCGAGCATGCGAATCGGTAATCGGGGTATTCGTCCATAAGCGCAAGCGCGGTTGAGAAGGTCCGCGCACATTTGCGGCGCGCCTCACGCAGCGGCCACAGCCACGCCGTGTCGATGTGCGCGTGCCCGACCGCGCTGATCCGATGGGTGGACTGGCTCGGTCGCGACGTCGCTGCTGACAGCACCGCCGTATCGTTGGTCTCGGCAAACTTTTCCAGGGCCTCGGTGATCTGGGCGCGTCTATCACCGACCGGGAGGGCGAGCGCAAGTTCGAGCAGGGTCTTGAAATCGAGCGCCACCTTCCGCGCGCTCTGGTCCTGGATCCGCAGTTCAGCCTTGCGGAAGATGAACGCCGGGTCAGGTGACTCGCGCAGCGCGATCATCGAGGGGGCCATGTCGGGCCCCGAGACGACGGCCGTCGGATTGGCGGCAGCCTCGAGGTAAAAGTCGACCTCCTCTGACGTAATAGGTAGCCAGCGGTGGTTGGGATCCACAGACCGCCATGGCTTGCCGTCCCTCCAGGCCAGCGCCTCGCACGTGAAGCCGGTCGAGCCTTCAAATCCAATGTCCAGGACCGCAATCACCGGCTTCCCAGCCCAAGCTTTGGGAACCCGTCCGCGAATATGGAACCAGGTCGTGCTCCACGGAGGGCCCCATCGGTCGCCCACCTTGAATGCCTGGTATTCGGCGCGCATCGCTTCGGCGAAGGTGATCGGCTCACGGCGCACCGCAAAAGCGCTGAGGTCCAATGGCGCGCGTTCACGCTCGACTGCGGCCAGGAGCTGGTCTCTGGTTGCCTGGAGGTCCGTACGAGCCAGCACGTCCATATTCTCGACGGTTAGCCTTTCGACGTGAGCTCGGAGATGGTCGCGGAGGCGTTGGTTCGCCTCCGCCAAGCCGCCGACCGATTGGCTTCCCCATGGCCTGAGATGGAGTGGACTGGGCCGCCGACGCTCAAACCGGTCGTGCTCGCGTCAGGCGAATTTCGCGACCTCACGCTGGAGCCGGGCCGTGTTGTGGAGCTGCGCTCTCGGCTTCACGTGCCGGGCCATCTCGAGGGCGTCGACATCAGCGGTGACGCGCTCGATGTGATGGTGGACAGCATCTACCCGGTAGAGCTCGCGTACGACGGCGTCATAGTGCACCGCGATGCGATGCCCGAGGTTGCACCGGGCCCCGCCCTGGTTCGGACAGTGCCGGCCTTGAAGCCTGGCGACAACGGCCAGCTGACTCTGCGGATCAAGGCTCACAGCTACAAGACCTGGCCGTGGCTCAAGCTCCGTTTCAGCACACCGAGGTTGAGGCATTGTTTCGAGCTCCTCGATGTGGCGTGGGCCCAGCTCGCCCTCGCGGCCGAGTTGGCAGCCGGGCCGCAAGATCAGGCGGAGATGGAAACCGCGGCGCGACTGGTGAATGAGGCAAACCTGGACCGACCGGGCGACCCGAAGCTAGCCCCCCGACTCGAACAGGTTGCCCACGCGCTGACGAGCTTTGCTGATCGGGTGCGCGGACTCCGCGTCCACGTGATCGGCCACTCACACATCGACATGAACTGGCTTTGGACATGGCCCGACACGGTGGAAGTGATCAAGCGAGACTTCGCGACCATCCTGGCTCTGATGGACGAATTCCCAGAGATGACGTTCACCCACAGCCAGCCGGCGACCTACGAGGTCATCCGCGAGCAGGCGCCGGCGCTCTTCTCAAAGGTTCGCGAGCATGTGACGGGCGACCTCAACATGATCTCTGGCGAATCTCTGGCCCATCACCTCCTGCAAGGCGTGAGCTATGCCCGCGAACACTTCGGCCGCAGCCCTGTGGTCTTCCTCGCGCCGGACACCTTCGGCCACGCGGGGAACGTGCCGCAAATGGCAGCGTCCGCGGGCACACTCTGCTATTACCACCACCGCTGCAACCCAGGCGGTCACGGCCTATGGCCGGCGTACTGGTGGGAGGGCGATGACGGCACACGCTTGCTAGCCCTCTCCACTCACAGCTACAACGGCTTGCTGACAGCCGGCGGCATTGCCGAGGCCGCGCGCCGTGCGCACCGCCACGGCCAGTCGACGGCCCTTCTCTTCCATGGCGTGGGCGACCACGGTGGCGGGCCCACTCGGCTCGGCCTCGAAGCGCTCCGCCGGTTCGCGACGCTGCCCGGGGTGCCCGACGCCCGCTGCAGCACCCTCGCCGCTCACGCTCAAGATGTCATCGCCGCGAGCGATCGGCTCCCGGTTCACCGTGGCGAGCTGAATACGATCTTCGAGGGCTGTTACACGACCCATGCCGATGCCAAGGCCGGCAATCGGCGCGCCGAAAACCTGCTGACGACTGCCGAGACGCTGGCCGCGCTGGCGGGCCTGGACGAGCGCACCCGGCTGCGTGATGCCTGGCGTCGGGTGCTGTTCAACCAGTTCCACGACATCCTCTGCGGCTCGTCGATCCATGAGGCGTACGCGGAAAACGCCCGGGATCTCATCATTGCGAATGAGGCCGCGAACGCAGTGATAGGGGCAGCATCGCGAGTCCTGGCGCCTCGCGCTGAGGGTTCTGATGTTCTCGTCACCAACCCGCTAGGCTGGGACCGAGAAGAGGTCGTGGAACTGCCCTGGGATCGTGCCGGCCAGGGCACGGTTCGACTGGAATCCACAGAAGGATGGTCGACGCCTGGACAATGGACCTCCGGAGGACTGGCGTTCCTGGCCCGGACGCCGGCCTTCGACAGCGCCGGCTACACGCTGCGCGCCGACACGGACGGGGCGTCCAACATCGAGATCGCAGAGGGAGCCCTTTACATCGCGGTCGAAACGGAAGCCTTTGAGGTCCACGTCCACCGGCCCTCGGGCGCACTCGTTTCACTTCGAGACAAGCGCGTTGGGCGGGAGCTCGTCGGCTACGGGATGCGGCGTGGGAGTGACTACCTCGATTCGGCCAGGGCGGACCTAAGCCTCAACGTCCTGCAAGTCCTGGACGAGCGAATGCACGAGATGTCGGCCTGGCATCTCGACGAGGTGATGAGCGAGACATCGCTCATCGATGGCGCCCAGACCGAAGTGGTCGAGACCGGTCCGGTGCGGGCGGTGATTTCCGTTGATCACCGGTTCAGGCGCTCTCGGGTCGAGCAGCGGATCGTTTTCTACAACCACGTCCCGCGGATCGATTTCGAGACGTTCATCGATTGGCAAGAACCGTCGGGTCCGGAGCACGGCATCCCCGACTTGAAGGTTGCCTTCAACGCCCGACTGTCCGAAATCGAAGCGTGGTATGAGACGCCCTACGGGGCGTCGAGGCGGCCGGCGGACGGCCAGGAGGTGCCGGCCCTGCGCTGGGCCGACGTTGGCGGCGCCCAATACGGAATTGCCTTGCTCAACGATGGCCGGCACGGCCACGATGCCCTGGGCAGCCGCCTGCGACTCACCCTGGTTCGCAGTGCGTTCGATCCCGACCCGATGTCGGATATCGGACATCATCGCGCGCGTTACAGCTTGGTACCGCACCCGGGCGACTGGAGAAAGGCAGGCATCACGAGGTTGGCCGCCGGCTTCAACCAGCCGCTGATCGCCCGCGCGTCGCTGACGAAGGCGGCAGCCCCAGGCGGAACCTGGCGTCCGCGACAGGTGGGCAGTTCCGGGATTCTGCTCCCCGCTTTGAAAGCGGCACAAAGCGGTTCAGGCGTAGTACTGCGACTTCATGAGAGCATCGGCGAGGCAGGCGAAGCAGTCGTCGAGCAGCTTCCGAAGGGTTGGCGAGCCCACAACGCAACCATCACTGAAGACGTGATCGGCGAACTCCCCGTACAGGACGGCCGCTTTCGGCTGCAAATGCGTCCGTGGCAGGTGGCAACTGTGCTGGTTGAACGAGCGTGACATCGCTACGCGTGGGCGTCGTCGGCTGCGGCACGATCAGCGGCGCCTACCTGAAGAACATAAACGCCTCGCCGCACCTGGAGGTTGTGGCCTGCGCCGACCAGGTCGCGGAGAGCGCTCGAGCGCGCGCAGCGGAGTTCGGCGTGCCCCGGGCCTGCAGCGTCGATGAGTTACTCGCCGATCCGAAGGTCGAGCTGGTGGTCAACCTGACCGTCCCCAGCGCCCATGCGGAAATCAGCCTGGCTGCACTCACAAAAGGGAAGCACGTATACACCGAAAAGCCGCTGGCCACAACGCGGGACGATGGCCGACGCATTCTCGATGCGGCCAAATCAAGCGGCCTGACTGTTGCATCCGCGCCAGACACGTTCCTCGGATCAGGCATTCAGACGTGTCTCCGGCTGGTGGAGCAAGGTGAGCTGGGTGAGCTGGGTGAACCACTCGCAGCTTCCGCATTCATGCTGAACCGAGGCCCTGAAAACTGGCATCCGAACCCAGGCTTCTTCTATGAGCACGGTGGCGGTCCGCTGCTCGATATGGGGCCTTACTACTTGACCACGCTCGTCTGTCTCTTGGGCCCTGTTCGTCGAGTCACCGGGATGGCCCGCATCCTGTATGCGGAGCGCACTGCTGACCGCGGGCCCCGAGCTGGGGAGACTTTCAAAGTCAGCACGCCCACATTCGTGGCGGCTCTGCTCGAATTCGAGAGCGGCGCCCAGGCCACGCTCGTCACCAGCTACGGGATTCGGGGGCACGACCTGCCGAATATGCAGGTGTATGGCACGAAGGGGATATTGGGCGTTCCCGATCCGAATTATTTCCGCGGTCCCGTCAAGATGCGGTCCAATGAGGAGGAGTCGGACTGGCACGAGGTGCCGCTCCCTTACCGCCACACCGATGGCCCGGGCAACTTCCGTGGACTGGGTGTGGTCGAGATGGCGCTGGCGATTGGAAGAGGAGAGGAGCCGCGCGCCTCGGGCGAGCTGGCCTATCACGTGCTCGACGTGATGGAGTCCATTCTGGAGTCCGCCGCCAACGGACGCCACGTCACCTTGCAGAGCACCTGCCGCCGGCCCGAGCCGCTGCCGATCGAGACCGGTCTCGAGATGAAGTCGTGATCGCGGCGCAGCTGTACACGGTGCGCGATCTGCTCAAAGAGCCTTCTCAGCTGACGGCGGTCCTGAGGCAGCTGCGCGGGATCGGATACCAGGCAGTCGAGGTCGCCGGACTGGGGCCGAAGACGGTCGATCATTTCGATGACGCGCTGAGGAAATCCGGGCTGGTCGCATGCGCGGCGCACGTTTCCCTCGAGCGATTGAAAGAAGATCTCCAGAGGGTGATCTGGGAATGCACCTCGTGGGGCTGCAAATACGTGGTCGTGCCAGCGCTGCCGGAGGAGTACCGATCAGCTTCCGGATTCAAGCGCTTCGCCATCGAGGCCGTGCGCCTGGCTAGCGACCTACAGCCTTCGGGTCTGCGGCTCGCGTACCACAACCACGCCTTCGAGCTCCAACGTTGGGACGGGCAAACCGGGCTGGACGTGCTCTTCGCCGCGGCGCAGGGGGGCGCCCTGCAGGCCGAGCTCGACACCTACTGGCTGCAGTACGGCGGCGCCAACCCCGCTGCCTGGATCCGCAAGCTGAACAGCAGGGTTCCGCTCGTCCATCTCAAGGACATGGCGGTCGACCGCGGGAATCCGCTGATGGCCGAGGTCGGCGAGGGAAACCTCGACTGGCCGGAGATCTTGACCGCGTGCAAAGAGGCCGGCACAGAATGGCTGGTTGTGGAGCAGGACGAATGCCGGGGCGATCCTATTGACAGCCTGGCTACCAGCTACAGGAACCTGGCGAAGTTGACAGCCGATGCGTAAGCGCCTGCTTGGACGAACCGGGCTCCTGGTAACCGAGTTCGCGCTCGGAACAATGACGTTCGGCCAGGAGGCCGATGAGCGCGCGGCGATCGAACTGCTCGACCACTACATCGAGAGCGGCGGCAACCTCGTCGACACTGCCGACGTGTACCCGCCCGTAGGCCCGAAAGGAACCTCGGAGGAGATCATCGGCCGCTGGCTTGCGCAACACCCCGCCCAGCGCGACTCCATCGTTCTGGCCACCAAATGTCGTGGGCGGATGGATCCAAGCGGAAACTCCGAGGGCCTTTCGCGGCACTGGATCATCCGGGCCTGCGAGGGTAGCCTGCGGCGGCTGCAGACCGACCACATCGATCTGTACCAGACGCACGGCTGGGACCCTGCAACTCCCATCGACGAGACACTCGCCGCGTTCGATCATCTGGTTCGCTCCGGCAAGGTCCGCTACATCGGTGTGTCCAACTTCACCGGCTGGCAGCTCGAGCGCACGATCCTGACCGCCCGCCACGCCGGCCAGTCCGTGCCGGTTTCGCTGCAGCCGCAGTACAACATGCTCGTCCGGGAGATCGAGTGGGAGCTGGTCCCGGTCTGCGTCGAAGAGGGACTCGGCATCCTGCCCTGGGGACCGTTGGGCCAGGGATGGCTGTCGGGCAAGTACACGCGGGACGCTGCTCCGATTGGAGCCACGCGGTTGGGCGAGGATCCGAACCGTGGGGTCGAGGCTTACGACCGGCGCAACAACGCGCGCACGTGGCGGATCGTCGACACGGTGCAGGCGGTCGCGAAAGAGCTGGGCGTGCCACCCGCGCGCATCGCGCTGCGCTGGCTTGCGGATCGCCCCGCAGTCGCCGCTCCGATCCTGGGCGCGCGAACCACCGATCAGCTCGCTGACAACCTGAAGGCAGGTGACGTCGTGCTCAGCGAGCAGCAAAGGGCGCAGCTCGACGAGGTGAGCCAGCCTGTCACGCCCGATTACCCATACAGGTTGCTCGCAGAAGGCACCGCCGAACGTCGGCGCCTGTTGCAGATCAGCGATCGCTAAGAGAGAAAGAGCTCGACCACCGGCACCAAGACCGGTGGTCGGATCGTGGGAAGCTCCAGCGAAAGCGTGCCCTCGGGAAGCCCGCCCATCCGCACGTTCTGGGCGCGCCGCCCGGGATCGATGACCTCCATCTTCACCTCGGAGGCGTCGTTGAGCAGCTGGGCGTACTTGACACGGCCGGCCAGGCCGGGAAGGTGGACGTGGCCATGCGGCCAGGCCAAGAGGTGGAGGTAGAGACGGTCACCGTGCTGGGTGTAGCGGCAGTCGGGAGGTGCGGTGAAGCTGCTCGCGCCGCATTCGTAGATGGACCGCCCGTGCACCCGCAGCCACACACCCATCGCGTCGAGGACTCCCAATCCGCGCGGGTCCAGCTCGCCGCGGGCTGTCGGTCCCACGTTGAGCAGGAGGTTGCCGTTCTTCGATACGCCGTCGATCAGCATCCGCAAGACCATGTCCGGTGTCTTGTAGTGCAGGTTGTCGCGGTCGTATCCCCAGCTGCCGTTCAGCGTCTGGCATGCCTCCCATGAGACGGCCCCGCTATCGGTCATCATCGGGCCGGCCGGCTGATACTGCTCCGGCGTCACGAAGTCGCCGGCGATCCCAAGGCGGTCGTTGACGATCGCATCCGGTTGGAGATCGCGAACCATAGCCAGAAGCTCCCGTGAGCCCCAGTCGTCAGGTCCCTTGCCGCCCCCCGCCAGGTCCGGGTACGTGAAGTCAAAGAACAGGTAGTCGATCCTGCCGAAGCGCGTCAATAGCTCCCTGACCTGGCCGTGCAGATAACGTCGGTAGGCAGCCATGTCGCGAGCCCCACCCCGCGACGCGGCGTCTCGCTGCGGGTGATGCCCATCGATCGGAAAGTCGGGGTGGTGCCAGTCAATGAGCGAGTGATAGAGCCCGACCCTGAGGCCCTCAGCGCGGAACGCGTCGAGCGTGGGGCCCAGCAGGTCCTTGCCCCACGGAGTCCGTGTGACCTTGTACTCGGTGAGGTCTGAATCCCACAGGCAGAACCCGTCGTGGTGCTTGGTGGTGACGACGAAGTAGCGCATCCCGGCCTGCCTCGCCATTCGCGCCCAGTGCACGGGATCGAAGAGGTCGGGATCGAAGTGCTCGAAGTAGCGTTCGTAGTGCTCGTCGGTCAGCCGCTCGCGGCTCTTTACCCACTCATGACGGGCGGGGAGCGCGTAGAGGCCCCAGTGGATAAACAGGCCGAGTCGTGCCGCCGTCCACCAGCCGGCGTGGTCCGGCATCAACTCGGCGGCCAGCGCGGGCCATCGCAGCTAGGCAATGCGGTACGTGCCCTTTTCCGATCGCGCGACCGACTTCGAGGCGACGAGCAGGTCGAGGTGGGTCATCACCATTGCCAGTCCGCGAAACTCCTTCCGGTAGCCCCACTTCGCGCAAAGGGCATCCCAGATCGGCGCAACGCTCGCGTCCTCCTTCTCGTCGACGATCGCCAGCAGGTCCGAATCGACGGTCGCGACGAATTTCTGAGCGCGGTCTACGAATTCGATGAACCCATCCGAGTCGGTGATTGGCAGGTGCGCCGACACGACTCGTGAGAATCGGCGCTCCGCCACCAGGACACGCAGCCGCTCCAGAGTTCTCTTGTAGGCGGCCGCGCGCTGGTACCCGTGGAACATCGGCCCCAGGTCCGTGATGGTGTTGTTGATCACGGCGTCGCCGATGATCAAGGTGTTGGTGGTGCGCTCGACGAACCCGATCTCGGCCATCATGTGGCCCGGCAGCTCGAGCACCTCCAGCTCCACCGCCCCTCCAAGCCTGACCAGGTCTCCCTCGCTGAGACTCATGTCCACATGCGTGGGCTCATCCATGATCGACAGGCACTCCTCCCGCATCCAGGGCTGGTCTGGGAGAACATCCGGCGCCACCAGGCAGAACTCGCGGTAGTGCGTGTCGAAATCCTCGATCCAGCCGATGGTCTCGCGCGGGGCTGCCAGCAGCGCACCGCACGCTTGCTTGACCTGATCGTTGGCGCCGATGTGATCGTGGTGCGCGTGCGTGTTGATGATCAGCCGCACGCGATCGAGCGTGCCGGCGTTCTCCCGGATCAGCTCGAGGATGGCCGGCGCCATCGCGCTGGTGCCGGTGTCGATCAGCACCGCGAACTCGCCGCCCCTCACCAGCGTGACCCGAACAGGAGTCTTCGCCACCAGCGGCACCTCGAGCATGTCGATGTGGTCGTTGATCTTCGTCATTCGAGGCCGAAGGTTGCCGTAAGCCCTCCGTCGATCACATATGAGGCGCCGGTTATGAAAGAGGCCTCGTCGCTCATGAGGAAGACGACCAGGCGCGCGATCTCGATCGGCTGCCCGATCCGACCGATCGGATAGGCCGAGCCCCAGCGCTTCAACACAGTGTCGGCGTCGCCTGTCGCGGCGGCGTTGCTCCGCAGCAGCGGCGTGTCCACTGACCCCGGACAGATGCAGTTCACCCTGATGCCGTCGCCGGCATGGTCGACGGCCATGCTGCGGGTCAATGCGATCACCGCTCCCTTGGAGGCCGCGTACGCCGCGACTCGTTTCTGGCTGGCCATGCCCTGGACGGAGGCGGCGTTGACAATCGCACCTCCGCCCTTCGACCTCATCTGCCCAATGCAGGCGCGCGAGCAGAGATAGATCCCCTTCACGTTGACCGCAAAGACTCGGTCCCAGTCAGCTTCCTCGAGGTCGGTGACGCTGCCATTGATCTGGATCGCTGCGTTGTTGTAAAGGAGGTCGACCCCTCCGAATTCCTCCACCGCCGTCCTAGTCATAGCGCTGACGTCCTCCGCACTGCTGACGTCGACCGCCAGGCCAAGGGCGCGACCCTTCGACCGGATGATCTCGGCAGCCACTCCTTGAGCGGCCTGGGCATCTACGTCGGCCACAACCGTGCTGGCCCCAGCGTCTGCGATGGCGATCGCGGCCGCCCGTCCGATCCCCGCACCGCCGCCGGTCACTATGGCCACCTTGCCCGAGAGGTCCATGGCTCCCACTCTATGCGGCCGGTGGCCGCAAGCCCATCAGCACCTTGCCTTCAGCGGTCAGGTAATTGTGTTGATAGTCGAAGCGCGGCGTGTTCGAAAACCCCCTGCGGGAAATTGCGCGGCCGCCAATTTTCGGCACTACTCCCACAAACTAGCCGGTCCGCGCGCGAGGACCCAAGTTGACATCGGGCGGCGAGAGGGCAATAGTGAGCGGTGGAGTACTTGGCCGCCCCTCGTCGGCGCGCTCTCGCCCCGGTTTCGGGCAGGCGGCGAACCGGGAAGAAGGCGAGGGGATCGGGGCGCTTCGATTACGGAGGAAATCGCCATGTCATTACTCGGCAGGCGGGGCTGGAAGGCCTCGCTAGTCTTCGTCAGCCTTGTTCTGGCCGCGTGCGGAGGCGGCGGTAGCTCGAGCGCGCCCCCGCTAACGGGCTGCAATTCGGGTACGACTCTGGCCACGTTCTGGACGTCGCACACACCGCCCGACTCCGACAGCCTGAAGCACATCGTCGATGCCTACAACACGCAGAGCAAGAGCACCTGCGTGAAGATGGTCCAGGTCCCAGGCTCCGAGACCGACATCGCCAAGCTCACGACGGCGGTGCGCAGCGGCACCGGCCCCGACGTCTACATGCTGGACCGCTTCACGGTGGCAGAGCGGGCGGCCGCGGGCGTGCTCACGGATCTGAGCTCGTTTGGCGCCTCGAGCCTTAGCAGCAACTACGTCAGCTTCGCGTGGGCGGAAGCCAACTTCAAAGGCAAGCCATACGCCCTTCCGTTCGACACCGACACCCGCGCCCTTTACTACCGCAAGGACCTCCTGCAGGCGGCCGGGGTCGACATCAGCGCGCTGGACCCGTCGAAGGGTCCGCCCACCATCGACATGATCCGCACGATGGCCAACAAGGTGAACCACAAGACGAACGGCGCTTACGACGTGGTCGGGTTCATCCCCTGGATCAACCAGGGCTGGCACTACACCTGGGGCTTCGCTTATGGCGGCAGCTTCTTCAACTCCAGCTCCTGCAAGGTGACGCCAGACGACCCGAAGATCGTGCAGGCCTTCACGGACATGTTTACGAACTGGTCGAAGGCGCTCGGTGTGGACGCCGTCCAGACCTTCATCAGCTCATACGCTCCGCCGAACCAGCCGACCCAGCAAGACCCGTTCTTGACGGGTCACCTGGGCTTCGTCATCACTGGTGACTGGGTGCTCGGCCAGATCGCGACCTATGTACCCAACCTCAATTACGGGGTCACCTACATCCCCGTCCCGCACGCCGGCGATCAGCCTGCTACCTGGGCTGGTGGCTGGTCGATGGTCATCCCTAAGGGCGCCAAGAACGCCTCGGGTGGCTACGACTTCATGAAGTACATCGCGGGCGAGCCCGGCCAGCGCGTGTACACCAAGGAGACCCAGCACACGCCGACCATCAAGAGCCTTCAGAGCGACAGCAGCCTGTTCCCAGGCGGGCATCAGTTCTTCATCAACCAGCTGCCGGCTGCTCACAGCCGTCCCCCTCTCCCGGTAGGAGCTTTCTACTGGGACCAGTTGAGCACCGCGCAGGACGCGGCCGTGCGCAACACCGCAGATCCGGCTACCGCACTCGCAGCAGCTGCATCTGCAACCAACGCCAAGCTTCAGCCTTTCTGTCCACTCGCGTAGCGCCATCTCGTTGGTTTTCGAATCCGTTGTAAGACGGAGAGTCCGCGGGGAGCGGCATTGATTGCCGCTCCCCGTTTCCACCTCAGCAAAGCCGACCGGCGAAACCTGCGGACGGCGGCGCCGTTCATCCTTCCGTGGGTGATCGGCTTTTTCGCCTTCACCCTGTACCCGATCGGCTACTCCCTGTACCTCAGCTTCCAGTCGTACTCCGGGTTCGGGGACGCGACGCCGGTCGGGCTGGCCAACTACCAGCACCTAGCGAGCGACCCGCTGTTCTGGAAGTCGCTCTACAACACGCTCTACTACACGGGCTTGGCCGTCCCCATCGGGCTGGTCGTGGCGATCGTGCTTGCGCTGATGATGAATCAGCGGGTCCGGGAGGTTGCCATCTACCGGGCGGCCGTCTACCTACCCTCGATCCTGCCCCTGTTCGCGTTGACCTTCATCTTCATCGTCCTTCTCAACCCGCGCTTCGGATTGGTGAACTATCTCCTGACGCTCGTTGGGGTGCCAACGATCAACTGGTTGGGCGATCCAAAGTGGACCAAGATATCGATCGTCCTACTCGCCCAGCTTGGCGCTGGTGGACCTGCGCTGATCTTCCTGGCCGCGCTGCGCGCAGTCCCGAGCGAGCTTTATGAGTCGGCGTCGATAGACGGAGCCGGTCCACTCCGGCGCTTTCGCCACATCACGATCCCGCTGATCACCCCGGTGATCCTCTACGACCTCATCTACGGAACGATCCTCGGGGTTCAGATCTTCACGCCCGCCTACATCCTGGTTGGTGGGACCAGCGGCAGCGCCGCCTATACAGCCGGACCCGATAACTCCCTCCTCTTCTACGTCTTCTACCTCTACAAGAACGCCTTCCAGTACAGCGACATGGGCATCGCCTCGGCCATGGCCTGGATCCTGTTCGTGATCAGCGTCCTGCTCGCCTTGGCCATCATGAGGTGGTCCAGGTACTGGGTTCACTACGAGGTGAGCTGAGTTGACCGTCGCGCAGGACGCCCGGGAAGCGTCGAGGCTGGCCATGCGGCGCCGATTTGCCAGACGGCGCTGGGGGCACTTCTTCAACCGCACGCTCCCCGACTCGCTGGGACCCCGCCTGGTCCTGATCCTTATGTGCGCACTGTTCCTGCTGCCCTTCTGGTCGATGGCCACCGCCGCGCTCAAGACAACCCAGGAGCTGTCCACCTTTCCACCAACCTTCTTCCCGCGTTCTTTCGCCTGGGAGAACTTCAGCCGGGCGGTCAACTACATCCCGTTCGGGACCTTCTTCCTGAACTCGGTTTACCTGACCTTCTGGATCGCCCTGGGCGCCGCCATCTCTAACCCCTTGATCGCCTACGGTTTCTCTCGCGTCAAGTGGCCTGGACGCGACATCTTGTTTGGGTTCGTCATGGCGACGATCTTCATCCCCTTCCCGGTCCTCATCGTTGCCCTCTTCGACATCTTCGCGAAGCTGCACTGGATCGACACGTTCCTGCCCATGATCGTGCCAGCTTTCTTCGGCAACCCATTCTTCATCTTTCTGATGAGGCAGTTCTTTCTTGGCTTGCCGAACGAGATCTCGGAGGCGGCGCGGATCGACGGCGCCAACGAGTTCCAGATCTTCTTGTACGTCATCATGCCGCTGGCCAGGCCGGCGGTGGCTGTGGTCGTCATCTTCGCGGCGGTGGCTGCTTGGGGCGAGTTCCTGGCCCCTCTGCTCTACCTACAGGACGAGGCGAAGTACCCGCTTTCGATTGGCCTGCAGTTCTACCGC
>Ga0193751_1001803_pt1 | contig 13366 bp, 14 predicted proteins | sample L1c2metaG_FD_143050 | JGI IMG/M metagenome (GOLD analysis project Ga0193751, IMG submission 143050) | Soil microbial communities from a riparian zone of the East river system, Colorado, United States - L1c2 | ecosystem: Environmental > Terrestrial > Soil > Riparian zone | place: USA: East River... | reverse complement strand
CGCCCGGTGGCCGCCCCGGTCGCCGGGCGGGGCTGGGTGCCGCTGCTGACCGGAGTCGCCGTGGCCTCGGCGCTACGTGCCGAGGCCGGGATAGACGCGCGGCTGAAATGGCCCAACGACGTGCTCGTGAACGGAGCCAAGCTAGCGGGCATCCTGGCCGAGCAGGCCGGCGATGCGATCGTCGTCGGAGCGGGCGTGAACATATCCGCCGGCCAGGATGATCTGCCCTCGGCCTCGGCAACCTCGCTCGTGCTGCAGGGCTCGGCCTGCACGGACCGTCAGGTGCTCCTCGTCGCCATGCTCGGGCAGCTGGAGCGCCGTTACCTGCACTGGATAAGGTCCCAGCGGGACGGCACCGGGTCCGGCGGGCTGCGCCAGGAATACCTGAGCCTGTCGGCGACGGTCGGCCGGCAAGTCCGCGTGTCGCTTCCCGGCGGCCGGACGCTGGCCGGGACCGCGGGCGACGTGGATCAATGCGGCCGGCTCGTGGTCAGGTCAGCTGACGGGCCGGTTTCGGTGAGCGCGGGTGACGTCGTGCACGTCCGGTAACGTGTGGCCGACGCGCGCGTTGGCGTCATACGTGCCACGATGTGGTCTATGGCCGGTGAAGCCACCCTGTCCGAGGGCGAGCGCCTCGTCCTGAAGCTGCACCCGCACTGGAAGACGCTGCTGCGGCCCATCGGTGTCCAGGCGGTGATCGTCGCCGCGGCGCTCGCGCTGCTGATCTTCGCCATGCCGCACGTGCACGCTCATGCGGCGATCATCCGGCTGGGGATAGGGGCTGTTGCCCTGGCCGCGACGATGATCTGGTTCGTCGTCCCGCTGCTGCGGTGGTCGACGACCAGCTACGAGCTGACCACGCGCCGTCTGCGGCTGCGCAAGGGAATCCTGTCCAGGGAAGGCCGCGACTTCCCGCTGATCCGGATCAGCGACGTCTCGTTCTCGCACGGCCTGCTGGACCGGTTGCTCGGCTGCGGACGGCTGGTGGTGGAGTCGGCGGGCGAGCACGGCCAGCTGGTCCTCACCGAGATCCCGCGCGTGGCCGAGGTGCAGTCCGCGCTATTCCAGCTGGTCGAGGATGAGCAGACCCGGCTGGCCCGCGAAGAGCGCTGAGGCACGGCCACAGCCACAGCCGGTCCAGGCTAGCCTGCAAGGTGTGGAGCCAGCCGGCGGCGTGCGGGTGCATCGCCACGAGGTGACAGAGATCTCGGCCGCGATCTGCGAGGTCGTGCTCGACCGGCCCGAGGCCATGAACGCGCTGAGTACGGCCATGGCTGCCCGCCTGGCCCAGGTCTGCGCGGAGATCGCGGCCGACCTGCAGGTCCGGGCGGTGATTCTGGCCGCGGCGGGGGAGCGCGCGTTCTGCGTCGGCGCTGACCTGAAGGAGCGGGCGGCGATGAGCGACGCCGAGCTGATCGCGCAGCGTCCGGTGTTCCGCGCGGCGTTCGGCGCGGTGCTCGGCCTGCCCCAGCCGGTGATCGCGGCCGTGCATGGCTACGCGCTCGGCGGCGGCTGCGAGCTTGCCCTGTCCTGCGACCTGATCGTGGCGGACGAGACGGCAATCTTCGGCCTGCCGGAGACCACCGTGGGCCTGGTTCCCGGCGGCGGCGGCACCCAGCTCGCGCTGCGCCGCCTTGGCCCGGGCCGGGCGGCCGATCTGGTCCTGACCGGCCGCCACATCGACGCGGTACAGGCCGAGCGGATCGGGCTGGCCGACCGGCTTGCGGCCGCCGGTACCGCGGCCGAATGCGCGCTCGGCCTGGCGCTGCAGATCGCCGGCAACTCGCCGGTGGCCGTCCGGGCCGCCAAGCAGGCCATCAGGCTCGGCTCGGGCGTCAGCCTGGTGACGGGCCTTGAGGTGGAGGACGCGGCCTGGCGGACCGCGGCGCTGTCGGCGGACCGGCGCGAGGGCATCGCGGCCTTCGCGCAGAAGCGGGCGCCAGTATGGCCGGGAACGTGACCTCGCAGAGCGGCGCCGGCCCGCGGCCACGCCGGGCGAGCCGCCACGGCGGGCTGAACCGCTCCGCCGCGAGGACGCAGGTCTTCAGACGCAGGACACGAAACGAAAGGGCGTCCGGTGACTGATCTTCCCCGCCAGATCTCGGTCCGGGAGGTAGGCCCGCGCGACGGCCTGCAGAACGAGGATCCTGTCTCCACCGAGGCCAAGATCGAGCTGATCGACCGGCTGTCGGCGACGGGCGTGCGGCGGATCGAGGCGGTGTCGTTCGTCCGGCCCGAGGCGATACCGCAGATGGCCGACGCGGACGAGGTATGGCGCGGCATCGACAGGTCGCCGTCGGTCCGCTACTCGGCCCTGGTGCCCAATCTGCGCGGCGCGCGGCGCGCCCTTGACGCGGGCCTGGCCGAGATCGAGGCAGTCGTGTCCGCCTCCGACACGCACAACCGCAAGAACGTGAACCGGGGCACCGCCGAGTCGCTGGACGACATCGCGCTGATCCTGGCGGAGGCCCATCAGCGCGGGGCTACCGGCCAGGTGATCGTCTCGACCGCGTGGGGCTGCCCGTATGAGGGCGACATCCCGGTGGACCGCGTGGTCAAGGTGGCGGGCCGGGCAGTGGCCGATGGCGCGGACTGCATCTCGTTCGGTGACACCACCGGCATGGCCACGCCCGGCCGGGTTCGCGAGCTCGTGGTCGAGTTCCGGTCGGCCTACCCGGACGTCCCGCTGAACCTGCACTTTCACAACACCCGCGGAACGGGGCTGGCCAACGTGCTCACCGCGCTGGAGCTTGGCGTAGCCGACTTCGACGCGTCCGTCGGCGGCCTCGGCGGCTGCCCCTACGCGCCGGGCGCGACCGGCAATATCGCGACCGAGGAACTGGTCCACATGGTCGAGGACATGGGAGTGGCGACCGGCATCGACCTGGAGTCGATGATCGACGCGGCGGCCGACGCCGAGCGCATCATCGGCCGCCAGCTGCCCTCCCAGGTCCTGCGGGCCGGCCCCCGCACCCGAACAATCCGACCATAACCCTCTAATTCCGCCCCGCCCGGCCCGCTCCTGCCCCGCCCTCCGGTGCCTCGTCAGTTAGCTGGGACGATTTCCCCCCGCATTGGGGGAAAATCGTCCCAGCTAATCGGAGGGCGAGCCGGCGGCCGGGCGGCTGTGGCCATCTGCTCCCCGCTGACCCGCGGGCCCGCCGCCCGGCCGTCTCCTGGCTGCGGTGCTGGCCGGCCGGGTGCGGCAGCGGATCGCGGGGCCCGGCGCAGCGCAGGCCTAGCCCGCGCCAGGCCGGGCCGCGGACTCGGTACGCTCGCCACCGTGAGCGAACAACCGACAGCGCCTGCTGCACCCCCCGACGAGGGCCCCGGCCATCCGGAGCTTGCCGACATCCGCGCCAGGATCGAGCGGGGCGGCGCCGCCAGGTATCACGACTCCGCTGCGGCTCGCGGCAAGATGTTCGCCAGGGACCGGATCGCGCTGCTCGTGGACCAGGGCAGCTTCACCGAGGACGGCCGGTACGCCAACGTCCTGGCCGACGGCCTGCCCGCTGACGGCGTTATCACCGGGACCGCGACGGTGGACGGCAGGCCAGTGGCGCTGATGGCCAATGACTCCACGGTCAAGGCCGGATCGTGGGGCGCCCGCACCGTCGAGAAGATCATCCGGATCATCGAGCGCGCTTACGCCGACGGCGTGCCGATGATCTACCTGGTGGACTCGGCAGGCGCGCGGATCACTGACCAGGTCGATATGTTCCCCGGCCGGCGCGGCGCGGGCAAGATCTTCCACACCCAGGTGCGGGCTTCCGGGTCCATCCCGCAGGTATGCGCGCTGTTCGGCCCGTCGGCGGCAGGCGGCGCCTACATCCCCGCGTTCTGCGACTACGTGGTCATGGTGGACGGCAACGCCTCGATGTACCTGGGCAGCCCGCGGATGGTGGAGATGGTGGTCAAGGAGAAGACCACGCTGGAGGAGATGGGCGGGGCCAGGATGCACTGCAGCGTCTCCGGCTGCGGCCACCACCTGGCGGCATCCGAGCGGGACGCCATCGAGGCGGCCCGGTCCTACCTGTCGTACCTGCCGGGAAACTGGCGGCAGCAGCCGCCTGCCGCGGCGGCCCGCGAGCCTGCACCGGCCGATCTGCGCGCGATGGTGCCCGTGAGTGAGCGGCAGGCCTTCGACATGCGCAGATACCTGCGCGGACTGGTCGACGAGGACTCACTGTTCGAGATCCACGCGTTGTGGGCCAGGGAACTGGTCGTCGGGTTCGCCCGGCTGGATGGCGCGGTCATCGGCGTGGTGGCGAGCAATCCGATGTTCAAGGGCGGGGTTCTGTTCGTCGATTCCGCCGACAAGGCGGCCCGGTTCATCCAGCTCTGCGACGCATTCAACGTCCCGCTGCTCTTCCTCGCCGACGTGCCGGGCTTCATGGTGGGCACGGCGGTCGAGAGGCAGGGCATCATCAGGCACGGTGCCAAGATGATCAGCGCCGTCGCGGAGGCCACGGTGCCCAAGATCTGCGTGGTCGTCCGCAAGGCCTATGGCGCCGGCCTGTACGCGATGGCCGGCCCTGGCTTCGAGCCGGACGCCACCCTCGCGCTGCCGACGGCCAAGATCGCGGTCATGGGCGCCGAGGCGGCCGTCAACGCGGTCTACTTCAACAAGCTGGCCGACATCGCCGACCCGGCCCAGAAAGACCAAGAGACGAGGCGGCTACGGACCGCCTATGAGAGCGACATTGACGTACTGCGGCTGGCGGGGGAACTGGTCGTGGACGACATCGTGGAGCCTGAGGATCTGCGGCAGGAACTGATCCGCCGGTTCGCCGCCGCCCGCGGCAAGGACCGCTCGTTCTCCCGGCGCCGGCACGGTGTCACGCCCGTCTGATAGCTGCCCTGGCCAGCCTGCAGCCGCGGGGAAAGCGGAGATCGTGCAGGTCAGCGGCGCTCGCCAGACGTGATCATGGCGATTTCCCGCGGGTAGAGAGCGGCAAAGGTCTCCGGCCGCCATACCATCATGTCCATGACCAGCGTTTTGCTTGCCGAGGACGACCCGTCCATCTCAGAGCCACTAGCCCGGGCGCTGCGCCGTGAGGGCTATGAGGTCGGCGTCTCCGCTGATGGGCCCGGCACGCTCGAGGCCGCGTGCAACGGCGGGATTGACCTGATCGTGCTGGATGTCGGCCTGCCGAGGCTAGACGGACTGGAGGTCTGCCGGCGCATCCGCTCCGCTGGCCACGCCGTCCCCGTGCTGATACTCACCGCGCGTGCCGATGAGGTGGATACCGTCATCGGGCTGGACGCCGGCGCCGACGACTACGTCACCAAGCCCTTCCGGCTCGCCGAGCTGCTCGCCAGGGTGCGGGCGCTGCTGCGCCGCGGCGCTTCGGAGACGCACCTCGTGCAGGGCGTGCGGATCGACGCTGACGCCCGCCGGGCCTGGCTGGGCGATACGGAGATCGAGCTGACCTCTAAGGAGTTCGACCTGCTGGCCCTGCTGGTGGCCGAGGCAGGGAAGGTGGTCACGCGCGAGCAGATCATGCGGCAGGTATGGGACAGCAAATGGTGGGGATCCACCAAGACGCTCGACATGCACGTGTCCTGGCTGCGCCGCAAGCTGGGCGATGACGCGCACAGCCCGCGGTTCATCACGACCGTGCGCGGCGTCGGGTTCAGGTTCGAGCGCGGCGACTGACCGCGCGCTGAGATGGGCGGTGCCGTGATCGCTGGCACGGGAGCACGGTCGTGCAGCGCCGTTTGCTGATCTCCACCCTCGCTGTCGCGGTCGTGGCGGTTCTGCTGCTCGGCCTGCCGCTGGCGTTCGTGCTGATCCAGCTACAGTCCAGCGAGGCAGCCGGGCAGATGAGGCGTGATGCACAGACGCTCGCCCGCGAGCTGCAGGAGCGGGCCAACGCCGGCCTGCAGCCCGATGCCGCCCAGGCCGGCCGGTCCTTGCCGGACCGGTACGTGGTCATCGTGCAGCGGCACGTCCGGCGGACCTCGGTGGGCGTCCGCCCGCCGGCCCATGACATCATCGCAGCGCAGGCCGGGACCGTTGACTTCTCCGTCACCGTCGAGGCAGATGACTCCTTCATCACCGGCCGGATCCGCGACGGCCTGCTGCTGATCGGCTCAGTCGCCCTGCTCGCCGTCGCGGTGGCGGTCGGGCTCGCCGTGATTCAGGCGCGGCGCCTGTCCCGGCCGCTTCAGGAACTGGCGCGGGCGGCGGACCGGCTGGGCTCGGGGGATGCGCGCCCGCTGGGCCGCAGATACGGCGTACAGGAACTCGACCGCATGGCCGAGGGCCTCGACAGCTCGGCCCAGCGGATCACGGACCTGCTCTCGGCCGAGCGGGACTTTGCCGTCGACGCCTCGCACCAGCTCCGTACTCCGCTGACCGCCCTGTCCATGCGGCTGGAGGAGATGGTGGCGGCCGCCAGCTACCCGGAGGTCGTACGCGAGGAGGGGGCGGCCGCGCTGGCGCAGACAGAGCGCCTGACCGAAGTCGTGACTCAGCTGCTCGGCCGGGCGCGCCGGTCCCGGACCGGCGCACCGTCGCTGGCCAGCGTCGATGACATCATCAGTCAGCAGGTGGCCGAATGGGATCCTGCGTTCCGCCGGGTCAGCAGGAAGCTGGAGGTAACGGGGGAAAAGGGCCTGCACGCGTATCTGTCTCCGGGCGGGGCGGCTCAGGTGATTGCCACCCTGCTCGACAACGCCCTCGTGCACGGCGGCGGATCGGTGACGATCAGGACGTCGCAGACTCCGAAGTCCGTCGTGGTAGAGATCAGGGATGAAGGCAAGGGAGTACCGGCGGAGCTGGTGCCGCGGATCTTCGAGCGCAGCGTCAGCGGCACCCCGGGCGGTACCGGCCTCGGACTCGCGCTCGCCCGGACGGTAGCGGCCGCGGACGGCGGCCAGGTCGTGCTCGTCCGGCCCCGACCGGCCGTCTTCGCCGTGTTCTTTCCGCTCGGCAGCCCGAACGCGCAAGAGGAGCCGGTCGTCAGCGGCCCGGCCTGACGGGCGGCTTCGCGCCGGGCAGACGGGCCGCGGTCAGGACGCTCCAGCCGAGGAGCAAGAGCACGGTGATGGACTCGACCACCAGCGACGCGACGACAAACGACGCCGTGATCGACTCATGGAAGCCGAACAGCCCCACGCTGAGGCTGACGACGAGGGCACCGAGGGTCGACCCCGTGTACCCGGCGGCGAGCAGGCCGATCAGCGGCCGGGGCCAGGCCAGCAGCGCGGCCGCGACGACGAATGCGGCCACGGCGTCGAGCAGGAAGAGGGGGCCATCGGTCCGGATATACCGGTATCCCTCCTGCCATAGATGAAGATGGATGTAGCCGATCCAGGCGAGCATGGCTACCGCTGCCAGCCGGAGCAGCAGGGTGATGACCCCGTACGCCCCCCGGTACTGGGTCCGGGGACCGCGAGCCGAAGCGAGCCTGCGCAGCCAGACGGCCGTTGATTCAGTCATGGTGATCTCCGTTCGACTCGTGCCGCGTCCGACTCGTGCCGCGTCCGACTCGTGCCGCGTCCGACTCGTGCCGCGTCCGACTCGTGCCGCGGCGTCTGGCCGGTGCGCATCACCGGACGCTGTAGGCGGCGACCGCCTGCTCAAGGAGTCGGCGTGCCTGGCTCCATCGCGCGGCGAGCGCGGCGGCCACGATGACGCTGGCGCCATGGCGGCCCTGCACCAGGCAGGCGATTTCCTGGTAATGGTGCGCGTCGATCCTGGTGACGTAGTTGTCGATGACGCAGGAGCCGGTGCCGCCGCGGAACCTGAGCCCGGTGGCGGCGGCCACCTGGTGGTCTGACGACGCGTCGTCAGACCGCAGCCGCTGAAGCCGGAAAGCGGCCCAGCGCTGGAGATTCTCGTCGCCCTGCCGCGGAGTGGCGTTGAGATAGAGCAGGTACGCGCCGCTGCGGCTGCGCTGGGCAACGGACACGGCGTCCCGGTCGCCGCCGATCGGGCGCAGCGCCGGCGGGTAGGACAGCACGGCGGTCCCGTTGGGCAGGGCCAGCTGGCGCCAGGCGGCCGGCGCAGGCCGGGGGACAAGCCAGGCGAACGTCCCGGCTGGCGTGCGGTGCGAGGACGCGGTCGCGATGATCACGGCTGCGCTGACCGCCGCGACGGCCAGCGCCGTACCGGCCGCGAGCATGCCGCGTCGGGACGCGCGGGCTCTCATGGGTTCCTCCTTGTCAGCGGGTCCCCGGCTCGGCCCCTCGGGCGGAGCTAGGCCGAGCCGGGAGCTAGGCCGAGCCGGGAATGTGCGCCAGATGCGGTCAGCGGCTAGATGTTGCCGTCGCCGTCGCTCGGACCGCCGCTGTTGTCGGCGTCGCCATCGCCGCCGCCACCCTGCGGGATGGGGTTAGCTGTCGGCGGCGGGGTCGAGGGCGCCGGGGGCGCCGGCGTGGGAGGCGCGGCCGGCGGTGGTGTATGAGCCTTATGGCGGCGATGGTGGCGATGGTGGCGAGCCGTCGGCGACGGGGTAGGCGCGGCCGTGGGGCTCGCCGACTGTGTCGTGGCGGTCGGCGTGTGCCGTGCCCCGTTGTGGTGCGCGGCCTTGGCGGCGCCGCAGCCCCCGGCTAGCGCTGCGAGCAGCGCGAACCCGGCCACCGATCGGGCAAAGGACAACGACATCGCGTGGTCTCTCCTTGTGAGCGATTCCTGGAACGGTGGCCACCGTGCTTACGACCTTTCTACGTGCGGTGACACGGTGTGGTTCACGCAATCGCCGCTATCAGGAATTGCGGCGCGCCGGAGCCGGGCGGAGAGGCTCAGCCCTGTAGCTGGCCCGCCTGCGCGTGCTCCCGCCTGAGTGCGTCTCGGCGGCGCCTCGTAGGCTACGGCGCGTGACCGATCATGGCCGGAACCGGCAGCCCGTGATGGCTCCCGCGGCATCGCCGCAGCTCGGTCCGGTGGTCGGCATGGTCGGAGCGGGGCAGCTCGCGCGGATGACATGCCAGGCGGCGGTGGGCCTTGGTGTCCGGTTCCGGGTTCTTGCCGCTGCCGCTGACGAGAGCGCGGCCCAGGTCTGCGCGGACACCTGGACCGGCGACTACCGCTCGGCCGGTGACCTGCTGGCCTTCGCCAGCGGCTGCAGTGTCGTGACGTTCGATCACGAGCACGTGCCCGGCACCCATCTGGAGGCTCTCGAGCAAGCCGGGGCAGCGCTCCGGCCGGGGTCGGCTGCGCTCCGCTTCGCCCAGGACAAGCGGGCGATGCGGGACCGGCTGGCCGTGATGGGCGTGCCGTGCCCGCGCTTCACGGCGGCCGCCAGCCTCAGCGACGTGATCCGCTTCGCGGACGGTCATGGCTGGCCGGTCGTTCTCAAGGCGGTCACGGGCGGATATGACGGCAAGGGCGTCTGGCTGTGCCGGGCGCCTGACGAGGCGGCGGACGTGCTGTCGCACGGGCTTGACCTGATCGTGGAGGAGCACATCGACTTCGACCGCGAGCTTGCCATCCTGGTGGCCCGCTCGCCGCACGGCCAGGGCGCCGCATACCCGGTCGTCCAGACCGTCCAGCGGGACGGAGTCTGCCGCGAGGTCCTGGCTCCCGCGCCCGGGCTGGCACCCGGCCTGGCCGCCGAGGCGCAGCGGCTCGGCCTCGCGATCGCTGCCGAGCTTGGCGTGACCGGGCTGCTAGCCGTGGAGCTGTTCCAGGCCGCGGACGGCCTGCTCGTGAACGAGCTGGCCATGCGTCCGCACAACAGCGGGCACTGGACCATCGAGGGAGCCAGAACCTCTCAGTTCGAGCAGCATCTGCGGGCCGTCCTCGACCTGCCGCTGGGCGAGCCCAGCCTGGCCGCCCGGTGCGCGGCCATGGTGAACGTGCTCGGCGGCGCGGATCGGAACATGTACTCGCGGCTGGTACACGTCATGGCCGCTGATCCCGGCGTGAAGGTACATCTTTACGGCAAGCCGGTGCGGCCAGGCCGCAAGGTAGGCCATGTGACTGTGCTCGGCGACGACCTGGCCGCCGCGGCCGGCCGGGCGCGTCGTGCCGCCAGCTATCTGAGCTCAGGAGTCGAGCAGCCATAGCCGGCCGGGCCGAGCCCGCCGCCGTATCGGCGAGGTGCACAGCGAGCGCCGCCGTCAGGCGGAGCGGAAGGAGCAGCAGATGACCAGTCAGCCCCTGGTGAGCGTGGTCATGGGCAGCGACTCGGACTGGCCGGTGATGGAGGCCGCGGTCACGGTGCTGGCGGAATTCGGGGTGCCGGCGGAATTCGATGTCGTGTCGGCCCACCGGATGCCCAGGGACATGATCGAATTCGGCTCGGCCGCGGCCGGCCGCGGCCTGCGAGTGATCATCGCGGGGGCAGGCGGAGCGGCCCACCTGCCGGGCATGCTCGCGGCGGTCACGCCGCTGCCGGTGATCGGAGTACCCGTGCCGCTGGCCCATCTGGGCGGCATGGACTCGCTGCTGTCGGTGGTTCAGATGCCCGCCGGGATTCCGGTCGCGACGGTGGCAGTGGGCGGTGCGCGCAACGCCGGCCTGCTGGCAGTGCGCATCCTGGCGGTATCGGACGAGGGCCTTCGCGGCCAGATGGTGGCGTTCCAGGAAGGGCTCCGCGCGACCGCGCAGGCCAAGGGCGCGGCCCTGCGGGCCAGGCTGGCCGGCCCGTAGTCCGCGCTGGCCGGCCCGTAGTCCGCGCTGGCCGGCCGGTAGTCCACGGCAGGCGGCAAGAGCCAGGGCCTGGCGCTGTGGCCTAGCCGTGCTCGTGGTCAAGGACCGCAGTGCAGATGAGCCCCCAAGGCTTGCCGTTCATGCGGGTGATGACGATCGTGGCGCTGCCCTCGCCCTGCAGGCCGAGGCGGCGATGGATCTGCTGTACGTCCCCCGCTAGGCCGCGCCTGCGGATGTCGGCGGCACCGATGCCGAGCGCGCGAAGCCGGCGCGCGAACGCCTTCTCATTCCACGGGGCCGATTCCAGCACCCGCAGCGTGCGGGCGAATGGCGTCCGCAGCGGAGCGTCGGCAGCCAGGAATGCGATCATCGGGTCGATCTTCCATGCGCCCAGCTCGCGAGCCAGGTCCTCGACCAGGCCCGCCCTGGTGACCGCGGGGCTCGGATCCAGCAAGAACCCGCCGGGCCTGGCCACCGGCACCTCCGGTCCCGGTGCCGAGATCAGCGTGTGGCAGGCCGGGAGCCCGGCGGACAGCGCGGCGGGGGAGCCTGCGGGCACCGCAGACGGCAGCACAGTTGCCCTGCGGCGGGCGGTGGCCAGCGCCGGCGACCAGATCAGCGCCTCTTTCAGGCTGCGCCCGATAGCGAGGAACTCGATCTCCCAGTCCGCCGGGACGAGCCTGTGCGGCAGTCCCGGTGCTGCCTTGATACCCACCGCGGGGATCCGGCTGGCCAGGTCAAGGCACCATTGCAGCGACGGCTCGCTGTGCCCGGCGGGCAGCCGCCTGCCTCCGGCCCTTCGCGCGGGATCGATGAATACGGCATCCACGTCGGCCGTAGCCGCGCCGCCAGCCGCGCCAGCCAGGCCGAGACCGCGACTCGCGCAGCCCAGCCTCAGATCGCGGACGTCGGCGCAGACAGCCGCCAGGCCTTCCGCCTCATCACGGCCGCCCCCGTCACCGCTGGTCGCGCCGCCGCCCCCGTCACCGCTGGTCGCGCCGCCGCCGGCCGCGTCACTGCTGATCGCGCCGCCGCGGCCGCCGCCGCCGGTGGTGGTGGTGCTGCTGCTGCAGGTGTCGCGGTCGGTTGTGCGGCTGTCGGCCGCACGGCAGACGGCAGCGTTATGGCGGGCGAACTCCAGGCTGACGAGGTCTCGGTCTACTGCGATCACGCGCCGGCCGGCGGCCAGGGCAGCGAGATTCCCGCCGATGCCGCAGCACAGGTCGGCCACTGTCCGGGCATCGCCGTAGCGGGCGGCACTGTGCCGGGCGGCAAGCTAGGAGGAGGCTTGCTCCAGGCCGGGCCGGGTGAACAGCATCGCCTCGGCATTGCTGAACTTCGACCGGGCGGCGATGCGCAGCGCCTGCTGGGTAAGTGCGGCGGCGACAAGATCTGGCGGATACCGGCCGCGCAGCGACTCCGCCAGCCGGAGAGCCCGGCCGGGATCAACGTTCTGCCCGGCCAGGATCTCCAGCAGTTCGCGTCCCTGCTGTGACAGCAGAGAAAGTTGCTGGCTCATGTGATGCTTCGCCTCAGTCGATTTCCTGATCGCGGAGGATCCGACATGCTGGGGCACGGCGGATCCTCCACGATCATGGTGCAGCACCTGGGGTGCCGGGCGGGCGGGGTCCCGGCGGGCGGGGTGCTAGGGGGCGGGGCGCCGGGCGGGCGGCTGCCGGGCAGGCGGGGTGCCCGCGGGCGGGTGCCGGGCGGGGTGCTGGGCGGGCGGGCAGCGGCCGGGCGGCCGACACTCTTACCATCGAGGTCATGAGCCTCGACTTTCCCGCCTTCGCCCTTTCGCCGGAGCACCGCGCGCTCCGCGAGTCGGTACGCCAGCTGGCTGACGACAAGATCGCGCCGCATGCGGCCAAGGTCGATCAGGCGGCCGAGTTCCCGTGGGAAGCGCATGACGCCCTGGTCAAGGCTGACCTGCACGCCGTGCATATTCCCGAGGCATACGGTGGCGCGGGCGCGGACGCGATCGCGACGGCGATCGTCATCGAGGAGGTCGCGCGGGCATGCGCCTCATCCTCGCTGATCCCGGCGGTCAACAAGCTGGGCACCGTGCCGCTGCTGCTGGCCGGATCGGAGGAGCTGAAGCGGCGCTATCTGGCCCCGGTCGCCAGCGGGGAGGCCATGTTCTCCTACGCGCTCTCGGAGCCGGAGGCTGGCTCGGACGCAGCCGCCATGAAGACACGGGCGGTCCGCGATGGCGGGTCTTACGTGCTGAACGGGACCAAGCGGTGGATCACCAATGCGGGCGTCTCCCGCTTCTACACGGTGATGGCCGTGACCGATCCGTCAGCCGGCCCGGCCGGGATCTCCGCGTTCGTCGTGGAGAAGGACGACGAGGGCTTCTCGTTCGGCGCGCCCGAGCACAAGCTGGGCATCAAGGGATCACCGACCCGCGAGCTGTACTTCGACAACTGTGTGCTTCCGGCCGACCGGATGATCGGCGAGGAGGGCAGCGGGTACGGTACTGCGCTGGCCACCCTGGATCACACCAGGATCACCATCGCCGCGCAGGCGCTCGGAATCGCGCAGGGCGCGCTGGACTACGCCACCGGATACGTGCAGCAGCGGCGGCAGTTCGGGCAGGCCATCGCGGAGTTCCAGGGCGTGCAGTTCATGCTGGCCGACATGGCGATGAAGGTCGAGGCGGCCAGGCAGCTGACGTACGCGGCCGCGGCCAGGTCGCAGCGCGCGATGTCCGGCCAGCCCAGTGACGACCTGACCTTCATGTCGTCGGCCTGCAAGAACTGC
>Ga0193751_1001802_pt1 | contig 13370 bp, 12 predicted proteins | sample L1c2metaG_FD_143050 | JGI IMG/M metagenome (GOLD analysis project Ga0193751, IMG submission 143050) | Soil microbial communities from a riparian zone of the East river system, Colorado, United States - L1c2 | ecosystem: Environmental > Terrestrial > Soil > Riparian zone | place: USA: East River... | reverse complement strand
ACCGCAAAAGCAGCCGATGCCCTCGCGAATGTTTATTACAACATGCCCACCGCGGCCGAAGCCGACGACGCCTTTGCCGAGTTGAAAAGACTTCCGTCGGCGCCGCCAGCAACGCCGGCGCAACTAAAAACCCGCGCGGACTTGCTGATGAAAGCGAAGCGCTACAACGATGCCGTGGACGAATATCGCGAACTCGCGATCCATGCCAGTCCGCAGGAACGTCCGGCGGCGGAACTCACGCTGGCGGAGGCGCTGCACCGCAGCGGCCTCAATCGCGAGGCCAAGGCAGAGATCACCGCTCTCGCGGACGCGACGCCCGACCAAAATGCGCAGCGCCTGTTTATTCTCGGAGAAGTCGCCTTTGCCTCGGACGAAAATGCGGACTTCTACCGCACCGTCGACGAACTGCGGCAAACTGCGCCTACCAGTTCCTGGTTGGAGCAGGCCCTGCTTTCGATGGCGAATCTTCATCTGGTACACCACGAGTACGAGCCGGCGCTCGACGCCTTTCGCGAGTTACAGCAGCGCTTTCCCACCGGCTCGCGCGCTTCGTATGCTCATTGGAAGGCAGCCTGGCTCACGCTGCGTTTTGGAAGAAACGAGGAAGCCAAGAAACAATTTGACGAACAGATCGGGATGTATCCCGCGGGCAACGAGACTTCCGCGGCGCTTTATTGGCGGGCGCGCTTGGCAGAAGAAGATCACGAGACCGCGATGGCCCGCGCCTATTATCAAAAATTGTCGGATCGGTTTCGTAATTATTACTACGCTCAATTGGGTCGGGAGCGCGTGCAGAAACTGCCGGAGGTCCCCGATCCGCCGGGTCAGTATCCATTGCTCGATCACATTCCACCGCTTGAGCATGGCGAGAAAGTAACCTTATCGGAGCCTCCGGCCGATGATCTGCATCTGCAGAAGGCGCAGTTGCTGGGAAACGGCGGCTTGGTTGACTTTGCTGTGCGCGAGATGCAGGCCGCCGCCAGCGCCGACGGCGGAAACTGGGGCCCAGCCGAGACCGCGCAACTCTATGATGATACCGGCCATTACGATCGCGCCATCGAAACCATGAAACGTTCTGTCCCCAGTTATTTCGCGGTCGATATTCCCACTCTGCCGCGGGTTTACTGGGAGGCCCTATTTCCACGACCCTACTGGTCGGATCTGAAAAAATACTCCTTAGCTCACGGACTCGATCCTTATCTCGTAGCGTCGCTGATCCGGCAGGAATCGGAATTCAATCCGCTTGCCGTTTCCCGCGCGAATGCGGTTGGCCTCATGCAGTTGCTGCCCAAGACCGGGAAGAACGTCGCCCACCAGGAATCGCTGAAACACTTCAACGCCACCCAACTATTTACTCCCGCAATCAATCTGCAACTCGGCACTCGCTATTTCCGCGGCATGGTCGACAAATTCGGCGGATCGTTCGAGCACGCTCTGGCCGCCTACAACGCAGGCTCTGACCGCGTTGAGGAATGGGTGGGACAAGGCCCGTATCGCGATTCCCCCGAATTCGTTGAGTCCATCCCCTTCACCGAAACCCGCGAATACGTGCAAGCCATCATGCGCAACACCGCCGTCTACAAACAACTCTACGGCGCGCCGTAAGCCGGTCTGTCATTCTGAGCCAGTGCGAGCGAAGGCGAGCGCGATTCGAAGAATCCCTCTCCCCTGAACAACTCCGGTACCTGCAGGCCATCCTGCGCAACGATCCCGAGGAACCAATACAACAGTCCTTACGTATCCTTAGTCAGAACTGGAGGTGTGCCTATGAGAGCCATTCCGCTCGTTCTCCTGAGCCTTAGCACCGCAATGATTGCCCAGAACGCGAAGGTAGAAGAGGTTGGCAGGAATCCCGTCGAGGCCAAGTTCGCCTCCGGCGGCCGCGTTCGAATGGATCTTTGTTCCAGCGGAATCGAACTCGTCGGAACGGATCAATCCAGGTTACGGGTTTCCTACCACCCGGACCGGGGCGACGTGAAGGTGCGGATTGATGTGTCGGGAGAGCGGGCCGACCTGCAAATTACCAACTGCCCGCGGAATAACTTCCGGGCGACCATCGAAGTACCGAAATCTTCCGCTCTTTACGTTCGTATGTTTGCCGGAGAGCTCAACGTGAGTGACATCACCGGTGACAAAGACGTAGTCCTGCACTTTGGCCAGCTCACCATGGACATCGGAAAGCCTGAAGACTATGCCCGCGTGAATGCATCCGTCAATAGCGGGCAATTGGACATTTCCCCCTTTAGCGTTTCGAAAGGAGGGCTCTTCCGTTCCTTTGATCAAAGCGGGCCAGGCAAGTACCGTGTGTATGCTCACGTGGGAGCTGGCCAGCTGGAGCTTCGCTAGCCGGTCACGCCTCGCTCTTGTTCGGACGGCTGAATAGGATCTCAATCACTAACAATGCCGCACCCACCACAATCGAGCTGTCCGCCAGATTGAAAACCGGCCACTGATACTGTTTGATGTAAAGCAGCAGGAAGTCCACGACGCGTCCGCTGGCCATCCGGTCCCAAAGATTTCCCACCGCGCCGCCCAGAATCAGCGACAGTGCGATGCCTGTAATGGTCAGCGCGCGGCGCTGCTTCCACAGCAGTACCGACACGACAACCATCGCGATCAGCGAGAAGGCGATCAAAAGTGCGGTCTTCCAATGCGACGGAGAATCGGCAAAAAGGCTGAACGCCGCGCCGGTATTTTCCGTATGCGTGAGACGAAAAAATCCCGGAATGATCTGGATGTGGGTAAACATCGGAATGCGAGCGGCCACTAGCCGCTTCGTCCACCGGTCGAGCAGGACGACGATCAGCGCCAGCAAGAAGTGAACGCACCGTGCGCGATAGCAAGAGGACATTCAGAATGTTTTTCGCTTTTCTCTGCGTTCTCTGCGGCCGTTCTCACCGAGTCTCTGCGGTTAAAGGCTGTCCATTGATCAAGACGAAGTGCTCGAGCTAGCTTGCGCGTTCTCCATTTCCTTCAGCACAGGGCTGCAGCGCTCGCAAACTGTGGGATATGCCTTGTCTTCGCCAACGTGCGTGGAGTAATTCCAGCAGCGGTCGCACTTCGCGCCCTCCGCCTTCTTCACTTCAACGTGCACGCCGCTGGTTCCGTTGCCCGACCCCTGTGTAAGCGTGACCGCGGAAACGATGAAGAGGTAACGAAGCTGATCCCGATGGCGCGCCAGCGCGGAATATACGGGATCTGCCGCTGTGATGACTAGCTGCGCTTCCAAACTCTTTCCAATGCTCTTACTGTTCCGCTCCTCCTCCAACGATTTCATCACTTGCTCCCGGACGGCGAGCAAAAGGCCCCAGTCCTGCAATTGCTGCGGCTTCTCCTCCGGAACGGACACCTGCCCGAAAACGTTGCCTGCGTCAGGGAAGTTTGCCAAGTGTACGCTGTCAGGGCGTTCGGGTGTCTTCGGCAAATGTTGCCAAACCTCTTCGCAGGTAAAACTCAGAATCGGCGCCAATAATCGCGCCATAGCTTCACCGATACGCCAAACCGCGGTCTGCGCGGAACGACGCCCATCGGAATTCGGCGCGTAGGTGTAAAGCCGGTCCTTGATGACGTCAAAATAAAATGCGCTGAGAACAACTACACAGAACTGGTTTACGCGCTGATAGATCCTGTGAAATGCAAACTCGTCGTACCAATTGCGAATATCGCGAACCAGTTGCCAGGTCTGCCAAAGCATATACTGGTCGAGCGGGTCCATCTTTTCAAAGGGCACCGCGTCAGCTTGCGGGTCGAAATCGTACAAGTTCCCCAGAGCATTCTTGAATAGCTTGTTGCGAATCTCCCGATAGTTCTCCGCCACCCGCAGCATCAGCGCTTCCGATCCAACCACATCCTCTCGAAAATCCACTGACGCCACCCACAACCGGACCACTTCTCCGCCCATCCGGCTGGCGATGTCGACGGGGTCTACATCATTCCCCCGTGATTTCGACATCGCCTGCCCTTTTTCGTCGAGCGTCCATCCTGGCGTCACCACGCCCTTGTACGGCGGCGTTCCACGCGTGCCCATGCCACAGAGCAGGGAAGACTGAAACCATCCGCGGTACTGATCACCGCCTTCCAGATAGAGATCCGAAGGCCAGGGATAATCCGGTTCATCGGCAATCAGCGCCAGATAACTGGCCCCCGACTCCAGCCACACATCGAAGATGTCGGTTTCCTTTTCGAACTTCACGCCGCCACAATGCGGACATTTCGTCCCCGCTGGAAGAATCGTGTCGCACTCCGGCGTGAACCAGGCGTCAGCTCCGGCTCGCGCAAACAACTCCACGACTTCCCGATTGACCGCGTGGTCGTTCAGCGGCTTGCCGCAGCTCTCGCACAGAAAAACTGCAATGGGCACTCCCCACACCCGCTGCCGCGAGATGCACCAGTCCGGCCGCGTCTGGATCATGTTCGACATCCGCTCCTCGCCCCACGCCGGGTCCCACTTGACCTTTTTGATCTCCTCCAGCGTGCGCGTGCGCAGCGTGTCTTTTTCTGAACCTCGACCGCCCAAGCCGCCGGGCATCGGCGTCTCCATCGAAATGAACCACTGCTCAGTCGCGCGAAAGATCACCGGATTGTGACAGCGCCAGCAATGCGGGTACGAATGCTCCGTCTTTTCCGTATGCAGCAGCGCCCCCCTGCTCCTCAACAGATCAACGATCGGCTGGTTCGCCTCCCACACGCGCTTCCCCGTATATTCCGGCAGCCCGTTCCGCAGAATGCCTTTTTCGTCGACATTGCTGGTCGCATCGAGCCCATATTTCATTCCCGTGATGAAATCCTCGGCGCCGTGCGATGGGGCAGTGTGGACCACGCCGGTTCCCGTGTCCATGGTGACGTAGTCGGCCAACACGCCAAGAATCTTGCGATCCAGAAACGGATGCTGAAAATTCAACCGCTCCATCTTCCGTCCAGGAAAGTGCGCGAGAGGTCGCGGATCCGCCAGCCCGCACTTCGCCGCCACATCAGCCGCCAGCTTCGACGCGACAATGTAGACTTCGCCGCCGGATTCCAGCGCCACATATTCTTCATCTGGATGAAACGCCACCGCCATCGACGCCGGCAACGTCCAGGGAGTCGTGGTCCAGATAATCGTCGAAACCTTTTTCCCCGCCAGCGCCGCATCAATCTTCGCCGGATCGTCCAGCCCATACTTCACCCACACCGTGGTGCTGGTGTGGTTCTCGTATTCGACTTCAGCTTCAGCCAGCGCGGTCTCGTCATGCATGCACCAATACACCGCGCGCAGTCCCTTGTAGACGAATCCGTTTTCGTAAAAAGAAAAGAACGTCGAAAGCACGACCGACTCATACTGCGGATTCATCGTGGCATACGGCCGGTCAAAGCGCCCGAACACGCCGATTCGCTTGAACTGCGTCCGCTGCAAATCCAAAAACTTTTGCGCATACTTTCGGCACGCAGCCCGCACCTCCGTAGGTCGCATTTGCAATTTCTTACCGCCCAGTTCCTTGTCGACCTTGATCTCGATGGGCAGCCCGTGACAATCCCAACCGGGCACGTAAGGCGCGTCAAATCCCGCCATGGTCTTCGACTTCACAATGAAATCCTTCAGGCACTTGTTCAGCGCGGTGCCCATATGAATCGGCCCACTGGTATAGGGCGGTCCATCGTGCAGAATGTAGCGAGGCGCACTCTTCCGGGCCTGCCGGATGCGCTCGTAAATCCCCATCTGCTCCCAGCGTTCCAGCATTTTGGGCTCGTTCTGGGGCAGATTGGCCTTCATAGGGAAGGCAGTTTTAGGCAGATTGATGGTCGCTTTCAGATCGAGCGGCACTCGGTTCACGTCTCCCAAACGATTGAATCTTCTCATTATAGGGAGCGCCGCCGCGAACGTCCATGCATGCACGCATGCGTAGCGGGCAGCGTGTCTGCCGGCCTCACTGCCGCAGGTCCGCTCAAGCCTCAAACTGATCCGAGGATGTCCATTGCATCGCCATCGGGCCAAGAACCTTCGCCCCTGTGGCACCGAAATGCTCTGTCAGAATGAGCCGACACGAGGTACAATTTCAGAAAGCGAAGCGAATGGCCCGAAGTGCCATGCGCAGCCAACGGTTACTTCATTTATAAGAATCAAGCTGAAAGGGAAGCAACTTACCGGGAACGACGCTCATCTGTGTAAAGAAGGCGTACCCCGGATTTTGCCGAGGAAGTCACCGTAGGAAATTCACAGCCGGAACGAGGACGTCCAGACGGAAATATGGGATCCGAACAAATCAATCCGATTGGCGCGAACGAGCCAGAACTGCACCTGCTCATTACCGACAAAGGTTTTGAGGAGCCCCTCTACAAATCCCTGTTCCGCGGATTGGACGAATTCTTCTTCCCGAAGAAACTGCCGCCTCTCGTGCTCGAATGCAAGCCGGAACCGGTGAAGGAGCTCTGGGGTTTCTACTCCTACTGGAAGGTCGGGGCTTTGGGTGTCGCTGGATACTACTCGCTGCTGATCATTGCCGTCGTGCTTGCAGTTCTCATCGGGCATCGGATTGTCAGCGCGGCTCCATCGCAAAAGGTGACCGTCACGCTGGTCGATCCCGGACCTCTTCCGGACCTGAAACCATCCAAGACCCAAGTTGGCGGAGGTGGCGGCGGCGGTGATCGCGACGTATTACAGGCGAGCCGCGGCAAACTGCCCAAGTTCTCGATGACGCAAATTACGCCCCCGATGGTGATTGTTCGCAATGAACATCCCAAGCTCGCCGTGGAACCAACCATCGTAATTCCGCCGCAAGTGCAATTGGCCACGAATAACATGCCAAACCTGGGCGATCCCATGTCTCACGCCGTGCTGCCCTCGAACGGCACCGGATCAGGCAGCGGCATTGGTTCCGGCAGCGGCGGCGGCGTCGGCTCCGGCAAGGGACCGGGCTTCGGCCCGGGCGAGGGCGGCGGTACCGGTGGAGGTATCTTCCACGTAGGCGGTGGCGTTTCCCCGCCGCGTCAGATCTATGCCCCCGAGCCTGAATTCTCCGAAGAGGCCCGCAAAGCGAAATATCAGGGCGTGTGCACCCTTGGCCTCATCGTAGGCACCGATGGCCGCCCCAGCAACATCCGCGTGCTGAACAGCCTGGGCATGGGCCTGGACGAAAAGGCAATGGAGGCCGTTAGGAACTGGAAATTCGAACCCGCCATGAAAGACGGTCATCCCGTCCGGGTCGAGATAGCAGTGGAAGTAGATTTCCACCTGTACTGAGTAGCGCGCCGTCCAGGCGGCGCCCACGCTGCCACTTTCAAGACCAGAACGCTCTGGCAGACTTCCTGCGAAACAGCTAAGACGTTTTTCAAGTTTTCCGCAAAACCGCAAAATGCGGTGTAGTCCGCGTCCGAAATCCCAGCTGCTCATACAACCCGATCGCGCGCAGGTTATCGCTCCTGACATGGAGAAACGGAATCTCCCCCCGATCGCGAATCCCCCGCATGATCTCGCTCATAAGCATGCGAGCGTAACCCTTCCCGGTATGATCCGGATGCGTGCAGACCGCGCTGACTTCCGTGTATCCCGGCACCTTCAGTCGTTCCCCCGCCATGGCCACCAACTTCTCCTTCGAACGAATACCCACATAGATGCCGAGTTCGTGAGTTCGAGTACCGAAGGGGCCGGGCTTGGTCAGAGTAGCCAGTTCGACCATCTCTGGAGAATCATTTACGCCAAGCCGGACAATCTCACTCGAATCGGGACGTCTCTGTTGACCGCCGCCATTTTCACAAACCATCTGCAGCAACGGAGCCCCCGCCACCAGTTCCCATCCCGGCCGCGGTTCATACTCCTCATCAAGAAAAAGCGCAGCTGTACCGCCAGGGCCCACCAGCCTGGCAAGAGCCGCGTATCCTTCCAGACTGTGTTCTTCAAATGCCGTGAGCGACGTGACCTCGCGAACAAATCTTCGCGCCTCGCCAAAGCCCTCCGCAAAGCGCGCATGCCGCGTCGTCAGTGCCTGCCAGATAACATTGTCCAGCGCGTGCATAAACCGGGTCCGTGTCTCCTGCGTAATTTGATTGAGATGCCGGTTGACAAGACAGAATAATTTCAAGAACCAGATTAGTGGCAGGGATTCGCCCCGGCTATCCGAAGCTTGCAGGCAAATCATTTTGACGAAACGTCTTTGCACACCTAGCCGCGAAGCTGCGACAGAATGCAGCCCACAGCTTGCCCTGAGCTTGCCGAAGGGGCGCCAGCCCTGGGTATAGAACTAGACAAAACAGCCCCAGAAGGGCGAAAAAAACACACCAGAGTCTGGGAACTCAAACGTCGCATTAAAGCTTGCTTAAAAAATCCGTAATCTCCGGCTCCGTCCAATCCACCGCTCCAATGAACTTACGCCGCGTCACCCCATTCCGGTCAATGATGAAGGTCTCCGGCCATCCATGAGTCCCATAAAGCGCCGGCGTTTTCTGCGCCGGATCGCGCACCGTCAACAGGTCTACTCCGTGCTGCTTCAGAAATTGCCGATAAGCGTTCTCATCCACATCAATACTGACCGCGACCACCGTCACGCCCTTCGCCTTCATGCGCCGCTGCATCTCCACCAGCGACGGCATCTCCTCGACGCAGGGTGGACACCAGGTGGCCCAGAAATTCAACACCACGATCTGTCCGCGAAATTGATTGAGCGCGACTGTGCGATCCGAATCCTGCACCGTGAAGTCCGGCGCGCTAGTTCCGATTCGTGGCGGCCGCGAGCCGGTATAGCAGCCGGAAAGCGCCAGGAGTAAGAAAAGAGGACACACAGCAGAACGAAAAGCTTTATGTGGGGACAGCCGCCCCTTCGACAAGCTCAGGGCAGGCTCTCGGCTGTCCAGTCGAGCAAAGCTCGACAAGCCTGTGGCGCAAAGCTTTCTGCCTGAGAAAGCAGCGAACCGATATATGCGGGGCACACAGCTATAATAATAGATTCGACAGTCGATTTATTAATTATGGCCGCGACCGAAACAGACGCGCAGCGCCCCACGGTGTCGGTGATCATTCCCGCGCGCAACGAGCAAGCCTGTCTCGGCGATTGTCTCCAGTCGCTGGTCGCGCAGTCCGGCGTAGCTTTCGAGATCATCGTGGTCGACGACCACTCCTCCGACCGCACCCGCGAAATCGCGCAGTCGTTTCCCAACCAACAAGTCCGCGTGATCGAAGCCCCTCCGCTATCCCCTGGCTCGACCGGCAAGAATAGCGCCGTCACAGCTGGTGCGCGCCGGGCCCGCGGCGAATGGCTGCTGTTCACCGACGCCGACACCGTGCACATTCCCGGATCCCTCGCCCACGGCGTGGCGGAAGCGCAAGAGCACAACGTCGATTTGCTCTCCTACTCGCCCGAACAAATCGCGGTTACGTTTTGGGAAATGGCGACTCTACCAGTCGTGTTCGCAGAACTGGCGCGGCAATATCCTCCCTCCGTCGTAAGCGATCCCGCTTCTCCCATCGCCGCCGCCAACGGGCAATTCATCCTGATCCGCCGAGAAGCCTATGACGCGGTCGGCGGCCATGTGGCCATCGCCGGCGAGATCCTGGAAGATGTCGCTCTGGCTCGCGCCGTGAAACGATCCGGCCGGAGGATGCGCTTCCGCTACGCCCCCGACGCCGTCCGCACGCGCATGTATCGCAACTACAGCCAACTCCGCGACGGCTGGACCAAGAACCTGGCGCTGCTATTTCCCAAGCCAGGCGGACTCGCCGCAAGAACATTGCTCAACTGGGCACTTCCGTGGATCCTTTTGTTCTCGCCGTTAGTCCTACTTTTCGGTGCTGATTCAATCCGCCAGTTAGCCCAGCTCACCGGTCTGCGGAACCTGCTTCTAAAGCTTGCCGGCGTCTCGACACATTGGTGGTGGATGGTCATCCCAAGCCTGATGATCGGGCGCAACCTCGGTCGGCTCAGGCGCGCCAACTTCGACCTCGCTATGGAATGGCTGGGCGCGCTCTTCGGCATGCCGATGTTCGCGTATTTGTTACTGCGCTCGAAGAGAGCCCACGCCACCGGCAATGTCACGTGGAAGGGCCGTAAATATCTGGACAATCCTCTCTCGGAGGATACGTGCACACACAAACCGGGCTCGGACAAGACTCGCTTACTGGCAACTGACAACTGATAGCTGGCAACCGTTCCTATGGTCTATCTAACCCGCAAAGCCGAATTCTCCGCCTCGCACTATTACCACAATCCCGACTTCACTCCGGAAGAGAACCTTCGCATTTTCGGCAAGTGCAACAACCCGCACGGTCATGGCCACAACTACACTCTCGAAGTCACCGTGAAAGGCGAGGTCGATCCGCGCTCCGGTTTCGTCGTCGACCTCAAGCAACTCAAAGAAGTCATGCACCACGAAGTTCTCGACGCCATGGACCACCGCTTCCTAAACAAAGAAGTCCCCGAATTTTTCACCAAAATTCCGACCACAGAAAATCTAGCGATCGCGGTCTGGCAGCGCCTGGAAACGAAACTTCAGAAAGCCCGCCTGCACCGCATCCGCGTCTATGAAACCCCCGACCTGTTCGTAGATTTCTATGGAGAAGAATAGGGGAATTAAGCTAAAAGCTGAATCATGAAAGCCCATCTCACCCGCCGCTACCGCTTCTCCGCCTCCCACCGCCTGCACAGCGCCGAGATGTCAGCCGAAGAAAACAAAACCACCTACGGCAAATGCAACAACCCCCACGGACACGGCCACAACTACACGCTCGAAGTCACTATCAGCGGCTCAGTCGACCAGAGCACCGGCATGGTCTGCAATCTGGTCGACCTCGACGCCGTGGTCGAAGGCGAAGTCCTCTCCCGCTACGACGTGCAGAATCTGAATACGCTACAAGAGTTCGCTCAACTAGTGCCCACTACGGAAAATCTCTCGATCGAGATATTCGAAATATTGCAGCGCAACTTTCCTCACGCGCATCTGGAAAGAGTGAGACTCGAAGAAACCATGATGAACTCGTTCGAGTACGCCGGCGGAAACGAACCCCGAAGGTAGCCGCACCGGAAGAGTTAGGATTCGTGTTCAGGATTCGTTTTTAGGGTTCGTTTTTTAGGATTCGTGTTCAAGATTCGTATCAGGGCATGGCTTTAGCCATGCCGTCAGGTGAGACAATTGAAACGCGGCTTTAGCCGCTGAGGGCCAGGGCCAGTCATGAAGCCAGCGACGGAAACACCCACAGTCACCAGCGCCACCTTCGAAGATCTAGTCCACGAAATGCTGGTCCGCCTCGGCGAAGATCCCGAACGCGAAGGCCTCTCCGCCACCCCCGAACGCGTTCACAAAGCGATGAAGTTTCTGACCAAGGGTTACCATGAAGATCCCGAAGCACTGCTCAAAGGTGCGCTCTTCACCGTCAGCTACGACGAAATGGTCATCGTCAAAGACATCGAAATGTTCAGCCTCTGCGAGCACCACCTGCTCCCATTCTTTGGCAAAGTTCACGTCGCATACATTCCCAACGGTCGCGTGATCGGCCTGAGCAAAATCCCGCGCCTCATCGAACTTTTTTCGCGCCGCCTGCAAATCCAGGAGCGCCTCACGACCCAGATCGCCGAAACCATCCAAAAAGTGATCGAGCCGCAAGGCGTGGGCGTCGTCATTGAAGCCCGCCATCTCTGCATGATGATGCGCGGAGTCGAAAAGCAGCACTCCGCCGCCGTCACCTCCTCCATGCTCGGCTGCTTCCGCAACGAAGAAGAAACTCGCTCGGAGTTCCTCTCCCTGATCCGCCAGCGCCCTAACGGCGTCTAAAGAACATGTGAATCGGCCGTCGAACGAGTTTTGTGGGTGCCCCATCCTAACGTCGCGTCTTCTGCGACGTTAGGGTGGGGATTTTGATTTTGTCAGCGAGACGAATCCAAGTCGTACGGTAAGATATCTCGACGAATCCAGAGGGTCTTGACTTGACTGCAACCAGCACTTCGAAATCCCGCCTCCGCGGCCAAGTCGCTCTCATCACCGGCGCCAGCCGCGGCATCGGACTCGCCATCGCCTATTCCCTGGCCGCCGAAGGCTGCAACCTGATCCTCACTGCGCGCAACGAGTCCGCATTAGTCCGCGCCAGCAGGGAACTGAAGTCGACCAAAATTCATATCCTCGCCCATCCCTGCGACGTCCGCGATCCGCACTCCGTCGACACCCTCTTCCGCGCCGCGCGCCGCCAATTCCACTGCCTTGACATCCTCATTAACAACGCCGGCATCGCGCACCCGAATCTCCCGATCGACAAACTTCCATTCCCGGTCTGGAAAAACATCCTCGAAACCAATCTGGACGGCATGTTTCTAGTCACGCAAGCAGCCCTCGCCATGATGAAACGCGGCGGCACTATCGTAAATAATCTGTCCATTGCGGCGAACCGCGTCTTCGCCGGATCCGCCGCCTACAACGCTTCCAAGCACGGCGCGCTCGGCCTCACCAATACGCTTCGCGAAGAACTTCGCCCGCGCGTCATCCGCGTCATCGCCCTGCTGCCCGGTGCCACCGATACCGACATCTGGACCACGCTCTGGCCGAAAGCTCCACGCCGCAAAATGATGTCGCCCCAAACCGTAGCCCAAGCTGTCCTCAGCTCCATCCTTCTCCCCGCCAACGCCACCATGGAATCTCTGGAGATCTTCCCCACCGCCGGCACGCTGTAGATGGAGGGCGAATTATCGAAAACACTACCGGTACGCATACGGCGTCCTCCGGCTACGCTCGGGAAAAAGCTTCACCATCACCAACCCAGCCACAAATCCTCCAACGTGCGCCCACACTGCCACGCCTCCTACATCGCGCCCAGCCTGCGCCACCGACAACGTAACGGCCCCTGTCATAAACTGCAGCACGAACCAGTATCCCAACATCACCCACGCGGGAAGGTAAAACACAAACACAAAAAACCACGTCAACACCCGCGCCCGCGGATACAGAATGAAATAAGCCCCCAGCACTCCCGCGATCGCGCCGCTCGCTCCCACGGTCGGAAGATTCGAATGCGGAAACACCGCCACCTGCGTGGCCATGGCAAACAAGCCGCACAGTACATAAAACACCAGATAGGTGAAGTGACCCAGGTAGTCCTCAATATTGTCCCCAAAGATGTAGAGGAACCACATGTTGGCCAACACATGCACCCATCCCGCGTGCAGAAACATCGAGGTAAAGAAGGGAATCACGAGCGCTGCCATCGGATACTTCGGTGACCCCGCCAGAAACGCCGACAAATGGCTCGGCACCACGCCAAACTGGCGCGCAAACACCTCGTAACTCTGCGGGTCGAGGGATGCCTGAAAGAAATAAACGAGGATATTGAGCACGATTAGAAATCCGTTTACGAACGGCGTGCTGTATCGTGGTTGATCGTCCTTGATCGGAAACATAACGGGTCGCTAAGGTAGAAATTC
>Ga0193751_1001800_pt1 | contig 13398 bp, 12 predicted proteins | sample L1c2metaG_FD_143050 | JGI IMG/M metagenome (GOLD analysis project Ga0193751, IMG submission 143050) | Soil microbial communities from a riparian zone of the East river system, Colorado, United States - L1c2 | ecosystem: Environmental > Terrestrial > Soil > Riparian zone | place: USA: East River... | reverse complement strand
AGCGCTACCCGATGATCCTCGAAATCCACGGCGGTCCGTTCGCCGCTTATGGGCCGAGCTTCTCGACCGACGACCAGCTCTACGCCGCCGACGGCTATGTCGTGCTCTACACCAACCCGCGCGGCTCAACCTCCTACGGCGAGGAGTTCGCCAACCAGATCGACAAGGCCTATCCCGGCCACGATTATGACGATCTGATGAGCGCAGTCGACGCCGCCATCGCCACCGGCCACGTCGACCCCAACAATCTGTTCGTCACCGGCGGCTCGGGTGGCGGCGTTTTGACCGCCTGGATCGTTGGCAAGACCGACCGTTTCCGCGCCGCGGCGACGCAAAAACCGGTGATCGACTGGGCGAGCTTCGGCCTGACCTCGGACATCTCCGTCTTCCTCTCGCCCTACTGGTTCGCGAAGAAGCCGTGGGAAGACCCGATGGGCTATTGGGCGCGCTCGCCGCTGAGCCTGGTCGGCAACGTCAAAACACCGACCCTGGTGGTGGTCGGAAGCGACGACTACCGCACGCCCGACAGCGAGGCCGAGCAATTTTACGAGGCGCTTCAGCTGCGCGGCGTCCCGACCGCCTTCGTCAAGGTGCCCGGTGCGAGCCACGGCGGAATTGCCGCGCGGCCAAGCCAGGCGGCGGCAAAGGCGGCTGCGATCCTCGCCTGGTTCGACCGCTATCGGACCAAGGAAGCCGCGCAACCAGTCGCGTCGAACGGAACACCTTCGCCGGCAGCCGCGCACTAGCGCGCTGGTTCTGCAACCTTTTCGGGCGCCGCCCGTCCTAGGGCAGGCGCCTTGCACCCTATTGGGGAGACCTTGAAATGACGACCTTCCGCTTTCTCGCGGGAAGTGCGATCGCGCTGGCCGCGTTTCCCGTCGCGGCCGCTTCGACCGGAGCCTTCAGTCCGCAGCGCCTGTCGGAAGTCGACAAGACGATCTCGTCCGATGCATTCCAGGGTCGCGGCACCGCGAGCGCGATCGAGCCGACTGTGATCACTTATATCGCGGACGAGTTCAAAGCCGCCGGAGTCCAGCCGGGCGGGGACATCGTCAACGGCAAGCGCGGCTGGTTCCAGGCGGTGCCGCTGCTCGAATCGCAGATCGCCGGAACGCCTGAGATTAGCTTGAGCGAGAATGGCACGGTCGTTCCGCTGCGCCAGGGACCGGACATTGCGGTGCTCGCGCCCTTGAACGGCGCCAAGCAGATCGACATCGCCAACGCGCCGCTTGTCTTCGTCGGCTACGGGGTCGATGCGCCGGAGCGCAGCTGGAACGACTTCAAGGGCCAGGACATGCACGGCAAGATCCTGGTCGAGCTGGTCAACGACCCGGACTTCGAATCTGCACCGGGCGAGCCGGTCGCCGGCAAGTTCGGCGGCAAGGCGATGACCTATTATGGCCGCTGGACCTACAAATATGAGGAGGCGGCACGGCAGGGCGCTGCCGGCGTGATCCTGATCCACGAGACGGCGCCGGCGTCTTATGGCTGGGAGGTCGTCCAGAATTCGAACACCAACGCGCAATTCGACATCCTTCGCGCAAGCCCGGCGGCCGAGCACACGCCGTTCGAAAGCTGGATTCAGCGGCCGCTGGCGATCCAGCTGTTCCAGCGCTCCGGACTCGACCTCGAGCAAGCCAAAGTCGCCGCTCGGCGGCCAGATTTTCAGCCAATCTCGCTTAAGGCGACGCTGTCCGCCCATTATGCCGCGAACACTCAGACGATCACGTCGCATAATGTGATCGGGCTGCTTCCCGGCAGGCGCTATCCGGACGAAACGATTATCTACTCGGCGCACTGGGATCATCTTGGCGTAAGCAAGCCGGATGTGACTGGAGACCGCATTTACAACGGCGCTGTAGACAACGGGACCGGGATCGCCGAGCTGATCGAACAGGCGCGTGTCTTCGCGCAAGGTCCCCGACCCGAGCGGTCAATCGTGTTTCTGGCTGTTACCGGGGAGGAGAAGGGCCTGCTCGGCTCGAACTATTATGCCAGTCATCCGCTCTACCCGCTGGGCATGACCGTCGCGAACCTGAACGTCGACGCCTGGATTCCGGATGGGCCCCAAAAGGATTTCACCATCCGCGGAACCGCCAAGCTCGACCTGCTCGATGACCTCATCGCCGAAGGCAAGCGCGACGGCCGCTACTACACGCCCGACCCCCATCCGGAAACTGGCGGCTTCTATCGCTCCGATCACTTCTCTTTCGCCAAAGTCGGAGTCCCGGCGATGAGTTTCTCGGCGGGCCTCGATCTTGTGAACGGCGGAGTGGCGCGCGGCGAAGCCATCGCCAACGATTACAACGCCCACCACTATCACCAGCCGAGCGACGAATGGTCGCCGAACTGGGATTGGAGTGGCGTCGCGCAAAATGCCGAGCTGCTCCATCGGCTCGGCTTGCGCCTCGCCAATTCGCGCGAATGGCCCAACTGGAGCCAGGACAGCGAATTCCGGGCGACCCGCGACCAGTCGGCGGCCGAACGGACCGCCGCGCCTCCACCCAAGCCGGTTCGCCCAGCTAAGGGCGAGCGCGGCTGACGCACCGTCCGGCGACTCCGCCGCTGGCCGATGGTCGGCGGAGGATTTATTAGGGCTGCTCCCTGGAGCAGGAGCAGACCCATGGCCGACCTCATTTTCTACACCAACCCGCAATCGCGCGGCCGCATCGTCCGCTGGATGCTGGAGGAGATCGGCGCGCCGTACGAGACGGAGGTAATTGGCTACGACCATCTCAAGGCCCCGGAATATCTCGCGGTCAATCCGATGGGCAAGATACCGGCGATCAAGCACAACGGCCAGGTCGTCACAGAATGCGCCGCGATCTGCGCCTATCTCGCCGACGTCTTCCCCGACTCCGGCCTTGGTCCACGCGACAGCGAAAAGGCGGATTATTACCGCTGGCTGTTCTACGCCGCGGGGCCGGTCGAGGCGGCCGTCTCGAACCAGGCGATGGGGTGGCAAGTGCCGCCGGAACGGGAGCGGATGTTCGGCTACGGCAATTTCGACAAGGTCGTCGCCGTGCTCGATGAGCTGTTCTCGCTTCGCGACTATGTTTGCGGCGACCGCTTCACTGCGGCCGACGTCTATGTCGGCTCGCAGCTGATGTTCCCGATGCAGTTCGGAATGCTTCCGGAAAAGGACAGCTTCGTCCGCTATCGCGATCGGCTACAGGCGCGCGACGCGTACAAGCGCGCGAATGAAATCGACGAAAAGATCATCGCCGAGACGCAGCCCGCCCAGCCGCAACCGGCATAAAGCGAGCGCATTCGCTGCTGTCAGATCAGGTTGGCGCGATAAAGGCGTAGCAGCTCGGCCCACGCCCGCTCGGCGGCCGCCTGGTCATATGGCGGGCTGCCTTGCACGCACCAGCCGTGGTCCGCCGGATAGACCTCGACCACTGCCGGGCGTTTGGCGGCCGCGAAGGTCGCCTTTAGCACATCCTTGGCATCGGGCTGCTTTTGGTCGTCATTACGGGCGATCGCGACGACGAAGCTGGCCTTCGTCTTGGGGATGAGCAGGTGCGGGCTATTGGGGTCCTTTGTCACCAGACCGCCGCCGTGGAACGTGGCGACGGCGCGGATCCGGTCGGACCGGATCGCCGCGGTGTGGAAGGCGAAGGGGCCGCTGAAGCAATAGCCCTGGACCCCGGCGCCTTTCCTGCGATTGGTCTGCTTCTGCCGGTCGAGGAAGGTGATGAACGCGGCCGCGTCGCGGTCGACCCCGGCATCGGTCACGCTCGCGCGCAGCGGATCGAGCTTGGCGCGGTCCTGCGGGCTGTTGAAGTCGAACGCGCCGGTGATCACCGGCGCGCGCTTCACCCGATAGAAGGGGTTCGGCACCAGGACCGTGTAGCCCGATGCCGCCAGACGTCGGCCCATGTCACGGAACACCGGCCTTAAGCCCAAGATGTCGGGCCACATCAGCACTGCGGGCCAGGAGCCGGTTCCGGCGGGGTGAAACAGTGCCGCATCCGCCTTGCCGTCGGGCGTCGGCACCATGACCTCTGTCTCGGTCACGTCGGCAGCAAGAGCGACGGTGGGCAGGCCGGCGACTGCGGCCACCGACGACATGGTTAGAACCACCGATCGGCGCGTGAAGGACGTGTCGGCGATGAAACCTTGGTGATTGTCGCTATCGCACATCGGGTGTCTCCGTGGATTCCGGTCCGCAGCATTTATGCCGCTTCCACGACCTTGCAAGAAAAAGGGCCGGAGTTTCCTCCGGCCCTTATTCTTTCGAAATTCTGCTCTGTTAGCGTCGGCTACCCATGAACCGCAGCAGGAACAGGAACATGTTGATGAAGTCGATGTACAGCATGAGAGCGCCGATCACGGCCGACTTGGCCATCGCCTCGCCGTGGCCGGCGACGGCGAAGTAGGTGCTCTTGATCTTCTGCGTGTCGTAGGCGGTCAGGCCCGCGAACAGCAGCACCCCGATCGCGCTGATCGCCAGCATCATCGCCGGTGATTGCAGGAACATGTTGATCAGCAGCGCGACAAACAGGCCGACCACGCCCATGATCAGGAATGTGCCCATGCCGGAAAGGTCACGCTTCGTCGTATAGCCGTAGACGCTGAGGCCGGCGAACGCCGCGGCGACCGCGAAGAACGTCTGGGCGATCGACACACCGGTGTAGACCAGGAACAGGCTCGAGAACTGTACGCCGATGAGCGCCGCGTAGAGCCAGTAGAGCACTTGCGCGGTGCCAGCCGACATGCGGTTGATTCCGAAGCTGAGCCAGAACACCAGGCCGAGCGGCGCGAACAGCACCACCCAGAACAGCGGAGTGGCCTGGCCGGTCGCCGGATTGACGATCAGTTGAATGAGGCTGCTGTTGGCGAACAACAGGGCGACGATCCCGGTCAGGAGCACGCCCGAAGTCATATAGTTGTAAACCGACAGCATGTAGGACCTAAGGCCCGCGTCGCGCGCGACGCTCGGGACGCCTACCGTCGCGGCGTTCACGCCGGTCGTGCGCGGGTCGAACTGGTTCTCCATCATATCTCCTTTGCGTGGGGCGAGTGTGCCCCCTGCACCCTGAATATATCGTGGATGGCCAGAGGGACTTCAAGCGAAACCGGACATGGGCGACTAGCCCTGAACAAAGCATTGCCTATATTTCATTCCGCGATGGCCGTGCAGTCGGTCGACGCATCATCGACGACAATCAGCTCGAAATCGTCGAAATCTTGGGCGAGCACGCTCTCGATCGCCTGCGCGATCAGCTGCTCACGGTTGAACGCCGGAAGGACGACGGAAATACGCAATGCGGGCCCTGGCTCCTTCGATGCCCAGTCCTAGCCAGTCGCTTCGCTTGCGTCATGTGAACGCCATTGCCGATCTGCCAGCCGAATGCGACAGTAAGCCGCGTGCCCAACCGCGGGGGAGCGGCAATGCTCAGTCGGATATTCGCGCTCGCGATGCTTTGGATAGTCGCTGCTGCTGCCGCACCGGCGCCCCAGCCCCAGCGCATCGTCGCGGTCGGCGATCTTCACGGCGATTATGACGCGTGGCTCCAGATTGCGCGTGCAGCAGGGCTGATCGACTCCACCAACCACTGGGCGGGCCGCAAGACGATCCTCGTCCAGATGGGCGACGTCACCGATCGGGGATCGGACTCGCTCCTGATTATCCGCAACCTGCAACAGCTCCAGGGCGAGGCCGCCCAGGCCGGTGGCAAGGTCATTGTCGTGCTCGGCAATCACGAGGCGATGAATCTGCTCGGCGATTATCGCTACACCACCCCGGGGGAATATGCCGCGTTCGCCGACGATCGCTCGCCGGCGCGGCGCGAGCGCCTCTACATGTCGATCCGGCAGAAGCTCGAAGCCCAGGCGCATTTGACCAATCCCAAGGCGCTCCCGTCCGAGGTCCTCGACCAATGGCTGAAGGAGACTCCGCTCGGCTGGGTCGAGCACCGGCTGGCGTGGGCTCCGTCGGGCGAGCTCGGCCAGTGGGCGACGCGCAATCCGGCCGTGGTCAAGATCGGAGACACATTGTTCGCCCACGGCGGGCTGAGCGCCGAATATGCGAAGCTGTCGATCGACGAAATCAACCGGCGCGTCGCCCGCGGCATGGCGGCCGCTGACGATACTCCCCAATCGGTCCTCGACGATCCGCTGGGGCCGCTGTGGTACCGCGGCCTGGTCATGCGCGACGCGGACGCCGAAGCGCGCCGTGGCGCGACGCCCCATCCCGCGCAGGAGCAGGAGCTTGACGCGGTGCTTTCCGCCTACGGCGCCAAGCGGCTGGTCATTGCCCACACGCCGAGCCTCAACGGCATCGCCATCACCAACGACGGTAGCTTGATCCGCATCGATACCGGGATTTCGCGCTATTACGGCGGCCCGCTGACCTGGATCGAGATCATCGGCGATCGCGTCATCCCGCACGACATCAAGAGGTCAGCACCATGAAAATCAGGCTGTTTGCATGCCTCGCCGCGATCGCGCTCGCCGCACCGGTTTTTGCCCAGGCGCCGAAATCCTTGTTCGCTTCAAGTGAGCCGATCCACCTGACGATCACCGCGCCGCTCCAGACGCTGATCCGCAACCGTGAGGCGCAAGGCGCCATTTCCGGCACTTTGACCGATCCCAATGGCCAGCAGCTGCCGATCAGCCTCGCGCTGCGCGGGATCACGCGCCGAACGTCCGAAGTCTGCGACTTCCCGCCGCTGCGCGTCGACTTCACCGGTTCTCCGCCGGCGTCGTCGCTGTTCGCCGGCCAGAACAAGCTCAAGCTCGTCACCCATTGCCGCAACTCGGCGTCGTTCCAGCAATATGTGCTGCTCGAATATGCCGCGTACAAAATGTACAATGTGCTCACTCCGCACAGCTTTCTCGTCCGCCTCGCCAACATCGATTACGTGGACTCGGACGGCCGTCCGATCATTTCGCGGATCGGCTATTTCATGGAGGATCTCAAAGACCTTGCGAAACGCAATGGGATGCAGGTCACTCACGCGCCCGACCGCATCCCGGTGCCCGACCTCAACCCCACGGACGCCGGACGCTATGTCCTGTTCGAGCATATGCTTTCCAACCACGACTGGTCGATGCGCGCGGGGCCGGTCGGCCGCGAATGCTGCCATAATGCCGAGTTAATCGGTCCTCTGGCGCCCGGGACGACCGTTCCCGTTCCGTATGATTTCGATTTCTCCGGCTTCGTCGATCCGCCCTATGCGGAGCCGCCGGCGGAGCTCAGCATCAGCGACGTCCGTGAACGTCTTTATCGCGGGTATTGCATCCACAATCCGGGCGTGCTCGCTGCCGCGCGCCAGATGCGTGATGTGAGACCCCAGCTCATCGCAGCAATCACCTCGACCCCCGGCCTCGACTCTAGCAGCCAGAGTCGCGCGATCCACTTCCTGGATGGCTTCTTCGCCGACATCGCGACTGATGATTCAGTCAACGCCAAAATCCTCAAGCGCTGCCTTGGCTTCAATCCTTGATGCCCGGACCCAACTAGTCACTTCTTCTTTTCGGGCTCGGGTGGCGCGGACCGGTCGACCCCGTCATAATCGGCGAGGTAGCGCTTCATGCCCTCCCGCTCGCCATATTCGGTGAGCCACAGCAGGGCGAATGTGTAATTGAGCGCGATGCTGATGGTCATCGCCAGTTCGATCGCTCCGATCCCGGCCGACAGGCCGATCGCCACCGATAAGAGGATGAACAAGGCATCCCCCGAGCTCTTGAGCGAATTCCTGAAGCGCACCGCCCCCGCGATCCCGGCGAGCGAGAAGGCCAGCGCCAGCGAGTTCTGGACGATGATTACGATCCCTGTGACCACCATCGGCAGGACAATGATCGTGTTGACCAGCGACTGGTCATATTCGTCGCCACTGCGCACCGCCATGTAGACCCAGCTGACCGGCAGTGATGCGATCACCGCGCCGATAATCGCGACCACCAGCCAGAACAGGCTCTGCCCCAAATTACCGACATGCGCGGCGCGGACCGCTTCGCTCGCCTGGAGCGGGTTCTTCGCCGGCTGCGTGATCAGCTGCTCAACTCCGCCGATCGGCAAATAGCCCTTGAGGTCGGGCCACAGTTTGACCGCGACGAACACCAGCACACCAATCACCAGGTAGTAGATCGTGAGCTGCCCCAAGAGCTTGGTCGCGCGCATCTCTTTCCCCCATTTTTAAAGCGCCGCCCCCGGCGCGAATTGCTAAACGAACTCCCGCCGTCCTTGGTGAACCTTGATCTCGGCGGGAACCTTGAATTTCGGGATCGGCTTGAGCACGCCGTAGCGTTCCTTGTGCGCCTTGTGCTGAAGCTTCGGCCACGGAATCTCGGCGAGCGGCAATTCGGTGTCGGGCACGCGATCGAGCAGGTCGCGAAGCAAGGTCAGCCGGCCCAAGGGCTGGTCGTTGAAATCGATCAGGGTCCATGGCGCGTACTCGGTATGCGTCGCGGCCAGCATCCGCTCGCGCGCGTCAGTGTAATCCTCGTAATGCTTGCGCGCTTTGATATCGATCGACGAAAGCTTCCATCGCTTCATCGGATTTTCGAGACGGTTTAGGAACCTTTGTTCCTGCACGTCCTGGTCGCAGCACAGCCAATATTTGAACAGCAGGATGCCGTCGTCGACCAGGTGCCGTTCGAACTCCGGAGCGGCGTTTAAGAAGGCCTGCGTCTGCTCAGGCGAGCAGAAGCCCATCACCAGCTCGACGCCAGCGCGATTGTACCAGCTCCGGTCGAACAGCACGATCTCGCCGCGTGCCGGCAGATGCTCGACGTAACGCTGGAAATACCACTCGGTGCGCTCGCGCTCGTTCGGTCCGGGCAGTGCGACGACACGGCATTGGCGCGGGTTGAGCACGCGCGCGAACATGTCAATCGATCCGCCCTTTCCGGCGGTGTCGCGCCCTTCGAACACGACGACCATCCGCTGCCCGGTTTCGGACACCCAGCGCGCCATTCCGCTGAGCTCCTTGCCCAAGGGCTTCAGAAGCTCGTCATACTCGTCCTGGTCGAGCTTGCTCTTCCCGCTCATGAGCGCTCCCTGTCGCCCCAACTGTGGCACGAGCGGTCAAGGATTGGAACTCCCCGCCAGACTCGTCGATAGTGACGCGGTGGCTAAGCGCGGACCGGCATCATGGACGAATACGGCGTTGCGCGTCGTGCTGACCTCGGCGCACCAGCTGCTCAAGGCTGGCTGGTTCCTGCGCCGGCCGCGCACGTTCGGCGCGCATGCGCTTGCGTTGACGCCGGCGCGCAAGGTCATCCTCGTCAAGCTTCGCTACGCGCCCGGATGGCGGCTTCCCGGCGGCGGCCGAAGCGCGAACGAAGATCCGGGCGACGCCGTCCTGCGCGAGCTCAGGGAGGAAATCGGAATGACCGCTTATGGTCAGGTCCGGCTCGCCTGCGAGCTCGACGAAGCGACCGACTTCAAGCGCGACCTGGCTTCGCTACTGGTAGTCGAGGACGTGCGTTACGCGCCGCAATGGTCGTGGGAGGTCGAGCAGATCTGCGAAGCGCCAATCGAGAATTTGCCGCCTGGCCTTTCACCCCGCGCGGTGCGGTGGATCGAGGCCATCCGTCCCAAGCTTTAATTTGACGGCGACCCGCCGCTCGTCCGTAAGCGTCCGTTCGTAAGCAAGGAATGCAATCGATGAGACAATCCATCCGACCCCGCCGATTTCTCGCCGCGATTGTGTGCGGGACGCTCGCGTGCGCGGCGAGCGCGGCTTCCGCCTATCGCGTAGTCGGCGAAATCAAGGGGCCGGACGGCGGCTGGGATCTGGCCAGCGTCGATCCCGTTGCGCAGCGACTGTATGTCGCGCGCGCCGACAGCATCATGGCGGTGGATCTCAAGACCGGCGCGGTAACGCCGGCGATCCTCCCCGCCCAGCGTGGCCACGCGGCTCTCGTCGTTCCCGGCAGCCACGACGTCATTTCCACCAACGGGACCGCCAACACCGCGATCCTGTTCGATGGCCTGACCGGCAAGGTCCGCGCCACGATCCCGACCGGCAAGAAGCCCGATGCCGTGGCCTATGACGCTGCGACGCGGACATTGTGGGTGATGAACCCCGACAGCAGCGACATCAGCGTGGTCGACCCCACAACGGCGCGGGTCCTCGCCACGGTGCCGGTCGGCGGGTCGCTCGAATTTGGTGTTGCCGACGGCAAGGGCAAATTGTTCGTCAACGTCGAAGACAAGAACGAAGTCGCGGTGGTCGACACCCGCGCGCGCAAGTTCGTCCGGCGCTTCCCGCTTGCCGGCTGCGACGGGCCGACCGGAATTGCTTATGCGTCCGCCGCGCGCATGTTCGTCTCGGCCTGCGCCAATGGTGTCGCAATCGTCTCCAAGCCTGACGGTAAGTTGGTTGCTAGCCTGCCAGTCGGGCCACGGCCGGACGGCGCGCTCTATGACGCGAGACGCCAGGTCGCGCTGATCCCCTCGGGGGGCGACGGGACCTTGTCGGTGATCGCGTTCACGCCTGCCCCGCGGGTGATCGAGCGGATTGCAACCGCCAAGGGCGCGCGCACCGCCGCGCTCGACCCCTCGACCGGCCGCATTTACCTGCCCGCCGCGGACTTCGCCCCGCCGGTCGGCAAGGACCGGCCGAAGGCGCTTCCGGGAACGTTCCGAATCCTGGTGGTTGATCCCATCCCGGCCAGGTAAGTTCGGTGCTTCGCCGATGCATCGCCTGTTCGTCGCCATTCGTCCGCCGGAACCGATCCGCGATCTGCTGATCGACGCGATGGACGACAGCGCCGATTTCCGGTGGCAGGACGATGGGCAGCTGCACTTGACCTTGCGCTTCGTCGGCGAGGTCGAGCGCCCGATCGGCGTCGATCTCATCGACGCGCTCGGCCGGATCCGGGCGGAGCCTTTCGCGGCGCGGATCGCGGGCGTCGGCCGGTTCGAGCAGCGCAGCTCGGGCGCCTTATGGGCCGGAGTCGAGCCGAAAGCTCCGCTCGCAGCGCTCGCCGCCAAGGTCGAGCGCGCCTGCCAGGGCATCGGGCTCGAGCCCGAGCGCCGCGGCTTCCATCCGCACATCACGCTCGCGCGCTGGAAGGGCCTGCGCACGCGCGAGGTGGAGGCTTTCCTTGAGCGCAATGCGGGCCTCGCCGCCGAGTCGTTCGACGTCGACGCCTTCGGCTTGTTCGAAAGCCATTTGTCGCGCCACGGCGCGCATTATGAAGAAGTGGCGGCTTACTCGCTGAGCTAGCGCGCGCCCTTCAGATATTTGTCGAACCAGTCGACTAGCCGCTGGAGTGAATCCAGCTGGTGCTCGCGCTTCAAGAAGCCGTGCCCTTCGTCAGGATAGAAGACCGAATCGACGACATTCCCTTTAGCTTTAAGCGCCTCGACCACCTGCCGCGCTTGGCCAGCAGGCACACGAATATCGTTCTCGCCCTGCTGCACGAGCAGCGGCGCCTTGACCTGCTGGATGTAGGTCAGGGGCGATGAGGCATCATAGACTTTCGGGAACTGGTCCGGGCTTCCAAGCAGCGATTTCTGATAGGCCTGGAGCTGCGCATCCTCGTGCTGCCACATCGTGCGCCAGTCGATGATCCCGTAAAGCGATACTGCCGCCGCGAATGCGTCGGGAGTTCGGCCGACCGCCATCAGGGTCATGAATCCGCCGTATGACCCACCGGCGATTCCGACCCGCTTGGGATCGACGTAGCCCGTGTCGACCAGGAACTGCTTGGCCGCAACCACGTCTTTGAGGTCGCCGCCGCCCAGGTCCTGGTAATTGGCTTTCATGAACGTGAGGCCATAACCGGTCGACCCGCGTGGATTGGGCTGGATCACGAGGTAGCCCCGGCTCGCGAGCGCGGTCGCCGTGCGGCTGAAGCCATCGAGCGCCTGCCCGGTTGGGCCGCCATGCGGAAGCACGATTGCCGGGTTGCTTCCGTCGCGCTTGAGGTTGAACGGCACGGTCACGATAGCGCTGACCAGAGAGCCGTCGAAGCTGCGATAGGTCACGATCCGCGACTTGGGCAAATGCTCGGGCGACAGGCTCGCCATCGCCAGATGCGTGATCGGCGCGATACCGCCGGTGGCAAGATCGAACGCCTCCAGTTCGCCGGGACTGTCGGCGGCCGAATGAAGGACCAGCAAGCGCCGCGAATTCGGCGAGAACGGTTGCACCGCTCCGTTGATATTGACCCCCGCCGGAACGGTTATCGGCCGCATGGCGAGCGAGGCGAAATCGACCAGTTCGAGCGTCGCGCGCCCGTCCTCGCTGGTCGACACGAGCATGGAACGGCCGTCGGGGCTGATCGCGCCACTCTGCTGCTCCCACGGGGTCGGCGGGAGCGTGCGGATCGCTCCGCTCGAAGGCACGAACACCACGGCGTGAAGCTGCTTGGTCTGTTCGTTGGTCGTGAGCGCCACCGCCGAGCCATCCAGGGTCGCTCCGGTTGCGTTAAAGATCACTTCGGGCTTGCCCAGCAGCCGTGCGGCTTTGCCGGTCGCGACGTCAATCTTCCAGACCTCGCCCGCCGATCCGTCGACAAAGCTGCGGTTGGCGATCAGCGCGCGCCCGCCCTCGGTCCACGCGACCGCGCTCCAGTCCCACTGCGGGTCGGCTTCATGGGTGAGCGCGCGCACCTGGCCCGTTCCCGTGTCCATGACGGCGAGGTTGTTCTGGCCCTCGCCGGTGCGCTTGGTCGACAGCGCCATCGCGCGACCATCGGGCGCCATCAGCAGCGTGTCTTCGCGTATATCCGGCGTGTTGGTGAGGTTTCGGGGAGTTCCTCCCGCAGCCGGGACGGCATAGATGTCGTATTGCTCGTTCCCGCCCTTGTCCTGCGTATAATAAAGGGTGCGGCCATCCGGAGCGACGGCGAAGCCCAATTGCCGGTCGTCCGACTGCGTCAGCTGGACCGGCCAGCTTCCCTCCGCGTTCGTGCGCCAGATGTTGTAGCGCCCGGTCAAGTTGGTCGAGACGAACAGTTGCTTGCCGTCGGCGCTCCATGCCGCGTCGAGCGCGCCGCGGGTGAAGACGAGGTCGTCGATCGGCACCGGCGCTGCCTGCGGATCAGCCGGCGAGACCAGGCTTTTGGGATCGGTCACCGGCCGCTGCGGTGTGGCGATCTGGGCCGCCGCGGGCGCGGCGAGCAGCAATGAAACGGCAAATGCAGCTTTGTTCATTGGACAGACCCCTTGGACGCTCCAGCCTAGCGCAATCGCATCGATTGCCAATGCGGTTGCGATTCGACGCGTCCGCACCCACATCGCCGGTGCTGCGTTGACCCTGGGCAGCCCCTCATTTAGACTAGAACATAAACGGAACGAAATTCATCCGATGCTGACCCATATTTCCGTCCGCGGCGCGCGCGAGCACAATTTGAAGGGGATCGACGTCGATATCCCGCGCGAAAGCCTGACGGTCATCACCGGCCTGTCGGGATCGGGCAAGTCGAGCCTCG
>Ga0193751_1001799_pt1 | contig 13408 bp, 12 predicted proteins | sample L1c2metaG_FD_143050 | JGI IMG/M metagenome (GOLD analysis project Ga0193751, IMG submission 143050) | Soil microbial communities from a riparian zone of the East river system, Colorado, United States - L1c2 | ecosystem: Environmental > Terrestrial > Soil > Riparian zone | place: USA: East River... | reverse complement strand
GAAAATGCGATCGACGCTAAAGCTCGGATACAGGCCACCCTTCTCCGGGGGAGGCAAGAAAGTTTCGGAAGCATTGGAATTCTTGGTGGATAAAAGAATACTGCTGCCCACGGCAAGATCAACCTGCTGCGCACCAGCGAAAATGGCAAGAAAGAAGAAAAGAAGAAGCGTACACGCGGGTGGGATGAGCGCGAACTTTCTCAAATACAGCCCCCTTGTCAGTGCGTTCGGACCTTCTAGGATGTGGCCTTCGGATTAGTGGTGCCCGGCAAGGCAACTGCGAATGGTCGACTGGTAGAAAAAAAAGCTAAGGCGGTCGAAACGGCTGCCCCGGGACCAAGTCGCGACCGCCCACAAAAACATATCCCTAGTCTGGACCGCCGATCGTGTACCCGATAGAGGCTCCTACGCGAAGGACGTTTCCGGAGGTAAAATCGGAGCTATTGTTGAAGATTTTGTAGTAGCGCACTTCTGGGCGGACGAAGACGTTACCCCAGACGTAGTAGCGCACACCGGCTCCTAGGTCAACCAAGAAGTGGTTGGAGCTCTGATAACACTGTCCGAGTTGAAAGCACGCGAAAGTATTGACCAGTCCGTAGTAACGGGTGCTCTGCCAGCCAATGCCTGCCATTAGGTCCGCGCCGACCTTCTTGTTCAAGCGGGGCTGATACACGCCGTTGAAGTCAAAAAGAAGAGGCTTGTAAGGAATACCAAGGCCGCCGTAGTCTCCCCGGCTCGCTCTCCATGCGGCGTCAAAGCCGAACCCCATCCGCCGGTGGAAGATCACATCGGCGCCGAGATTTATATAGAGACCGCCTCTTTCCGGGCAAGTGAGCTGTCCCGAAGAGTTTGAGACGGTGCACGACGACGCTCCAGGCGACATAACTGTTCCGAAGCCGAGCATGGCGTCCGCCTGTTGAGCCGAAGCCAAATTCGCCAAGACAAAAAATGCGAAGAGGGTCGCAACGAAGACAAACTTTCTCAAGAGGAACCTCCGGTGATGATCGTTAATGGGCGGTAAGATGCGACCGCCAAACCATTTGGATGCAAGCGCATGAGTGACTTCTCATCTTAATGCAAGAGCGCCAAAATTCAAACGCCCGGGCCTGCATAGTACGACACCGGACTTAGCGGAGAATAAGCGACAAGGGTGAAACCCGGCGCGCCGGAAAAAGTTTCTTCCGACCGCAGATGAGCTTTCGTTGCAGATCATGGGCGCTTGGAAGCGCCCCTCCCTCCGCCGCGGAGGACATGGTCAATCGAGATGGGACCTCCGCCAAAAAAGATCAGGGCGAAGGCAAGGGTGGCAGTGGCAAGGGCGAACTCATACCCCGGGCGATCGGGGCTTCCGATGAGTCCGTTATGAAGGTGCACTTTCCAGATGGCAACAAATAAATCGATGAAAATGGCGACCGCGGCAGCGCGACTAAAGAATCCCACGAGAATCAGCAATCCGCCGAAGAATTCAGTCAGCGCCGAAAGCCAAGCCGGTAGGCCGAGATTTGCCGCCATCTGCGCATGCTGGTGAAGGCCGCCAAACACTTCGTGGTAGCCATGGGCGGTCATGATGGCGCCCAAGGCCAGGCGCATAACCAAAAGCGCAAGCGGCTGCAAGCGATCAAGATAGCGCAAGGGTTCCTCCGGATCGAGGAACTACATTATCGCAGGCGGGCTGCCTGGCGAAAGAAAGTAATACGAGAAAACAATTGCGAACGTACCCTGGTTTTGGTAACGTTGCTGCGCCCCAGGATACCAGTTGGACCCGATGTGCCTGACCCGCCTCTTGCCGGGTTTCTCGCTACTCTCGTGGCCCCAGAACGCGATCGAAAGTATCTCGTCTACATATTGCTACGGGTTCGTGCTTGGGCGATCGAACGAGATTGTTGAATATTGGAGGCGCCATGAAATTCAGGAAAATGGGAACTGCGTTGCAGAGATGTCTCGGGCTGGCGATCATCACGGTGGTTCCGGCGATCGCCTTTGCGCAACATAAGACAAGCACACCAGCACCTCATGCGAGCCCTCCCGCTCACGCCTCGGCGCCGACGCATTCGGGTGGAAATACTCAGCATACGGCGACGACAAGCCACACACCCGCTTCAAGCCATACAAATATGTCCAGTCACATGAACACCGCCGGACACGGGACAACCACAGCCGGCCATGGAACGATGGGTGCCGGCCATGGAACTGCGACGGCGGGCCGCGGGACCATGGGCGCAGGGCACGGAACAACTGTTGCGGGACACGGAGGAGGAATGTCGGGCGGCGGGCACGGGAATTTCGGCCACGCGGCTCCGGGCAGGCAGGTTGCCCTGAGGGGCGGTGGATCGGCGCACATACGTCCGAATGGACAGATCCGTTCCATCAATCGAAACGGTATGCACATTGAGCACAACCTTCACGGTGGCCGCACGATCGTGAGAGAGCGCAACGGCGCGCGCATCGTGAGTACGGGACGGCGCGGAGGCTACGTTCAACGTGCCTATGTCACACGCGGCGGACGATCCTATTATTCGCGGACGTACTATTACCACGGCGGATATCGTTCCGGCGTCTATCGCGGCTACTACTGGCACGGCCATCCCTATTACGGTTACTATCACCCGTATTTTTTCCATCCCGTCTATTACGGCTGGGCGTATAACCCGTGGCCGGCGCCGGTTTATTACGGTTGGGGATGGGGGGGAGCGCCGTGGTACGGATATTACGGCGGCTATTTCGCGCCTTATCCGGTTTACCCCTCGGCCGCCTTCTGGATCACAGACTATCTGATATCGGCGAACCTGCAGGCGGCCTACGCGGCGCGAGCGGAAGCCGAGGCTGAAGCGGCAGGGTCCGCGAACAATTCCGCTCCTCCTCCCGACAATGAGATCGCCAGCAACGGGCAACCTGCGGTCGCGCCAAGTGGTCAGGTGGCGCTCTCGCCGGAGGTCAAGCGGGCCATTGCCGAACAAGTGAAAGCACAAATTGCTGCGGCGCAGGCGGAGGCGGGCAAGACGAGTTCCTCAGCGGCCGGACAGCAGTCGTCCGGTGAGGAAGTGCCGCCGGCTCTTGATCCCGCGCGGCGCATGTTCGTCGTGTCGGACGACCTGGCGGTGGTGGCCGATGGTCAGGAATGTTCGCTGACGCAGGGAGATGTAATTACCCGGCTTACCGACACACCCGATGCCGACCAGAAAGTGAATGTGAGTATCGCCAGCAGCAAGAAGACCGATTGCGCCGCGGGCAAAACGGTTGCGGTTTCGGTGGACGATCTGCAGGAAATGCACAATCACTTCCAGGAGCAGATTGACGAAGGCATGAAGACGCTGGCGGCCAAGCAGGGAACGGGGGGCTTGCCGAAGGCTCCGGACACCTCCACAGTTGCCTCCGATGTTCCGCCTCCTCCGCCGGATAAGACGGCCGCCAAGACGCTGGAGGAACAAGATTCGGAAGCCGACAAGACCGAGTCAGCCGTCAAGCAAGAGGCTGCTTCATCGGGAGGTGGCTCGCAGTAGATGCGGCCACTCCTGGTCGCGCAAATTGGTTCTGCAAATTGCATGAGGGGGCGCCGCCTGCAGGTGGCGCTCTCCTGCCACAATTCAGCCACAGTCTAGCAGTCAGGATTGTTGAATGGCCTTGTGATCGGGATAGATCCTGAGAGGAGAATTCGAGCCATGGGGCAAGAGTTGTACAGAGTGATTCCGGCGATCGTCGCCGTCGGATGCATCACGATTTTCTCGTTGCCGCGTGCCGATGCACAAGGCGTTTCTCTGCAGGAGCAGCTCAGCGCCCAGTACAAAGTGGTGAAGATGGGTTCCGACAGCAGTGGTTATTCGGTGGTTGAGCCCGGCACACTGCTCGCCATCCAGAAGGGCGGAATTTTGGGCGTGGCCTATTCCGACAGCAGCATTCTCTCCACCAAGTACGAGGGTGGAACGGTGCACACTCCCAGCACGCTTCTGTCAAAAGGAATCGGTTTGGGAATGAAGCGGTTTGGGAAGGAGCAAACCACGCATCTGTTCCAGATGGGTGACAAGGTCTATCCGTCGAAAATTGAAGTTGACGTGAGTAAAGACGATGTCGCAATGGTGATCGTGGCCTGCGACACCTGCAATAAGACAGACCCACCGACCTATAACAAAGCCAAGGTCGTATTTCACTTTCCCAAGGGAGCGTTGGCAAAAGCCAGCGCGGGCGAAATTGAGGATACGATTGGACAGCTGCTTGCAATCAGTGAAGACACCCAGCAGGATCAAGGCGGCCAGCCGGGTGGCCAGGCTGCGCAAGGAGCTCAGGATCAGCAGGGCGCGCAGCAGCCGGAGCAGCAGCAGGCCGAGCCACAGACGATTGAGAAAGGCCAGACCACCGATCAAGTCCGGGCCGCTCTTGGCAAACCGGACAAGATCGTCAATCTCGGCTCCAAGCAGCTTTACGTGTACAAAGATCTGAAAGTAACTTTCGTGAACGGCAAAGTCGTAGATGTGCAATAACCGTTCTTGGGGCCGCGTTTCGCAGCGCATAATCGGGAGAATTTGATGCTCCACGCACGATCGGTTTTTCTTGTCATGATCGCGATCGCAACCAGCTTTACGGCTATGATTGCGACTGCGCAAGCCCCTGTAACTCTGCAGGAGCAACTCCTCGCTCAGTACAAGCTGGTCAAGATGGGGTCGGATTCCGGTGGAATTGCGGTGGTAGAACCGGGCACTCTGCTGGCCATTCAAAAAGGAGGGGTCCTAAGCGTTCCCTGGAAAGCGATGGCATTGTGTCCGGCGAAATTTCAGGACAACAACTTGCACCCTCCGTCGGGAATGTGCGCGGCGATGGTGAAGACTGTCTCCAGATATTTTCAAAAGGGAGATAAGGTTTATCCGACGAAGATCGAAGTGAACACGGACAAGGCGAAGATCTCGTTCACGGTTGTGGCCTGCGACTCCTGCAACGGGGTGAATCCGCCGACCTCGATGAAGGGTGAAGTCGTATTCCAGTTTGCGAAAGGTTATCTGGAAAAAGGGAATGTAGGGGAAGTGGAGGATACGATCGGTCAGGTATTCGCCATCAGCAACGATGAACAGCAGGGCCAGGGCGGCGACGGGAATCAGCAACAACAGGGCGGCCAGCAGCAAGCCGCGCAACCGGATCAACAGCAGGCCGAGCCGCAGACGATTCAGTTGGGAATGACCACCGACCAGGTGCAGGCGGCGCTTGGTAAACCAGAGAAGATCGTAAATCTCGGTCCGAAGCAGCTCTATGTCTACAAAGATCTGAAAGTGACGTTCGTGAACGGCAAAGTTTCCGACGTGCAGTAACCCGTTTCGGTCCGAAGTTCGCGCGACTAACCCTTGCATATCCCGTCAGTTGGGCCAGCGACATAGTACCTCCGTACCGTGCCTAGTACTTCAGTTACTACTCTCCGAGTGACTGGGCATGTCCTTTCCTACGACTACTTCAAATAGTGTTCCAGCGAAATCTGACCCCAACATATAGAAACTCTGTTGGCCGCCGCACTTTCACATTCCAGGAAACGGGCACAAAACCCTAAGAAACAGGTAGATTCGCTCCGCAGTGGGGTTTTTAGGGGTTGAGATATGCTCGGAACACCGAAAGCCCAAGGTCAAGCGGTTGGGCGCGGCAGTCACCAAGGCGAAACCCGCGAGCCAAAGGGAAGCAAAGCGGGAATGGACGTGGTGGAAAAGGCGAAAAGCAAGTATGGCCGATTCGCGAGAAGTGATGAATATCCGCCAGGCGTCGCAATATCTGGGTGTGAGCCCGGACACGCTTTACAAATACGTGGGCGAACAAAAGATTCCGGCGTTCAAACTGGGCAATCGCTGGCGCTTCAAGAAATCGCGGCTGGACCAGTGGATGGAAGAGAAGTCGAGCGAAATGGAACCGCAGGCGAAACGTAAACCGAAGGCGGCGACGAAAGCCGCCGGACAAAGTTGAGTAAACCAGAGTTAAGTAAAAAGAGTTGAGTAAAACAAGACGCGGGCGAGGGCGTCCGCGCCACACACAAAGGTGGGCACATGTTTGGAATGGGATCGAAGTCGATTGTTGGCCTGGATGTAGGCTCTTCAAGCATTAAGGCAGTCGAGCTGAAGAAAAAGGGCGGGCAGATTGAAGTCGCTCACCTCGGTCTGGAGCCGCTGTCTTCCGACATCGTGGTCGATTCGATGATCGTGGACTCAGGCACAGTTTCGAGCGCGATTTCGAAGCTGTTCCTCGAGAACCAGATCAAGACCAAGGCCGTGGCCACCGCGGTGAGCGGGCATTCGGTCATCGTAAAAAAGATATCGTTGCCCTCCATGAGCGACCAGGAACTGGCCGAGACTATCGAGAAAGAAGCGGCCCAGCACATTCCTTTCGATCTGGCCGATGTAAGTCTCGACTACCAGATTCTTTCCGATGAGGTGGGCAGTCCGCAGATGGACGTCCTGCTGGTCGCAGTCAAGAAGGACAAGATTCTGAACTACACCAACGTACTCTCGATGTCGGGACGCACCCCCGCTATTGTGGACATCGACGCGTTGGCCCTGCAGAACTGCTACGAGTACAACTATCAGCCGGCGCCGGGCCAAGTCGTGGCACTTTTGAATCTGGGCGCCAGCGTGATGAACATCAATATTGTGAAAGGCACGACCCCCCTGTTCCCGCGCGACGTCAGCGTGGGCGGCCACCAGTACACCGACTCGTTGCAGAAAGAACTGGACCTGAGCTTTGAAGACGCTGAGTCGCTGAAGCTGGGCCACAAAGTGGGCACGGTGAGCGAGGACGCGAAGCAGCCGATCTTGCAGCAGGTTACCGAGATCATCGTTCTTGAAATTCAGAAGACCTTCGATTTCTTCCGGGCCAGCGCGGCCGGCGAGCACATCGAAAAGATCTACCTGGCGGGCGGTTCGTCGAAGGTGCCGGGCTTGGTGGAAGCATTGCGGCAAGAGTTCTCTATGCCGGTGGAGTTGCTGAATCCGTTCCAGCGGGTTACGCCGCCGGTTGAAGGACACGGAGCGGAATTGGTGGAGCAGAATCCAGGCCAGATGGCAGTAGCGGTGGGCTTGGCCCTCAGGAGCTTTGACTCTCTATGATCAAAATCAACCTGCTTGAAAATTCCAAGGGCAAGAACAAACGCGGCGGTGGCGGCGGGCCATCCATGCCCTCGATGGAAATGGGCGACATGGGTTCGCCCAAGCTGAAGATCCTCGTGGTGCTGGTGATCGCAGGATTGTTCAACCTGGGCTACTGGTACCGGCTGGATCATCAGGCGAAGGCTATCGCGGCCAACATGAAAGTGGCGGAACAGAAGAACCGCGAATTGGCCGACGTCAAAGCGCGCTACGTCGAACGTCAGAAGCAAGCCGACAACTACAAACGGCGCGTGGATGTGATCGATGGGTTGCGTCAGAACCAGACAGGGCCTGTCAATCTAATGGCCATGCTGGGTGAGACCGTCAACAATACCGAAGCCGTCTGGCTGAACAAGATGGACGATCAGGGACCGAATGTCAGCCTGGAAGGTACGGCGCTGAGCACCGACGCGGTCGCCAACCTGATCGCGAACCTGCAAAAAACGGGGTTCTTCAAGACTGTCGAGATTAAAGAAACTTATCAGGACGAGCAGATCAAGGACATGCAGGCGTTCCAGTTCATCTTGACCTGCGAGAAGGGAAAGTCGTAGAGGCGGACCTATGGCTATGAATTTTAGCGAAATGTCGGGCATCAAGCAGTGGGCAACGGTACTTGTCGGGGGAGTGATTGTAACGGCGGCTCTGTACTTTACGATGTTCAAGAGCCAGGACGAAAGCAATACCACCGCGCAACATGCCCTCGATGAAAAAGTTCGGGAGAACAACGAACTTGAATCCTACCGGCCCAAGCTGAAACAGATGGAACAGCAGCTGGCCGAACTCAAACAGCAACTGGAGATCGAGCAGCGCATCGTTCCCGATGAAAAGCAGGTGGACGGTCTCATCACCATGCTGGACGGCGAGGCGCAGAAGGCGGGTGTGGAACTGCGGCGCTATACGGCGAAGGACACAAAATCGCAGCAGTACTACACGGAAGTGCCCTTCGACATGGAACTGGATGGTCCGTACTATTCCACGCTGAATTTCTTTGACCGCGTGAGCAAGCTGGAACGGATTGTCAACGTCAGCGGACTACTGGTGGCGACGACGAAGAATCCGAGCGCGGCGAAAGCCAAGCACACGTACCAGTACGCCCCCAACGAGAGCGTAATTGCGACTTTTACGGCGACCACATACTTCAGTCACGATCTACAACCTTCAGCGGCAGGCGCCGGGACAAAACCGGGAACGCCGGCGGCGAAGTAGGGATGGCTATGAAGCTGACGACAGGCATTCTGGCAATGGCAATGGTGGTGGGCGGGTTTGCGGCCACGAAGGCAGTGGCACAGAACCCGGACGCCATCGACAACGCTCGCAGCGCCGCAAAGTCGCTGCAGCAGAAGCAGGCCAACGATAGCAACGCGGCTCCGGCTACGGCCGAAGTTCCGGCGAAAGCCAAGCCCGCACCTGGAGCTCCGGCGCCAGCGGTGAAGCCCGCCGTGATTCCGTCTTCGAAGCCGGTTCCGGCAGCGAAGCCGGACTCCACGGCGAAGCCAGCCCACGCTTCGGCGCAGCATAACCAGCTGCAGCGAGTGAACGTGGTTTCCGGATCGGACAATGTCCAGATCGAGATCAGTTCTACCCAGTCGGTTACGCCAAGGCTGAGCAAATTAAGTTCGCCCGACCGGGTTCTCGTGGAACTGCCGGAAACGGTCATCGCCAGCTCGCAGAGCAAGATTCCTGTGGGCAGCGCCGGAGTGAAAAGCGTCCGCATCGGCATGGACGGCAAGACCCCTCCGACCACCAGCGTCGTCATCGACCTGGAAAAGCCGTTGGCTTATGAGTTGACTCCGGGCTCCGCCGGAAAGGTAATTCTGATCCTGCATGCCCAGGGCACCGCGGCCAGCATAGCGAAAAATAATCCGGTCTCGCCCGTCAAGGCTTTGAATTCGGCTCCGGCCAAGGCTTCCAGCCCGGCATCGGCGGTGAAGGCCGCGGTACCGGCAGCGCAGCCGACGGTTGCCGCGAAGTCGGTCGCAGCAACTCCGAAAACCGTAGTCGTGAATGCGCCTGCCTCGAAAGCGGCGGCACCTACTTCCAAGCCGGATGCGAAGCAGTTAGCCCAGGCTGCACCAGCGACCAAGATCGCGGCGGCAGCTGGGGCAGCTAAAGTGCCTGGAACAACGCCAGCCACAACTAAGGTCGCCTCAACCACGATTGCTGCATCGATGTCCAAGGCGAGTCCAGCAGTGAATGGCCCGCCAGCACCGGCCAAGGGCGCGGTTGCTGCGAAGCCCAAGCAGGAAGAAAAGAAGTGGGCGCTGAGCGGCAAACGGGATCCATTTTTCAGCCCCGTAGTGCAGCAGAACGGCTCCGGTTGTTCGACTGGAAAGAAGTGCCTCGAGATCGGCGCCATCAATCTGCGCGGGGTGGTGAAATCCGACGCAGGCTTCATCGCCGTCGTAACCAACAACCTGAATAAAGCGTATTTTCTGCGGGAGAACGATCCCGTGTTCAACGGCTACGTCGTAAAGATCACGGGCGATTCGGTTGTGTTCCAGGAGACGATTCAAGACAAGCTGGGCAAGTCCTTCACGCGGGAAGTGGTGAAGAGAATCTTTACTCCGGCAGTCTAGGCAACACGGCGCAAGCGGAAACGGGAGCGCCGAAATCAAGTTTTTAAGAAGGACACGCGGGCCAGGCCCGCGGGTTGGGGAGAGCCGAAATGCGAAAGCAACAAGTGACCATGTTCGTATCGTCGCTGATGTTGGTGGTGGCTGCGGCCGCACAAACACCGATCCAGCTCGATCGAGTTAACGTAGTCCGAGGTTCGGACGACATCCGCGTCGAGATGAGCTCCAAGGGCGCTCTCACGCCGAAGCTCAGTGCGCTCGACTCACCCGCTCGCGTGGTGGTGGATCTGCCGGAGACTGTAATGGCAACCCGACAGACCCGCATCGCGGTTGGCGCGGCAGGCGTCAAGGGTGTGCGCATTGGCATGGACGGCCAGGCACATCCCAGCACCCGCATCGTGGTCGACCTCGATCAGGCTTGCGCCTACGAGTTGACGCCAGGGGCGGCAGGCAAACTGGTGCTGACGTTGCACGCGAAGGCAGTGGCCAAAGGGACTCCCGAAGTAAAGTCGGCTCCGACGACTACTGTCGCCAAAGATTCGGCTTCGCCCAAAGACTTTGTCTTTGTCGAGCCTTCTTATACGGCCAAGAACCAAGCTTCAGCTCCGGTCGGGGTGAAAAAGGACGAAGCAACCGACGAACCCACGGTTCGTGCCCAGGAAGCTGCGGCCCGATTCTCCGACAAGACTGCCATGGAACTGCTTCCGGTAAGCGCGCATGCGGCCCAGGGACAGAATCAGCCGAACGCCATTAGTCCTGCAGTCAATCTGGCGGCGGAGCAAAAGGCTCAGGCCGGGCAGCAACCTGCTGTGACCGGACCAAAGTATACGGGTGAGCCGATTTCGGTGAACCTGAAAGATGTCGACCTGAAAGATTTCTTCCGCCTGATTCACGAAATCAGCGGACTTAACGTCGTGCTCGATCCTCAAGTGCACGGCACACTGACCGTAGTACTAGATGATGTGCCGTGGGATCAGGCACTCGACATCGTGCTCAAGAACAACGACCTGGCACGAGAACTGGAAGGCAATGTCCTTCGCATCGCCACCGTCGAGACCCTGAAGCACGAAGCGGATTCCCGCCGCGCCCAGATTGAATCCGAAGCGCTGGCCGTGGAAAAAGTGTCCGTGACCCGCTTCTTGAGCTATGCCAAGGCCAAGGACGTTATTATCACGGTTAAGAAATTCCTCTCACAGCGCGGCGATGTAGTGGCGGACGATCGCACCAACGCCGTCATCATCAATGACATTCCGAAAACCATTCCCACCATCGACCGCCTGCTCACGCAGCTCGACCGCAAGACGCAGGAAGTCGAAATTGAAGCTCGCGTGGTGGCCGCTACCCGGCAGTTTGCCCGGGATATCGGCACCCAGCTTGGTTTTGGCTGGGGCAACGGACACAGCGCGATCGGTGGAAACCAGGCTGTCGGCGCCTCGCCAACCACCGTCAACGGACTTACACCCGGTTATATTACGGTGCCGGGAACCGGTGGCGGCACCGGAGCCTCGATTCCCTTGTTCTCAAACCTGGGATCAACTGGTCCGACCAGCGGTTTGAGCTTTGTGAACGCCAGCAACAACGTGCGCATCGACGCAATCCTCTCATTGGCTGAATCGCGCGGCTTGCTGAAAGTGCTCTCCCGTCCGCGGGTGGTTACCCAGAACAACATTCAAGCCCTGGTGAAGCAGGGTGTGCGCGTGCCGATCGTGACCCAGGCGCAGTTGGGCGGTCCTCCAACTGTGACTTATGTTGACGCTTTCCTGCGGTTAACGGTAACTCCGCAGATCACTTCGGAGAACACCATCTTCCTGAACGTCGATGTAGAAAACACCACGCCGAACTTTGGTCAGGAAGTGCAGGGCAACCCGGAACTGATCACGCAGCAGGCTACCACGCAAGTTCTGGTGACCGATGGCGGTACGGTGGTGATCGGCGGCGTTATCCAGACGCAGAACTCGATCAACATCACGCAGGTGCCGTTGCTGGGCAACATTCCGGTCCTGGGTAACCTGTTCAAGCACACGCAAGTTACAACCTCCAACCAGGAGCTGATTTTCTTCATCACGCCGCGAATCATTCAGACGTAGTAGCGTCAGACGTAGCAGCGTCCGACCTAGCAGCAAGTAGAAGACTGAAGCCGCCGGCCTGAAGAACCTGTCAGGCCGGCGGTTTTGTTTTTTGGGCTGGCGGCCCGCAACGTCGAACTGCTACCCTACGTCGGACGAAATTCCGTTCAGGACGCGCCAATTGAAGCCTGTCTGTTTCTTTCTCAATCTCACCATAATTTTGACTGCTTCTGCGGCGGCCGGTTGCGGATCAGAACCGGCGTCGGGCCGCTTCCTTGCCTACACAATTGAGCCAGTGATTGCGGATGGATCGCTCTCCCTGGACGTTATGGTCAACTTCCGCCTACCTGGGTCCAAAGGCACGCGGCTGGTTTTGCCCTCGGAATGGCAGGGCCAAAAGGAGCTGTACAAGGCAATCCATGACCTAGAGGCCCTCTCACGGGGTACGCATGTGCAGAAGAGCGAAACCCCGTGGCTAAGACAAGTGACGTTTCCTTTAGGACAAATGGTGCGCCTGCGTTATCGAATCACCTAGGATTGGGAGGGCAAGGTCGACTCATCGTCTTACTTCAGAGTGATGCTTGACCGTTCGTACTTCCAAATCTCAGGGCGCAACTCTATTGTCTATCCGGATCTGCCGGAAGATGAAGAACTGCCGATATCCCTGGAGTGGAAGGGCCTGCCACCGCAGTGGAACGTCCTGGACAGCCTCGGGGGAGACGCAGTATGCCAGTCAGTCACTGCGAAGCTCATCAAACTATCAAACGGCCTGTTCGCGGGAGGTGAACTGCGCACTACGAAGTTAACCGTTGAGGGCGAGCCGGTCTATCTTGCGACGCGCGGCAGGTGGGAGTTTGCGGACTCATCGTTTTCGGATCTAGCAGAGAAAATCCTGGTTGCCGAACGTGGGTTCTGGCACGACACCGCTATCCCAACCTACCTGATTACGCTGCTCCCAAGCGACGACACGCCCGGCAACTATGGAGGCACAGCGCTGGAAGATTCGTTCGCCCTGTTCATGTCGCGGAATGCGACCTTAGATTTCAATACTAAATTCCTGCTGGCTCACGAAATGTTTCACTCGTGGAACGCTGGCAAGTTGGGCGAAATCCGGGAGGAAACGCCATACTGGTTCACTGAGGGTTTCACAGACTACTACGCTCGATTGCTCCTGTTGCGGGCGGGGATGATCAGCGATCAGGAATACTCCCGCGATGTTGATTCTGTATATCGCGAGTACCTCGGTTCTCCTGTTTTGCATGTGACTGGCAAGCGGGCACGAGAGCAGTTTTTCGAGGACCCCAATCTCCAGAGACTCGTCTATCTGCGCGGCGATTTTCTGGCTCTTCGCTGGGATCAACTAATCCGACAAACGAGCGGCGGGAAAGAGTCCCTAGATACTGCTATGCGAGATCTATTCCAACTGGCCAAGCGGAAGGAACTGGTGCTCACGTCCGATTTTCTGGGCAGGTATTTCGGTTCCTATGTAGGGCCCAATGGACCGCGGGACGTTCAAAAATACATCGAGGACGGCGAGACGATTCCTCTTATGAAGTAGAGCTTCCTCCGACGTGGAAGGATCCAATCCCGGAAGGCTCCGTTAGGTCCTTTTCCTTGTTAAACTCAGCCCAATGGATTTCCGCGCGCGCCAGACAAAACTGCG
>Ga0193751_1001798_pt1 | contig 13416 bp, 11 predicted proteins | sample L1c2metaG_FD_143050 | JGI IMG/M metagenome (GOLD analysis project Ga0193751, IMG submission 143050) | Soil microbial communities from a riparian zone of the East river system, Colorado, United States - L1c2 | ecosystem: Environmental > Terrestrial > Soil > Riparian zone | place: USA: East River... | reverse complement strand
CCTGCCTTGGACGGTTCTGACTCTCTACCGTATAATTACCGTTTTCCTAACTCTATTTTTTCGAGGTAGTTGCGATTCATCGTCGTCATCATGCTATCTCTGTGCGTGCCCCCAGTCTCGGCCACGACATGGGCTCCCAGAGAGACCCCTATTGGTCTCCATCTTCCTCCAGCATAAGAGTTTGGAAGCTGAATTCTCTCTGGAATCGCCTCCTCTGTTTGCTGACGCTTCTGCTGCTGGCGGTCCCTGTTGTCGGCCAGCAGGATCTCATCGTCGGCATCAGCGTCCATGGCAACCGCCGCATCCCTGCCGAGACGGTCAAGGCCCGCATTTTCAGCAAGGTCGGCGACGTCTACGACGCTGCGGCCATTGAACGGGACTTCAACGCGCTCTGGAATACCGGCTACTTTGAGGACATCCGCTTTGAGCGCGAGCAGAACGCCAAAGGCTGGATCCTCCACATTTACCTCAAAGAGCGGCCGACAATCCGCGAGATCAATTACACCGGCCTGAATGCGGTATCCACCAGCGACGTGCTCGACCGGTTCAAGGAGCGGAAGGTCGGGCTCTCGGTTGAGAACCAGTACGATCCCACGAAGATCAAGAAGGCCGAAGTTACCCTGAAACAACTGCTCGCCGAGCATGGGCGTCAATTCGCCACCATCCGCACCGAGGTCCGCCCCATTCCGCCCGCGGCCGTGGGCATCACTTTCGTCGTCAGGGAAGGGCCGAAGGTTAAGGTTGGGCACATCCGTTTCCGGGGTAACAAACACATCAATGACCGTACGCTGCGGGCGGCCATGAAGAACCTCAAGCCCATCGGCATCCCGCACTCCATCTTCCTGGAGAACCTTTTCGCCAAGACCTACGACGCCACCAAGCTCGAAGAAGATACTGAAAGGGTCCGCGCCGAGTTCCAGAACCGCGGCTACTTCAAGGTACTGGTCGACGAACCCAAAACTGAGATTCACGACACCGGACACACGGGCTTCCACATCCCGCTGCTCCAGCCAGGGCTGGGGAAATCGGTCGATATCACCATGCCCATCGAGGAGGGCGACCGTTACCACCTCGGCACCATCACTTTTAAAAACAACAAAGCCATCCCGAACAATGCCGCGCTGCGCAGCCTTTTCCCTATGAAGGACGGCGAAATTTTCAGCCGCGAAAAAGTCGCCAAGGGTCTCGAGAACCTGCGCAAAGCCTACGGTGAGGCTGGCTACATTAACTTCACCTCCGTCCCCGACACCAAGTTCGACGACGAAAAGAAGACCGTGGATCTGACGGTCGATGTGGACGAAGGCAAGCAGTTCTACGTTCGCCGCATCGAGTTTCAGGGCAACACCACCACCCGCGACAAGGTCATCCGCCGCGAGATTGCACTGGAAGAAGGCCAGATCTACAACTCACGTTACTGGGAACTGAGCCTGCTGCGCCTTAACCAGCTCGGCTATTTCGACCAGCTCAAGCCCGACGATCCCAATACCACCGAACGCCACCTCGACGAAAAGGCCGGTACCGTCGATCTCACGTTGAAAGTCCATGAAAAAGGAAAGAACAGCATCGGACTGCAAGGCGGCGTCAGCGGTCTGGCGGGGGCGTTTATTGGCCTGAATTACAGCACCAACAACTTTCTTGGATTGGGCGAGACGCTCTCTGTACAAGCGAGCCTCGGCAGCCGCCAGCGCGACCTGGTGTTCGGATTCACGGAACCCTACTTGTTCGATCGGCCCATCCAGGCCGGCTTCCAAGTCTACACCCGGAAGACCAGCTATGATCAGGCCCGGCAGTATGCCATTGCCACCGGACAGAATCTGAACCTGCCCTCAGCCTATCTTCAGAATCTGCAGAACTACTCGCAGTCCAGCACCGGTTTGAGCTTGAGCATAAGCTATCCTCTCCGCCGTTCCTTCAAGCGCCTGGGCATCAGCTACTCATTCGACCGTTCATCGCTGGTGGCCGTCAGCAGCGCTTCCAAGCTGTTGTTCGAGAATCTGAACTTTAGCGGCATCACCGGCCCCAACGCGCTCAACGGCATCATCACCAGCAAAATCACCCCCAGCTTCACCATGAACACCCTTGATGCGGCGTACGCGCCCCACCATGGCAAGAGCCTGTTCATCGGCGGGGAGATCGCGGGCCTTGGCGGCACGGTTCACACCATCCGGCCCATCGTGCAGTACAAACAGTTTTTCCCCGTGCAGAAACGCCGCAATGCGATTGGTTACAACGTTCAGGCTTCATTTATCACCGGGTTCGGCGGGATTGTTGCGCCCCCGTTTGAACGAGCCTACCTCGGTGGCGAGAATGATATCCGCGGTTTCGACATTCGCACCATATCTCCCATCGCTTACCTGCCCAGCGCGCAGAGCGTGACCCTCAGGAACCCCGATGGAACGTTCGTTCCCAAGAACCCCGCCGGGCCTCCGGTTAGACCTGACGCTAATGGTAATTGTGCACCTGTTGCGAACTGCTGGTTTATCCCGGTTCCGTATAATCAACTCGTGACCCCCGGGGGCGACTTGAGTCTGAATGGCAACTTTGAATACCGCATCACCATCGCCGGGCCTGTCGCCATCGCGCCCTTTATTGATATGGGCGCCGATCCGATCATTCGTACCTCGCAGTTGCAGACTAACTTGACCCAGTACAACACCCTGATAAACACTCTGTTCGGCTGTCCGACACTGGATTTTGCTTTCGCCTGTACCGGTGGGGCAAAAATTACCGGCATCCCGCGAAACCTCAGGCCGGTTCCTGGGACCAACTGGGTTGCGCGTATGTCCACCGGCATCGAATTGCAGACGATGCTTCCCGTCGTCAATGCGCCCTTCCGCATTTACTACGCTTACAACGCCTTGCGCCTGGACGGCAGCGCATCGCCCCCCATACAGATCACCCGCGGCATGTTCCCCGGTCCCGCAGGAACGACCGACTGCAGAAACCCACAAGGCGCTGGCGACTACACCTATTGTTTGACGAAAGCGACCCTGGGCTCCAACTACACTCTTCGAGAACCGCGCAAGACCTTCCGCTTCTCCGTGGCGACAACGTTCTAGGGACAGCATTTAGCACTTAGGACTTAAGCACGACGGAATCCCGAGGGGCGTCGAGCGCCTCTGGGTTCTTATTGCTCAGAAAAGGCTTTCTGGAGGGTGGAGGTGCTAAATGCTAAATGCTAAATGCTAAATGCTAAGTGCTAAGTGCTAAATGCTAAGTGCTAAGTGCTAAATGCTGACTGCTACTCGATGTGCACCAGTCCGCTGGCGGGTTCGGACGCCCGTGCCGGCCATTGCGGCGCGCGCCATGCATCCAGAACCGATACCTGATGCACGCACGATACCGTGCAATGCGGCGCGCACGGCTTCTCCGTATGGAACTCGCGGCGTATGTCGGCAATCGTATATTTCTCCAGCGGAATGGCTGGATACCCGCGCTGCTGCGAGCAGTAATGCACCAGCCCGTCCTCGCAAATATATAAGTAGCGGGCCCCGGCGCGGCAGCGCCACTGATTCGGATGGCCTAGCGCGATGTTGTCCTGAAACGCATTTACGCGCGTGAAGCTGTGTTTCTCCAGTCCCTTCATCTCGTGGTACACGCGCCGCTCTTCGTCGTTTAAGGGCTGCACCTGCCCCGAGCCGTCGTGGATGATTCCGACGGTCGAGCTGAAACCAAGCTCCAATGCACGTTTGCCGATGGTGAGTGCGTCCTGTGGATGGCTTACCCCGCTGCCCACCACCGAATTGATATTCACGTGAAAATCCGCGTGCTCGGCCAGCAGTTGCAGTTTGCGGTCGAGCACTTTCAAACTTTTCTTGGAAACTTCGTCGGGGTTCACGTTATCAATCGAAATCTGCAGCCACTCCAAGCCCGCCCGGTTCAGCCGCTGGATGCGGTCTGCGGTCAGCAGATAGCCGTTTGTGATCAGCCCCGACACAATCCGCCGTTTTCGCATGTGGTGAATAATGTCGTCCAGTTCCGGATGCAGCAGCGGCTCGCCGCCGCTGATCGTAATCACGGAAGTACCGAGAACGCCCAGTTGATCCACCCGCCGCAACATCTGCTCGGTCGGCACGGGCTTCGAAAAATCATCGAACTCGTTACAGTAGGTGCAGGCCAGATTGCAGCGCCGGATCGGGATTAGATGGGCAAGCAGAGGATGGTCCGTCGACACCACGGCCTTCAGGATTTGCCACAATCCATGAACGTTCCGTTCCGCCGCCTTGAGCTTGCGGCGCAATGCCACTGACCTGGTTGTCATCGGAAATTGACCTGCTTATATTTCACCACACCTCCCTGCCTAATGCCCAATTTGCCCCAGTATTCGGCGAAAAAGCATGGTCGAATGGCAATTCGGCCCCACCCGTCAAGCAGTTTGTCCAATGTTTTCGTGTCCCGCCGTGCCCAGCGCCGCCACTGCCTGCTCCAGGTTCTCGCGCTTAATCAGCACATAATCCGTTTCAAACGTCGAAATGGCGAAGATCGGAATCCGCGCTTCCGCCAACGGTTGCAGGAACGACGCCAGCACGCCGGTCATCGACAATGGAAATGGACCTTCTAGCTTTAGCGCCATCCATCCGCGCTCGGCGAGTGCGCCGTCCGGCATTCGATCTTCGGTGTAGACGTCTTCCCCGCAGACAATGGAAAGTTCATCGCGCGTGCGTACCACACAGAAAAACCCGCCCTGCAGCGACCAAGCAGGAACACGGACATCGGAGGCAAACCGGCACACAGCCAGGCGCTCCATAAGAACACGGTATTTCAGATTGTGAGGCAATTAAGAAGGGAAGGTTACTACATCAGCCTGCAAGCTTGCTCAAAGACGGGCGAGGACGCCCGTCGCTCCATCATGGGGCGCGGTTGCGCTTACTGCATCTCGCCGCCCATCGGCACGTAGCGGAATTTCTTCCCGTCGAAGAATAAAGCGGAGCTTTCATTAAATTCGCCCAGTTCTTCAATGTATACCGCTTCGATGGTTTTCTTTCGCAGCTTCATTTTTCGAACCGAGAGCGTCCGATAGGGCAAATTGACAATCACGTACTTCGCTTTCGGAGTTGCCGAGCGCCAGCCGTCCGGCCCCGCGCCATGAATAATCAAAACTGCCAGCCCCCGACGCGCCGGATCGGGCTCTTTGAACGTGGTTGTCACCCTGGGGTCGCCGTAGCCATAAAAGTCGTAGTAAGGGTCCATCACCTTGTAATTGTGCTGCGCTTCATCCAGCATCGGATTCTTGCAGCGCGCCGCAATCACCACGTCTTCCGCGCCGTCGCCGTCCAGATCACCGAACACAGGTGCGAGTTCGGGCAGCAGTGTGAACTCCCTGCCAAACTGCTGTTGGACAAATTCGTTATCCACTTTGCCCGCCGCCGACGGAACCTGCCCAAAAGCTGGAATCAGCATCGCGACACTGAACGCCAGGAGTAAAGATACTTTTCGCATGGGTCTACTCTAGTCCCCGGCTGTCACCATCGGCAGGTAACGAAAGTCACCTGCTGGCTTTGATTTGGGAGAGCGAAGAGCTTGAACCGCAGAGGACACAGGGGTTCACAGAGGAACACAGGGAAAACCAAATTACGCCTTGAAGTGCTCCCATCCCCCGGGCTTGAGCGGCCGCACTTTCCCATTCGCCTCGATCAGCCGCATCCCTGCGGATTTTGTCGTCCGCCCGATCCGCGTCACTCGAACTCCCGCCACCAGCGGGCGAACCGCCGCCGCGGACGTAAACAGCAATTCATAGTCGTCGCCGCCGTGCAATGCCAACTCGAGCGCGACCGGCTTTTTTCTCGGCCCAACCCGCGCCCGCGGAATCGCCTCTGCCTCGATTTCCGCGCCCACGTGGCTTTCCTCGCAGATGTGTTCGAGGTCGGTGGAAAGCCCATCACTCACATCAATCATGGCTGAAGCCACTCCCCGCCGGCGCAGCCACTGGCCCACCGCCACCCGCGGCAGCGGACGAAAGTGGCGGGAGTACGGTGAACCCACTGGTTTCGATTCCTCCAGCCGCGCGAGTGCCGCAGCCGACCCGCCGAGCTCCCCGGTCACATAAATCCGATCGCCTGCCTTTGCCCCAGACCGCAGCACCGCCTTTCCCTTGGGCACCGAACCCACCACCACAATGTCCGCTTGGATTCCACTTGGCGACTGCGCCGTGTCTCCGCCAGCCAGCGGAACCTTGAATTCTTCCGCCAGATCCAGCAGCCCCTTCAGGAAGCGGTTCACCCACCTCTGCGGAACGTCGCTAGCGAGGGCCAGCGATAAGAATGCCGCCAGCGGCTCTCCTCCCATGGCCGCGATGTCGCTCAAGCCGCGCGTCAAGCAGCGCCGCCCCACCAGTTCTGGAGGGTGCCAATCTCGCCGGAAATGCACATTCTCGATGGTGAAGTCGGTCGTCACCAGCACCTCGTGTCCAGGAGGAACGCGCAGCACCGCGCAATCATCGCCGATGCCCGTCACGACCGACTTTCCCCCGCGAGTAGACCGGCGAATCTGCCTAATCAACTCCTTTTCGCTAAGCGGCATGCCGATCACTATACCCCGCTCCCGTACCTTGAGCGCCCACGCTGGCAGCGCGATAGTGGGTAACCCGACGGTAATCTGGCCGGATGGGCACCGCTAATTACCCTGCCTTGGTAACCGTCCAAAGGGTCCTGGTGAGGTTGACACGGAGAATTAGGTTTGCTACCTTTTAACTCGCGATTCACAATATTTGACGTACCAAGTACTGCAACATGAATCAGTTGCAGCCAACTTGGATTTCAGCTTGCCTAGTTCCGTGGTTTTAGGAAGAGCCAGCCTGTCCCGATACGGCTGGTGGAATCAGGCTTCCAAGCCCGAGCATGACGGTTCCGCTCTGGCAGGATTCCGAAGGAAAAACTAAAAATCTTTACCGGAAGTAGGAAATATTGCGTAAACGTTTCTACATATTTTTCGTGGCTCGCGACGAAGCTGGACAGCTTCGCAAGATCTCCATTCCCGTCCAATATCTCTACGTTGTTCTGGCCGGGGCGGCGATCGGCGCGCTCTGCCTGACCGGAATCGCCAGCTCTTATACCCGGATGCTGCAGAAAGTCGCCCACTATAACCAGCTCCGTACCGAGCAAGACCAGCTCAAGGACCGCTATTCGCGACTGGAACAGGTTGCCAAGGAACGTGACATTCAGGTTGCTTCTCTCGGATCACTGGCCAGCGAGGTTTCCGCACTTTACGGCCTCAAGTCGGATCCTGCGATGGTTGCCGCTTCCTCGACCGAACAGATTCAAGAAGCGCAAGTGAATTCTTCGCTCGACCAGCTTTACGCGCTCAAGCACACGGCGCTGACCGGCGCTGCCAGCGTCGGTATTTCACTCGGCCTTACCAAGAACTCGACCACCGCCGACTGGGTCCGCGCCAACTCGGCTCCGAACCTGTGGCCGGTAGAAGGTCAGATCACCGGCTCCTTCGGCGAGCGCATCGATCCATTTAACGGAGAAGGCGCCTTCCACTCCGGTGTCGATATCTCCGCCAATGTCGGCTCGCCCGTGATCGCTCCTGCTGACGGCGCCATTACCTTCGCCGACTTTCTGGGTGGCTACGGACGCGCAGTCATGGTCGACCACGGACACGGCATCACCACTCGCTACGGCCATCTTTCCAGCTTTGCCGTCACCGCCGGACAATACATCCACCGCGGCGACACCATCGGATACGTCGGCCTCAGCGGACGCTCTACCGGGCCGCACCTTCACTACGAAGTCCGTATCAACGACGCTCCGGTGAATCCCTACAAGTATTTGCGGCTGACCGTGGCACACGTCGGCGGGTTTGCGGCGGGCTCGTAATCCAAAATTCTCTCTGGAAAAATCAGCTGCGGAGCGAGCGCTTCGGCTCCCTTCGCTTATCCGCGATGATTCGATGATCAATGCGGAGGGTCAGATTCCAACGTCAGCTCGTTGGACTGGAGATCCAAGTTCTGCAGCCTCGACTCCGCGCTACCCGCGCACAGTGACCGTGCGGATTGACGCACACCAATATTAGAAAATGGATTCAGATCGCTGCCTTGTTTCACGTTGTCGGAGGCGGTGCATCCGTAAATGAACCGGTGAGCACGAATTGTGTGAGGACCTGCGGTAGCGAGGAGGGCGTAGATCTTTCCCTGATACTGACGCGGAGGTACCTCGGCAGGGGAGGGAGCGGCCGCATCCATCCAGAGGAAGAGATCGGCCAATCGTAGACGTTGATTATGGCTCTCGCGGGGCCAGAGGCCATGCACAATGAGACCTCCGCACATTGGATTTCCGAGAGTGGGAATGTCTATCTGGCTCGGAGGATCAAAGGATCTCGGAAGGGATCTCCACCTGCCGTCCGGCGTGAGCAAATCGAAGCCGACGTTCGGGTAATCGCTATCACTGTCACTACAACTCTGGAACCAGCTCAGGATGGTCTCGTTCCCTTCGTTCATGATTGTCAGATTCAGGAGCACGCAAGCCAGCGGGAAATGGTGAGCCAAGCAGGTTTTGAGAGCGACGGAATCTGGCGGTTCGGGCGTTACATCCCGGCTGAGGATTAGCACTAGACCATGATCGCCGGAAGTTTGGCTCTGCGACTGGATCGCAGTCCGGCCGTCCTTGCGCGGCGCAGACTGGGCAACAACGTCCAAAACCAACATCAGAAACGCTACAACTGTGGTGAGAAGAAGAACGTGGCCGCGGGAACCCATTTGGCCTCCAGACATTTTATGGGATGCGCTCTATTACTCGGCCGGCGCCTTGCGGTAATCAGAAAAATTGCAACCTTTGAAACTCTGAGACCTGCCTTCTACCCCTTCGCCTTCTTAATCTCCTCGATCAGCGGCGGCACGATGTCGAACAAATTTCCAACGACCGCATAGTCCGCAATCTCAAAAATGGGCGCCTCGGAATCTTTGTTAATCGCCACGACACTTCGTGCACCCTTCATGCCGACAATATGCTGGATCGCTCCCGAGATTCCGAGCGCCAGATACAGCTTCGGAGCGACCGTCTGTCCCGACGATCCGATCTGCCGGTCCATGGGCAGCCATCCGTTATCGCAGATCGGACGCGACGCCGCGAGCTCGCCGCCCAGCGCATCCGCCAACTGCTTCGCCAGCTCGATATTTTTCTGCTCCTTGATGCCGCGCCCCACCGAGACGATAATTTCAGCCTGCGTCAAATCCACCGCCTGCTTCGCTTCCTTGAAAACTTCCTGCGGCTTGTTCCTAACAACGCTGTCTGGAACATCGATGGTTACCGTCTCCACTGGCGCAGCTGTTGCCCCCGCTTCGACTTTGTCGCCGCGGAACGAGCCATTCTGAAAAGTCACAAAGTAAGGCCCCGAGCCCGCAAAGCTCACGTCAGCCGCAAACTTTCCCTGAAACATTTGCCGCGTGAACAGCAGCTTCCCGCCTTCATACTTGTATCCGATCGCGTCGGTGATGGCTGTCGTTTGCAGGGCCGTTGCCAGTTTCGGGACAAAATCCCGGACCTGGTACGTATGCGGCATCAACACCAGCTTCGCCGGATGCTTCTCCAGGAAGGTTTTCAAAGCATGCGCAAAGGCGTCCGGAGTATAGGGTTCGAGCTTGGCCGACTCGACGTAATAGACCTTGGCGACCTTCTTCCCCGCTATTTCGCTCGCGATCGCAGCTACCCCGGAGCCCACTACCGCCGCCTCCAGCGTCCATCCAATCTGAGCGGCGATCGCCTGCCCCGCCGCAATCGTTTCCCACGAGACGCGGTTCAGTTTTCCTTCGCGCTGTTCAACGACTACCAGAATAGTGTCCATAAGAAAGTTCTCAGTTCCCGGTTCTCAGTTCTCCGAAACAGCCCAAGTTCTTTGACTGAGAACCGAGAACTGGGAACTGAGAACTGGTTTTTTCAGATTATTCGCAGTTCATTCTTCAACTTTTCCACCAGCTTCTTCGCCACTTCCGCCGGAGGCCCTTCCAGAAATTCTGTATTCTTCGATTTCTGAGGTACGTGCAGTTTCTCGATCTTCTGCAAATTTCCTGCTACCGCTGACTGCACCTCGGCCATCGTCACCTTGCGCATTGGTTTCGTCTTGGCCTGCTTGATCCCGATGAGCGTCGCATAGCGTAGCTTGTTGATCCCTGACTGGATCGTCAGCACCGCCGGCAATGGCATGTCTACAAACTGAAAGAACCCGGCTTCCAACTCGCGCTTCACCCGAATGCCTCCGTCAGTCTTTTCAATCTGCATAATGATGGTCGCGTGCGGCAATCCAAGAATTTCCGCCAGAATCACGCCCGTCTGGGCATATCCGTAATCATCCGACTGCAAGCCGGTGAAGATCAGGTCAAACTTCTCGTCCTTGATGGCCGCCGCGATGGCTCGCGCCGTGTTGTACGCATCAAGCCCGACAAAAGCGTCGCCCTCGAGATGAATGGCGCGGTCCGCGCCTTTCGCGAGCGCCTCGCGCAACACCTGCGTCGCCCTCGCCGGGCCCGCTGTGACGACTACCACTTCGCCGGAGTGCTTCTGTTTCTGCCGTAGCGCTTCTTCGAGCGCAAATGCGTCCGGCTCGTTCACTTCGTAGGAAACATCTTCGCGGATCCACGTCCCCGCATCATTCAGCTTCAGCGGAGCGTCTTTCTGCGGTACCTGCTTCATGCAAACCAAAATCTTCACGGATCAACTCCCATCCCTCGCAGCGGCGAGCTGCCACAGGCCAAACAGGAAAGTATAAATGAGTGGATGAGTTAACGAGTGTATGCAGTTGCGGATATGGCTATGTTTCGATCTTGAGTATGTTGAAGATTCCCTGCAGAACCATCTCTACAGAACCATGAGTGGCAGCGCCCGGGCTGGCTCGTTGCCACTCACGGTGCCAAATGCTAACGCTAAGAAGAGTTGTCGATCAATATGCCGTTATACGGTCCTTCACCGCTGCGGTGGTGGGTCGGTTGTCTTATCTCCCTCCCGGCTATCGTTCCTAGCTCTATCTCCCTCGCGGTTGTCGCCCCTTGCCCGATCTCCCTCTCGATATTCTTCCGGCTTCTCGGAACGGGACGTGGTGCTCTCCGCCTTGCTCTCGGAATTCAGAGGTTGCATGGAAACGACCTGGTAGGGTCGCGCCTTTTTCTCTCCGTCGACCGCTTTCAGGTACATACGGTCCTTCTTAATTTTGAATTCACCTTCGTGGCCGACAGGGAGAAGCGCCGCATGCTTGGTATCCAATGGACGAATGTGGTATTCCATTTCGTCGGTCCGGAACAGATATTGGGTGCATAACTGCTCGTGCGAGTTTACGTGCTGTACGCCGACCGAGCCGAACACGCTGCCCAGGCCCGCGAGGCCCCGTTCCTTTGCGCCACAGGGAACGGACTGCATGCTCTCCACCATGCCCCTTGGGGCGTGCTTTTTCTTGTCCTTGCTCTCCGCGATCGTGGAAATAGCCAGAACCAGCGACAAGGTATAGATGAGTGATGTCTTGATGTTCATGGAACCTCCCTTGGGATCCTTATGCCCTGCAATAAAGGACGAACTGCAAAACAAGAAATAGGAGGAGGCCGGTCGCCCGGCCTCGAATTCTTCGTCACATTGTCACCCTTCGCTACTGATTTGGGTTAGCTTTCGGCTTCGGCTGAGGTGAAGGTTTCCCAGCCGTGCCGCTGCCTTGCATTACCCAATTCGAGCTCATGACCGCTTGCGGGTTCTCCGACAGGTGTTGCGTCACTGCGGGATGAGCCTTCAAATATTCCGCAAGTTCTGGGTGGTTTGCCAGGTACTCCTTGTTGTTGGCCAACGAAGGATCCTTGGTGAGCTGTTCCGCAACGGTTGAATGACCGCCGAGGAATTGGCCGAAGCTCGTCAGCTCCCCACGGCCGCCCATTCCGATTCGATTGTCGCGATCACGGTCACGGTCACGGTCGCGATCATCCTCGTGCCGGTCATAGCGATTCTCCTGCCGCATGAAGGCATTCGGATTCTCTTTGAACTCCTCGCGGACTTCGGGGTGGCTCTGCAGATACTGTTGCAGGGCGGGGTGGTTCTCCACGAACTCCCGGTTATTGACTAGCGAAGGATTTTTACGGAGCTGTTCCGCGATCTCAGGATGGCTGTCCATGAACCGGTCCATACTCGCCAGTTCTCTGCGAGACGTGTCGCCATCTCTACGGTCGCGGTCCCGATCGCGATGGTCGTCCTCGTGCCGTTCGTAGCGATTTTCCTGCCGCATGAAGGCGTTCGGGTTCTCTTTGAGCTCCTCGCGGACTTCGGGGTGGCTCTGCAGATACTCCTGGAGGGCGGGATGGTTCTCCACGAACTCCCGGTTATTGATTAGCGACGGATCTTTACGGAGCTGTTCCGCGAGTTCCGGATGGCCGTCGAGGAACCGGTCCATGCTGGCCAGTTCTCTGCGAGTCGTGTCGCCATCTCTACGGTCGCGGTCTCGGTCTCGGTCACGATCGTCGCCCTCGTGCCGTTCGTAGCGATTTTCCTGTCGCATGAAGGCATTCGGGTTTTCTTTGAACTCCTCGCGGACTCCGGGGTGATTCTGCAGAAACTCCTGCAGCTCCGGATGCTTTTCGACGAACTCCTGGTTATTGATCAACGAAGGATCCTTGCGGAGCTGCTCGGCAACTTCAGGATGGCCGTCCAGGAACCGGTCCATCTCCGCCAATTCTCGACGGGTCGTGTCGTTGTCACCCTCATGCTGAGGCGGCATCGTCTGTTCAGGCGGCATCGTCTGTTCAGGCGGCATCGTCTGAGGCGGCATCGTCTGCCGGTCAGGAGTCGACGCAGTCTGTCCGCTTGCCGGGGTGCCTGTCCAGAACAGCATTGCGAAAGCAAGCAACGGAGCCAACGACGCAGAGGCGTATAGGCGTCTCGATTTGATTGCCTTATCCACAAAAACCTCCTGTGATGAGCATGTGGCTCACTCGAAGGTAGGTGCACCCGCCATGCCAAATGGTTGTCGGGTAGCAACATCTCGGGTAGGTTCAGCGGCTTGCGAGAAATAGCCGGATTTCATTGATTTCCGCTGAATGCAAAATGTACATTCTGGCGGAAAATTCGCTGTACAGGATCGACCGGGGGAAATCCTGCGTGAAAAATGTGGGGGTGAAGAAATTGTGAAAAGCGAAGACAACCTCATCAGCGCTCGCTTTGAAGGAAACGCGGGCTGTCGCGCCGATCGGCAACCGTCCCGAGCGCGACGTGATTGAGACGAATGACGGAGACGAACGGCCGGCGACTCCCTAGTCCAGAAACGCGACGCTCTGCACGCCAGTAATCTCAAAGCGTTTGCGGCAGCGCAGGTTCTTGCACATCAACATATCGTCTCGCCGCAGCATGTACGACTGCGCTTTTGCGAACTTCGCCCGGTCGCGATCGTCCGCCCGCGGCGGCAGACTCTTCTTTTTCGTGCGCACCAGCCACTGGATCTCATACTCCGCCGACT
>Ga0193751_1001797_pt1 | contig 13422 bp, 6 predicted proteins | sample L1c2metaG_FD_143050 | JGI IMG/M metagenome (GOLD analysis project Ga0193751, IMG submission 143050) | Soil microbial communities from a riparian zone of the East river system, Colorado, United States - L1c2 | ecosystem: Environmental > Terrestrial > Soil > Riparian zone | place: USA: East River... | reverse complement strand
CGGTGTTAGTTCAAAGCTCCACGCGAGAACAAGCGCGACTGGCAAACCGAGGATAATCACCAGGACGATCAAACGAATTATCCAATTCGGAATGTCGAAGACCGGAAAAACCTGTGCGATTCCCTGAGAAAGCGCCCAACCGGCGACGATGTACGCGACCGCGACCTTGTAAACGTTGCGACGCTTCAGCTCGGAGAAGAAGTTGTGCGGGTTCATTGCAGCTTCGCGTACTCCGCCTTTGCCTCTTTAAGGATGGCGACGTCGGGATCGGCATTTTTCCAGAGAGCGAAAAAATCCTGGTAGGCAGCCTTCGCTTTGGCGAAGTCTCCGGACAGGGAATAAGCCCGTGCCAGTCCTAAATGGGCGAGCGCGCCGATCGGTTCGTTACCGACGACGCCAGCGTGATCGAGAATTTTTTGAAATTCGCCCGCCGCGGCGACGCCGTTTTTCGCGGCCAGATAAGCCTGGCCGCGAAAATAAATTGGATAGAGCGCGAAGGTGAAGTCCTCGTTCGTGTGTCCCAGTTCATAGGGTGTGGCGGCGGATAAAGCGTCGAGCGCGGCTTGCGCATTTCCGCTATTGAGCGCGAGGACCGATTGAGCCATGGGCAGATATCGAGTTTGAACAACCGTGTTTTGCGGGAATCGCTTTGTTAGGTCCTCAATCGCTTGATTAGCGTTCGCGGTGGCGCCGGCGAGCGCGAAAGCAATCGCGGAGAATCCCTCGCCGTGTTTTCCCTTTATCGCCGACAAAGCAGTTTGCGCATCTGCTTTAGCGTAGTCGGTCAATCCGACTAGTGCTTCGCGGACCGCATTGTGCCCTTCGTACTCTGCCGCAGTTTCGTTTTCCTGCGCTCGTCGCGCTGAGTCTGCCGCGCGACGCGTGAGTTCGCGAGCCTGGCCAAACTGGCCGTGATCTGCTGCGGTCTCGGATTCGACGAAAAACATCTGATCCTCAACGCCCGGAACTCCGACGGTCGCGGCTGCTTGTTGCGCCATCCCGGCAGAATTGTTCTGGAGAAAATCGACAACATAAAGAATGAGCGGATACCAGGGAGAATTGAGCTTCTTTGCCCGCGATTGTTCTGCCGCGGCTTTCGCTTGATCGAGCCGGCCCAAATACTGGTCGCAATACATTAAACTGACATAGTTGTTTGAACTGTCGGGATTGATCTCAAATGCTCGCTTCGCGGCTGCGTCGGCCCTGACGTAATCTCCGCATATGAGAGAGATGTACCAAAGATAGATCTGCACGCTCTGATCGTGCGGATAGGTGTGGGCAAGTAATTCGCAGGAGCGTCGGGCGGCCTCCAAGTTGCCCGTAACGACGATTTCATAAAAAACCGCGATGCTGAGTTTTTCGTGATCACTTGTTCGCTCGCGCAGGTCGTAGGCCTTACGCGTATTTTCAGCGGCGAGTGCGAGCTCGCCTTGAGGTTGATAAGATTCCGCTAATTGGAGATAGGCCATGGCGAAATTGGGGTCGAGAGTGATGGCGCGCTGAAAAAACGTAACCGCAGCCAAATAATCGTTGTCGATATCGGTTGCCTTGTTCCCGAGGGCATAAGCTTGCAGCGCTTCCAGTGAGGATGTCGTGATATCTTCGGGCAATGCGTCGTACTTCTGAACCGACGCCAGTGATTCACCTAATCTCTTCCGCAGTTTAGTTGCCGCTTGGCCGAGCGCATTCAGCACGTGCTCCTTTCCGGTCGCGGTCTCCTGTTCTTGCGCGAGCAAACTTCCATCCCGGCAGTTCACAGCCTTTAGCGATACGACGTATTCGGTACCGAGCGCGGAAATCGAACCTTCAATGGTGGCGGCAGCGCCGAGGCGTTGACCAACTTCCCGCGCCAGTTCCGATGTGAGGCGCGCATCTCTTCGCTGTGACATCAGTGTCAGCGTGTAGGCGATCGTAGAGTCGGAGATCAGGGTTAGAAACGGCGTCTGCTCCAATTGTGAAGTGAGGCCTTGCCGCAGTGTGGCATCAAACACCGGGTCGCCGGTCGTGTTGGTGAAATCAGCGAGAACAACAGTGTCCTTTGCTGTAAGTGCCTTGGTTCGATGAAAACCGAAAACAAGCACGCTGGCTATCAATAGGATCAAAAGCGCGATCGCCGCCGCGAGCTTCCCGATCTTCTTTGATCTTGCCGTCTTGATCTGTCGAAATTTCTGCGGTGTATCTCGATTGCCAATTTCACCATCATAGAAATTAACGAGAGATAGTTTTTGGCCGTGCTTTACTCCGCATTCGCCAAGCTCATGCAAGTGCGGCTGCCAACGTGGATAATGTTCTAAGTCATCGGCAACGCGTTTCGAAAGCAGAATATGTCCGGCATCGCCACAATCCATCACCCGTTGTGCAACATTGATTCCAGCGCCAGCAACGTTTGCTTGTGCATTGAGATCAGTGATCTCGTTCACTGGCCCGCTGTGAATTCCCATGCGGACGCGCAGCTCGGGATGGCTTTTTAGCGCCTTTGCGATTTCCATTGCGCACAACACCGGCGCTTCGGGGCTAGTGCGAAACACTAGTGCGCCACCGTCGCCAGTCGGTAAGCGCAATAGTTTCCCTTCTGCTTCGGCTAAACGGACTTGCTCAGTTCCGCGCACAATCTCTTTTAATTTTTGAACCTGCTGGCTCTGCTCGTTGATCAGCAATTTCGAGTAACCGACGATGTCGATGAACAAGACATGCCCGATTTCAAACTTAACGTCCGAAGGCGTTGTCATTGATTCGACGCGAAAATCTTTGTAGTGAGCGCCCGGAAACGCGGCTCGTTGCGAACGTTGTCGTAGATCTGGTCAATCTTTAGATACCAACAAGCGCTGTCCTGCTGCTCGTAAGCTCTTTCCAGCCAATCCAAACATTTTTCTTTTTGGCCAAGTCCAAGATAGATCGTGGCGAATGCTGTTGGACTGACGTATTGCCGTTTCGCCAGTTGTTCGAGTTCGCGCAATGACTGCTCCGCTTTCGCTCGATCTCCTGAGATGGCATAAGCGTAGCCGAGGAATCCTTGATACCACGCACCGGGATCCGGAGCTTTGGATTTTTGCAATTCCGCGATGGCGCCGGCCGTGTTGCCTTTTTTAAGGAAAGAGAGGCCTAACAAAACGCGGGCTAGCGTTGAATTCGGATCCATCGCCTGAGCCTTTCTGGCTTGCGCGATCGCGTCGTCGTATTGACGTCCCCAATACTGGTAGAAGCTCAAACTGGCTTGAAAGAATGGATTCAGAGGATCGAGTTCGACCGCTTTCCTGGTTTTGGCAATCGCCTCGTCGAATCGACCGAGCCCGTTCAAAGTCCACGATTGTAATTCATAGGCGAATGCCAGATTCGGATTCAGTTCGAGCGCGCGATCGAATTCTTTCAGACCGTTCCGCCAATCGTAAGCAGAGACGAGTGCGAGGGCGACGGACATGCGTGCCTCCGCCAGTTCCGGATCGAGCTCGAGCGCCTTTTGGGCAAACTCATTTACCTTTTTATTGGCCTCTTTCTCCGGCATCACCACGCTTCCCATGTAAGCGTAGTTGTCAGCCAGTCCGCAGTAGGCTAGCGCGTAATTCGGATCCAGCTTCAGCGCCTCCTCGTAATAACGGATCGCATTATTCCAACCAGCCTGCGTGTACTTACCGAACTCGTAGCGGCCTAACAAGTATAGCCGGTGAGCTTCCGCATTCTCGGTCGGCTTTTTTGATAATGCGCGCGCCGCTTCGGTGCCAAGCTGTACTTGCAAAGCTTGCACGACTTGCTCGGCCACATTGCTTTGAAAATTGAGAATGTCCTTTACGTCACCGTCGTAATCCTTCGACCAGAGATGATAACCGTCGCTCACATTGATCAGCTGTGCGGTGACGCGGAGTTTCTCGCCGGCTTTGCGCACGCTTCCTTCCAACACCGTGCCCACGTGCAGCTGATCGCCAACTTTACGAAAGATGTCCTCTTCGTTTTTTCCCTTAAACGCAAAACAGGATGTTCGCCCTGGCACACGCAATCCCGGCACCTTGGCCAAAACGTTGATCAATTCCTCGGTCATGCCGTCGCTCAAGTACTCGTCGTTCTTGTCCGCGCTCATGTTCACGAACGGCAACACCGCGATCGATTTGGCGGACGATTCGCTGGACGTCGCATTTTTCTCGCGAAAGCCGTAACGCCCGAGCATGAACAATCCGACGGAAAGCAGCGCGCCAACAATCACAACGTAAATCCACGTGTGAGATTTCTTGCGGGCCGGTGCCGCAAGATCGACATCTTCCGTTCGCTTCAATCCTTGCGGCGTGAGCTCGAATGCCCACGCGATGACAAGCGAGATCGGAAATCCAAGGATAATTGCGAGCACGATTAATCTGAGGGCCCAATTAGGAATTTCAAAGATTGGGAAAACCTGTGTCGTGACTTGGACCAACAGCCAGCCAACGACCGCGTACGCGACCGCGACTTTGTAAACGTTGCGCCGTTTGAGCTCGGCGAAGAAGTTGTGCTGCTTCATTCCGGTCGTCCCGAGAGGAATCGTTCGAGTAATTTCTGGAAGCGCGGATCGCCGCGCAGCGGGTCGAGTCTTCGGTCGGTCTTCAGGCTGCCGAAGTTACCTTGCAAAAGAAGGCAGCGCTGCTCAAAGCTCTTCTCTAGCAACCGTAGCGCTTCATCTTTGTCGCCGAGGGCGAGATGAACGATAGCAAGCGGATAAGCGGCGACATAATGCTGCCGGGAAGCATTCGTTAGGTCATCCAAAATCTTGTGCGCTTCTGCTTTGCGACCGGTAAGAACGCAGGCATGAGCGAGCATGGCCTCGGTGGCGGGAGTACGATAGCGCTCCATCGCCTTTTCATACTCAGCAATCGCCTCACTGAGCGCGCCTTTATCTTCAAGCACCTGCCCAAGCATAACGTGCGCGACAGTGAATGTTGGATCCATTTCCATGGTCTTGTGAAGTTGATCGATTGCTTCATCGCTCCGACCGGCCATTCCCAAACATGTGCCATAAGAGCCATTGATGATAAGCGAGAGCGGATCGAGTTCCTGCGCGCGTTTAAGCTCAGCCAGGGCTTCGTTGAAGCGACCTTCACCTTGCAGACATTCTCCGAACCACTGGTGCGCCGTCGCATAATTCGGATTCAGCTCAATCGCTTTGTGAAACTCTGGTTCCGAGGCGGCGAGCTGGACGTTCATTACCATTGCGTTCGCCAAGCAAGTGTGGGCTTCGGATAAACTGTCATCGAGTTCCACCGCTTTCCGCGCGGCAACGAGAGCTTTGGGAACATCATCTTTTGCTGGCGAGCCGGCATAGATCGGCAATATAGCGTGAGCGTCGCCTAATCCGGCGTAGGCCAGCGCGTAGGTCGGGTCCTTGTCGATCGCTTGCTGGAAATAATTGATCGCCTTGATTAAGTTTTCGGCGCCGCGTCTGTTCCAGAAATATCGCCCCTTTAGGTAAAGCTGATGCGCCTCGGGATTTTCGGTCGGCTTTGAAGCGAGGACCTGCTCGGCTGAACCGGTGAGCTTCGCTCGCAGCGTTTCGGCTACTGTGCGGGCAATATCACTTTCGACACTGAAGATGTCGGTCAGTTTTCGATCGTAACTATCGGCCCAAAGATGCGCATCGCTGATCGCATTGATTAACTGGACGGTGACGCGGACCTGATCGCCCGCTTTTTGCACGCTCCCTTCTAGAATGTTCGCCACGCCGAGCTGGTGCGCGATGTCGCGCAAATTGTCTGGTGCACTCCTGTATTTCTGGGTCGAAGTGCGCGACACCACCTTGAGCTGCGCGATTTTGGCCAGGCGCGTAAGAATCTCATCCTGAATTCCTTCGCTGAAATAAGCGTTGTCAGGATCGCGGCTGAGATTGTCGAACGGCAACACCGCGATACTCTTTTCGGGAACAGCTGTAGCCGCCTCGCTCTGCTCGCCGCGCCGTAGCTCGGCGGAGGCGGGTCGAGGCGCGGGGGATGATTTCGGACGAAACAACTGGAACAGCAGCAAGCCCGCCGCGATCACAGCAAGCACGATGGTCGTAGCCACAATCTTTCTGCCGGTGTGAGCAGTAATCGATTTGGCTGCATCGATCTCCGATTCCAGCTTGATGCCTTCCGGTGTGATCTCGAAGGCCCAGGATAAAACGAGCGCGAGCGGGAACCCCAGAACAATGACGGCGACGAATATTTTCATCACCCATGTCGGCGCTTCGAACGTCGGAAACAAAATCGATGCGGCCTGAATCAGCAGCCAGGCCACGACCGCGTAAGCAACCGCGACCTTGTAAACGTTACGCCGCTTCAACTCTGCGAAGAAGTTGCGCTGGTTCATTTCGGATTTGGCGGAAACAATTTCGCGATCAGCTGCTGGAAACGCGGTTCATTTCGCAGCGGATCGAATATTGGATCGACCTTTAACCAGGTCGTGTCCGGAGTATCACCGTCCTCGTTCGCTTTTTCGAGGTAATCTATCGCGGTCGCTTTGTCGCCGAGTCCTGTATAAACCACCGTGTAGAGGTACTTGCGGACGTAATGTTGTTGGCCTTTCTCGTTCAGCTTTTGGAGAATCTCGAGAGCCTGTTCTCTTTTGCCCGTTTCGGCGTAAGCGCGCCCCAGTAACGCCAGGATTTGCGGATCGTCATCAAGGGCTGCAGCCTTCTCGTATTCCGAAATTGCAGCCGGGATGTCTCCTTTTAGATAAAGCGCCTCGCCCAGGTTCCAGTGGGCGTAGCCAAAATTTCCGTCAAGCGCCAATGTCCGGCGCAATTGCGCGATCGCTTCATCGTATCGGCGAGCAATCATCAAGGTGCTGCCAAGGTCCGCATTAATGATCAGCGAAAGCGGATCCAACTCGACGGCGCGTTCACCTTCTTTGATCGCTTCGTCAAACCGGCCAAGGGTCACGAGTAGACTGTTTCCAAACCAATGGTGAGCGGTCGCGTAGTTTGGATTAAGTTCAATCGCGCGCCTGAACTCTTCTTCTGATTCTTCGAATTTGAAATCAAAGAGAACCAACATGCCGAGCGCGCTGTGCCCCTCGGCGGAAGTCTCGTCCAACTTGATCGCTCGATGCGCCGCCACCATCGCCTTGGGAAAGAAATCTCGCGGTGCGCCGGCGCCAAAAACGGGAATCAACAAATAAGACTGGGCCAGGCCGGCATAGGCGCTGCCGTAGCTCGGGTCGGCGGTAAGGGCGCGTTCGAAGTACTGAGCCGCGGTCTTGAGATCGGCGCCGGTCCGTTTATTCCAAAAAAACCTGGCCTTGAGATAAAGTTCATAAGCTTCCGGATTCGCAGTCGGTTTTTTCGAGATGGCAGTTTTTTCCGAGCCGCTCAGCTTGGCCTGCAAGGTGTCGGCGATTGTTTTCGCGATGTCGCTTTCAACCAAGAAGATATCGAGCAATTTCCGATCGTAGGTGTCGGCCCAAAGATGCGCGTCAGTGAGCGCATTAATGAGCTGCACATTCACCCGCACTTGATCGTTGGCTTTCTGCACGCTGCCTTCGAGAATGTTCGCGACGCCGAGCTGCTTCGCGATGTCACGCAAATCAGACGGCGCGCTCTTGAATCGCTGTGTTGACGTGCGCGAGATCACTTTCAGATCCGCGACTTTAGCTAGACGCGTGAGGATTTCGTCCTGCACTCCCTCCGCAAAATACGCGTTGTCAGGATCGCGGCTGAGGTTATCGAACGGCAAGACGGCGATCGATTTATCCGGAACTGTAGCCGCCTCGCTCTGTCGAGGCGCTCCGTTGACGGCGCTGTAGCGACCCAGAAGAAACAACCCCATCGACAGGAGCACGCCGATAACGACTACATAAATCCAGACGTGCTTTTTCTGTCGAGCCGTCGCGGGCATCGCGTCCGCGGTTTCGGTGCGCTTGATTCCCTGCGGCGTCAGCTCGAACATCCAGGCGAGAACAAGCGAGATCGGCAAACCGATGATGATGAGCACCACAATTAATCGGATCACCCAGTTCGGAATATCGAAGACCGGAAACACCTGTGCGATTCCTTGAGAGAGCGCCCAGCCCGCGACAATGTAAGCGACCGCGACTTTGTAAACGTTGCGCCGCTTCAGTTCGGCGAAGAAGTTGATCGACTCGCGCCCCCGCTCGTCAACCCTCGCGGACTTGCCCGTCGATGTCTCTCGGCTCCCGCCGGTTCCATTGTCGATCTTCATCGATTTGGTGGGAAAATTTTTGCAACGAGCGCCTCGAAACGCGGATCGCCCCGCAAGGGGTCGAGCAACGGCTCGACTTTAACAAACCTCAGGGCATCACCGGCCCGATCGTCGTAAGCTTTTTCGAGCCAGCGAAGCGCCTCCTCTTTGTTGCCGAGTCCGAGATAGGCAAGGGCGAAGCTGTAGCCCGAGACATAACGTTGTTTAGATATCAGTTCTAATTGGTCTCGTATTTTCAGCGCCTCGGCCTTGTTACCCGACTTGGCATAAGCATTGGCGAGCAGTCCCAGCATCGAAGGGTCGTCGTTTAGCGCCCGCGCCTTTTCGTATTCTTCGATTGCCGGTTTAAGAGCGCCTTTCGCCGCCAAGGCCGAACCAAGGTTCCAATGCGCATAATAGAAGGCCGGATCCATTTCCAAGGTCTTGCGCATTTGTTCGACCGCCTCATCATAGCGCCGTGCGCGGTAGTAAGTGTTGCCCAGGTCCGTGTTAATCACGAGCGAGAGGGGATCGAGCGCGATCGCGCGCTTCACTTCGGCGACCGCGTCATCAAACTGGCCCAAGGCGGCCAAACCAGAGCTGCCGTACCATTGATGTGCGGTTGCATAGTTTGGATTGAGTTCGATCGCTCGCTGGAATTCGCGGATCGCCTGCGGATAATCCAGATCATAATAGCAATAGACTTGCGCCAGCGATGTATGGGCCTCGGCCGACGCATCGTCGAGTTCGAGAGCTTTCTTCGCCGCGGCCTTGGCCTTCGGATAACAATCTCGCGGAGCACCGGCACCATAGAGCGGCATCAAAACATAAGCGTCGGCTAGTCCAACATAAGCGAGCGCGTATTTCCGATCTGCGGCGATGGCTTGATTAAAGTAATCGGCCGCTTTGTTCAGATTTTGCCCAGTCCTTTTGTTCCAGAAGAAGCGTCCCTTGAGATAAAGCTGGTACGCCTCGGTGTTTTCTGTCGGTCGCGCGGCAATCGCATTTTGTTCCGACCCGGTCAATTTCGCCTGTAGGGTAGCAGCGATAGTCTTGGAAATCTCGCTCTCCACCGCAAAAATGTCGGTCAATTTGCGGTCGAAGGTGTCCGCCCAAAGATGCGTATCGGTGGCTCCTCTGATTAACTGCACATTGACGCGGACCGCGTCTGCAGTGCGCTGAACACTGCCTTCCAAAATGTTTGCCACTCCGAGTTGCGCGGCGATCGCCGGTATATCGTCCGGCGAACTTTTGAAACGTTGAGTCGACGTGCAGGAAATCACGTTCAAATCGGTGATCTTCGACAACCGGGTTATAATCTCATCCTGAATGCCGGCTGCAAAATAAGCGTTGTCAGGATCGCGACTCAGGTTGGCGAATGGCAAGACCGCAATCGATTTCTGTGTGGCGACAGGTCTTCCACTTTGTTTTGTCGTCGCGGTGTAACGGCCGAGAAAGAATAAGCCGATCGAGAGAACTGCACCAATCACAACAACGTAGATCCAAGCCTTGCCGCGGGAATGCTGTCCCGCAGCGTCGGCAGCTTCAGTCCGTTTGATTCCCTGAGGCGTCGACTCGAAGGCCCAGGCAATGACGAGCGCGATCGGAAAACCAATTATTATTAAGAGAACGACCAAACGGACGGCCCAGTTCGGAATTTCAAAAAATGGGAAAACTTGCGTGGCGATTTGGACTAACAACCAGCCGACTACAGCGTACGCGACAGCAACTTTGTAAACATTGCGCCGCTTCAGTTCGGCGAAGAAGTTACGCTGATCCATCAAACTTGGCTCGGACTACTTGTTAGGCCCGATCTGCTCTTTGCCGGCGAGAAGCTGTTGGAATCCCGGATCGCTTCGAATTGGATCCCATACCGGATCGATTTTCAGGCGCTGGATTGAAACGTTGTAACCAGCGGGAACCGAAAGTAACCGCCGCAATGTCTTCACTGCTACAGCGGGTTCACCCGCACGGGCCTGAATTTGAGCCAGATCGCTGAGGAACAAAACCCCGCCGACCGCATCTTTCTCGATCGACCTTGAGTCAGCCGCCTCCTGCGCGAAGCGAAGTGCTTCAGCGTTGCGTTTCTGTGCCAGCCTCACCCAGGCAAGTCGGACCATGGTGTTCAGATCACTCGGCTGCTCCTGCAATCTCGCCTCCAACAAATTACTGGCTTGTCCGATCTCTTGTTGCCAGCTCGCAGTGTCGCCAGCCAGGAGGTGAATTGTTACGCGCGCCGCTAGCTTCATCCGACGTTCCTCCGGGTCAGGTCTGTCAGCTTCCCAATCTTTCAAAGCGGCGGCAAAGTCGCGCTCGATCACGTGAAGATAGGTCCCTTCACCGATGACGCCACCGATCTCGCCGATCACGGTCTTATTAATCAGAATAACGTCCGGGGGAAAAGTAGCGAGCGAGCGCTTCGCCGCTTTGATATCCCCGTCTTCGTTAAGGTAGCTCGCGACGAGGCCGCGCATTCCAACTACGTTATTCGGCTCGAGAGCAAGCGAGCGCAAACCGTAGCGTTTCGCCTCCGTCCACATTCGCAGATAACAATAGGCTGCGCCGATATTAGCCACCAAAGATCCGTTTCGCGGGTCGCGGTCTTCGGCCTGAGTAAGTTCGGACAAGGCAAGCTTCCAGCGGCCTTGGCGGCGATGAATGTAACCGGAAAATTCCAGCGCCCTGGTGTTGCCCGGTTGCAGTTCAAGGGCGCGTTGTAATTCACTCAACGCTTCATCGTATTGCAGATGCCCGAAATAATAGAATATTCCGAGCGCGATGTGCGCCTCCGCTAGATCGGGAGCAAGAGCAACCGCCTGCGCGGCGATGCTCTTGACCGCAGGCAGTTCGGCATCGGTAAGCCTGCTGACGAACCAGTGACGAGTCATCCGGCTTTCTGCCAAACGCGCGGCCGCAAGCGCAAAGTTCGGATCGCGACTGTGCGCCTGTTGATACAGAGCCGCCGCCCTATCGAATAGCTCAGGTTTGATCGCGCTCTCCGCCTCTTTTTCCTGGCCTTCGGCTTTTAAGAACAAGTCATAGGCTTCCGCATCCTTGGTCGGCGCAGTTGCCAAATTATTCGCTTCCTTGGGTGATAGCTTCGCTTGGAGGGCATCTGCGATTTCCTGCGAGACCTCGCTCTCGACGGCGAAGACATCCTTGATGTCGCGGTCGTAGGTCTTGGCCCAAAGATGTGTATCCGCGCGCGCATCGATGAGCTGCACGTTAACGCGCACTTTGTCGGCAGCCCTTTGCACAGTCCCTTCCACGACGTTCGCGACTCCAAGTTGCTGCGAGACCGTCTTCAAATCTTCCGGCTTGCTTTGGTACTTTGCCGTCGAAGTTCGCGAGATGACTTTGAGGTCGGCGATGCTGGCCAGTTTGGTCAGAATTTCATCCTGAATTCCTTCGGCGAAGTAGGCGTTGGCCTTCTCTTCGCTCAGATTCCCGAAGGGTAAGACGGCGATGCTCTTTTCTGGAATAGCCGTAGGCGCGGCTTCGTTAGCCGAAGCTGGATTGCTCTTCGCTGCTTTATTTCGCGGGCGCAAAATGGCGGGCGCAAAGATAACCGCGAGAATTCCGAGAGAGATCAGCAGGAAGACGACGATGAAAATGCCGATGCCGATTAGCCAAGATTGGTTGCGCCCAGGTGATTGCCTTCGAGCGGACAAAGCCGCCGGTGGCGCGGTCTTAAGCTTTTCCGGCGCAGCCGGATTGCCCAGCTCATCGGTATAGAGGCTAACAATTTGCAGGCGCGTTCCGTGTTTCACTTCGTATTCCCCCAGATCATGCAGTTGCGAACGCCATTGCGGATATTGCTCTAGATCGTCGGCGACGCGTTTGGAGAGAAGAATGTGTCCGGCGTCACCGCAGTCCATCACCCGTTGCGCGATATTGATGCCAGCGCCGGCAATGTTGGCCTGTTCGTTTAAATGAGTGACTTCATTGACCGGACCGCTGTGAATCCCCATTCGAACTCGAAGCCCGGGGTGATTCTTGAGCGCCTTGCTAATTTCCAGCGCGGAAAGGACTGGCGCCTCCAGACTATTCCGAAAAACGAGCGCGCCGCCATCGCCCGTTGGTAAGCGCAGCAACTTGCCTTCGGCTTCGGCGATACGGAATTGCTCTGTCGCCCGCACAATCTCACGGAGTTTTTGAATCTGCTCGCTTTGCTCATTGATGAGCAGTTTGGAATAGCCGACAATGTCGATGAACAGGACGTGCCCGATCTCAAATTTCACGTCTGAAGGAGACTCGGACGGCATGTTAATTTCGTTGTATGTGGAAACTTAGGGCTTAGCGAGTCGATTACTTCAGGGTTCCCTTCCGTCGCTTCAGCTCCCCGAAGAAGCCCGTCGGATTCATGGCCTTGCCTTTGCCACACAGTCAATCTATCAGCAAGGACAGCATTTGATTCCAGATTGCTCGCAAAACACGCCGATTGACGCGAATTCTCTGGAATCTCTCTGAGCTTCAATAATTTTTTCTTTTAGCGCTATTCGTGTGATTCGCGGGACAGGAAATTCTAATCCCCCTAGCGAGTCATACGGTGCGGGTTTCTAAACAGATGCTAACGATTCAGAATTCGCACCGACAAAACGAGGAAATCACTATGTTAGATCGTCCAACCCAATCAAAACGTCTGCTGTCGCACATCATCGCCGAAATGGGGTTACGCGCTTAAATACAAGCATCTTTCTCCGGGCGCCATTCAGGCCGCGAAGTTGTTTTGGTTCGACAGCAGCGGCTGCGCTCCGGGCGGCGGTCAGCAGGATGAGGCCAGGATTTTTGCTCAACTACCGGCCACGGGGACGTTCTTGCGCAACTTCGGGCGGCAACAGAATCAAATATCCTGAATCTCCTATTGCGGTGAAGGTGTAGGTCTGGCCGCTTCGCACATCCAGAATCATTGCTGACGGGGTCGGCCATTTCGGATTTGGCGTTGGCAGCAGTGATAAAACATGCCGTCCAGGTGGCAGGAAACCCTCGTAGGTGCGCCCATATCCGATGGCTGCAACCGGGACGCCATCGACACGCAAGTGCGCGATCACAAAATTACCGAGAGCCGGGTCCCGGCTTACGATTAAACGAGCAGCACCCTTAACAGGTTGCCCAACGGCAGACCCTGCGGCGCCGGCGCGACGTGACTGCGCGTCGGAGCTCATCGCCTGACTAGCGGCATATGTACTAAGAAACAAAAGGCCCGTGATCATGAGAATGAGGGCGTTGCGGTTACTGTATCTGTATGTTTTCATAATAGTCTTGTTACTCCGGTCATAGTTTTCGTTCC
>Ga0193751_1001796_pt1 | contig 13426 bp, 11 predicted proteins | sample L1c2metaG_FD_143050 | JGI IMG/M metagenome (GOLD analysis project Ga0193751, IMG submission 143050) | Soil microbial communities from a riparian zone of the East river system, Colorado, United States - L1c2 | ecosystem: Environmental > Terrestrial > Soil > Riparian zone | place: USA: East River... | reverse complement strand
ACATCAGCGCGATCGACGATCCGGCGCGCCTCCCAGGCACAGATCACCGCGTCGAGGTGCCCAGTCGCAAAGCCGGATATGTGACGGCTATCGAGTGCGAACAGGTCGGTACCGCCTGCGTCATCCTCGGCGGAGGCCGCGAACGCAAAGAAGATTCCGTCGATCCCGCCGTGGGCATCGTCGTCCATAAGAAGATTGGTGACAAAGTTTCCGCCAGCGAATCGCTCTGCACCATTCACTGCCACTCCGACGCGCAGGCGGCGCGCGCAAAGACGTTGCTGGAAGAAAGCTATCAAATCGCAGCCGCTCCGCCTCCGAACAAGCCATCATTGGTGCATCGCGTGATTCACAAAGGGGAACACTAAATGGGACGCTTCACTGGCATTCTCGGACTGCTCACCATGTTGGGCCTCGCCTACGCCTTCTCCACCAACCGCCGCGCCATAAACAAGAAGACGGTTGCGTGGGGTCTGGGTCTGCAAGTTGTGTTCGCCATTTTCGTGCTGAAGATTGAACTCGGCCGAGTACTCTTCCAGAAGGCCGGAGACGCCGTCAATCGCTTGCTTAGCTATTCATACGAGGGATCGAAGTTCGTCTTCGGCGCGCTCGGAGCGCAAGGCTCGTCGATGGGATTCTTTTTCGCATTCCAGGTTTTGCCGACTGTTATTTTTATCGCCGCGTTCTTCGCCGTGCTCTATCACTACGGGATCATGCAATTCATCATCAAGCTTGCCGCAAAGGTGATGACCCGTTTCATGGGCGCGAGCGGCGCCGAATCTCTGAACGTGGCGGCGAGCATCTTCATGGGCCAGACGGAAGCTCCGCTCACCATCCGACCGTTTCTTCCCGACCTCACTCGCTCCGAACTGATGACGGTGATGACCAGCGGCATGGCCCACGTGTCCGGCGGAATTATGGCCGCCTATATCGCCTTCGGCATCGAGCCCAAGCATCTTCTGAGCGCGGTCATCATGACCGCCCCTGGCACCATCCTGATGTCGAAGATGCTCGTGCCTGAGACCGAGGTTCCGAAGACCGCCGGACGCGTCGTCATGAGCGAAGAAGAGAAGGATGCAGAGAAGAAAGAAAACCTGCTGGGCGCGATTGCGCGCGGCACGACCGATGGTTTAGGCCTCGCACTGAATATCGCCGCGATGCTGATTGCATTCCTTGCGCTGATCGCTCTGGCCAACGGCATCCTGGGCGGGATTCACAACCATATCGGAATCGGGTGGTTTCCCTCCAGCTTGCAGCAGATTTTCGGCACATTATTCGCACCTATCGCGTGGGTGATCGGAATTCCATGGCGTGACTGTCCCGCTATCGGCAATCTCCTCGGTACGCGCATGGTGTTGAACGAACTCGTGGCATTTTCAATGTTGGGGGCGCAGAAAGCCAGCCTCGACCCTCGCTCGGTCACGATTGCGACGTTTGCGCTCTGTGGATTCGCCAATCTGAGCTCGATTGGAATTCAGCTGGGTGGCATCGGCGCACTCGCTCCCAATAAACGAGGCGAACTGGCTAAGCTTGGCATCCGGGCCATGCTGGCTGGAACCATGGCGAACTTGATGTCGGCCTCGATCGCTGGAATGCTTCTCTAGGTGCTCGAGCTAAAGCCTTGTCATCCCGAACGGAGTGAGGGATCTCTGCAACTGCTACGCGTGCGCCTTTGCGACCTGTGCGAGCACCTCGTCCGTGGTCAGCACTCGCGCCCCGAGACTCCGAAGCTCCGCTAGAGTCTTCTCTCCAGCTTCCGGCGCCAGGGTTTCAATCGCATCGCTGACCACCGCCACCCGCCGCTTGCGCTTCAGCAATCCCTTGACCGCCAAACTGACGCAGTATTCCGTCACTACTCCAAACACTACAAATTCCGCTGCGTTGCCTAAACGTTCAACCAACTCGTCCGCATGGCGACTCTCAAAAACGTCCAGCGTCTCCTTCTCCAGGATGATCTGCTGATACTTGAAAAGATTTTCGGGCAAGCTGGCGTGCGCATCGTTTTTCACGCGAACGAAATTCTTCGCCAGTGCTTCCGGAACAAACTCCGCGCCAGGCGTGCCCTTTAGGCAGTGTGGCGGAAACTGCTTGAACTCCGGATCATTCGCCGGATGAAAGCATCCATGTGAAACCAGAAACACTTCGCCGCGTCGCGCGGCGTCCGTCAGTTTGCGGATGTTGGGCAGAAGTTTCTCGGCTCCGGGAACGTAAAGCTTGCCGCCGGGCAGCACAAAATCAGCCTGTACATCCACTTCCCAAAAAATGAAGTCGCGAGATTGCATTGCACTCTCCGTCGTCTCGATGCTTGTAATAGATTCTTTCGGCGGCTGGCAAGACTCAGCGCACGGTTGCTCTCTCCTCATTCATTTGTATACTAGCGGCCACTGAGTTCGCAGCAATTCCGCGCTGGTGAGGGAACCATGGCCCACGACGAACCATCGAAATCCGCGCCACAAACCAAGCTCGTCATCCGCAATATCGGCCTCCTGCTCAGCGGAGACCTCGCAAATCCCATCCTCGATGCCGACACCGTAGTCGCTGTCGGCGATCGCATTGCTGCCGTGGGTAAAGAAAAAGAGGTCGACACTTCCGGAGCCACCATCACGATCGACGCCAAGGGCACGGCACTCGCCCCCGGGCTCATCGACAGCCACGTTCATCCCGTCTGCGGCGACTGGACACCCCGCCAGAATCAGCTCGGCTGGATCGACAGCTATCTGCATGGTGGAGTCACTACGATGATTTCAGCCGGCGAAGTCCACACGCCCGGCCGTCCGAAGGATATTGTCGGACTGAAAGCGATGGCCATCTTTGCCCAGCGCGCCTTTCACGCCTTCCGCCCGGGTGGAGTTAAAATTTATGCTGGTGCTCCCGTCATCGAACACGGCATGGTCGAAGACGACTTCAAAGACCTCGCAGCCGCCGGAGTGAAGATTTTGGGCGAAGTTGGTTTGGGCAGCGTGAAAGATGGCAAGACCGCGCACCAGATGGTTTCATGGGCGCGCAAATACGGCATCCAGAGCACCATTCACACTGGAGGACCTTCCATCCCGGGCTCCAGCCTGATCGACAAAGACATGGTGCTCGAAACCGATGCCGATGTTATTGGTCACGTCAACGGAGGGCACACCGCTCTTCCCGACGATCAGATTACGGCCTTGTGCGAGCGCTCCACGCGGGCGCTCGAAATCGTGCATAACGGAAACGAGCGCGCTGGATTGCTCGCCCTCCGCACGGCAATGGAACTGAAACAGCTCGACCGTGTGATTCTAGGCACCGATTCGCCCGCCGGATCGGGCGTCCAGCCGCTCGGCATTGTCCGGATGATTTCGTTGTTGTCGTCGCTCGGCGAAATCCCTGCCGAAGTCGCCATCTGCCTCGCCACCGGCAACACGGCGAAGATGCGTAAACTCGACTGCGGCCTGATCACTCCCGGCCGCGAAGCTTCGTTCGTCCTGATGGACAAGGCCCAGCACTCAGCGGGGAAGAACCTGCTCGACAGCATTCAAAAAGGAGACCTCCCCGGCATCGGCATGGTCATCATCGACGGAGCAATCAGCATTCACCGCAGCCGCAACACGCCGCCAGCAACGGCGGTGCCCGAGTAGCGCCGGCGTCCCGCCGGCTTCACGGCATTCCGAGCGACGCGGCAATCGATTTCTTGTACTCACGCGCCTTGGCTATCGCCGCCTGCTCGTCGACGGTCAGCAACTTGCGGTCGCGCATCACGACTCGCCCGCCGATCATGACGGTCTGCACATCGCTCGCCTTCAATGCGTACGCGATCTGTGCGTAAACGTCGTACATCGGCACAGCGTTGGGTTCGTCGAGGCCAATCAGAATCAGGTCTGCCTTTTTTCCCTTTTCGAGCGATCCGATTTCTTTCTCCATGTGCAATGCCCGGGCGCCGTCGATGGTTGCCATTTCTACGACGGCCAAAGCATTCAGCGCCAGCGGACTCATTTTTGTGATCTTCGCCAGCTTCGCCGCCAAATCAATTTCTTCCATCAGGTCGAGGTCGTTGTTGCTGCCAGCAGGCCCGTCGGTTCCCAGGCCGACCGCAATTCCGGCGGCTCGCATCTCGAGCACGGGCGCGACGCCGCTTGCAATCATCATGTTGCTCGACGGATTGTGCACGCAGCCCACGTTGTGCTGCGCGAGAATCTTGCGGTCTGCCTCGTCGACGAAGATGCAGTGCGCGGCAATGACATCAGGTCCAAGTACTCCAATTTTATCCAGATATTGCACTGGCGACATCCCGTTCTGCTTCTCGCTGTCGTCCCGCTCTTTTTTCATCTCGGCGACGTGAATCAGGATCGGCGCGTGATACTTCCGCGCCAGGCCGGAAGCATCCTGCAATGTCTTTTGTGAGCAGGTGTAAATCGAATGCGGCGCCGGTGCCGCGTGGATGAGCGGATCGCCTTGCCACTTCTTCAAGAACTTCTCGGTGTAATCGAGCATCGCGGCTTCGTTCTTATTATCGGGCGCAGGAAAATCGATAAACGTTTCGCCTAGCACGCCGCGCATACCCGCAGCTTTAGTTTCTTCGGCGACCGCGTCTTCGAAGTAGTACATATCCGCGAAGGTAGTCACCCCCGAGCGGATCTGTTCGGCCGCTGCGAGCCGCGTTCCCCAGCGAACGAACTCCTCTGTAACGTTCTTCTTTTCAGCGGGAAAGATGTATTTGTAAAGCCAGTCGTTGAGGGTTACATCGTCGTGCAGGCCACGAAACAGGGTCATCGGGACGTGGGTATGACCGTTGATGAATCCCGGGAGCACAAGTGTGTTTTTCGCATCGATAGTCTGCCGGCTCTCGTACCTCGCTTCGAGATCGGCGCGTGGGCCGACTGCCACAATCGTGTCGCCGGTCACCACGACGGCCCCGTCGTCGTAGATGTGCCGTTGGCCGTCCATGGTGACAACAGTGCCGCCGGTGATGATTGTGTCGGTGTGCTCCTTCGTCGTCTGCCCGTGGAGAAGGATCGATAAGCAAAGGTGAAACGTGCAGAACAGCGAGAAAACGTTTTTGGTAGTCATCCTTGGTTCCATTTTCTTCTATCAGGCTACGGAAAAAGTGGTCGCGCCAACTCGGTGGTGGCTCAGCACCTAAAGCCAGCGAAGTGTCATTAAACCTTGTGACCCGGCTCGATGCAAGTTCAATTAGGGAAATCGCCTGATTGCAACAATTGTAAGCGGCTATAATCAGCCCCATGGGACGGTTAGTGTTGCCGCAGCTCTTCCTTCTCTTGATGCTGATAGCCGCTGGCTTTACAACCGCGGGAGCTACTGAGTACTCTCAATCACTTCGCCCGTCGTGCTTCGACGATCCGTTCCTGAGCGTTTCCGTGTCCGCACCTCGTCACGATTCGTTCGTAAATATCGAATTAGGACTCGTTGACCCCGACGGGCGGAGTGCGGGCAGTGGTCACCGTGGCCACTCAATCCCGAGATCTCAATACGGCAAAGTAGTAGAAATTCCGTCGCATCCAGTAATGAGCAAGGTTGTGGCAGTTGAAATTTGTGGCGCGATGCCTGGAGCCTATCTGATCTCAGTCTCAGAACACGGCAACTTTGACTATCGCCTCAGTGTTACTGGCGACGACGGAACCGGGAGCAACCAAGGCAACGAGACTCAACCCGTAAACCTGCACGCAGACGGTGATCGCATGTGCCATTTCAGGTTCAACTTCCGCATGGCAAAGGGGAGGGTAGCGATTCAGTGGCTGGACAGCACTGGCCATCCCCTTGCGTTTGCGGAGCGGCCAACTTGCGAACCGGTCCCGAGAGCTTGAGGAATGGTGAGCTGCCACTTGTTGTAATATCCCCATTGCACTAACAACCCGAAATGGGCAAGCCACCGAAAGACCGCTCCTGCGCCTCCCAAATCAAGCGGACCAGCGAGTTTCTGAGCAGCGTGCTGTGAACCGCCCTGGTTGTAGGTTTTAGCGCAGCCCATCCTCACCCTTGATCTGTTCTTTGGTAAGTCCGCCGACCCGAGGCAGAGGACGCCCACTGTCCGTCACAGCAATCGCCACCATTATCTCGTTGGCGCGGGGAGCATCGCTGATCCGCACTTCCATACCATCAAAGTGGCTGCGAACAAACGCGGCATCCTTGTGCCCCAGCGGAATGTCGAGCACAACTCCAAGCCCGCCGCGCTTCTTGGAAGACGGAATCAGCGCCGCCCCTTTCCCCAGCACGCGCCGCACCGGAGTGCCTAGCTTCGGATGCAAGATCGCTGCGGCGTGCTCCAGTTCACCATTCTCGCCCACCGCCGCAGCTTTGCCGTAACTCTCGGCGGATGGCCCCTCGATCCCCAGCGCCGCCACCGCGCGTTGCGTCAGCAACTCACCGAGCTCTTCGCCAATCGTCATCAACTCCGAAAGATCCTCAACGTACTTTCCTGCGTACGGATTCTCAATCACGGCAACCGCGGCCGCTCGCCGCGTCGGTGGATCAACCTTCCTCCCCATCTCCGTCGAAGTCTCTTCGACAAACGTTGCAATCTTTCTAATCTTTGCTTTGATGTCGCCTTCGGCCTTCATCGCAGCCCGTCCTCTCCCTTGATCTCCGACGCTTTCAATCCGCCGACGCGGGCATGCACCCGCGCTCCGGTCGTCATCACGAGCGCGAGCACAATTTCATCGGCGCGCGGAGCATCCGCAATGCCCACCTCCATCGCATCAAAATGACTGCGCACATAGGACGCGTTGATATGGGTGATCGGAATGTCGAGGCGGGTGCCCGGACCGCCAACCTTCTTCGTCGACGCCACAATCGCCTTCGCGCCTCCGAGCACATCACGCATCGCATAGCCGCCGGGCACATGCCAGAGCGCCCCGTGTTCGATCTCCCCCGCCGAGCCCACAATCGCTCCCTTGCCGTAGCCCTCCACCACTTTCGGATCGCTGCCCAACGCGGCCACGAGCGATCGCGCCATCTCCAAACCGAGGGGCTTCAAGTCGTCCATGAAGCCTTCAATCTTTTCGACGTAGCCACCGGCATACGGATTTCGGATCACAACCAGCGCCGCCGCCCGGCGCAGCGGCGTCGGCGCTACCGGCCCGCCTTCGTGGAAAATCTCTTCGACCAGAAGAACTCTCTTGCGGATCTGAACCTCAGGCATGAACCGGGCTCCCGTCAGGAACTGGAATGTCTACCAGTTGTGCCCGACCCTGAGCGCCGATCACTCGCCTCTGTCCCTGTAAGTTAAGAGCAGCCGCGCGGATCAGTCCCAAGCCACAGATCGATTCCGCAAGTCGGATTCCTGCTGCCAGCGCGTCGCGAATCTCACCTGGTGTCAGTTCTCCTACCGATTGCGTTACCAATCGCTCGCCCAGGTCGCTATCCGGCGCAAGGTCGCACGCCCGAACGCGCCCAACTCTCGGATGTCCCGGCAGATCCACCGCATTTGCCACTACCGTAGCCGCGGTGTCGGCCATCGCGGCCGTGTCGGCGAGTACTGTAACGGCATCCGCGATGCCCAGCGAAAAACTACGCCCGCGCCAGCCGCTCGTAGCGATCCCGCGAATCGGGTCGCAGAACTCAATCGTGGTGGTCCCAAATAAAGAGGCGCGATCGGGACGCTCTACCATCCCCACGACAAATTTCTCGCCGGGAGCGAGGTGCAACGCGACGTCGCCGCCGTCGTTCACGTAAGCCCGTGAGAGCTTCGCGGCTGCGATCATCGTCTCAAGAATTTCCTCTGCTACCGCCCCCGCTACCGCTGCCATGGGAGTAATGAATGTCCGCGAGGCATAGGGCCTCACCGCTGCCAGCATCCGCCGCGCAATTGGACCCGCCGGGAGATCTCCATCCTCGCTGGCAGGCCGTCGCAGAAACGCAAGCTCGCCGCACAATTCATCCAGAATCCCGGCGAACCGCGCCGCCGCCGCGCGATAGGCAACTTCGACTTCGCTTACCACGCCGAAAGCTTCCACGATCATATCGATCGGTCCGTCGTGCATGTGCAGGCGGCGGCCATCGGGAAGCATTCGGATTTGCGAGCGATTATTCACTTCCTCTTCTCCGAAGCCAGCGGCCAGGGATTATCCGGCCGCGCCGCTAGTCGCCGTCGGCTCTCTTCGTCCCGGTTGATCGAAGTGATCGAACTGAGCGGCCGCACGTGATCCATATATCCGCCGAGCGTCGCGTAATCCGCTAGTTTCAGCGTGAACTCGATTGGCGCCACCAACGCCGGAGTCGGGACGTAGCCGAAGGCATTTTCCGGCATGCGGCTCACATCTGCCATGATCGTAATTCCGCCGCCCGGCCAAACGTAAACCGGCGCGCCTCCGCAGGTAACACGAGTGAGCGCGTCGCGTACCGAATGCGTCAGCTTCACCGGATTCTCCGTGACGCCCGCGCGCAGCGATCCTCCCGCGCCGCCCATGAACAACACCGTGCAAAGCGCGGGTTCGCAGTTTTCGCGAATGCGCTCGACCGATTCCCTCAGAGCAGCCGGCAATTCTTTCTCCACCGGATGAAGCGACTCGTCCAGTTCGAAATACGCGTGGTGCTCGCCGGTAGTGCTCACCATCAGCAAACGCAGGCCGGGCCGGGCAACCTCGCGATCAAACGGACCGAGAATCGACAGCGGATCGTCGATATTGGTCCCTCCCCAGGACGTGCCCGGCTCCGCGACCCGGAAATACCGCCCCGGCGTCGATCGCCGTCCCTTCAGCACGATCCCGGATTCCGGGACGCCCAGCAGCTTTCCCGCCTGGTGTTCTGACAACACGCCGGTGATGTGATCATCTACAACAACGACTTCATCCACTTTTCCAAACCACTGTTTCGCAAACATGCCGATCGTCGCCGACCCGCAGCCCACGCGCATGCGCTCTTCCTGGACGCCATCCACAATCGGCGCCTTGTCCGCCTGCACAATAACCGTGGCGCCGTCGTCAATCTTCAATTCCACCGCGTGTCGATTGCACAAACTCAACAGCGTATCGCAGGTGGCCGTGCCTTCGTGACGACTGCCGCCGGTGAGGTGCCGCACGCCGCCGAGCGATAGCATCTGCGATCCATATTCGTTGGTCGTAACGTGCCCGACGGCCTCACCCTGCGCGCGTACTATGCTGCACTCCGCTCCCAGATGCCGGTCGGTGTCGATCTTCAGCTTCACGCCGCAATAACTGAAAATCCCTTCGGTCACCACCGTGACCATATCGACTCCCGCGATCTCGGACGAAATAATAAAAGGGGCAGGTTTGTAATCCGGATACGTCGTACCCGCGCCAATCGCGGTCACAAACGTTTCCTCGCCACTCAGGAGGGCGCCGTCCCACTCGCGGGCCTTTTCAAGAAAGGGGACAAGCGTGTCGCCACGCGATACTGCGCGCTCCAGCACCACATGCGGATCGAGCCGCACCAGTTGGCCATCGGCATTCGCATAACGGTCGCACGCTCCCGCTCTTCCCGGCTTGATGTAGCACAGCACCGGACAGGCGTCGCAGCGAATCGCGTCGTCAGCCATGCGCCTCACCCTTTTGCAAGGCCAGAATCGCGGCCCGCACCCGGTCGGGCGTGGCTGGGATTCTCCGCAGGCGGATCCCAACCGCATCATGCAGTGCGCTTAAAATCGCTGGCGCTGTCGGAATCACTGCCTGCTCGCCAATCCCTTTCGCTCCAAACGGGCCAATCGGCGAAGGATCCTCGATCAGAATCGATTCCACCGGAGGAATATCCCCAGCCGACGGGATCAAGTAATCGTGAAGGTTCTCGCCCTTGCCGGGGAAGAATTCCTCCATCAAGGCCATGCCCAGCCCCTGCGCGACTCCGCCTTCAATCTGCCCTTCAATCAATGTCGGATTGATCGCACGTCCCACATCGTGCGCCGCCGTGACCTTCAACACCCGCACCGTGCCGAGTTCCGTGTCCACCTCGATCTCCGCCATGTGCGCGCCAAACCCGAATACCGCATATGGAACTCCCTGGCCGTTCTCGTCCAGCGGACTCGTTGGCGGATCAAACGTCGCCTCACTTGTGATCACATATCCATAGTTATCAAGAGGCAAATCTCGGAGCGCCAGCACGTGCGACTTATCTCCGTCTCGCACGGTCACGCCGCCGTCGTTAAATAGAATAGTTGCGCAGTCGCACGCGCCCGCGAGCTTGAGCATTCCGCGCCGCAGCTTCTCGCCCGCCATCTGCGCAGCTTTCCCGGTCACCAGTGTCTGACGCGAAGCGGAGGTCTTGCCGCAATCGGGCGTGATAGAGGTGTCTCCGGAGAGCAGGTCGAAGCGTTCAATTGGCGCCCCCAGCGCGTCGGCGCAAATCTGAGTCACGATCGTGTTCGATCCCTGCCCAATATCCACCGCGCCCTGATGCAACGCGATCCGCCCGTTGCGTTTCAGCCCGATTCGCACCGTCGACGGATTGGGCAGGGAAGTGTTCCCGCACCCATACCACATTCCCGCGACACCAACACCGCGCCGCAGCGCGCCAGTCGCATTCGAGTTGAATTCCGCAGCATCGCGCCGCGCCGTTTGCCATTTCGGACGCAACGCTTCCAGGCAAGCGCGAATGCCAACGCCCGCGCCAAGAACTTGCCCAGTGACTGTGGGAGTGTGCTCGTCGAGCGCGTTCAGAATGCGGAACTCTAACCGGTCGATTCCGACGCGATCCGCCAATTCGTCATACAGTTGTTCTTGCGCAATCGCGGCCTGAGGAACTCCGAAGCCACGAAACGCCCCCGCCGGCACCAGGTTGGTGTGCACCGCCCGCGTTAACGCCCGGTAATGCGGCACGTAATAAGGACCGGACGCGTGCACCGGCACTCGCGCCGATACCGTCGGCCCCCACGATGAATATGCCCCCGTATTAAAATCCGCTGCGAAGTCGAGGGCCAGCAGTTTGCCTTCTTTGGAGCAGCCGCCACGCAGCCGCATGCGCGCCGGATGCCTCTTCGTAGTGGACACTATGGACTCGGTCCGCGAATAAACCATGCGCATTGGTTTCCCGAGATGCCACGCCGCTACCGCCAGAAACGGTTGCACCGAAAGATCAAGCTTCGAACCAAATCCCCCGCCCACTGCCGTCGGGATGATGCGCACCCGCTCTGGAGCTATACCGAGAATCGCGGCGATATCGCTTCGATCCATATAAGGAGATTGCGTACACGCCTGAATCTCGATCTGGTCGCCGACGCGTTGCGCGAATCCCGCCTCGGGCTCGATGTAGGCGTGCTCAATAAATCCGGTTTCGTACTCGGCGTCTACCACGACGTCGGCTGCATCCAATGCTTTATCGACGTCGCCCCGCACCACTCGTCCCCGCACCAGAATATTTCCGGGGCGATTCTCATGGATCAGCCTTGCCCCCGTCGCCAGCGCAGCGTCAATATCTCCGAGCGGCGGCAGTTCTTCCCAACTCACCGGAAAGTCCGCAGTCTCCAGCGCCTCTACCGCTGCCGTTTCACCAACCAGCGCCGCTATCGCCTCTCCGCGATGCCGAGCTTCACCCTCAGCAAACACCGGCTGATCCGCGAACTTGCTGATGACTCCGTAGCAATTCTTTCCGGGCACATCTTTCGCAGTAAAGACGGCGTCAATCCCCGGATGATCTCGAACAAACGCCGCCAGATCGCCGAAGTGAAATCGCGCGCGATGATAAGGGCTGCGAATCGCACGTACCGCCAGTGCGCTAGCCGGAGTTTCATCCGCGCCAAAAATCTCGCTGCCGTCGACCTTCTGCTTCCCATCCAACCGGACCAGTCTCTTTCCCACGGCAGCGCCCGCCGCGGGTGAAATCGCCGTAGGCGCCGCAGACGCAGTATCTTCAACCCCAGCATTCTTAATCGCCGCATCAAGAATCGCCGCGATGATCTTGCGATATCCAGTGCACCGGCAAAGCACGCCCCCGATCGCGTCCATCACCTCGTTCTCGTGCGGCGTAGAGTTTCTATCCAGCAAAGCCGTCGCTGCAATCAGCATTCCCGGAGTGCAAGCCCCGCACTGCGCGGCGCCATGGGTTAGAAACGCTTGCTGCAATCTCGCGCCGACATTTGTGTCAGCCAGCCCTTCTACCGTCGTAACCTCGCATCCCTCAACTTGCCCGGTCGCCACCAGGCACGCGCAAACTGGATCTCCATCCAACAGGACCGTGCAGGCTCCGCAATCTCCCGCGTCGCATCCTACCTTGGTCCCGGTCAGCCCAAGTTCCTCCCGCAGCACACGAGAAAGCCGCTGCAATGGCGAACTGGAAACAAGCACAGCCCGGCCATTTACACGGAATGCAATGGACTGCCCGTCTGCCTCCACCCTCGGCGCTCGAGACCCAGCCATCAGCCGTTCTCCACGCAGGAGTTCAACGCCCGCCGCACTAGCCGCAGCGAAGCGTCCATCCGATATTCCGCAGTAGCCCGGACATCATCAATCGGGGAGAGTGGAGCCAGATGCTCCGGCCTTACCATCCCGTCCAGTCCGTCACGCACTGAAACCCCTACTAACTCACCTTCAAGTGCACGCAAGCGCCGAGCCACTGCCGAGCACGATCCTACTGCGACCCGCGCCTCTATGATTCGCCGATCGCGCACCAGCACTACCACCGCTACCATCGAAATCGATATCACCAAATAACGCCGCGCGCCCAGTTTCACAAACATCGACGCCGCATTCTCCAGCGTGCGCGGAACGAGCACTGCGGTTAATAACTCATCCGCCTTCATCTGCGTCTTCCGATTCCCCACAATAAAATCAGTGAGCGGCGTCCTTCTCACGCCGACCTTCGAAACTAGCTCCACCTCCGCGTCCAGCGCCAGCAGCGGAGGCACGCCATCGGCTGCCGGCGATGCGTTACACAAATTCCCTGCCACCGTCCCGCGATTCTGTATCTGCACGCCACCGACCTCGCGCGCGGCGCCCTTCAACGCGTCAAAGCAGCGGGGAAGTGGCGTTCGTATGATCTCGCTCCACGTTGTCAACCCGCCAATGCGGAAGTAGCCCTCTTCGCTCGACACGCCCCGTAGTTCTCCCAGCCCTGAAACATCCACTACCGGTCCGTGCACCACCCGGTCGCCGAGCGCAGGATAAAAATCCGTGCCTCCCGACAGAATCTGAGCTTCTCCCGTGGCCAGGAAGGCCATCGCTTCATCCAGTGTTCTGGGCTTTACGTAGGACGCTTTGGTGTACAACGATGGAGTCCCCGGAGTGAGGTTCCTGTCCCGTTAGAGTGCAGGATGTTCGCTATTTGTATAGCAATCACGCCGATTTGTACAGCACGCTCAACGCGCGACGCGACCACGCGCAAAATAGCCGGACGCAGTTTTCTCCCGGCCACCAGTCAAAAAAAACGCGCAGCCGGCAGGCTGCGCGTTTGGAAGAAAGCTTTCCGGGTTATCGACCCGTAGCCATCGCCATCACTTTTGACTGTGTTTGTTCGGCTCGACCCACGTACATCTTGTATGACTGGTATACGGCGAACA
>Ga0193751_1001795_pt1 | contig 13430 bp, 15 predicted proteins | sample L1c2metaG_FD_143050 | JGI IMG/M metagenome (GOLD analysis project Ga0193751, IMG submission 143050) | Soil microbial communities from a riparian zone of the East river system, Colorado, United States - L1c2 | ecosystem: Environmental > Terrestrial > Soil > Riparian zone | place: USA: East River... | reverse complement strand
CGTAGTTCGTCAACCTCTGGGAAATTCGGCTTAATCTTCACTACGCGGTCCAGTTGTTGCTTGGCCAGCCCGGCCTGACCAGTCTTGGCATAAGCGAGTCCCAGATGGTAGTTGTAGAGCGCGCTGTCCGGTTCCTTCTTCACAGCTTCTTTGAACAGGTTAATCGCCGACGTGTAGACATGTTTGTGGTAGAAAGCCCAGCCCAGCGTATCGGCGGCGTTCGCGTTATCGGGAAGCTTTTTCCGGGCGGTCTGCGCCATCTGGAAAGCCATGTCCACATTGCCACCCTGCTGCAACATCACGTAAGCCAGATTGTTGGAGGCCACCGGATTTTCCGGCTGAATCTCAAGCACCTTCTGATACTGCTGCTTCGCATGGTCCCAGTCCTGCTTGTTCTCATAAATGCCGCCAGCCAGCAGGTAGAAAGTGATCTCCTTGGGATTAATTGTTGACCCGTCGAGATAAGTTTGCAGCGCCTGATCGGTGGCGCCGCGTTCGTTCCGCACCATTCCGAGTTTAACCAGCGCCTCGCTGTTCTTCTTATCCAAGTCGGAGGCTTGTTTGAACTCCTGTTCCGCCCCCGCAAGATCTTTTTTCTCTTCCAGAAGGGCGCCCAGCATGATGTGAAACCCGACGTTCTGTGGGTACCTTGACAATTGGGTTTTGAGCCGGGCGATGGCCCGATCGGGCTGCTTCTGCGCCTGATCTACGTTGAGCATGCCGCCCAGTGCGTCGGTCGAATTCGGATCCTGATCAAGCCCCTGCTGGTAGGCTTTTTGCGCTTCGGCATATTGGTTCTGTGCCATCCGAAGGTTGCCCAACTGCACATAGGCCGCAGGATTGTTGGGCTCCTTTTCCAGGGACCGATGAATATAGTCATCCGCCGTTGAGTACTGCTTGCGATCGATTTCCGCTACCGCCCGCAGCAGGTATCCGTCAGGAGCCCCTGGCTGAAAAGCGATGATTTGGTCTGCTTCCTGCGCGAGCCCTCCGGGATCGTTCCGGTGGATGGCCACTCCCGCCAACGCCCGGTGCGCTTCCACAATGTCGGGACGCAGTCGAACGGCCTCGCGCCACTCATCTGCTGCCCGGTTGGTGTTGCCCTGCTGGTCGAATGCCAGACCCTGCTGGTAATGCGCTACTGCATTATCGGGATCATTCTTCAACACCGCCTGCAGCGTGTTGATGGCGTCGTTGGCCTTGCCGCTGCGAATCTCGATCTCGCCTTTGTAAACCTGGGCGTCGGCGTCATCGGGCTTCGCCTTCACGACTTCGTCATTCAACTTGCGGGCATCGTCGAGCCGGTTCTTCAGAATCAGCAACTGAATGTAATTCTTCTTGACCACCATATCCTTGGCATGGTCCTGATACAGCGCGGCGTACTCGGCGGTGGCTTTGTCGAGTTGATCGTTGGCAAAATAAAAGTCACCCAGCATGCGGTAGCCCACGGAATTATTAGGGAAATCCTTCCTCGATTGGCGCAGGAATTCCTCGGCTTGGCCGGGCTTGTTCTCAGCCATGTATAGGGCGGCAAGAGAGAGCCTGGGGTTCGGGTCGTCCGCTGCGGTGTCGATCGCCCGCCGGAACACCTGCTCCGCTTCGGGAAATCGCCCGCGAGTCTGATAGAAATTCCCCAACGAGACCAGCGCATTCGTGGACTTGGGACTCAGTTCCACCGCCTTCTTGAAATTCACCTCTGCCGCATCCCACTGTTGCCCGTGCAGCTGGAGCAGAGCCAAATTCAGATAAGACTCGGAGCGGCGGGGATCCAATTGCAGGGCCTTCTGCATATCTGCCAGCGCGGCGGTGGTGTTATTGGTGGCGGCGTAGTAGTTGGCCCGTGCAGTGTAGACGTCGGGGTTGTCGGGCTGTTTTTGTGCGAGCAGGTCGAGATGCTCCTTCGCGTCATTGAACTGACGATACAGGATCAGCAGGTTGGCCATGTCCAGGTGCGCCGCATATTGGTCCGGCTGGATTTGGACCGTAGTCAACAGTTCCTGGTAGGCGGTGGGCATCTGCTGCAGCTTCAACGCCGCCAGCGCCAGCTTGTAGTGGGCATCGGCGAAACGTGAGTCAACCTGGATGGCGTTCTCGAACTGAATCTCGGCTTCGCGGTACTGCCCCTTGTCGTAGTAGCGCTGGCCGCTCTCCAGGTACTTCTGCTTGCGGACGTTCGGATCCCGCGAGCAGCCCGTCGACAGGGCCGCCAGCACGCAAACCGCCGCTACTGCATACCGAAATCTCGACCTTTTAGCGATACCCATATCTTTGGACGCCTCACATCGCGCAAACTTTGTCGTATCAACGTTCTACTGCACAAAGGTACTATTCCGGGAGCAGGCGGAAAAGTTACTGCCGTTATTGTCTCATTTGGACAATTGGCAGAACCAGATTCGCCCCATCTATAAGCATACGCTCGTGTACAGGTGCTTTGGTAATCTGCCCCAAAGCGGCCCAACATGGCATAGTTTAGGTGGCTATGACTCACTTCCCCCAATCCAATGTCAACCAGCGTTCCCCCCGAGTACAGCTCTTTGGATCTATCACGGCCGCAGTGATGGCCGAAGGCGGACAGCGGGCGCGCGCAAAACTACAAACCATTTCCATCACCGGAGGGTTGCTGCAGTTGCAGCATGAGCTTTCCACCGGAGACTTCGTCGAAATCGCTTTCCACACGCGATCCGGCGCCATCCGCGGCATGGCCGAAATGCTGCAGCCGACGCGCAAGTATCAGAGCGCGTGTCTTCAGCCTTTCCGCTTCATTGCCCTGGGCGACGATGACCACCGCAAGCTGCGCATGGCGCTCGATTCCGCTCTGGACCGCCGTTTTCTGGACCCAGCCTCCGAGCACCTTCGGGCGCCGCTCGGATTCTGAGCCCTATCGTCACCGGCAGATTCCGCCTGTCGCTATACTGAGTCCTCCGGTACGAAAGAGGATGACGAGCCAGACCACCACTCACTCCGCCGAGGAGACGATCGCTTTTGGGCGGAGCCTTGCCGCCGAACTGTCTCCTCCGCTCATCGTGTTGCTGCGCGGTGACCTTGGGGCGGGCAAGACGACCCTCGTCAAGGGTATCGCGGAAGGCTTCGGTGCCGCTCGCGCCGAGGACGTGACCAGCCCTACCTTCACCCTTGTCCACGAATACCGCGGGCCCCACACCACCCTGTATCACATCGACCTTTACCGCATCGATACCCAGCGCGAACTCGAAACGCTCGGCCTTGACGATCTGCTCGCGCCCAATAGCATCCTGCTGATCGAGTGGGGAGAGAAGTTCCCACGCTCGCAACGCGATCGGGACGTGGAAATCACCCTGGAGCGAGTGGGGGAAACTGAGCGCAGAATCGGGCGGACCACCCGCTGAATGTCTTAACCGCAGAACATGAGCGTCAGAAACAAGCTGAGATTGACCTTGGCGCCACTAATTTTTGGACTTGAATTGTTGTAGAAGCCGGATCACGAGGAAAGGCAGAAAGATGGCAGAGACCAATCCCAGGTAAGTATGAGCGAGTATTTCCTCGTTCACACGAGCTTGCAGATTCGGCAGGTCTAACGAAAGTGTCTGGGTGACGGCACTTTCAAGAAGAAAGCTGAGCCCCCCCACGACCATAATTGGCAACGACCCCAAGCACGCAGCTATCAGAACCGTTGGCTTCGACGACCGCAGATAGGAAATGCGGAGGTAAAGAAATGTGTCGAGCACGAGGGTAAGCGCCATCATGACCAGTACGAGGTAGCCACGCTGCCAATTGGTTACGATGATCCGCGGGAACGATACCGGGAAAAATACGACGAGCGCGCCGAAAATTAGGGAGAGAGACGCCACGATGACGCTTACATCCGCAAGCCGGACGATTACTGCGGGGCGTTGAGGTTTCGCCAAAGCTGGAGCTGGAGCGCTCACAGAGCTGCCACCTTTGCAAATCGGTCCAATAAGATTTCAACCACTATCGCCATGCTGAATACGAGAAACGCCAGATTTCTGGAGTCGCGCCAAGCTCTTTCGGGGTTGGAAGCTGTGCCGGTGGATTCCCGGCAGTAGGATTCGATCCACACGTCCCCGGCCATGGTTCCAACCACAGCCAACAGCACGGCGGCCACAGCTATGGTTTGCGGCATGAACTGAGACTGAAGGAGATTCCAGATCACCGAGATCACAACCACCAGGCCAATCAGGCCTAATTCTCCGCGCTGGAAGAGTTGCCGGGGGCGGGGGCGCAGCTCACTGCCGTGCTGGTGAGCCCATGAGAGGGCTGTCGCCCAGGGCACCAGGACACCCATGACAAGGTATAGGCAGATCCACAAGAGCCACTTAATCGACATCCAATTTCCCTCGATCTGGTTGGCGCCGGGTACGCCGAAACACACCCAAAACTGCAATCTATCCGCCCCGTGAAAACGCCGCAAGTTACTCTAGGCGCAGCACTTTCGGCCCAGTTCGCTGAATCAGTGTCGCCTCTGGTGTGCCTCAGATCCTGCTTCATGAGAAGCTGCGAAAACTGTGGGGCACTGGCCGCCCTCAAGCGCCAAATCGCTCGGCCGCGCGCGCCTTCGCTTTGGCAGCCTCTTCCTCTCGACTCTTCGGCGGTGCGCTCGTGTCGAGCGAATGGAGAAGCCGAGTCGAGATAGCGGCTACTTCGTCGACAGCGGCCAGGAACGCGGCTTCATTTGCCTTCGACGGTTTGTTAAACCCTGTGATCTTTCTCACGAATTGGAGCGAAGCAGCTCGAACCTCTTCGTCAGTGACGGGCGGATCGAAGTTGAAGAGGGTTTTGATATTACGGCACATGTAGTAGGACCTCCCGGCGTGACTTTCCCGGTGTAAGTTTCCCAGCTGGATTTTCAAAATCAGAACCCAAACGGCAAACCGATTACATTTTCTCATGGCCAAGCCCTCTTCACACCCGGCGGCGTGGAGTGCGGGGTTTGCCGAAGTGCAATGCGAGCGCGGGCAAATCACGCGGATTTTTGGGAAGGGCATGACCTAGAATGGAGGGCCTTTCGTGCCGTGCGAAGGGCGTATCTCGTCTCCCGCTGGCACACTCACGGGCGATAGTCTCTATCAGGACCATGTCCGCCGAAAGCCACAACGGAGCGAAAAAAGTTGGAGCAGTCATCTATCTGTCGACCAACCGGCCGCTCCATCTGCCTGACTTTCTCGCCGAATTCCACCAAAGCTGGCCGCATCTGTTACTCCAGAAGACGGGCAAGGAGCCGCACCGCGCCCTGTTCCGCGTGGGTAAGTCCGACTTCGCGCTCGAACTTCATCACGCGCCTGTCCCGCAAGAGGTTACGGGGCCTGTGGTTCACTCCACCCTGCACTGGCCGACCGCGGGCGCCGCGCTCGCCGGTCATCAGGCGCACCTTTCGGTAACGGAGTCTGCGGAGAATAGCGGCGTGCTTAGCCTCGCCTGCGATCTCACCAAGGCGATTGCCGCGCTGCTCCCGGTCACCGATTCGCTGGCCGTGTGCTGGCTCAACGGTCCCGCATTGAACCCTTCCGAAAGTTTCGTCGAAACCGCTCGCGAGATGTTTGGCACCGGCCTTTACCCGCTTGCATTGTGGGTCGCCGTCCGTTGGGACGGACAAGCCGGCGCTCTCCACACCAAAGGCATGGCTCAGTTTGGCGCGCCCGAGATTTGCCTGCCCAAACAGCCCAATGCCGACGCGCTAATGGTCGATTACCTTTTTCATGTCGCGCAGTCCGTTCTCACCTTGCATCACTCGATTCCCGACGGCAAAACCATGGACAGCCCGCAAGGCAAGCTGAAAATCGAGAAGAGCGGCGCCCCAGGGAGGAGAATTCTGATCCTTGAACCCGTCCGCTCCGGATGAACCACCGGTAGAGACGCGGCTCGCCGCGTCTCCCGAGTGGAGAGGTACAATTGCCGGTCATTTATGTACCATGGTACATTAGTACCATGGCAAATGAATCTCAAATCCTCGTCGAGCGCGTTCAGACCGGCGTCCGCATGGAAAAGCGCCTTCTCAAAGTTCTCAAGGCCCTCGGCGAATATCACGATATGTCGCTGGGCGACCTGCTGGAAGGCATGGTGCTCCACGCGTTCGACGGCAAAACTCCCTTCAGTCGGTCATCTCTCAAGCGCATCCGCGATCTAAAAAAGTTCTATGCCCTCGACCTCGATTCCAGCGCCAGCCACCGGCTTACCGAAATTAAGCGGCGCTCGGGGAATATGACTGCCTCGGAGAAGAAAAAATGACACAAGACTGTTTGCCTGCGGCGTTAGAAGCGATGATGATGACTGGCGAGATGATGACTGGCGATCAGCTGATTAAACAATTCGAGGACGGCACTACTCCTGCTGGCACTTTCCACCACGCCGACCACGTCCGGCTGGCGTTTGAGTACCTGTATCGCTACCCGGCCCTCGAAGCGCTGGAGAAATTTTCCGCCGCATTGAGGCGCTTCGCCGCCGCGCAAGGAAAACCGCAGCTTTACCACGAGACCATCACCTGGGCCTACTTGCTTCTGATTCGCGAGCGCATGGCCCGCGCCAGCCGGTCCCAGACTTGGGAAGAATTCGCCGAGCGCAACCCCGATCTGCTCATCTGGAAAGGCGGCGTGCTGGCAACCCTCTACCGTCAAGAGACGCTCGACTCCGACCTCGCCCGTCACACCTTCGTTCTCCCTGATCAGGGCCTATGAGTTCCTTCGCAGCGAGAGCCTGTGGTATTGGAATTTCCCGACACCTGACACCTGAGACCTGTGTTGCCGCCGCCCGCCTCCTTGAAACCGGGCCACTTCGGCGTTAGTATCGGTTTCGCTCTTATCGCGAGTGCTTCGAGGGCTCATGCCGCAAAATTACGTTCCCATCTTTCTCTTTCTCGCCGTCGTCGGCATCCTGATTCCCGTCACGCTCCTGGTCGCGACAATTATTCGCACACAGAGTCCCAACCGCGTGAAGCTGATGCCTTACGAGTGCGGCATCGATCCCTACGACAGTGCGCGCGGACGCTACACTGTGCGTTATTACATCGTCGCCATACTGTTCGTGGTCTTCGATGTGGAAACGATTTTCCTGTTTCCCTGGGCCGTGAAGTTCAAGGCCCTCGGCCGCTTCGGACTGATCGAGATGCTGGTCTTTCTCGGCATCCTGATCGTCGGCTACGTATGGATCTGGAAGAAGGGAGCGCTCGAATGGGTGTGACTCCGGCGGGTCCAAGTCCCCCTGCGCCAGGGACCGCTGCTCCCGATTTTACTTTCAGCGCGAGTCGCCTGACCGCGGGGAACCTATGGTTCCCGACGCGCATCGTGGTTAGCCCCCTGCGCGTGAGCCGGGTGAAGAGGCGTCTGTTCAGCCGCAACGAAGAAAGCATTTCGATTTCTCAGGTAGCATCGGTGAAGATTTCAACGGGAATCCTTTGGTCGGACATCTTGATTGAATCGACCGGAGGCACTGATCCGATCGCGAGTCATGGACATCGCAAAGCGGATGCGGTGCGCATCCGCGATTTGATCGAGGGCTTTCAGGCGGCCCGGCGCTAAGCGTAGAGGCTTCCGCTTGATCATTGTGTCATTGACGGTGACCGCAACCACCTGTTAAAAGTGAAGGTTTCCTAATGCGCGCGCGGCTTTTGTAGCGAGTGGCTTTTGTAACGAATGACTTTTGTAAAGAATAACGACAGACCCTAGGATGGCCGAGGAAGCCAAACCGCCTGTTCCACCACCGCCGCCGGAAGGTGAGAAGAAGCCGGCGGCGGAAGAGCGTGCAGCCCCGGCGTCCGCCGAGCCCGCTAAGCCCGCTGCTGCTGCCAAGCCCGCGGGTCCCGTTCCGGTGCCGTGGACCTCTCCGCTGGTTGAAAAATACAGGGGCCAGTATGGCTCGGGCCTCGATGCGCAGACTTATCTGGGACAGAACTATTTTGCCGTTGACCGCTCGCTGATCCCCGACATTCTGCGTCTGCTGCGCGACGAAGAGCAATTTGACTACTGCGTCGATATCACCGCAGTGCATTATCCGCAGCGCGAGAAACAATTCGATGTCGTGTGGATCCTCTATTCTTTTCCGCGCAACGAGCGTGTGCGGGTGAAAACGCAGATCGCCGACGGCGCTTCGATCCCGTCGAGCGTCTCTATTTGGGCAACCGCTAACTGGCTGGAGCGCGAGGTTTACGACATGTTTGGCATCCAGTTCGATGGCCATCCTGACCTGAAGCGCATTCTTCTACCCGACGGCTGGAAAGGCCATCCGCTACGCAAAGACTACGGCATCCTGCAGCAGGACAATGAATGGGTGCAGATCAATCTCGGAATCGAGAGCGGACAATGAACGACAGCACACACGACGCCTCGAGCCGCGCGCTTTCCAATCTCGATCTCGAAACTCCCGAGAAGCCGTATCTCGATTCGAACGAACTGATCATCAATATGGGGCCACAGCATCCGGCTACGCATGGCGTGCTGCGCGTCATCCTGAAGCTTGACGGCGAAAAGGTTCTGGGCACGGAGTGCGTCATCGGATACCTGCACCGCGGAGTGGAAAAAATCGCCGAGAACCGCACCTACACGATGTTCAATCCCTACGTCGATCGCATGGATTACGTCGCCGCTGTGTCGAATGGCTTGGGCTACTGCGAAGCGGTCGAGAAATTGATGAACGTGGAGGCGCCGGCGCGCGCGAAATATATTCGCGTGATCCTGACCGAACTGAACCGCATTGCCAGCCACCAGCTTTGGCTGGGCACGCACGCGCTCGATATCGGAGCGATGACGCCGCTCTTCTACACGTTCCGAGATCGCGAGGAGATCCTCAAGATTTTCGAAAAGTACTGTGGCGCACGCCTGACCACGCATGCGTTTCGCATCGGCGGCTGCCAATACGAGACTTACGCCGGCTTCGAAAAAGAGGTAAAGAATTTCCTGACCTTCGTTGCGCCGAAGATCGACGAATACGAGGAACTGCTCACCACCAACCGCATCTGGATCGCACGCACGAAAAACGTCGGTGTGATTTCCGCCGCGGATGCCATTGCCCTTGGCGTAACCGGTCCGGTGCTGCGCGCCAGCGGCGTTAAGTGGGATCTGCGCAAAGCCCAGCCCTACGCGGCCTACTCCGAATTTGATTTCGACATTCCGACCGGCACTAACGGCGACACCTACGACCGGTACCTGGTGCGCATGGCTGAAATGCGCCAATCGCTGCGCATCATCGAGCAGGCGGTCAACCGTATCCCCGAAGGCCCCATCATGGCCAAAGTACCCAAGATCATCAAGCCGCCGGTGGGCGAAATCTATCATTCGATCGAAGCGCCGAAAGGCGAGCTCGGATACTTCATCGTCAGCGATGGCTCGACGCAGCCCTATCGCTTGCGCGTGCGTCCGCCATCGTTTGTCAATTTGCAGGCGCTCGATACCATGGTGCGCGGCTTGCTCGTGGCCGACGTGGTCGCTGTCATCGGCACAATTGACATCGTGCTCGGCGAGGTGGACCGCTGATGCCTAATTTCATCATGTCGTATCTCAACAGTAAGGATGCGATAACGCCGGGCGCAGCGGGCAGCCAGTTCTGGGCGCTGGTCTATGTGTTTATCATTTTTGCGGGAGTGTCAGTGGCCGTGATGGCGATGAACTGGCTGGAGCGCAAGGCGCTCGCGCACTTCCAGATTCGCCTCGGCCCCATGCGCGTGGGCCCGCACGGATTGCTGCAACCCATCGCCGATGCGATTAAGTTGATGCTCAAAGAAGACATCATTCCCGCCGAAGCTGACCAGTTCGTTTTCTGGGTCGCGCCGCTGATCGGACTGCTCGCGGCGTTCACGGTTTATACCGTGATTCCGTTCGGTCCGTCGCAAGCCGTCAGCGACATGAACATCGGCATCCTGTTTATGCTCGGTGTATCGTCGCTCGGAGTGCTAGGCATCGTGGTCGCCGGATGGGCCTCGAACTCGCACTATCCGCTGATCGGCGCGCTGCGGTCGAGCGCGCAGATGGTGTCCTACGAAGTCGCCATGGGTCTGGCCGTGGTTTCGGCAATCCTGATGACCAGCCTGAACGCCACAGGCACCGGCACGTTAAGCATGATCGGGATTGTCCAGGCACAGCAGCAGCAGGGCGTCTGGTTCATTTTTAAATTCTTTCCACTCGGCCTGATTGCGTTCGGGATTTTCGCCATCGCCATGATCGCCGAGACTAACCGCGCGCCCTTTGATATGGCCGAAGCAGAATCGGAACTGACGGCCGGGTACCACACCGAGTACAGCGGGCTGCGCTGGTCGCTATTCATGCTCGCCGAATATGCGGCCATGATCGCGGTCTCTTCGATCGCCGTCGCGCTCTGGCTTGGCGGATGGATGCGTCCGTTCCCGAACCTGCTGAACGCGCCGGCGTGGGACTTTATTTTCTCGCTGTTTCCCGCCCTCACGTTCTTCGGACTAGCGGCGATTGCCATTGTCGGCGTGGTGCGCATGCCGGCGCACTCATTCTTCAAGATTCAGCGGATCGGGCTCGCCGCGTTCGCGGCGGTGCTCGGCTTCATCGCACTGCTGCTGCTCGTGATAGCGGTCGCGGGCCGTTCCGCGGATGCGAGCGTCGCAGCTAGTCCTGCGGCGAAGTTCAGCGAAGGCATCGACTACGTATATTGGTTTGTGTTCAAAGTCGCTGTCTTCATGTATCTGTTCATCTGGTATCGCGCCACGTGGCCGCGTTACCGCTTCGACCAGTTGATGAAGATTGGATGGAAAGTGATGCTGCCGATCTCGCTCGTCGTGCTGATCGCGACGGCCATTGTGGGGGTGCTCGTTTCATGAACCCCGCGCTGAACTCAGGTCTGAATTCGGCGGTCAATGCAGGCATGGCACCGGTTGCGACGCCGTGGTTCTTTTACGTGCTGGCGGGACTAGCCGTTGTTAGCGGCCTGCTCGTCATCACGCGGCGGAACGCGGTGCATTCCGCGCTGGCACTGATCGTGACCCTGCTCGCGGTGACGGGCTTGTACTTAATGTTGTATGCCCCATTCGTTGCCGCCGTGCAAATATTTGTTTACGCGGGCGGAATCATGTTGTTGTTTCTGTTTGTGATCATGCTGGTGAACATCGAACGCTCGTCCAAAGACCGGCAGTTCAATCGCATGTGGCCAGTGGGATTGGCAGCGGCCTGCGCGTTGCTGGTGTTGTTCGTGTCCGCGTTCGTGAAAGGCAAGGCGCTGTTTCCGGACCGCATGATATCGCTGCCCGAATCGTCGAACACGCAGCAGATCGCCGGAATGCTATACGGAGAAGCCGGCAAGATGGGTGAATATACGTTCGCCTTCGAGATCGCCTCGCTGCTATTGCTGGTCGCGATTCTGGGGGCGGTAATTATGACGAAGAAGAAGATCTGAAAGCAGCATTCAGCATTCGGCACTCAGCATTCAGCACTCGGGCTGATTGCTTCGGAACTGAATGCTGATTGCTGAGTGCTGAATGCTTGGTCAGAACTATGGTTCCAATAACTACCTTTCACTATCTCGTCGTAGCAGCGGCACTGTTCGTGCTGGGCGTGATCGGTGTGCTCACTCGCCGCAACGTTGTGATTGTGCTGATGTCGATTGAGCTAATTCTGAATGCGGTAAACCTGAACCTGGTGGCGTTCTCGCGCATGTGGGGAAACCTGCATGGGCAGGTATTCTCGATCTTTGTTACCGTAGACGCCGCCGCCGAAGCCGCCGTCGGCCTTGGCATTTTGATCGCCTTCTTCCGGAATAAGGAGACGATCAATGTGGATGAGATTGATTTGTTGAAATGGTAGAAGGGCAGCTGTCAGCCGTCAGCTCTCAGCCTTCATTTAGGGCCTTTGACTATGAGCTGCGGGCTCGAGCAAAGAGCCAACGCGAATGATGAATAGCGAACGACCAACGACTAACGACTAACGACTAACGACATGTTCCTTCTTGACCACATCTGGCTGATTCCGCTCTTCCCGGCTTTCGGGGCCGTGATGATGTTCTTTTTCGGGCGGCGACTACAGAAGGCCACGGTTGACGCGGTCTGCGTCGGCGTGGTTGTCCTTGCATTTCTGTTCGCTTGCTTCACCGTCGTCGAGTACACACACTTTGCGCATGGCACCGGACGGCCGTTCGAAAAAATTGTTTATACGTGGCTGGGCAGCGGCGACGGACATTTGAACTTCGTTAAGCGCGACGGGACGCTCGCCTCATTCAATGCCGACGCCGGGTTCCTGCTCGACCCGCTCTCTTCCATCTGGCTGCTCTTCGTGACCGGCGTGGGCATGCTGATCCACATTTACTCCACCGGATACATGGCGCACGAAGGCGGCTATTACCGCTTCTTCGGATACATGAACCTGTTCATGTTTTCGATGCTTACTCTCATCCTCGCAAATAACTACGTGCTTTTGTTTGTGGGATGGGAAGGCGTTGGCTTGTGCTCGTATCTGCTGATTGGTTTTTACTTTCATCGCCACTCCGCTTCGACTGCCGCTAATAAGGCGTTTATTGTGAACCGTATCGGCGATGCCGGATTTATTCTGGGCGCGCTCACGCTCTCCTGGTATCTGGGCTCCTTCCGCTTTACTGACATCAATACGCTGGTGCGCAGTGGAAGCTTCGCGATCGGCGATCCGGTGCTCACGGCCGCCGCGCTGCTGTTGTTTGTCGGAGCCTGCGGCAAGTCAGCGCAGCTTCCTCTTTATGTATGGCTGCCCGATGCCATGGAGGGTCCCACACCGGTTTCGGCGCTGATCCATGCCGCGACTATGGTGACGGCGGGCGTATACATAGTGGCGCGTTCGAATGCAGTGTTCGTGCTGGCTCCGACGGCGATGAAAACCGTGGCCATCATCGGCGCGCTCACTGCCGTGTTTGCCGCCTCCATAGGACTGGTGCAGAATGATATCAAGCGCGTGCTTGCCTATTCCACCATCTCGCAACTGGGATATATGTTCCTGGCGCTCGGCGTGGGCGCGTTTGCGGCGGGCGTTTTCCACGTGTTCACACACGCGTTCTTCAAGGCGCTGCTCTTCCTCGGTTCGGGTTCGGTGATCCACGCCTTGAGCGGCGAGCAGGACATGCGCGAAATGGGCGATCTGCGATGGCGAATTCCAACTACTTACTGGACGATGCTCGTTGCGACGCTTGCCATTGCTGGAATCTTTCCGTTTGCCGGTTTCTTTTCAAAGGACGAAATCTTGTGGCAGACGTGGGCTTCGGAAGGTGGCGCGTATCGCATCCTGTGGTTCGTCGGTTATGCCACCGCGTTGATGACGGCGTTCTATATGTTCCGGCTGATGTATCTGACGTTTTATAGCCCATCACGGATGAGCCATGAGGTTGAGCACCACGTGCACGAGTCGCTTAAGTCGATGACGGTGCCGCTTGTAATCCTCGCTATCTGCTCGATTGGCGCCGGATGGCTGAGCTGGCCGCATAGCTTGGGTGGATCGGCGCACTTTGAGAAATTTCTGGAGCCGGTG
>Ga0193751_1001793_pt1 | contig 13436 bp, 22 predicted proteins | sample L1c2metaG_FD_143050 | JGI IMG/M metagenome (GOLD analysis project Ga0193751, IMG submission 143050) | Soil microbial communities from a riparian zone of the East river system, Colorado, United States - L1c2 | ecosystem: Environmental > Terrestrial > Soil > Riparian zone | place: USA: East River... | reverse complement strand
GGTCGTTCCCCTAGGACTCGGTGTCTTGAAGGAATCGACGTGCCCGCATCCTCTGGCGTGCCATGCCTGGTTGGCCTTGTGTCAGGTGAGGAGGCCTGGGTGCGGCTCGGTCGGTCTGCATCTCGGCTTGCGCTTGGCCGCTGCCGCTTGGCCGCCTTCACGTGCACTCTTCCAGCGGTGGTGGGGACTGCACAATGAGCGGAGGTTGAGGTCTCGGTGGTCGTCACCGGCAATGATGTGGTCGACATCAGTTGCCGGTTGCATACACCTGATGCCTACGGTCATCCATGTGCACTGGTGGTTGTCGCGGTCGAGGATGCGGTTCCTGATAGCCGGCCAGTCTGGGGGTAGGTGCTGCCTGCGTGTCGATCCTTGCCATTGGCCGCTCACGACTTGCCTTCTGCTGCTTTCGTGGCACGTTCTGCTGGTGCTTTCCCGGCCGGGAATCCAGTGGCCTTGATGTGGAGATTTTGGCACAGACCGTGCAGTGTGGCGTCGTCGTGTACGTACTTACCGAGTTGGACTAGACAAGCGTCATAGTCGCCGGGACGGCCCCAGCCGATGATCGCTGCGCCTTTGCCGTGGGCTCAGCTACCAGTAGTCCATCAGGCGACGTGTTGCTTCCACGTCTTGCGGGGATGCTTCGCGACCTGCGACCACCGGGCATCACCTCCTCGCGATTGCCTGCATCGCCGGGCCGCGGTGACGATGGACGCGGCCAGCGATGGCGAGATCAGGAAGAGGGCGGTGCCGGCGGCGTGCTCGGCGCGAGCGAGGTGACGTCACTGACGGCGGTGTCCAGCGTCGAAGCGGTCCCCTGCGCGGCGGCCACGGCGGCGTCCAGTGCGGTGGTGTCCACGGACGCGGGCAGCGCGGCGAGCGCAGCCTGGATCGCGGGGATGTCGGTGTCGACGAGCTGAGTGACGTTCGTGGCCACGTCGCCGGTGAGAGCGGTCAGTGCGGCGGTCGCTGCGTCGATGTCGTCCTGCTGAGCGGACATGTGGTCCACCTTCCTATGTAGGTCGTGTAGGGATCGTTCGATGTCCCGGAGCGCTTCGGTGACGTTGCGGTCGTCGCGCGAGTCGTCGGTCACGGCGCGCTCCCTCGGGTCTTGTTCGCCATGGCGCGGATCGACGCGTCAGCGGCCGGTGACGGCGAGTCCGCACGGGCGATGTGGTGCACGTTGACGCGGACGGGGCGCTGCTCGCCGACCGCGTTCACCATGACGTGTCCGTCGCCGGATGCGGACCGGACCCGGCCGGTCTTGTTCTTGTGCGGTCCCGCGACAACGTGGACGAGGGTGTTGACGGGGATGAGCGCGGTCGCGTCGACCATGCCGGAAGTGTTGAGTGGCGCGTCTGGGCTGGTCATGTCGACGCGTTGCCCATCACGTGCCGGGCGAGTTCGTCACGGTGGGTTTTGAGTGCCGTGCGCTCGGCGCCCGACGACTTCCTCATCGCCTGGGAGAGGTGGTAGATCGCGGTCTCGCGATCACCGCTCCTGATCGCGTCAAGGGCGGCTTTCACGTGACCGGCGACGGTGACCGGCGATGGGCTGGTCTTGCCGCCGCTCCGGATGAAGGCGTCCGCTCGGGTCGATGCGCCTGCACCGGCCGCCGCTTCGGCTGCCTTCGCGTTCTGGTCGCGAAGGATACCGACGTCGCGGGCGAGGTCCTTAAGCCGCAGCGTCCTGATCCCGTCCCAATCGATCCCGACCACGTGGGTGCCGGCTGCGGCCGCCTGGTGTGCGGCGTCGAGTTCCTGCTGCGCCTGGTCGTGGCGACCCGCGGCGACATGACCGGCGGCGACGTTCAGGTGATGCGCCGCTCCTTGGGCGAACGGCGAGTTGACGCCTTTGGCCACGTCTGCGGTCACCTTGATCGAGGCTGCACGGCTGGCGCCGCTGGCGACTCCGATGGGGACCCAGCCGTGTGTGTAGCGCTGGCCGGACGCAGCAGCAGTCACGCCGGATCTCCCCTCTGTTTTTCTCGGGTAGCCGGTAACAGGGTTACTCCCCGGCTGGCGTGGTCATCGGGTAGGCATCCTTGCTCTGCCGCTGCTTCGGTCGGCGACATGGACGATCCTTGTACCGGTCTTGGGTGTCCGGCCGTGGTTCTTCTGCCGCATCGCCGAGGCGGTGAGAGGGATCCAGCCGTGTTTCCAGTTGTAGACACCGTGTGCCATGGCGTCACCTCCTAGCGGCCTGAACGGGCGCGGATCGCAGCGTCCATCGCGGTGCCGGTGGACATCGCCGCGAGATCCTTCATGTGGCCGGCGAGTTCATCCACGAGGGGCTGCCACTCGGCCTCTTCGGCGTCGCCGTCGGTCGTCTCACCCTGGATGAGGTCGCTAGCGGCCTTGAGCGCCTTCGCGGCGTCCTCGGCGTTCCCTGCTCGGATGAGAGTCGCTGCGGAGCCGAGGAGTTGCTTGGCCTCGGCGATTTCGTCGGAGTCGCCGGGGTCGACTTTCGCGGCGGTTGCCGTGACGGCTTTGGCGAGGTCGGCGGGTTTGCTGCTGGCCATGGTGGGCGCCTTCCGCTGGGGTTGTTTACCCGCCGGTGAGCGGAGGTAAGAATTTGCAGGTCAGACGGTTGCGGTCTCGGCAGCCGATTCGGCGATCAGAGCCCGCATCGCAGCCTCGTCACCTTGCGCTTGGTGGTAGCGGTAGACCAGCGAGAAGTTCGCGCTGTACTGCTCGCCGTCCTTGGGTGACGCCTCGTGATGCAGGGAGTAGACGCACCCGTCGTGGCGGACCGGTTCGGCGCCGAGGAGTGTCGTATGTGCGGCATACCATGCCGCGTCTTCGCCTCCCCAGCCGAGGAACCGCTCGTCCTGGCCACCGTGAGCCCACCACGTGGCCGGCGTTGTGACGTAGCAGCCGGAGCATGCGCCGTCCACGACAAGGCTGGCGCAGTAGTCCAGGTCCACCCCGGCCCGAAACTGGTCGGTGCCTGCCTGTCGGAGACTCCGGTACTCGGTATACGGCAGGTGGACGAGGCCGTCGTCGAGTGCGGCGTCAATTGCGGCGAGGAGTGGTTCGCGTTCGGGGAGGGTGTCAGCGTCGGCGAGGACGACGATGTCCGCGTCGAGTTGCTCGGCCGCGCGGACGCCTGTGTTCCGGGACGCTGCGAGCCCGAACGGCTCGTGGCCGGTGTCGAAGTCGAGGATGTCGGGATCGGGGAGCAGGTCGTGGTAGCGCTGGACCGTGTCGGTGTAGGCGGCGACACGGTGAGGCTGGCTACGCCACGGAATGGCGACGAGGACGCGCATCTAGCGGATCACCTTGAGGAGCCAGCGGCGGCGGAGGTGCCCATACTGCTCAACACGGTCAACCCTCATGCCGTAGTGATGCGCGGCATAGAGCGCGAGCAGTCGCAACGGCAACGCGGTCTCGACGTATTCGGATTCGAGCCCGCGGATGCTGTTGCTGCTCTCGTTGAGTCGCTTCGCGAGCCGATGCCGGTGCGCCCATTTCCGCAGTCGAGAGTCGCGCTTGGTGCCAGGCCGGTAGTAGAGGTCGTTCATCGTCGCCCCCTCAATCGCTAGTCGGCACGGGCGCGACGTTGAGCCGGTGCGGCCAACGGACGGGCAACTCGTGGCCGTGCGGGTTGTCGCCGTCGTCGAGGTAGGACCAGATCCAAACGTCAGCCCGCGTGCAGCGCCGGTTCGTGAACATGCACCCGTCGGCGAACGTGATCTTGTCGTCCTCGAAGTGCGGGTCGCTAGGTGTGCCCGGCGCGAACTTCGTGCCGCAGACGTTGCAGTAGCGCCAGCCGTCAGCAGTGGCGACCACACTGTCAGTGTTCGTCTTGCCGAGCCCGGCTATCAGGTTGCCCGCCATCACGCCGCCGTCCGTCGTAGACTGTCCGCACCCTCAGGGCGCGCAAGGGGGTCGAGGCGATGGTACCGGCAAGACGGCTAGTCGACGGGTGTGAAGTGGGCAGGCGGGGAAACGTACAGCCCCGAACCGTCACGGCGTGGCTGTCGATGTAGCCCTGGGGCGTACAGCGTCCCCGATCAATACTCGGCACCTACCCGTTCGGTCCCGATGTGCGTCACTCGTGGAGGGTCTGAACGTCTCCCCCAGTACGCGCCACGAGCAGCAGGGTCAGCGAAGAGTTGCTTGCCGAACCGGGACTCGGACCATGCGCCTTCCGGCCATGGGTGCTCGAACGTGCGGCGCGGGATCAGCGACGGGTTGCCAGTGAAGCAGGCGCGGTGCTCGATCCACGAGTTCGTGCCGTCGCTGCACTCGGTGAAGGTCTGGCCTTGCGCTTCGAGTGCTTCGATCAGGCCGCCGTGCTCGTGCTCGTTCGCGAACCACGGGCCACGCAGCAGGGCGATCTGTGTCAGGTGCGGCTGATCGTCGAACACAGTGGCGAGTTGGTTCAGGTCGACTTCAGCATCGAAGGTGAAGTCGTCCTCAAGAAAGAGGATCTTGTCGCACCCGTCGAAGTTCATCAGGTACTGCGCGTACCACCAGACGACCTTCATCGCCTGCCAGTAGCCATGCTCACCAGTGAGGTGCAGGATCTTCCCGTCGAACGGTCCGCCGATGAACTCCGACTCCAGCCACTCCCGGTACGCTGGGTCTGGCGAGTCATTCACGATCACCATGTGGGAAACGCCCGTCAGGTGCTCTATCGCGGACGGGATCGTGCGGGAGATGCAGTCCTTACGGCCGTTGGTGAGGACGATCAGCGGGACAGCCACGGGATCAGACCTGCTGTGCCACGTGGGCGTCGAGGTGGAAGCGGATGTCATCGGTCCACAGCCGTGGGGTCGAGTGCAGCGGGAGACGCGGCCGGGCGTAGGGTCGGACGCTCGGTGCGAGTGCCCGCTTCACGCCCTCCTCGATGCTGACCTTGGGCTCATAGAACGTCCGCATCAGCGTCGGGTCGCCGACCCGGTAAGCGACACCCTTGGGCGCGTCGAGCAGATGTTTGAATGTCGGTTTGTATCCGACATCGGCAGCGAACATCGCGGCGAGGTCGTTGAGTGACGTGCCGATGCCAGTACACAGATTCACTGGCCCATCAACGCCATGCTCGTGAGCGGCGAGGATCGCACCCACCATATCGTCCACGTGAATCCAGTCCCTGACCTGCGTGCCGTCGCCCCAGATCTCGAACGGGTCATCACGGCGACGGGCCCGGTCACGGAACGCCCCGAACGGGAACCGGTCGTCCTGGTCCTCGCCGTAGCCCGAGAACGGGCGGCAGACTGTGACCGTGCCGCCCTGCTGCCGGTAGGCGGCTGCCAGCCGCTCCCCCATCAGTTTCAACTCGCCGTATATGGCGTCAGGTGTGTCTGTCCACTTCAGGTTGATGTCGTTCTCGTGGAGACCGCATGGCCGGAAACAACTGGCACCTTGCAACTCCACCGGATACGCCGCCGAGGAACTCAGGTACACGACACGGCCCGGTTTGGTCCGTGCCGCCCACCCGAACATTTCCGCGTCGAGGATCAAATTCTTGCCGCCCACGGTCAGCGGCGTTTTGTCGATCGCCTTGCGGTGTGGCTCAATCGCCGCTGCATGGATTACGAGGTCGTACCGGAAGGTATCGGCACGGAAGAACGGCAGTGCGTCGAAGTCATCAACAACGTCCAGCGCCGTCACGTCGTGGCCGCGCAACGCGGCGACCATGCGGCGGCCGATGAATCCGGCCGCGCCGGTTACGAGTACCCTCACCTGCGTGCTTCCCCGACGAGCAGTTGCGTCCAGCCGACAATCTCGTGTGAGCGAATCTCGAAGTACGGCGAGAACAAGGCCGCATAGCCGTCCAAGTCCCAAGCCCATGCGTGACACTCGCTGAACGACGTCGCCGTCTCGTATGCAGGCGACGACGCCACCACATACCGGGCATTCTCGGCGACCCACGCGACGATCCCATGAGGTTGCGCGAGGTGCTCGATGGCTTCCGTCATAACCGCACATTCGCCCCAGCGTGGGACTTCGCGGGCCTCGAATACATCCAGGGCTTCAGCGGTTACTCGCCGCTCGGCCCAGCCTGCCGCGTTAGAAGGCTGCCAGTCGTAGCCCCATGACGGGATGTCGCGGATTAGCGACAGCAGGCCGCCGTCACCACAACCGAGATCCACAACGGACGCGGGATTGAGGTCACGGACCAGTTTCGCCGCGTGATGCAGACGGTCGTGGTGCGCCAGCTGTTCGAGGTGCGGGGCGCGGTCACGATCCCGGTGGAACTCCAGCGTGCTCACATGCGGGGCGTCGCCGTCGAACAGCCGCCACTCCGTCACAGCAGCGCCCGCAGCTTCTCGGCGTCCCGCGGTCGGTCATGCTCGTACCAGTGGGCGTACACCAGCCGGTCGGCCTCGAACGCCTCGGGGGCGCTGACCTCCCGGTAACCGGCGTCATCTTCAGCGGTGCCGACGATCGGATGCAGGTGCTCGACAACGACGTCTGGCAGGTACCGGATGCGGTCGATGTCGTGTCCCAGGTCGTAGATCATGTTGTCGGCGTACATGTGCTTTACGGGCGCGGGAACGACAGCGCCGAGAGCAAGGACGATGTCCGACGTCAACGCGAACTGGGTGGGGAGCCGCTCGCGGGCGACCAGGTCGTTGCCGTACACGAAGCCGGTTCCGAGTTCGCGGAGCGTCTCGAGGTACCGGTCAGTCCAGCCTTCGGTTCTCGGCCGATGATCGTCACCCATGAACCCGATCGCGAAATGACGCGGGGAACGCTCGACGGCGATTCTGTTCAGAGTCGGGCACATGCGAAGCCGCGGGCCGACCACGAGTTCGATACCGAGTTCGCCGCACACCATGCGGTAGTCGTCGAGCGTGGGATCGTCATCGTCCGCAGCAACAAGTAGGTCCGCAGGCCCGGTGGAGGTGGCTTCCCATGCTTCCCACAATGCCTTGATGTTCTGCGGGCGCCCACGCGACGGGACGATGACGAGCAGGTCCGCAGTCACGGCCACACCAGAGCGATCACCATCGCCACGATCGTGTCCGTCGCTCTCAATGCCCGGGGCGACCACCGGGCGATCACGTGCTTCACGAGGACGTCCTCTCCGGCAGTCCGGCATCAGGTCGAGTCAACGGTCAACAGACCGCGGAGGAACGTGTGCCGACCACTTGAGTCCACGAGGTCGGCATGCCAGAACGTCAGGCCCGGCGTCACGGACGCGGCCGGGATCGTCGCAACCGCCGTGCCCGCCGCGGCGTCCAAGTCGACGATTGCGCCGCCGGTCCTCGTCAGCGTCGTCGCGTCGGAATCAGGCTGGTCCGCTGAGGTCTTCAAGAACAACTCGACGTCGGTCACGGTCGTCAGGTCAACCGGCGAACCGTCGACTGCGGCAGTGAGCGTGAGTTTGGTGTCGTTGTTCTCAACCAGCCTGAGCATTGTCAGTGTGGCCACGACACCTCCCCGCCATAGGAGTCGGTTGTCGCGGTACCGGTTGGGCGCTCGGCGACCGCGACGCCACCGCCGTAACTGCTGGTTCTCGCCGTGCCGGAATAGTTGCCTGCGCCAGAGGTTAGGGCTGCGACGTCGGCAGCGTGCGCCACATCGGCGACCGACAGAGCGACGTGAAGGACCGCCGAATCGACGCCATGAGCGCTGTCCGCCACTGCGAGCGAGGCTATGACCGAAGCCGTGTCGGCGGCAGATGCGATGTCCGTCGCGGCCTGCTGAGCTATGAGCGTCGCGGCGTCAGCGACACTCCCCGAGTCCGACGAGGTCTCGTGGTTGCTCTGGTCTACCGTTGCACCCTCAACGGTGGACGCGGTATCCGCAGCGTTGAGTAGCGCCGCGAGCTGGGCGTCGTCGAGAGCCGAGCCGGTGTCGGAAGCCGTGAACGCGGCAGAAACGACCACTGTATCCGTCACGGTCGAGGTGTCGGCCGCAGTGCGCTGGGTCGCCGGGATCGCCTCGACGCCCAATGCCGCGTCGCCTGTCGACAGCGTGACCGTCAGGGTTGCGGAGTCCACAGCCGTAGCACTGTCGGACGCGGTCAGTGAGACTGCGAGTTGGGCAGAATCCGCGCCGGAACCGGCATCCGCATCCGAGACGGACTCAGCAGCGACGAGAGGGCGGAACGCTGCGACGAGCAGGGTCTGGTTGTTGACTCCCGACGTCCACGAGGCGTTCGGGGATTCGGTCGAGCCGCCGGCGTAGTTGTCCGCGACGAAGAGGTGCTGGTCCGTTCCGCTGGTGCCTGTGGTCTGCCCGTCGATGCGTCCGGTGTAGCCGGTCGACCAGGTGACGCCGTGCGGTGTGCCGCCTCCGAGCCCACCGAGGCAGGCTGCGGCGATGACGAGCTCGCCTGCGGTAGCGAGAGCGCCCGTCGTCGCTGTCGGGGTCGTGGCCGCGTTCGATGTGGAGTGTGCCGCGGCGGTGACGTCGAGCGGCGTACCGGTTCCACCCGTGTATCGCAAGAATCCGGCCGCGGTGTTGAAGTTCCCCGACGTTGTGATCGTGACGCTGCCGGGCTCGGATGCACCGGCTACCTTATAGAAAAGGTACGCGCCGATGTTGTCCACGTCAGCCACGGCCACCAGATAGCCGGACGGAGCCGACACAACCGTATCGGACGACACCGACAGAACGAGAAGATCATCCTCGTCGGGCGCTCCACCGGGGTAGGTGAAGACGTGGCCGCTGTTGCCATCGGCGAATCCAGCGAAGCCGGAGTCGAGCTGGCGCCATGCGCCGGCCTCGAGGCTCGTCGAGTCCGCGGCCGATGCGCTGTCGGCGTCAGTGAGTGCGGCAGTGAGGCTCGCAGCATCGATTGCATTGCCCGAGTCGGCAGCGATGAGGCCGATACTCGCGGTCTCGGTAGCCGATGCAGTGTCGCCGTCGCTGAGCGCCGTAGTGAGCGTGCTCGCATCGACACCGGAAGCCGAATCGGTGCTCGACATGCCGAACGTCGAGATCGCGTCGGCCGAGGCCGCGGTGTCGGCTGCGGTGATCGCGCGGGACGAGATCGCGTCGGTTCCGGTAGCCGTATCGGCCACGGTCCGGGAGGGCGCGAACGTCTCGGTCCCGCTCGCCGTGTCGCCAGTCGACATCGCAGCGGTGAGGGTCACAGCGTCCGCACCGGAGCCGCTGTCGGTTGTCGTCTGGAACGTGATGGGCGCGGGGTAACCCGCGGTGTCGACGTTCATGTGGGCTAGCCACGCCGTCCACGCCGGGCCCGCCGAAGTGGTGAAGTTCCCGAACGCGACGGTGTCGATGTTCGCCGCGCCCAACGCGGCAACGGTGCTGGTCAGTGTCTCGTCAGGTGTGCTCGACGCGGCGTTGAGGTACAGCTTCATCTCGAGGGTGCCGTTGCTGACGGCGGGCAGCACCTTGTACTCGATGCGGAACCACTGGTTGGTCGGCATGTGGTTCGTGAACGTCAACGTCGCGCCGTTACCGGAGTTCCGGAACGTGATCGTCCCGTCGGTCTCCATCGAGATGCGGGCGACCTGTGTGCCGGCCGACGACATGCGGACGAGGCCGGTACGGGCACCGGTGGGGATAGCAGCGGAGTAGACGTAGATGTGACCGTACAGGCTCGTCACGGTGCCGAGCGACGTGGACCATTGCATCTGCTGGGATGTGACGATGCCGGAGATGACGGCCTTGTAGCTGAACGGCGCGTATCCGCGGGTGTTGTCGTAGGTGATCGTCGGTGTCCCGACGACACCGTCCCAAGCGTTACCGGATCCGCCTCCGGAGTTCGCCGCTGTGACGGCGGTGCCCTGTGTTCCGCCTGCCGCGTTGTTGACGAGGGCCGTCACGGGTCACCTCGCTCAACCAGGTTCACCCAATCAGTCAATGATCAATAGATCAGGATCACAACTCTGGCCTTGCCCGTCACGTCCCCGTAGAGCGTCTCGTCGGGATCGTTCGGGTCGCCCACCAGATAGAAGGTCTCCGTCGTGCGGAGTGTTCGATCGGTGCCGGCCGCGATCGGGATGCCGAAGTCCTTGCCGGAATCGGACGCCGGAACGATGTATGCCGTACCCGGCCCCTGGTTGTGGAGCAGATACGTCCTCTCATCGTTGATCGCGTCGTCGTGGACCGAAACCGCCGTGTCGCCGACGAGGTAAGCCTGGTTTACGTCGAGTGCCACTCGTCTCCCCCTTTGATCCGGAAAGTTGATCTAGGTAATGGTGACCACGGCGGTGAGTGTCCAACTGCCGCCACTGGTCTTCGTACCGAGAGCCGCCGACGTCTTGTGGTTCAGCAGGCACGCATTCACGGTCGCCCCGGCCGTGGCCGTCGTCGCAGAAATGTCGATTCCCCACTCAGCCCACTGGAAGTTGCCGTCGCTGCCCCCCCATGTCGCCTGAGCGGTCAGCACGCCACCGCTCACGCTCGGATAGGTGGCGTTCATGACCTGGAACCAGCGGTGCGTGCTCCCGGACGACGCACTCAGATCCGTGTCCCCGATCACCGCAGTCCCCGCGCCGTCGCCGACTCCGAGGCGCGTCGCCGTGGCCGTGACGCCCTGGCCGCCGCCTGCTATGAGAAGAGACGTGAGCCTCGTGAGCCCCGCCGTCGTCAGCAGGTTGCCGTCAGCCTCGACGACATCCGGGCGGGCGTACTCGCGGAGCAGCACGGCGGACGGCTCCAGTACGCCGGTGCGCACCCTGACCCAGTCGACCTGATCGCCATCCCACTTCTCGACCTTGGCGTGTGCGTGCCAGCCGCTGGCGTCTTTGACGAGCATGGGTGCGGTCCTCCTGGCGTGGTGGCGCTGATCACGCCAAGAAAAGTGGGGGGAAACGAGATGCGTGCACCTAAAAGCGGTCAGCGACTAGAAGTGGAAAAATGCCTGAGCTTCGGTCCTGCCGAGTGCCGCATGCCATAGGGCGTGTTTGACCTTGTCGGCCACGGCAGCCCAGCACTGCATGCAGACCGCGAGGTTCTGTGCGCCGAGGTCTTGGTAGTTGGGGCTGCTGATCACGTCGTCAGGCATCGGGCAGTTCCTCGGACGGCTCGATCTCGCCGAAGTGTCGTCCAGCAGCTTGAACGGCATCAATAGCCGCCGCGCATAGCATCTCCCCACGACTCCAGCGGGGTTTTGGCGCGGCAGACGACGTCACAGCAAGGTCGATGTCGTCGGCGAAGATGAAGATCTTCGGGATGCCAAGGATCTCCCGCAGTGGTTCGAGCGCCGACTCGAACGCCTCGACGTCCTCAGGAGCGACGTCCAGGTTCCCGATCATCAGGACGTCGCCGGGCTTCACCAGCACTACACGGCGGGAGTCGGTCATCAGGCTGCGTCCGCGAAGTTGCGCAGGAACTCGGCCACGACCTTCACATGCCGAGCGTCGGCGAGCGCGTTGTGGAGTCCGTCTGGCTGCTGCGGCAGTTCCTTGTCCGACAGGCCGAGACGCGAGGCTTCCTGCTGTACGTCGTTAGTGAACATCGGCATGCCCTCGGGCAGGTCGATCATTCTGCCGAACAGTTGGGCGAGGCAGACGTGATCGTAGGCGCCATAGTCGGCCCACAACTCGACGGCCGGAAGCATGTCAGAGTGATCGCCGAGGATGAACGACTTGACCTCGTCGCGGATCTGGTCATGCGGCTTGATCGCCGGGTCGCTCCAGTCGAGGCCGAGGCGATTGCTGCGCCACGCGGCTTGGCGAGCTTCACCGTAGAGACGCGGCAGGCCGCTAACGACGTTCGCCATCAGCCAGTCGTCCTTGGAGATCCGCTTAACCGGCATGTCCCGGAACACGGCGTAGTACTCGCGGCCGTCGCTGGACACCATCCCGACGCTGATCGGCTTGATGGTCACGCCGTCCTCGATGAACTCCCAGTCCATGTAGACCTTCATTGGGAGTCACCGTCCTGCACGGGAGGCGTCCAGCCGAGTCGCACCAGCAGGGCGTGAGTCTGCTCCGGGATCTCGACGTTCGCCGAGTCGAACTCCGTGTCCAGTTCGAAGACCAGCGGATGCAGGACGACACGAGGGATCGGTCCAGCCGAGTAGATCTCCACACTGCTGACGGCGTTGGCGATGTCCATGCCGTCGAGGAGGAGTACGGCTTTCTGGTCGGTCTGGCGCAGTTCGAGTCTGGGCATGCCAGAGTCCTTCGGTTTGGGAATTGGCTGACCCGGCCTGCCGCCAATTCCCGTGGAGCAGGCCGGGGGTTCAAAGGTCGGCAGGGAACTCCGACGGAGGCTCGTCAGTCGCGGCGAGTTTCATCGCACAGTCCCAACTGCATAGGTCGATCTCGCGGATGCCACCGTTCGCGTCACGTTCCTGCACGAGCAGGAAGGTGAGCGGCGGGGCGGGAGCGATACTGCGGACGGTGCGGTCGCAGCCGGGCCTTGCGCAGGAGTAGATGGTCTCGCGAGGCATGCCGTTCACCTCGCTTTGCCCGTCGGTGAGGGAAGGTAAGTCGTTGCAGGTCACAGGAGTGCGTTGCCGGGAGCCCGACGCCTCCCGAGCAGGCCGGACTCCCGGCGTCGCGAGCCCACGCGAACCGGGGGGTGAACGCGCGGACAGTGCATCTCAACCCGCGGGGAGACGCACATCTTGGGGACCGTCAGGCGGCGTAGTTGATCGGAGCGCGCCTAGCCTTCTGTCGCAGCTTGTATTCAGCGTCGATGACCGCCATGACCTCGAACAGATGACGCCCCTGATTGCTCAGCAGAGGCATCCCGTCCGTGTCACGGGCGATATCGAGGTGCCCGCGGTTCTTCCACTGTCGGATCGTCACGGGTGCCACGCCGGCCAGTTGGGCGGCAACGCGTGTGTCGACGAGACCCGAGGCTGGGATCTCGATGTCGGCGGTCACGTCACACCTCCACACATGAAGAATGCCCTCAGCCTGTTGTTCCTGGCAGAGGGCATGCGTCGCGTGGTTCGGATGTTACCCGTAACGCGTCGGCTTGGCTACTTCGCCACGATCTTCTTGCGTTCGCGGGCAGCGACACGCTCAAGATGGCGATCTCGCAGACGGGTCATGTGCTCGTAGTAGTACAGGCCGTGCCCGCAGTCGTCGTCACCGACACGCTGAAGCCTCCCCCGATAGATCCATCCACGCACTGTGCCATCACTGATTCCCAGTCTTTCGGCTCCTTCGAGCACGGTGACCGTCTCAAGAGAAGCAGGAACGGCCAGCGTCGCCGAGGTAGGCCACTGTTCCAAGCGTGCACGTTCAGCAATGTTGCGGCTCGTCGGCCACGCAGGGTCGGGGTCTCCGTACTCGGCGCGTGTGCGCTCGATGTGCGCGGTCAACTCCGTTGCTATGTCGAAGTACTCGCTTTGTGCACCTAGCCGAAGATGAGAGAACTGCCTGTGCCGCATGCTCTCCTGTCGGTGGCCGCCGGGTTCGAACGCGAGGATCTCGTCGGGAAGTAGATCGACGAACCTGGCGTGCGGCCTCTTGGTGGTGCCGATCTTGATCAGGTCGCCACGGCGGACGTAGTACACGATCGAGGACGGATGGGTGGGCTTCGTCTCTG
>Ga0193751_1001792_pt1 | contig 13437 bp, 9 predicted proteins | sample L1c2metaG_FD_143050 | JGI IMG/M metagenome (GOLD analysis project Ga0193751, IMG submission 143050) | Soil microbial communities from a riparian zone of the East river system, Colorado, United States - L1c2 | ecosystem: Environmental > Terrestrial > Soil > Riparian zone | place: USA: East River... | reverse complement strand
GACAGCTCCGCCGACCGCCGTTGCGAGCGTGACAGCGATATAAGCGCCGAGCATATAGAGCGAGCCATGCGCGATATTGATGATGCGTGTGACGCCGAAGATGAGGGAGAGCCCGGCCGCAACCAAGAATAGGCCGGACGCTGAGGCCAGGCCATCTACCGCCTGGAACACAAGGCCTTCGACATTCATGTGCTGACGGTATCAAACACGGCGAAATGGGTCACGACTTGCCGTTCGGGATTGCCTCTCGGCCGGCGCTGCTCTGCGGCGCACACTGCATCCTCGATCGCCAATACCGGATTTTCCAGTCCGCCTGCGAAGTGGTCAATCCGCCGATGCGGGCCGCAGCTTTCTCACCTCGGCGTCGGACGGCAGCACGGCAGCGCCATCGATGTATTTGAAATCGACCATGGTGCCGACACCGTTCTTCAGCCCGATCTTGCCGACGAAGGCGCCGAGCGTCGCCTGATGATCAATGGCCCGGTAAACGAACCGCCCAAATGGTCCATCGATCTGCAAGCCGCGAAACGCTTCAACCAGTTTTTCGGTATCGGTGGTGCCGGCCTTGGCAATGCCAGCGGCGAGTGACTTGATTGTCAGGTAACCGACTATAGAACCCAGTTTCGGATCCTCGTGATAGCGCTTCTGATAGGCGGCGACGAAGGCGGTATTTTCCGGGGTTTTGACGTCGTTCGGCGGATAGCCTGTCACAACCCAGCCGACTGGCGCCTCGTCCTTGAGCGGCTCAAGATATTCCGGTTCGCCGGCGAGCAGTCCGACGCCGAAACGGTTTTTGAGCGTGCCGCGGGTGCTGGCCTCGCGTACGAACTGGGCGAGATCAGCGCCAAATAGGACGCTAAAAATGGCGTCGGGCTTGGCGTCGTCAATCGCCTGAGCCACCGCGCCGGCATCGATCTTGCCGAGCGGCGTCGCCTGCTCGGTGACGAACTCGACATCGGGCTGATTTGCTTTGATCAGCTGTTTGAACGCTGCGACCGCGGACTGTCCATACTCGAAGTTTGGATAGACAAGAGCCCATCGTTTCTTGTTGGCCGCCACCGCGTCGGGCATGATCATCGCCACCTGCATATAGGTCGAGGGCCGTAAGCGGAACGTATATCGATTGCCGTTCTGCCAGGTGATCTTGTCAGTAAGCGGCTCGGCGGCGAGGAAGAAGACCTGTTTCTTGCCGGCGAATTCGGTGACGGCGAGGCCAACATTGGACAGGAAGGTACCGCATAGGATGTTCAGGCCCTCGCCGGTCACCAGTTCGTCGGCCGCGCGAACCGCGTCGCCGGGATTGGCACCATCATCGCGCGAGACGATTTCAAGTTTCTTGCCCAAGACCGAGCCGGTGCTGTTAAGCTCGTCGATCGCCATTTGCCAGCCCTTCTTGTACGGCTCGAGAAAAGCCGGTTGGCTCTTGTAACTGTTGAGTTCGCCAATCTTGATTGTTTGTTGCGCCAGGACTGGCATCGTCGCCGACAAAATGACGCCACCAACAAGAAGGCCTATGGTGTCAGCGCGCATTCTTTGTCTCCCGTCCGCTAAGCTTTGACCGCCGTATCGCCAACTTCAATGCAAGTTTAATCGCCGCTTGATGCCATGCACACGGTAGCCCTTGCCAAGAAGCAGTTCGGCAAGATACGAGCCGTCCTGCCCAGTCACGCCCGTGATGAGAGCAACTTTGTGTGCGAAAACTGCATTGTCACCCCTTTTATGCTACTGCCTCTAGACGGAGACACATGCCTTTCGTGTGCGGGACTGGGTTGGCTCAAAATATCTGAGAACGGGACAAAAGCACGACAATAAGGAGCCTATTTTGAAGATCGCAGTAATATTGTCTGACAGCCCTGGCTGCAAACATGATCTTCAAGTAGTCCAGAGCGCCCTCGCTCCGCTTCTGAACGAGGATCGTGACTCAATTATTTCAATATCTGTTCCTTGGGCCGCCAGAAATTGGCGGCGGGGAATAGTTGAGCGCAAAATAACGATTGGCTTTGATCCCGATTGCGTCTTCTTCATCGAAGTTGTCGTTAATCACTCTACTCTACTTAAAGCAAGACACCGAGTTTTAATTCCCAATCCGGAGTACATTGACGATGCCATTCTAACGCTAGCGGGACAGTGTAATCATGTTTGGCATAAATCCCGGTTGAGTTTTGATCGCCTCGCCCCGACTTTTCTCTCTGCCAAGCACACGTTGGTTGGGTTCACTTCGTGCGATCCAAGCACCAGGGTCACGAGCTACACGTCATTTATACACGCCATAGGAAATGTGTTCACTCATCGCAATACAAGCACGGTTGTACAGTGCTGGAGTGCCAGACCAGATTGGCCTAATCTGCATGTTCTTTTTCATGGCGGTGATTTAAATCTAAAGCTCTCCGATTTTCGCCCTGACAGTAATATTCACCCGAAATCCGGTTGGCTCGAAATAGACGCTTATCTTTGGCTAGCCGGCGATCATGGCATCCATCTGTGCACGAGCGAGGTCGAGGGTTTTGGGCATTATATTAATGAGGCTCGCGCATTGGGAGCCTTGGTCGTGACGACGGACGCCCCCCCTATGAATGAACTGGTCGATAATGAATGCGGAGTGCTTGTAAAACCTCGTACAACAATCCCTATGAATTTTGGAACACGTTTTTTGATTGATCCTGAGGATTTCGCCGTGACAGTAGATAAAATCTTGCAGCTCGAGCCACGTTCGCGACAACGATTCGGGGAAGCAGCCCGATATCGTTTCGAGGCCGAACGTGGATTGTTTCGCGAACGCGTTGCCGAAGCTTTCGCCGATCTACGTGACCCGTGCTCGAGCGCAAAGCAGCCCACGCCACGGGATCGCTTCCGAGGCCTCGACGACGAATATAGGTTCAATTCTCTTCTCAGGTTACGCGTTCGGCGCTACCGCCCGAGCGCCATCGCTAATGTCTCGATCAAGGGGATAGGCAAGCTCCGCTTCGCGCTGCACAGTCTAGCTGATCGCTGGATCTCGAACTCGATCGCAGCGGGCACCCTCTTCGAGCCGCACGTCCTAAACTTCTTGCGAACCGCGGTGCGGCCCGGCGACACGTTTCTCGACATCGGCGGCAATATCGGCTGGTTTACCGTAATCGGCAGCCGCTTGGTAGGAGCCGATGGCAAGGTTCTGACCTTCGAGCCGGACCCGTTTAACCTGCGCCTCTTGCGACAAAACTTGGCACTGAACGATTGCTCGAATGTCGTAGTATGCCCGTTCGCACTCGGTGCGAAAGAAGACACGGTCACGCTGTATCGCTCGATTGATAATCAGGGCGACCACCATCTCGCTGCTGTCGCGGAGCAGACCGAGCGCATCTCGGTGACGCAAAGAGCCCTGGACGATGTAATGACTAATCATCCAGGACGCATAAGCGTAATCAAAATCGATTGTCAGGGTGCTGAGGTGACTATCCTTCGCGGCATGAGAGCGCTGCTTCGGACACGTCCACTGCCTCGCATGGTTATTGAGTTCTGGCCTTACGGCCTGCAGCGCTGCGGCGTGACAGTCGAGGATCTCGCAGCGGAACTGACACCACTCGGAGCGCGCTTGTGGCTTTTATACTACGACGGAACAACCGAAGCCACCACCCCGGAAGACCTGATCCAGCGCGCTGCTACGTATTACGCTACCGATCCGGATCGGCAGGCTGACTTGGCTATTCTGTCACCAGATGATGCAGTGATGGTGGCGGCTATGGAGGCGGCGCAGCTTCGCGGCCCTCGTGGCTGGAGATGGATCACGGCGGTGAAATCAGCGATGGCAAGCTCGTATTGGCCCTTCTGATATTGCGCTGAAATGTTCATAGGTACCTGCCGCGCCCGAGACCAAACATGGGCCGCTTGGCGCGGAAACCAAGAAACGTTGTATGCGCAAATATGCCGTGCGCGCTTGCCAGGTTCATGACTGTTGGCGATAGGGCCATGTTACAAAAAGGAATACAACGTCGCATTCGTCCGTCGCGATGGATTTTCCGAGGACCTTAATTACCGAAATTAGCCGAACACGCCTGACCGCCATTGCTTGAAAGCAGTAGCCAGACTGGTTACGCCGAGGTACTGGAGGCGTGACGTCCCATGAACGGTATTATTTTCCTGCTTCCAGACGAGCGAGCCAGGTGTCGACATCAGATAGATGATAGACATAATCATCATACCAAACCACCCAACGCAGGCCGCGCTGACGAAGTTCGACGACATGTGCTCTCTCATACAAGCGGCTTCGCGGCTCGATCCAGCCACGTCGACGGATTGGGTGCAGATACCAGGCGCCATCATCAGGATCTACTTCTTCGATTAGCACTAGTTCGTCTTTTCGCGTGCGCGTCGCGATTTCAGCGGCAACCGGATGGTAGGCCGCTAACAGAGTGTTGCTCCGGTAATGCTTCCAGAAGAGTCCAGGCGTGAGCACGGCGACTAGTACGCATGTCGCTATACCCAGCCGCGGATGCCAATTCCGTAAGCCACTAAGACCGGCTGCGACGAGCAGGACTGACCACGGCACCAGCGACAGGAAGTAGTACTCATGAGCAACGAATTGGGTGCCGATCAGTAGGCACAGGGACGGCACGGCCACGACTGGCAGCCAGAATGCTATCAGGCCCACACCTGGGATACGCGGCTTTACTCGCCACAGCCGCATCGCCCCCCAGATCGCAAACGGAATACATAGCCAGTTAAGATAAAACTTGGTGATCGTGTTCGCCACCGAAGCCCAGAAGGCGGGGTGGAGCATCTCGGAGAGACTAATTAGGAAGAATTCACCACCGAAAAAATAGTCAAGATCATAGACGCGCACGAGATGCGGCCACCAGACGTAGTACCAGAGCAGAAACGGTACGGCCGCCGCAACGCCAGCAGCCAAGTACTTCCAGCCTGGCCGCCGCTGCCGAAGCTCGCCGATCCAGAAACAGGCGAGCGGCAGACCGACAAAAACAGCGTAGGGTCGCACGAGGGCAGCCAAGGAGAGAGTGGTAGTTCCCATCCATAAGGCTGTCTGGCCACCTAACCGTCGGTGGGCTTCAAAATATTTCAGCGCCACAACCGCCAGCAGGAGGGCGAAAGTCTCGGGCATAAACCGAGAACCGTATATAAAGAAGAACGGACAGGACCCCAACGCCGCTTGCGCAGCCCAGAAATCAATGGCGGCACGTCGCACCAGCAATTCGGTTAGCACCACCCAAGCGGTTATCGCCGCCAAAAGTGAAACGAGTTTTCCCACTACATCGTAATCGCCCGCCACACTGAAGCCAGTGGCAACTATCATTTGGTAGAGTGGGAATTCTCCGGACACGATGCCGGACTTGTCCTCGCGCCGATCGATTCGAGGGCGCAGCGGATCAAAGGTCTCGAAAGCCAGATTGCGTGCCACCGCTGCCGTGTCAGCTTGCCGAAAACGATGATGTCCCTGGATCGGTTGGAACAGAAATGGAATCTGAAACAGAATAAAAAGAAACAAAAACAGGCCGCGATGGAGTAGGTGCCGAGCTTGCTGTCCCAAATATTGGGACTGCGTAAGACGAACCGTACTTTCCACAACCGACCTTACTTTTTATTCCGCAAACGCGTCAGTCCAAAAGGAATGAATTCGGGAGCAATGGACTAGCTAGGGCCATCTTACGGGATCGTTGCGCCGGCGAAGTAGCTCGATGCCGAACCCGACAACTTGAACGCCGACAAGGATGGTCATCATAGAAACCAAGGAATGTATGATCGTCCAATCTGAACCGTTAGCATCGGGGACGGGCGGTTCCACATTTCATCTCGGCAATATCAGACAACGTAAGGCGCGTCATGGCACGTCAGACGAAAAGCATAGTCCGCCTCGCCTTATTGTTCGCCGTCAGCTACGGGATGCTTTACTTCTCGTACAAGTATTATATTCCGTGGAGCGGCGGCAGCGACTTCTCTCAATATTATGGTATGTATCTGTCGCCGCTCGACTTCGGTGCTGCGCCATCTCCCATTGTCTTTCGGCAACTCAGCGCTATCGCGACCCATTTAGTATATATCGCCGGGATTTACTACCCGAACTCAATCTGGTTCAACGACATCAGCTACGATCAGCACGTTTTTTTGCAGCTCTGCTGACGAACTACATTTTTTTAGTACTCACGGCCTGGGTGGTGGGCGCGATTGTTGAGCACGAGCTTGGCGAGCTTACCTTCATCCCAGCAACCCTCGGCGGATTATTCTGCCTTCTGTCATTTCACAGCCAGGTATCGGTAATCACCGGACTCACCGAAGGTGTGAGTTGGTTTCTTTTGGCGCTAGCCTTCCTCTTTTACTTGCGTCAACAGGCACTATCGGTTTTCATAATCCTGGCGTTAGCGATTTTGCAGCGGGAAACTATCCTGATTGTATTCGCCAGCATCTCCGGCATCGCGCTGTTATTGCAGCAAGACAAACAGCGCTTCAATGCCATCATTTTCCTTTGGTCGGCCGCCTGTTGCATCGCCTATTTGCTGATGCGAACGATAATCTTGCCAATACCCGGTGCCACCGAGCAGACCGACCCTGCCGCGATCCTTGAGCACCTGCGAACTTTCCATCTGACGCGCGACATTCTTTTTCAGGGTTTCCTTTCGCAAAATCTCCTGTGGCTATATTTGATCGCCGTCATACTTTTTGGCGACGAACGATCTCGAAGACTCTGGCTTCCGACGCTGCTCGGTACCTTTCTGGTGCTAACAGTCGTCTCTATCGCCGCGGGCATCGACAATAATCTCGGCCGCATCGCAAGCATTCTTAGCCCCATTTGGGCAGCTTTCGTCGCGACTTTTTGCGTTCGGCTGGAACGCATGACTGCCTAAACTCCGATGCTCGAAATGGTGGAGGCGGTCAAACGCTAAGCATTAACACTGAGCAAATGCATATCTAACTCGATAGTAGAAATACTTAGCAATCTCGGTCAGAAACTGCGCGCGGCCGTCCCTGTTCAACCACCAATCATCGGGAGTGTATCTTGAGGGTCGAACGACATCGAGCACTACGTGAGCTCCCAAATCGTCCAATTTGTGAGCAAAAATCCATCTTACGCGCCGACTGGAAAACAGCTCGGTCGGAATAATGAATCTTTGAGCTCCGTTTTTCTTTGCCCAATCTACTAACGCGCAAGACTCTTCGTACGTGTTTCGCAACCCACTGCCAAACATCACGACAGCCTGAGGTGGAACGTTGCGGCCCAACACAAGCTTTTGGTCGCCATCATCGTCGAGCAAGATCCGGCTCGCCATGCCTCGAAAATAAAGCTCTACCGCCTCGTGTGGACGATCAGGAGTACCGCCACCAAGAACGACAACTGCGTCAGCAGGATCAAGTGTGTCAGAGATTGCCCATTGGTAAGCCGCTAGTCTCAAAACGGGCTCATACCCTCTCCACGCTAGCAATGAGACGGCGATTGCTACAACTAATAGCGGGATTGCCACGCCGAGCGTTTGTGGCACTGCATACTTTGCTGGTTTATTATCAGCCATCATCGTACGTCGGATCCGCAACGGAACCGAACTGTGACCGATGTGAAAATGCAGTGACAGTCATTGACAAAAATGGCGGTGCTCCGGGAAGAAACATCTGCGGATCGAGATTATCCTAATGGTGCCTGCGCTGACCGAATCTGCATCCGCTTCCAGGTTCTGCGACCGCCCTGCCGCCAAACCCTGGCGTACGACACTTTGATGGGATGGTCAGAATGGTGGGGCGGCGCGCCAAGCTGATGACGCGCGCCGTGCGCTAGGAATATTCCGGGCGCCTGATGCTGGGAGCAGGCGAATGTAACACTAAAGCTTCCGGAAACCGGATTAAGGATCACGAATGCCGTTTTGCATCCTCCCTCGAAAGCCGGCAGGTGGCTCCAACTCGAGCTTCCGGAAATTGCCACTCCTGCATGTAGCAGTTTCGTAAATGGACTCGAATTTCCGTACCATGCATCGCACATCGAACCTTTGCTCGACTCTTTGGCGACCGGCGGCACCCATTCGGTGACGCAGCGGAGGATCATCCAGCAGCTGGGTAATTGCCGAAGCGAGTGCTCGGCTATCGCGGTGAGGTACGAGCAATCCCGTCTCACCATCTACGATTGCTTCTGGGATACCATCAATATCAAAAGCGACCACTGGTTTAGCCGTCGCCATCGCTTCGAGATTCACGATCCCAAAGGCCTCCCACTCGGAAGGGACGGCAAGCACGTCAAATAGCGTCAGCAGGTTAGGCACATCGCTACGCTCCCCCAGAAAAAGACAGCGGCTACCACCAAACAAAGCAACCGAAGTTTTTAATTCGGTCCCAAGAGGTCCATCGCCAACGATTACAAAGCGAAGATTGGGATAGTGAGTTTGCAGTATCTCGGCCGCCCGTAAGAGATATGGCAACCCTTTCTGAGGCACAAGCCGGCCTATGAACCCGACTACGGGATCGCCCTTCGGCAATCCAAGCTCATGTCGCAAAGCTTTTACTTCAGGAGAGTCCGCCACCGCCGGTTTAAACCGGGCGAGATCAATACCGTAGTAAATGATCGAAACTCGGGTCGCGAGGTTCGGACAGCATGCGGTCAAAGAGCGTGCCACAGCATGCGAGTTTGCTATCAGGTGGTGAGTACCTTGAAGATAAGTGCGATTGATTCGGGGACCGAAGGAAGGGCTACCCACCCGCCACGCTTCCACATCTTGATCGGTGGGACCGTGGACATGCGTTATTACCACACGACACCCGGCAAGACGCGCCAGGTATCTCGGCAAGCGTCCCCCCACGTTGGCGTGCAAGATGTCGAAGCGGCCGGCTCGCACGTATAGGAAATATGATAGTATCTTTGGCCAAAAGCTCTTGCGGACACCCAGCACGTGAACAACAGCACCGGTGGCGCGAAGTGCGTCGACGATTGGGCCGTGCGATCCAACGATACAAACGCTGAGCTGAAAACGATGCCGGTCAATGTAATGGGCTAGTTCGAGTACAAATGTCTCGACGCCACCTACTTGTGCAGAGCCGAGGAGATGCAGCACACGGATACGACCGTCAGCCGTCATTGGCTCGCCGTCTGACTAGCTAGTCGCCCGGTGGCGGGAGAGGTCGTGGGTTGGTTTCAAGGTAGGAGGAGTAGTCACTTCACACCCCGATTATCCTCTTCGAGTTCGCCTCCAAGCCCAGACGGCCGCTTTCTTCAACCACGTTTTGTGTCGGTTTTGCTTTTTTTTGGAACAAACTAATTGTGTAGAAATCGTTCCACTGCTCAGAAAGCAGTGCAAAGCCGGACACTTTCTGGAAAGCGGAATGAATTGAATCAGCCCCGAAGGCAAGGTCCCGAGCAGACCATCCAGGTGCGTGCTCCCTGGCGATTCGCATATTGACGAGAACTACACGCCCCGCGGGTTCAACTGCATCGGCTATTTTACGGCACACCCCTACGAGTGCCTGCTGGGTTTCCACGTAACACAGTACCTCGCTGCACACCACGAGATCAAATCTTTTCGGCAATGGATCTCTAAGAATATCAAGTTTCAAAAAAGATACGTTCGGCTGCATCGCGCACCGAAGTCTTGCCCGTTGTAGGGCACGTTCAGAAATGTCTATGCTGATGAGAGCGCCTACATGCCGAGCGAGCATCTCTGAAAAAAGTCCCTCTGCGCAGCCCACTTCTAGTACTGTATTAGGAGAGATGCCTTTCAAAAGATCGAGTGTTTCGCGATACTTTTGACGTTCATATTCACGCTCAGCAATTCGCCACGGATCTAGATTCCGAAATTTACTTTCAAAGTACGCTTGGTTGAATCGACGAATTCGCAGAACGCGGCAAATGAACGAAATCGCGACATCCGCACGTATGTAGATACTGGTTCGAGCTAATCGTGTGGAATCAACCAGCTTACAAAACCCACTTAAGAATGACCGATAGGGATGCCTCGCGACCGAGAAAACCCACCCAAAGGCAAGTTCAACTCCCGTCACCCACTGTATTATACTTGGAAATCTCACGCGCATTATGAAGCCAAGCCTTGTCGTGCGCGATGAAATGAAACTTCGACGGATGAGATATGGATTTGCGTTCGAATAATTCCATCCCGGACTTGAGCCGCAGGCTGCATCATAACCAACGTTTCTAACCAATTCAGTGAGCCTGCGCGTGTAATTTCCATACGGATAACTGAAACTCTTTATCGATCCAGCTAATAGTGTCTCCAGCATTTTTCTTGAGGTTTCCAATTCCCATCGTTGCTCGCCTTCTGGTAGGTTCGTCAAACTCCGATGATTGTAAGTATGGCTGCCTATTTCCGCGCCGGCAGCTGACAGCTGTTGGATGTCTTCCGCGTCGAGGAGCGACCTAGAAGGGAAGCCGGACTTGGTGTCCCAAAAATTTTCCGCTCCGATACCTCCAGCAACAACAAATACGACCGGCCGAATACTATAACGGCTCAGAATTGGCAGAACACGATCGATCAGGTCTCGGTAGCCATCATCAAATGTGATTGAAACAGTCTTCGATGGAGGGTCGGACTCACCCCGACAAATTGACAGCCATTCGCTCAGATCTATAGCTCGATAACCATTCTTGTGTAGCCATTCCATTTGCCAGCGAAGCTGCGAGGTCTTTACGCCGTAGGGAGCGAATGATTTTGGTAGGTTGTCTTCTACCATATGATATCCCAGTACTACGAGCCGCGGCCGCGCGAGACGTTTTAGCTCGCGAAGAGAGCCAAGCGACTTCTTGAGGCCGCTCCAATACAGCACCCCACTGATCATGCGAGCTACAATGGATTGGTCGACAATCTTGGCAGCGGTCGGAGACCTGGAACCAATAGCGGTTAACCCCTGAACCAAAGACGATAGTGCTGGCGCGGAATACCAAATTAATCGCCTGGCGGCTGTCTTAAAAAGATTGCCACGGAAGAAGCGCTGAAAATCGAGAATTATCCCAGCTCGTGCATATTTTTTTGCAATGATACCATTCGCGATGCCACGGTAGTAAGCGTCGCGCGTTACAAGCTCGACGCCACGAGTATATACCTCGGTGCTTTTTGCGTCAGCGCAGTACCAAATTGGAATGTTGGCCGCTAGAAGGCGAATACCTAAATCGAAATCCTCGCACAGCCGCAGGCTTGTGTCGAAACCGCCGAGGTTCAATAGAATATGACGATGTAAAGAGAAATTTCCAATGAGGGCGTCGAAAGGCGAATGAAGTCGCGATTCGACCAAGTAGTTAATTTGTCGATTTTGTAGATCCTTGTATACCGTAAGGGCCGCGCCAGCTAACTCGCCGGGGACAATTTTGACTGATCCTACAATTGCCGAATTGTTATGGCGGTGATGCGCGTCCAAGTGCGCGCGCACAAATCCCGGATCGACAAGCATGTCATCATCAACAAAAACAACGATTTGCCCTTGAGCAAGGCTAACACCACGATTTCTGGCCGAAGCGGCTCCAGAATTTGATTGAGATACGAAGCAAAACCGGCACCGTGTACGGATCGATAACAACATATTCTCGGTTTCGTCGGTCGAGCCATCAACAACCACAATTACTTCGTATTGAGCAGGGTCGATATCCTGCTCCAGCAGGGCCTTCAGGCAGCTTCGAAGTTGCGCACTTCGATTGAAGGTCGGTACGATCACGCTTAACGTTGGCTGCGCGCTAGACACGATCAGACACTTTTTGAAAAACTGTTTGAGGTTGGCTGATGGACATTAAACGCGATTTTCACGCTGACACGGTAGACGCGTGGTTGCTCTGAGCGCGGCCGTAACGGCTGGGGGGTAGCGAAATCATGCCTATCGATGCCGCTTGATCACTATTTACGAGCCTCTCGCATGGACTGGAAGAAGATCGAAACCCCGCTTATTCCGCTTCGGAGCTTTTCCGTTATTGACATTGAAATTATCCCGAATTTCGGTGGTCCATGCCACCATCGTCGGACCCGAAATGCTCCTTCAATCAAAAATTTAGCAACGCGCCATGCGTACGCAGGGTGATGCCAGGCCAAAAATGCGGCGAAAGCAACTGTGTCAGCTGTTCGCTTTTGAAGAATATCGCGGGTCACCGGTAAAATCGGGTGAAAAACGATTGCTCGGGGTGAATATCCAATCTTAAAGCCATCTTCGACAAGCTTGAAATATGCATAGTGTTCCTCACTGGTGTCAATCGTTGCACCGCGGCCGAGTCGCTCATCAAAGCCCACGATTTTCTCAAAAGCAGAACGGCGAATGGCAAAGTTACCATCACCAATCCCGCCAAAATTCGTGCGCTCAAACCACTGGCGGCTAGACTGATCGATTTGAAAACAGTCGGAACCCAATGGGGCCAATTCAACTGCCAACTGCAGATCTACGTCGCTCCCATCGAATAATTCCAAGTTTAGGACAGGGCCAGTGGCGGCCATTACATCTGTGTCAGCGAACTCCGCAATAAGTGCGCTCAGCCAACGCGGGTGTGGCACCATGTCATCATCGAGATAGGCAATAACATCAGCGTTGGTGCCGCGTGTGCCGACATTACGTGCGCGACTCAAGCCCTTGAGCGGCGAGAGGATATACTGGGCGCCATAACGGACTGCCAATGCCTGCGCATCATTCGACTCTGGTGCACTATCGACGACGACCATCAAGTAGGCTGGTTCGTTGATTTGCCGCAGTTGTTGAAGACAGCGTTCGAGTGCAGCGGGTCTGTTATGGGTACAAATCACAACAGCAATGCTGGCCGCTGATTTATTGCCATCACTTGTCGCTGTCACCGCAGCCCTATCGCCGACGCAGGTTTCTACGCATCATCTTTGGACTTTGCGCCGATAAAACTATCGGTCGCAGCCAGAAATTTAGTCGCATTTGGAGCTGGAGAGCCGCAGTGTCGAGCTTGGTCGATCTCATGAAGTTATTCGGCGAGAACGCGGTTATACATTGCAACCATATCACGCGCGACCCGCGGCCATGTCAGATGCATTTTTGCGAAGTCTTGGCCGCATTGGCCCATGCACCGAGCGTCATCGGGAGCATCGAGCATAGTGTTGAGGCTCTGCCCAAGGCTCGAGTCGACCGTAGCCTCGTCAACTATGATGCCGGCCTTGGCCTCCGCTACGAGTGGCCAGGAATCCACTTTGTCGGTGATGACAACGGGAACAGCCATGTGCATGGCTTCGGCAACCGAAATAGCAAAATTCTCATGTTTGGAGGGTAAGACGAAGATCTCGGCGCAAGCTAAAGCGGCCCATTTGGTCATGCCGGCAATCGCTCCAGTCATTAGAACGTGCGACTCGAGACTAGCCGAACAAATTCGATCGCGAATCCGCTGAATGTAGGATGGCTCGCCATCGCCGGCCACCACCAGAAGGACAGTCGGATGCTTTTCGATGACTTTCGGCAGGGCCACTATCAGTCGTTCCAAACCCTTCTTTGGATCGATGCGACCGAGAAAGAGTACGAACCGACGACCGG
>Ga0193751_1001791_pt1 | contig 13440 bp, 8 predicted proteins | sample L1c2metaG_FD_143050 | JGI IMG/M metagenome (GOLD analysis project Ga0193751, IMG submission 143050) | Soil microbial communities from a riparian zone of the East river system, Colorado, United States - L1c2 | ecosystem: Environmental > Terrestrial > Soil > Riparian zone | place: USA: East River... | reverse complement strand
CGCCGAATCTGTCCCATTAGTCTCATGCGAGTTTCGTTGCACATCGGCCCTTCGTTCGCCAGCGCCTGGGAGAGTATTCTCTTGCCCTGGTTCAAAACGGCCGCGCTGGCGTCGCTCGAAAGTAACAGGACCGTTGCGGTCGCCACTCCATTTCCAAGCGGCGCTGCATTTCTCCGTTCGAAATTGTTGGAACATGAAATTCCTTTGCTCGGTGTAAAATTCATCACCCCGCCCCGCCTTCGGGAGCTGCTTCTCGCTGAGGAAGCTGCATCGCTTCCATTACGCGAACATCTGCGTTTGCTTCTGGCGACCGCCGCCGAATCGGTCGCCGGCCGGAACTCGGAAAATATCGACCTTGCCGCAATCGCGAAATCGATTTCGCGTTCACCGGACAATCTGCTTCGAGCGTTCGATCAGATAAGCGCGGCAGGCTGGAATTCTCAAAGTATCGGCGCGCCTGCCGTGCGCGAGATCATACAAAAATTTCAAAGCCTCGTTCGGCAGTGCGAGTTCAAGCTGGTTCATGAGGCTGATCGCGACGCCCTGTCAAACGCCAAGAAAGCGCCACCTCGATTTAGCCATCTGCTTTCGGTCGGATTTACCGCGAAGCACTGGCCACTCTGGCCGTTGCTGCAGGCGGCGGTTTCTTCCGCGAACCACGCCACGGTGGTTCTCGAATATCCACGCGAGCAAACTCGCGCGACGGACGAATCCTGGATCGGCACCTGGGAAGAGAATTTCGAGTCGGCAGCGCCGATCACGGACCACACAGAACGGAACCACCCGTTCGTCCATCTCAATCAGCCGGCGAATACCGGAACCGATTCTGACAGCCGAAAAGAACCGCTATTTCTGGTCGGTCTCAACGCCACCGAGCAAGCGCAGGCGATCTGTGCCATCGCCCTTAAATTTCTGGCGGAAAAATCGTGCGCGCGTCTCGGTATTCTTTTCCCGCGCGCTGGCGCGTTGCCACGCCTCGTCTCGGAATTTCTGACGCAGTCCCGTATTCCGCATCACGATGCCATCGGGCACCTGACACCGGGCGAATTCGAGGAGCCGGCGTGGAATGCGTGGCTTCACCTGCAAGAGAACCATCAACTCGAACCGGTCCTTCGATTCTTGGAAGCGAATCCCGATTCCACGGACGGGTTACCGATTCAGGAGGTCCGGGAAAATCTGCGCTGGGTTTATCGGCAGATTCTGATCGACGACATCAATGTGTTGCGCGAATTCTGCGCCCGGCAGACAGACGCTGAGAAATTCGTTCGCATCGCAAAACTGCTGCGCTCAATCGCGTTTCTCCCGTCAAAAGCGACACTGGCCAAATTTCTCACCGAAACGAAGACGATCTTTTCCAAGTTGAAATGGGACAATCGCTGGACCGAGATCGACCGGTTCGCCCAGCGATGGAGTGCCGCGAGTTCGGTAGAATTTTCGCGGGCAATTTATCTGCGCTGGCTGAAGGAAATTCTCGATTCGTTTACGATCGCCCGCGCGCCGCAGGCCGCTCACGTTTACAGCCGAGTCCACCTGCTTTCTTATGGCGAAGCCGACGGCCACGAGTGGTCACATCTGATTCTGGCGGGTCTTAATCAGGGCGAATGGCCGCAGAGTCAGCGCGAATCCGGGTTTTTATCGGATGAGGAAATTGTCGATCTAAACGCACGCGCGACTCGTCGCGGGAAACAAGGCGAAGGCCATTCGGCTCTCGCGAAAGACAAAACATTTCTCCTCAGTGCGCAAGACGAGCGACAGATCGCTCTCCGTCAATTCGGTGCGGCCCTCGAATCAGCAGAACACGGGCTCGCGATCACCGCCAGTTTGCTTCAGGAATCGGCGCCGGAACGGGTTTGGAATCCGAGCGAGCTTTTCAGTCAGGCGTATTTCGTCGCGCGCAACGCGCCGCTTTCGCAGGAAACGATGTCGATCTTGCGGGAGAAAACGTCCGCCTGGCTGAAGGACCAGGAACTTTTCGAATCCGCGCCGGCGACGGATGCCGGGATCGATCAAACCCGAATTGCCTACGAAGCCCGTCGAAAGGCGGATGTTCCATTTGGCGAATATGAATTTGCGCTGCGCGAGCCAATCGGCCGCGAGATCACATTGCGCGCGACCGAATGGGATAAGGTTGTTAAAACTCCCGCGCTCATCTGGTTAAAAACGTATCTCGGCGTCGAAAACCAGGAGCCGGACCTGAATCAATGGAACGCGGCCACTGGGACCTGGGTGCACGATTGGCTCGCCAAGATCGCCGCTTCGGAAGAAAAAAACGCCTTGGTCGATTTTCCAACCGGCAACGAGATGTGCGAACGGATTGAGGGCGGCGCGCAGAGATTTCGGAAAACGATTGTCGATCTTTGCGCTAGCTCCGGCCGAACTGTACCCGACTGGTGGACCTCTGGATGGAGTAACGCCCTTGCGCTGGCCGATTTTCTCGCGAGCAAACTCGCGGAAATGGAAGGTTGGCCGCGAATGGCGGCGGAGTGGAGACTGGAATCGCCCCAGCTCCTTTCGTTGAGCGACGGGAACAAGCTTCGCGTCCGCGGCCGGATCGATCTGATCCTCTCCCAAACTCAACCGAACGATTCGCAGCTCACCGGCGTCAATGTTTGGATTGTCGATTACAAAACCGGAAGTCAGAAGCCGCTTACGCCGCCGGGAAGAACACCGGAAGCGCGCGCCGCCAATTTACGAAAGAAACTCGTGCGCGGCGACGCCATTCAGCTCGGCTTCTACGGATTGGCCGCGCGTGAGCTCGGCGCTTCCGAAATTCATTTGAGCATTCTTTCATTGCGCACCGAGCTGGAGCGGCCGCAGTTGGCCATGGCCAATCTTGCGGCAGATTCCGATTTTTGGACTGAGCTTTATCGAATGCAGGAAACCGGAATCTTCGGATTGCGCGGACTGATTCGAAACGAGTTTGGTTTTAACCCGGATTATCCGCTCGCGACCCTGCCGATCGATAAAGAGTTTTTGGACGAGAAATGGGTGCTGACCCATCCGGCGTTTGCCGACGACGAGGACGACCGACCATGACCGAGCCGATCGATCAAGCTAATCGCGAACGTTTCGTTTCGGAGCTGAACAAAAATTTCTCTGTCGTGGCCGCGGCCGGCTCCGGAAAAACCCGCGCCGTTACCGACCGCATTGTCCAAATTGCCAGGAGCGAACAAGCGCGCGATTGGCTGCCGCAACTCGTGGTTGTGGCGTTCACCAACCGCGCCGCTGATGAGATGCAACAGCGAGCGCGCGCCGAAGTCTTACAGGCAGGCGTTTCCGTGGAAGTGCTGGCCGCGTTCAACCGCGCTTTTTTCGGCACCATTCACGCCTTCTGCGTCCGATTGCTCGAGAGTTACGGGCATTATCTCGGGCTGCCGCCAACTTTCGATGTGATCACCGATGACGACGAGGTCTGGAACGAATTTGTGCAGCAGCAGACAACGATCGGCCGCTCGCTTTCGGATGAAAATCGCCGCGAACTGCTCCGGCACGTGCAAGCGCGCGCGTTGATGGAGCTCGGTCGCCGCGCGGATTTAGAACCGGGCGATCCGCCAGCGGGAAAATGTCCGGATACGGACTTCAGCGCGGTTCACCGCTATTCCGCCAGGGGGCCGACACTGCAAACCGTGCCGCCGTATCAAAAGGAATTGAAACGGGCCGAACAGCGATGGCGCGACACTGAAGATTTTGTCCGGTGGCCGATTTGTTTTTCGAAAGCGAAGGATTTCGTTCGAATCAAACGCGAGGCATTCGCGCCAGTGCGTCGATGGATCGATCAGGCAGCTCTTTGTGTGGCGGCGGAAGTGCAGCGCGATTATCGCGAGTTCAGAATCGAGCGCGGCCTCTTAACATACGACGACCAGATTGCGCTTGCGCTCGAATTAACCAAACATCCAAAGATCGGGCGCGAGATTCGGGAAAAATCTTTTCGCGTCATCCTCGACGAAGCGCAGGACACTGATCCGCGACAATTTTCGCTTCTACTTGAACTAACCCGCCCACCGCAGGTCGCTGGCGATTGGCTCGAAACCAAAACCGACCCTCCGCCTTCGCCCGACTACGGCGTGACAGGTCCGCGGCCCGGGCACTTTTGCATGGTCGGCGATTTTCAACAGTCGATCTATCGCGACCGCGCCGATCTTTCGAAATATCGGCGGATCCACGAGACGCTGGTCGAAACGGGCGCGGCCGAGGCGCTCCAATTTTCGGTCACGTTTCGGCTCGATACCGCGCAGCTCGATTTCGTGAACCAAACGTTTCGGGAAATCCTCAACGACCGCGACCAGCAGGTCGCATTCGTCGAGCTCAATCCGCGGCCGCAAGTTTTGCCCGGACAAGTGGTGCGTCTCAACTTGCAGCCGGCGAAATTGCGGCCAGATCCGAGGGGCAAAGTGTCGGACGCGCGCAAAGCCGCTGAAGAAGCGCGCCAGCTTGGGAAATGGCTACAAGAAACCGGTCTGGCCAGACTCCGGGCCGAGACCTGGCGCGACGTTGCCGTCCTCTGTCCCCGCAAAGAATGGCTTCAGACCTTGCGGCGTGGCTTGAGGACGGCGGGGCTCAATGTCCAAATCCAGTCGGAAAAGGAGCTGAAAGGCGACAGCCCGTCCTACGCCTGGTTGACCGCCCTCTTAAGAGTACTCTCGCAGCCCCGGTGCGGTTATGAGATCGCCGGGCTTCTCCGCGAGCTCTTCGGAATCTCCGATCACGATCTGGCGGTTTTTTCGCAGGGCTATGGAGACCGTTTTCAAATCGAAACGCTGACGAACGGTGCTGACGTCGTTTCTAAAAAGCTGAGTCTGCTCGCGCAGCTTCGGTTGTCGATCCTGCCTTTGCCCCTGTTCGACGCGGTCAGCGAAATCGTGAGCCGGACACAATTACGCGAGCGGCTCGACTCTTTGCCCCGAGCGGACTTTGAAAATCTGGATGGCGAATTGGACGCGCTGCTCGCCCTGGCCGGTTCGTCCGAAGCCGAAGGCATGACCCTGACCGAATTTGCGGAACACTTACGCACCCACTTCGCTGATGCCCGCGAGATCCGGCCATCGCGTCCGGACGCGATTCAATTGATCACATCGCAAAAAGCAAAGGGCTCGGAGTGGCAGGCGGTGATCGTTCCGTTTCTGACTCGCGACGTTCGTTCGGCTTCGCCGCGTTACCCGCGTTTGCTCAAAATCCGCGAGACTGGCGAAACGGTTGTTCTTCTCGATTTGTCTAACGCAACCGACGAAATCCAGGAATTGATCGAGCGCGAGAATCGTCAGGAAATGGAACGCTTGCTCTATGTGGCGCTGACGCGCGCCCAGCACACGCTCGTGCTCGCTTTCGACAACGAATTGTTCGCCAAGGCGAGCGGCGAGATTCACAGCCACTCGCAATCGAAATGGCTCAAGGCCGACAAGAACGATGCGAACGAAGCGGCATTTGCGCGCATCGGCGTTGAGCCAGCATCCTGCGCCAACACCGCCGAACACCATCGAGCAAGAGCAGGAGCAAGAGCTCATAAGATCGACATCCAACTGCCGACCGCGAAGATCGACAAGGCGGTTGCGATTCAAAACGCGAGCGTGTTCGTGCGCAAAGTGAACCCGAGCGGTCTTCCGTCGGAAGAATCAGCAGCGCTCGAGGAAATTAGATATGCGCCTTCATCATCTCCCCGCTCGACAAGCCCTGCGTTACGCTACGGACTTTGGTGGCACGATTTCGTTCAGCGTCTGCCCTGGGTCCGAGCCGGACTAGCATTTAACAGCAAGAACGAATCTGAGCTGTTCAAACTGTGGGAGAAAATCTTCCAGGCGAAGGTCGCGTCCTCGCCTGATCCCGCGCGTTCGCTCCGCGAATGGAAGCTTCTCCTTGCTAACCTATCCGGGCCTGAAAATTTTCGGCGTCACTTCGACAGCGACAAATCGATTGTCCACGCCGAGATGCCGTTCTTTTGGAGTCCGAGCCGGACTGGCGGTAATCCGAGCTCGCCACGGGACGAGTCCGTCCGATTGGCGGACCGGACTGGCGGTGCGAGCCGCACTGGCAATTTTTGCCTCGAAGGAGTGATCGACCTCGCCTTCTTTCAACGAAGTAACGCCAGTGCGGCTCGCACCGGCAAATGCCTGATCCTGGATTGGAAAACAGATCGCGTCCCGCCCGACAACACCGAGACCTTGCACGCGCGATATCGTCCGCAGCTGGCCGCTTACTGGAAAGCCGTCAGCGAGATTGCCAAGCTGGAAGTGGAAGCTGCGATTTACTCGACCGCCGCCGGCGCGCTTGTCCGTTACAAACCCGACGAGCTCGCGCGCGAATGGGCAAGACTGGAAAAACTTCCAGCCGATCAGTTCGATGTCGAAGTTACAAAAGAACTCGCGATTACCGCCGCGTCGCCCGCACCTACAAAATCCGAGCAGTTAGAATTCGCCGAACTCTGATCGAAAACGCAGATCTTCTACTTTGTAATTTTTCGGCCTAATTCCATTATAGATTGAGCGTCATTTACCTTCATTTACCTTCATGGTTCAGGCTCAATCCATATGGATCATGGCACGATCCATATCGGTCGCGGCACGATTGGTTTTCCGCGTCATATGGATCACGGACCGGGTCATACGTATCGGTGTCTGACCTAAGCTAAGTTCACTGGGACCTATATGGACTTTCTTCGGACCTAATCAGAGTTCGGCGCGACTCTGATAGATCACTCGCGAACCGAAACGGATGTTTCTCGAACCTATTAGGCCCCTTTCAGGATCGACATCGATTTGTCCAAACCTCATCCGAACCGTTTTGAGACCTGAATTTGCCAACTCGCGACCCGCCTGAATCGGTTCACGATCCATACGTCGCGGAAAACGATCCGGACCATAAATCTTGGCCGCTGACAGCCAACGAGAAGGAGCTCAGCTACTCCAAAAACGCTCGCGAGGAGGCGCGCTGACGGGACCGCAACCTTTCACCTCAACACCTCAACTTCTCAACCGCTCAACGTCTTCTTGCCGGCCAGCGGTTCGCTCCAGCGATTGGTTAGGCCTTATTTCGCGGTTAGAGGTCTCCTAGTAAGTCATAGCCGGTCTTGTGAAGGACGGCCTTTCGTGCAATCCGTGCTCTCACGCGATGGTCCGGAAGATCGAGATCCCAAATCACGCGGCAGCTTCGGGTGGAGCTGTTCCACGGAATCTTGCCGTGAAGACTAAGATGCCTGCCGCTGGCTGCCCTAATGGTGCGGAATAGCAAACCAGAACCCTGTGTAGTCTGGAGATCGACCGCTCGTCGAAATAACTTCGAGCGACGTTTGCTGCCGATAAAGACGCGCTGACCGTCGCCGATAACCCCATCCACAAGGTGAGCGTTCTTAGCCGCTCGCTTGCGGTTAGCTCGCTTCGCGTTCTCCGCCGTCTGACCCTCCTCCAAAATCTCACTCACTCTCAAAGCGCCGATCAAATACCAGCCGCGTTGGCCGGTGAAGCTTTTCCATGTCTTGCCATCGTTCCGCCAGAGCAAACCCCAGAACAGCAAGATGTCGCCGACGTCTACGCGTCGCAAAGCGGCAGCGCGGCGGTTAGAGCACTGATCTCCATAAGTGAGGTTGCTCCAATCGGGGTCGCAATGGGTGCTTCGGCCTTGCATGTTGCGGATGAACGGACGAGTTGGCTTCGGATACTTGAAATAGCCATCGACGCCTCGGCGCTTGAAGGAAAACGGCACATAGACAAAACGGTCATCATCGAAGATCGGACTTCGCGCGCGTGAGCTATCAGAGCTATTCGCTCCGACATTGATGAGATATACTTTACTCATAGTGAATTCTAGAGGCCTAACGAGAATTAGATCAGCGACGGCTGGCGGGAGCGAGCATAATCAGAGGACAGAGGTCAGAAGTCACACGTCAGTAAAGCCGTACGCCGGCCAGCCCTCGGCTGCATCGATTGGTTTGGCTCCTCCTTCTTTCGGCAACTGGGCTGTCCGAAACATCCTGGCCCAAAGCTCCCGATCGCACGCTGAAAGCACATTCAACTCCTCGAAGAGTTCGCGCGTAAACTCAATGTCCCCGAGTCCACTGGCTGTGATGAGGCCGCGATCCCGCACGGCTGGGGCCTCTACATAATTCTGCGACTCATCGTAATCAGGCACGTGCGACTGCAAATAACTCAGGCCATTACTTGTATGTTGGCGGCCATGCAAGAGGCCGACCCGCGAGATCGCAGCGGTCGCAGCGCAGATGGCCGCGATTGGAATCTTGCGCGCATCCAACTGCTTCAGTGCTGATTCAAGCTCGGCCTCCATCGGCATATTTTCCCAGCGATCGCCGCCGGGCAAAATGAAAGCGGCCACATCGTTTATGTCTAACTCATCAACCGTGCGTGACGGTGTAATTCGCAGACCTCCCATGGAAATGACCGGGTCACGATTAAGGCCCACCGTTTCCACTCGGTAGCCTCCATGCCGCCGGAGCTCGGCCACGGCATGCGCCGGTTCCCAGTCAGCGAACCCTTCGACGACCAGCAGATAGATCGCGCGGTTAGGCATACTTAGAACGATGTCGCTGCATTAGCCTAACGAGAACAAGATCAGCTACGTCTACCGGGAGCGAGCGTCAATCGGAGTTGGAATGGCTTAATCATAGAAAGTGTGAAGCGAACAGCGGGTAGAGGTTAGGTCTTTCTTAGAACGGCGCCGATCTCCATAGATCGGCGGCGAAAACCTTCATGTCGTTGGCAATCTTAAAAAAACGGCGGTGTTTTAGTAACCAATGACCACTAGACTTCAGACGTTGTTGTCCAGTTGCTTTTAGGGCCGCACGCTTCGCCTGAATGCTATTGTGCGCGGCCAAGTTACGCAGTGACGACAAGCGCTCCAAGGACTGTTTGAGCCTTTCATCTTTAACCAATCGCACAAGAGGGTGGTTCTCTGGTAGATACCTGCGTAGTTTTCCGATCAGTCCATCGCGTCCTTTGAAATCAAAATAGCCGTTACCCACGACAAGATACCGGCACACATTTTGACTAAGGTGCCGCGGAAATAGTACACCCGTCGCATGGGAAATCGTAGCAGGACTAATATTGATGGCTGCGATAATAGTCTTAAGCATTAGTTCTTCAAAACCGTGATACGTACGGATTATCGCATAATCATAACACCATGCCTGATTTTCGGTCGCAAGGCTCGAAATGGCAGGAATCTGAAGAAACCGTTCGATCGCCTCTACTTCTTTGATAAAGCCTAGGCTCGCGCGCTTCACGCTAATTTTTCGCGGCATGACCGAGACCTAACGAGAATTAGACGAAAATTTTCGTCTATTTCGGCTTCGGGGGGACATCGAAGAAGTTCTTGCCGCGTCAGCGGTCGCGCTCGCCGCGGATGAATTGTTCGACGCAGCGGTAGGCTTCGTCGTCGCTCATCTGGACGGGCGGATGCTTGGAGAAATAGGCGGAGGGCGAATTGAGGACGCCGCCGATCCCGCGATCGAGCGCGAGTTTGCAGCAACGAATGGCGTCGATGGCGACGCCGGCCGAGTTCGGCGAGTCTTCGACCGAAAGTTTGATATCGATTTCCATCGGCACGTCGCCAAAAAGGCGGCCTTCAACGCGAATGAACGCGATCTTGTTGTCGAGCTGCCACGGAACATAATCGCTCGGGCCGATGTGAATATTTTCGTCGGCCAGGCGTTCGTTCATGACTGATTGCACGGCTTCGGTCTTGGACGTTTTCTTAGAGGTCAGCCGGGTCCGGCTGAGCATGTTGAGAAAATCGGTGTTGCCGCCGGTGTTGAGCTGATAGGTGCGCTCGACTTTGACACCGCGCTTCCGGAAAAGATCGACAATCGTGCGATGAAGGACGGTGGCGCCCAGTTGCGATTTGATGTCGTCGCCGATGATCGGCAAATTTTTATCGGCAAAACGTTTCGCCCAAACCGGGTCGCTGGCGATGAAGACGGGAATATTGTTCACGAACGCAACGCCGGCCTCGAGCGCGCAGCTGGCGTAAAACCGCGCCGCCTCATCGGAGCCGACCGGCAGATAATTGACCATGATCTCGGTGGCGGAATCTTTCAGCTCGCCGATGATTTGTTCGCGGGTGGATTCTTTTTCCAAAGGCAGGAAGGTGCGGAGCGGATCGTGGTCGGCCATGTGGGGCGCGAAGCTGTCGAAGACGCAACCCATTTTCACGATTGCGCCGGTGAGGCTGACTTTATCGCAGAAGACGTTGGTGCAATTGGGCGGCGCGAAAATGGCTTTGCTGACATCGAGCCCAACTTTACGGCGATCGATGTCAAATGCGGCTACAACCTCAATGTCTCCGGGCCGATACGAGGCGATTTGCTTGTGCATCAGGCCGACGGCGGTGCCATTGACGGAGGAGCTGCGGTAAAAATTGATACCTTGGACGAGCGAACTGGCACAGTTGCCCACTCCGACAATGGCGATACGAATTTTTCTCATGGGAAAAAAGAAATCCTACCCGGAGCAGTGAGCTTGGGGCAAGATATGATACAATCTAGTAGGTTTGAAAGCATCAAGGTTAAGGCGGCAGGTAATGTGTAGGGTCTCGTCCGAGGAGGAAACCCTCGCCCGATTTGAGCGTGGAAACTGCAGTAGTCAGCGTTAGCATGCAAGTAATTTTGAGGACGCTCGTTAGGAAATATCGCCGCGCCGGCCAAACGCCGACTTCTCTGGTGGCCTTGCTCGTCATTGGACTCTGCGCCAATGCGCGGGGCGAGCTGCCGAGTTATGAGATCGAACAAGGCGTCGCTTTGGCGGATGCCCAAAACCCGGAGATCGTTATCGCCCGAAAAAAGGTAGAAGCGGCGCACGGCGGGTTGATCGAAGCACGGTCGGGCTATTTGCCGTCGGTGATTTCGTCGGGATTCGCCGACAAGCGAGAAACCCAACCCGATTCCCGGCTTCGCCAGGAGGATTACAGCGCGTCGGTGCGTGCGCTCGAAAATGTCTACACCGGTGGCGCAGTTTCCAACCAGGTGTCCATCGCCGAGTTGATTGTGGAAAAGCAGCGGTGCGAGCTTGAAGAAGTGCGCAGCAAAGTGGCGATGGATGTGCGGGTTGGATTTTACGACGTGCTCTTAAACCGATCCAAAGTGCGTGTCCGGGAAGACTCGGTGCGGGTTCTGGGTGAAGAAGTGAAAACACAGGAGGAGCGATTGCGCGCCGGAATTGTTGGAACGTTGAACGTCGGCCGCGCCCAGGTGGCGCTGGCCAATGAGCAGCCGGAGCTCGCCAATGCCAAAACCCAGCTCACTAATTCATATCTTCGGCTGGGCGAACTTTTCGGGATCGATTTTCGTTCAAACCCGGACCAGCCGCGTTTCGAAGTGGCGGGACAATTGCAATACGCAGCGCTCCATCCCGACCTGAACGAATGTCTTGGCCGCGCGGACGTGAGCCGCGCCGAAATCAAAGCCCGCCAGATTGACGTCGAAATTGAAGATCGACAATATGTGGTCGACCGAAGCGAGCTTCGTCCGCACGTCCAACTCTTCTCCGGCTACGAAGTTTACAACGAGCGCGATCCCCTGGTCGGACCTGAATTTAACCACGGTTACATCGTTGGGGTAAATGGGACCTGGCATCTTTTCGACGGGTTTGCGACCAAAGGACGAATGCAGGCCACGCGTGCGCGCCGTGAAGCAGCGGTGGCAGCGCTCGAAGGCGCGCGACGCGCGGTCGCCTCCGAAGTGCGAAGCGCGTTTCTCGATCTTCAACAAGGCGAGAATGTTCTCGAAACGGAAACGAAAAGCGTGCAGACGGCCGACGAATCTCTCGAGATCGCCAAAACAAATCTCGCTGCCGGTTTGGGAACGCAGCTCGATATTTTGCAGGCCGCGGCCGACGTCACCCGCACGCGGACAACGCGATTGAGCGCGATTTATCTGCACAATGTCGCGCTGGCCCGGCTCGCCCGCGCCTGCGGCAGCACTCCGGAAGCGCTCGACTTCGCTTCCAACCGTTTGAAACCCCGTCACGAAAAACAGGCGCTCGACGTGGCGCATCCGCCGGCAAAATTGAGCCAGCAATGAAACTAAAATTCGCAACTGCGATCTTGTTGTTGTTAGCCGCGGCCAATCCGTCCTTTGCCGGATCGACCTCATCTGCATCGGCAGTTACTCTCGACGCAGTTCTGAACACGACGCTGGAAAAAAATCCGACGATCCAGCAGGCGAAGGCGAACCTGGAACAGGCTGCGGGGCGTCGGCTTGTTCTTCGCTCGATCGTGTGGCCGAATTTAAAAGTAAACCTGCCCGCGGGATTGCAAGGCGGAGACCGCGCCGGTTCGACTGCGACGAAAGTATTTGGGTTCGCGCGCGGATCTTTCACCCAACCACTTATCAACGCCGCGATTCCGCCATCGCTTCGAAGCGGAAATGTCGAGGTTTTGATCGCGCAGCAGCAACTCAATCTCGCGATCGAGGAACAATTACACGCGGCCCGGCTCGCGTTTTATTCGGCCGTTTACAATCGTAAGTTGCTGTCGGTCCGCGACGAGCAGCGCCAACATTTGGACGAAAACATGGCGAGCGAAAACGACCGCTATCGAGCGGGTCTGGTCGATCGCAGCGCGTATACTACGGCCACCGTCGAAGCGCGCGAGCTCGATCCGTTGATGGAAGATTCACGTCGCGCCTACAGCGCAGCGCAATTGCAACTGGCGCAGGCGATGGCGATTGATCCCAAATCCGACGCCGCACTTCCCAAGCCAGACGGCGAACTGTCATTCGCGCCGATGGATGTCGATCTTAATGCCGAAACCACCGCGGCATTGGAACGCCGGACCGACATCAAACTCGCGCGTCTTCTCGTTCGCGCGGCCAACGAAGACGAGCGCATCATCGCCGCGGGTTATTATCCGAGCGCAGCCGGCAGCGTGACCGGCGATTACATTCCAGTTTCCGGAATTCATCGCGAAGGCTCGACCAGTCGCACCCAGGACTTCCTTGGATCGGAAATCCGAGAAGGCGCTGCCTATTCCTGGCAGGTGATCGACAACGGCAAAGTCGGCGGCGCAGTTCTCAAGGCGCGCAAGGCGCGCGAGATCAACGAAATTGAATTAAAAAAATTGGAAGCAAGCGTCGGTCGTGACCTTTCCCGCATTCGCAATGAACTGGCCGGCGCCGACGCGCGCCACAAATCGTTCGCGGCCGGCACCGATACCGCCGAGCAAACGGCGGCGGCGGTTCAACAGAATCTCGGCAGCGGTCTTGCGTCACAATTGGAATATCGCGTGGCCCAAGGCAGCCATCTGAAAACGCAGACCGGATTGCTGGAGGCGAGTTATCTTCACAACGTCGCCCTCGCCGAATGGGACCGCGCCACCGGGCGTTATTTCCAATTCGCCGAAGATGTGCATTAATTGCCCTTCTTGAAGGTGCCAGATTCCAGGCGGGTTTTGTGGGTCGCGGGCGCGCTGCTCGTTCTCGTTTGCGGCGTTGCCTATTCCTTT
>Ga0193751_1001790_pt1 | contig 13446 bp, 13 predicted proteins | sample L1c2metaG_FD_143050 | JGI IMG/M metagenome (GOLD analysis project Ga0193751, IMG submission 143050) | Soil microbial communities from a riparian zone of the East river system, Colorado, United States - L1c2 | ecosystem: Environmental > Terrestrial > Soil > Riparian zone | place: USA: East River... | reverse complement strand
GATTGGCGCATCAAGTCCAACCTGACGCTTAACCTGGGGCTTCGTTACGAGATGTTGACGCTGCCCACGGAAGCTCATAACGGCTTTGGCGTTATCAACCAATTGTTTGCCCCGGCAGTTCCGGGTGGCTGCGCGGCATTTATTGCCGCCGACAACACGCCTGGGTGCACGGTCCCCGTCAACACTCTGTGGAAGACAAATCCCACGACGCACAATTTTGCTCCGCGCGTGGGCTTCTCATGGGATCCGTTCAAAGACGGTAAGACCGCCGTGCGCGGCGGCTTCGGAATCTTCGATATTCTTCCGTTGCCCTACGTTTACAGCATCGGCAACTCCCTAACTGTGCCGTTTGCTAAACAGTTGAGCGGCAAAGGCGTTTACCAGAACAATTTTGATCCGACCACTTTGGGCAATAGCGCGCTGTCTCGCTACATCGAGCAGAATCCGCACCGCAGCTATGCCATGAATTACAACCTCAACATCCAACGCGAACTCACTTCCAAGATTTCCGCCATGGTCGGTTATGTGGGTTCACACAGCTTGCACGAAGCGTTTACCGCCGACGATTCGAACCAGGTTGGTCCGCCAAACGTACAGCTGATAAACGGGCAGTATACGTGGCCATTACCTGTAGGCAGCGGCCCGTTACTTAACGGAAACGTTGGCGATATCCGTGCGATCTTTTTCGACGGCAGCTCCAAATACAATAGCTTCCAATCGCAGGTCAAGGTCCAAGGACTGCGCGGCTTCATGGGGCAGGCCGCCTTCACGCTCGGCAAGTGCTTTGACGATGGTTCTGGTGCGCAACTCGGCGATCCGTTCCTGACCTCCGTACCGTCGCTGATCTTCTTCGACAAGAAAGAACGACATGGACGTTGCGACTTTGACGTCCACAAAAATCTTTCCATCAATACGCTATATGATTTCGGTATACCGAGAACGGATTCCGGGTTAATGAAACGTGTTGCTGGCGGATGGCAACTTGGAATGATCATGACTGCGAGTACTGGCACCCCGTTCACGGTGGTGACGGCTTCCGATGACCTCGGCCAGAACAGCACGGACCCCTGGTCGTTTCCGAATCGTTTGGCGGGATGCAATCCCTACACTGGAAACTTTAGAGCCGCAGGAATGGTGTACTTGAACAATAGTTGCTTCACACCGCTCACCGTGACGGCCAATGGTCCGATCGTGGGCACCAATGGACGAAACACGCTGTTCGGACCCGGACTGGTAGACTTTGACTTTACCGTCCTCAAGGACACCGTGATAACCGAGAGACTTCGCCTGCAATTCCGGGCGGAGTTCTTCAACATCTTCAACCACGCCAATTTCCAGGCGCCCAACATCGATGCGGGAACCAGCACCATCGGTTTCGCTCCCAATCCGATTAACGTGGTGCTGACTCAGACCGCTACCGAAGGGCGCGACATTCAATTCGGTCTGAAACTTATTTTCTAAACAGGCTGAACCGAAAGCGGGAGGGGCCGATGGCTTCCTCCCGTTTTCCATTTTTGGGCGCGCGTGGTTAATGAGAATTGTGCAGGCCGTTACGATCTTTAGCGAGATGTGCAAACCTGGCGGAAAGTTCTACACTTGCAGGGGAAACTTGATTTGCGCTGCGCTTAGCTAAGCAGACCGCGTTGGGACAGCGCTTACCACACGAGCCAGAAACACCGGCTGAGTGTAGGCATGGATGTGTGAAATGAGTGAGAGAGTAAACGTGGTGGACGTCACGCCGCGCGATGGATTGCAAAACGAAAAAGAGATTGTCTCCACGCGCGACAAGCTGCTGCTCATTGAAAAACTGGCGCTCGCGGGTATCCGCGAAATTCAGGCCACGAGTTTTGTTCATCCGCGTTGGGTTCCGCAGATGGCCGACGCCGAAGCGGTCGCTGTGGGCATTCAAAGATTTTCAGGCATACGGTTTTCCGCACTGGTGCCGAATCTCAAAGGTTACGAACGTGCGGTCGCTTCGGGAATTCGCTTCCTGGAGTTTGTGATCGCTGTAAGCGACACCTTCAATCACAAAAATCTGAATCGCAGTACTGCAGAGTCGCTTGAACTCCTCACCCAAGTGACCAAGCTGGCGCAACAAGACGATGTTGAGATCCGCGTTGGCTTTTCCACCGCTTTCCATTGTCCGTTTGAAGGGAAAATTTCTGCGCGGGCCGTCGTTGACTTGCTGCGCGCGACACGCGAGCGGTCGCCGTGGCGCATTGCCATCTGCGACACCAATGGAATGGCGTACCCGGATCAGGTGACTGAGGTTTTGGTTCTCGCGAAAAGTGAATTGAAAATGCCCGTGACGGAACTGGCGCTGCATTTCCACGACACCTATGGCCGCGGACTCGCTAATACTTTGGCCGGGCTTGAAGGTGGTGTGCGCGAGTTTGATTCGACTACCGCTGGACTGGGCGGATGTCCATATTGTCCGGGAGCGAGCGGCAACCTTGCGACAGAAGACCTCGTGGCGTTTCTGGATGGCATGGGCTACGAAACGGGAATTGATATGGAGAAGTTATTGGACGCAGCGGAATTTGCGAATGGTTTTACTTCGCGGCCTTATCAAGGGCACTTGCTGCTGGCGAAGAGAGCCGGTGCTTGCGGAGTGAAGCAACCCAAGGAAAGCCAGCTTGCGTAGCGTACATCTTTCGGTGCTGTTGCTTTAGCAATACAACACAGATGTCCCTTCCCCTCACCGGAATCCGCGTTCTAGATGTAACTAACGTGCTCGCAGGCCCTTTCTGCAGCTATCAACTGGTATTGATGGGCGCGGAGGTCGTCAAGATCGAGCAGCCAGGATCAGGCGATCTGGCGCGCAGGCTGGGCGCCGACCGTGCGACGGCTGCGCGACTGATGGGCGCGTCGTTTATTGCGGTGAACGCCGGCAAGCAGTCCGTCACGCTGAATTTGAAGATGCCCGCAGCGAAAAATATCTTCAAGCAACTAGTTACGCAATCGCAGGTGGTGATAGAGAATTTTCGCCCGGGCGTGATGGAACGCCTGGGGCTGGATTATGCCGTATTGTCAAAAATAAATCAGCGTATCGTGTACTGCGCGGTCTCGGGATTTGGGCAGCATGGGCCTTTATCTTCGCGACCGGCATATGATCAGGTGATTCAGGGAATGTCGGGGGTTATGAGCGTAACCGGCGATAAGGACAGCGCACCTTTGCGCGTAGGTTATCCAGTGTGCGATACGGTAGGCGGCATTACGGCCGCGTTTACAATTTGCGCGGCGCTGGTTGACGCGTGCAGCACCGGCCGTGGACGAATGATTGATGTTTCCATGCTGGAATCCACGCTAGCGACGATGGGATGGGTGGTTTCGAATTATTTGAACGCCGGGACGGTACCGCTGCCCCTCGGCAATGAGAATTTTACCGCTGCGCCTTCCGGAACGTTTCGAACCGCGGATGGCTTACTGAATATCGCCGCCAATGAATCTTACCAATATGAAAAACTTTGCGATTTGCTGCGGCGCCGGGACCTGAAAACCGATCCGCGTTTTGCGGATCGGGATATTCGTAAGCAGAATCGTGAGGCCATCAACCGTGAGATTCAGGCCGTTCTGTTGACTCGACCCGCGGCAGAATGGGAAACATTACTGATCGAGGCAGGGGTACCTGCGGGACGCGTTCTCAGCGTGCCTGAAATCCTGAATCACCCCCATCTTGCGAACCGGCAATTCATCACTCGATTCCCGGACGTCGATCCGCCACAGGCGCTCGCCGGCGGCGGATATCGGATTTCTGATGGGGACACTGTACCACCAGGCCCGGCGCCAACGCTTTCCCAGCACACGGACTCCTGGCTACAGAAACTCGGTTACTCGACGGCCCAGATTGAGGATCTGCGTGCACGCGGCGTCATCTAAGTCAAATTGGCATTCAGCAATTCTGTGTGCCGCGCCCTTTGTGAGGAACGATGCGTCCTAACCTTGCTAAGACTTTGCGCGCAAAAATTTTGGAACGCCGCGGCTTGTTAGTCCCCGGCGTTGCCAACGCACTAGCCGCACGCGTGGTAGAAGATTTGGATTTCGAGGCCGTTTATCTGAGCGGGGCGGGTCTGACGAATACGCTCTGGGGCATGCCTGATCTTGGATTCATGACCCTATCCGAATTAGCGCAACACACGGCGGCGATACGACAAGCCGTGAATCTCCCCCTTATCGTCGATGCCGACACAGGTTTCGGGAATGCCGTAAATGTCTGGCATTGTGTCCGGGTGCTTGAACGAGCAGGTGCGGATGCAATTCAGATCGAAGATCAAATCATGCCAAAAAAATGCGGACACTTTGCCAATAAGTCCGTTATTCCGACTGAAGAGATGGTCGGAAAAATAAAAGCAGCGACGGACGCCAGGGTTTGCGAAGACTTTATCATCATCGCTCGCACCGATGCATTGGCTGTTGCAGGCTTCGAAGCGGCGATCAAGCGGGCCCAGCGTTACATCCAAGCGGGAGCGGACGTGACTTTTGTGGAAGCTCCCGAAGATATTGATTTGATGCGTGATATTCCCAGACGCTTGTCCGTGCCGCAAATCGTGAATGTTGTGGTTGGCGGGAAAACGCCGGTCCTGGCTCAGAAGGAACTCGCCGTCATGGGCTTCGGCCTCGTACTATACGCGAACCTTGCGCTGCAAGGAGCCATCGCAGGCATGCAGCAGGCCTTGGGCGACCTGAAGGATAATGGCCGTGTCGACGAAACAAATCCTCAAGTCGCCAGCTTTGAAGAACGCCAGCGACTCGTGAAGAAGTCTTTTTACGACCAACTCGATAACAAATATTCCGGTAAGTCATGAGGCTGTGCGCGGAGAATACTCGGTGCTGCACTCGCACGTAGGCGGGGAAAAGCGGCCATCCTAAAACATGCAAATTCATCAGGTTCGAGTTCATCCTTCAAAATCACAACTTCCGCGCGCGGATCAACTCGCGTGGAAACTTGCTCAGGTTGCGCACGACGCGGTTCCCGTTGATCCGGATGTGACCGAACAAATCATCAACCGCATAATCGACAATACGGCCGTAGCGATTTCCGCCAGGGCCATGGCTGTGGCTCATGGCCGCAGCAAGGGAGCAACAATACTTGGAGTTCCCTCGGAACAGCGTTTTAGTCCGGAATGGGCCGCCTGGGCAAACGGTACGGCGGTGCGCGAGTTAGACATGCATGACACTTTTCTCGCTGCGGATTATTCTCATCCAGGCGATAACATCCCTCCCATCCTGGCCGTAGCGCAAGCGATGAAAAGAACGGGGAAAGATTTCATCGCTGGTATCGCCGCAGGTTACGAGATTCAAATTGATCTGGTGAAATCTATTGGCCTTCACCTGCATAGAATTGACCACATCGCTCATTTGTGCCCGGCACAAGCCGCGGGGATCGGCGCTACTCTTGATTTGCCTGAGGAAACAATTTTTCAAGCAATTCAACAGGCGGTTCATGTAAGTTTCACCACACGACAATCGAGAAAGGGCGAAATAAGCAGTTGGAAGGCATTTGCTCCAGCACATTCGGGAAAATTAGCAATTGAGGCCGTAGATCGCGCCATGCGTGGGGAAGGGGCGCCTAGCCCAATCTATGAAGGAGAAGACAGTGTTATTGCATGGTTGCTGGACGGACCGGATGCACAGTACGGTGTGCCGCTTCCCGAGCCGGGCGAACCCAAGCGCGCCATTATGGAGAGTTTTACCAAGGAGCACAGCGCCGAGTATCAGGCACAGGCCTTAATCGATCTCGCTTTTCGCATGAGAAAGAAAATTGGTGACCTCTCGTCGATCAACAAGGTACTTATCCACACCAGCCACCATACGCACACAGTAATTGGTACCGGCGCGAATGATCCCCAAAAGTTTAATCCGAACGCCAGCAGAGAGACTTTGGATCACTCCGTTATGTATATCTTCGCAGTAGCGTTACAGGATGGCCGCTGGCATCATGTCGACAGTTACACGCCCGAACGTGCTAGCCGTCCTGACACCGTCCGGCTGTGGCGCTGTGTTGAAACCCGTGAAGATCCAGAGTGGACGCGCCGTTATTATTCCATTGACCCTGCCCAAAAAGCCTTCGGCGCACGAGTCGAAATCCACCTCCAAGACGGCTCAAGGATTGATGATCAATTGGCGGTAGCCGACGCTCACCCGCTGGGCGCTAATCCTTTTTCGCGCCCCGACTACATCCGAAAATTCATGACACTCACCGATGGGATTATTTCGTCTAAAGAATCCCGGCGATTCTTGGATGCCGCGCAGCAACTCCCCGAACTCCTCGTAGACGATTTGTATCAGCTAAATATTGCGTTGCCAGTGAACGCCCTGGCGAAAGGCCCGCGGGGGATATTTTAGTGATCGCGAGCGCGTGTTCGATATTGCGGCAGAATGCCAGTTACGTCTTCGGGGGATGAAACGTGCCGGTAAGTAGGTCAGCGGAAGAAATTACAGCACGCATTGACCGGCTCCCATCATGTTGGACGGTATGGCGGCTGATTGTGCTGCTGTCTCTGGGTGGCGCCTTCGAATTTTACGATCTTTTTCAGACCGCTTACCTAAGCCCCGGATTAATTGCGCACGGTATTTTTCGAGCTGGCGCTAAAGGTCTGTTCGGGTTGACCGATCAGGCTACCTTCGCCGCCGCTACCTTCGCCGGACTGTTTATCGGGACGATCGTGTTTGGCTCCGTGGCCGACCGTTTTGGTAGGCGCGCGGTATTCACTTTTTCATTGTTGTGGTACACCGCCGCCAGTATCGCCATGGGGCTGCAACGCACTAACATTGGAGTTGACCTGTGGCGTTTAATTGCGGGCGTAGGAATTGGCGTAGAGCTGGTAACCATTGACGCCTACGTTTCTGAACTTGCTCCAGCGCGGCTACGCGGGCGGGCCTTTGGCGTCAATCAATTCGTTCAGTTTTTGGCTATACCGGTATTAGCTCTGATCTGTTGGATATTGGTTCCGCGCACCCTATTCGGTTTGGCGGGATGGCGTTGGGTGGTCTTTCTCGGTGCCCTGGGCGCCATCGCCGTGTGGGCTATCCGTCGCAGTATTCCAGAATCTCCCCGTTGGTTGGCGCAACAAGAGCGCCTTGAGGAGGCCAGCGCCGCCATCGCGCAAATTGAGCAGCGCGTCGAAAAAGAAACTGGCCACCCCCTCACTGAACCGATGCATGTAGTTTCACAGTTGCACCGCAAGGGGAAGTTTTCTGAAATATGGGTGCCACCGTACCGCAAGCGCACTTTGATGCTCATCGTTTTCAATTTCTTCCAAACGATCGGATTTTATGGATTTGGAAATTGGGTACCTGCACTCCTGGCATCGATGGGGTCAACGGTTACCAGTAGTTTGCGATACTCGGCCATCATCGCCATGGTTTATCCCTTGGGCCCGTTGTTGTGCATGGGAATTGCCGATAAGTTTGAACGCAAATGGCAAATCGTAAGCGCCGCGATTGGCACAGCAACATTCGGGCTCTTGTTTACGCGGCACACCAGCAGCGCATGGCTGATCACTTTCGGGATACTCATAACTCTCTCTAATAATCTATTGTCCTATTCCTATCATGCCTACCAGGCTGAACTATTCCCCACACGCATCCGGGCACGCGCCGTTGGATTCGTCTACTCCTGGAGCCGTCTTTCCACCATCTTCACAAGTTTCATGATCGCTTTTTTCCTTCAAAAGTTTGGCACCCCCGGAGTTTTTGCCTTCATCGCCGCGAGCATGCTCATGGTTATCCTCTCCATTGGTATTTTTGGAGATCGCACTAAAGGTCTATCATTAGAGGAAATTTCGCACTAAATCCGAAGTGTGAAGTTGGACACAGCGAGCAGGCTGCTCGCGACTTTCGAACAGCGCCACCGCTTGGACAGCCTGTTTTTTGAGCTACGGAGAAGCGTTCCTCGACGCCCAGTCTTCAATCGTGAGAGCCATTCAGATCGATCGTTACGGTGGACCCGAAGTTCTTATTCGGCGGGAGTTGTCCGTGCCGTCTCCCGGTCCTGACGAAGTGCTCATCCGCCTCGCTTACTCAGGCGTGAACTTTATGGACATCCATACCCGCGAAGGTAAATATGCCGGTTCTCGCACGTACCCACAAACGTTGCCAACTACGCTTGGCATCGAGGGCGCCGGCACGATAGAAGTCGCGGGTAGCAGAGTTGACGGTTTTCGTGTGGGAGACAGGGTTGCCTACTGCCTGTCATGGGGTAGCTACGCGGATTACGCCGCGGTGGCGGCGTGGCGCGTAGTGCATGTGCCTGAGGCGCTGCCGCTCGAACGAGCCGCCGCGTCGATGTTCCACGGTCTGACCGCTCACTACCTTGCGCACGACGTCGGCAAACTGGGCCCGGGTGTTACCTGTCTGGTGCATGCGGCCTCAGGCGGAATCGGTCAGTTGCTGGTGCAGATTGGCGCCCAGCTTGGAGCAGGGGTATACGCAACGACGAGCACCGAGGCGAAAGCGCAGGTGGCTCGCGACCGTGGGGCCACGGCTGCATTCCTTTACGACGATGGACGATTTGCAGATACCGTGCGCGCGTTGACCGGTGGGCGGGGAGTTGACGTAGTGTTCGATCCGATCGGTCAGCCGACGCTGCGGGACAGCATGCGGGCGACCAGAACAAAAGGTCTGGTTGTAAGTTTCGGCAGCGTTGGCGGAAACGTCACCGATCTCAACCCATCGAGCTCGGCGAGGCTGGTTCGCTCTTTCTCACGCGCCCTCGCCTTGCAGACCATCTGACCGACGCGAATACGGTCCGGCACCGGGCGGCCGATATTTTCGATGCGTTGATCGCGGGGACGTTGTCAATAGGAATCGCCGGCCGATTCTCGTTGGACAATGTAGAACAAGCGCATCAAAACCTGGAACACAGAAAAACCGTAGGCAAGCCTCTTATCAAAATCGCATGATCCTGGTGAGCATCTTCGCGATTAAAAAACCTTAATGCAGAATTAACGAAATGGAAGAGTACGTTGGCGGGCACCGAATTGTTAACAGGTGTTAAAAACAATTAGGCTATGATGCTCGTTCCAAACATAGAACGGCAATAGGAGTGATCAATGGGACGAATTTCTAGCATTTTTATTACGGCATTTGCACTTGTCCTGGGATGTTCCGGGAGGTTAGCGGCTCAGGACAATTATCCTTTGCGGCTGGTCCAAACCATTGCGATGCCAAACGTCAAAGGGCGTATTGATCACATGGATGTGGACGTGAAAGGCAAACGCCTATTCGTCGCCGGCCTTGAGAATGGCTCCCTGGAAGTGGTTGATCTCGGAGCAGGTAAATGGTCGAAAAGCATTCCCGGCTTCAAGAAGACCCAGGGTGTCGCCTACGTTCCGTCGCTCAACAAAGTTTTTGTCGCAAGCGGAGACGACGGCATGCTTCGCGTATTTCGCGGCGATACTCTAAAACTACTCGATTCCTTAAAACTAGAGCTAGGACCCAATCGTGTTGCGTTCGAACCAAATTCTGAAATCCTCTACGTCGGATACGGTGGAAAAGACGCCGGCAAAGACTATGGTCAGGTTGGCATTATCGACGCGAAAGCGGATAAGAGCCTGGGCGATATTAAAGTGGAGGCACATCCCGCGGAGCTGCTCTTAGACAAATCAGGAAAGACTTTATACGTTTTTATTTCTGCGGCAAGTAAAGTTCAGGTTGTCGACACAAAAAAACGCGAGGTGGTGTCCACCTGGCCAACGAGCAGCCAGCGAAACGGGGACGGGGCGTTTGACGAGAAAACACACCGTTTGTTCATCGGCACCCGCACACCTCCACAAATGATCGTCATGGACTCCCGCAGCGGTAAAGAGGTCGCAGCTCTTCCCACCGTCGAGGGCATGGATGGCGTCTATTTCAATGAAAAGCAGAAACGCATTTACGTTTCGGGCGGGCGCGATAACGACGTAGGTTATATTTTTATATACCAGCAGAAAGACGCGGATCATTACGGAGCCATCGGTAAAATACCAACGAGGTCTGGTGCGGGCACTTCGTTTTGGTCACCGGAACTTAATCGTTTTTATGTCGGAGTCCCGGCGAGCGATAAGCAAGAAGCAGCGATTCTTGTATTTGAGCCACAGCCTTAGAATGTTGCTTTGTGCTGTGAATTGATAATTTTGAATCAAAGAGCTGAAAAATCCTTGGAGGACCAATGAAGAAGTTCGTTGTGATTGCTGGCCTGTCCCTCGTAGCGCTTGGAATTATTTCGAATTACGGTTCAAAAAAGGTCGTAGCACAGAATTCGACGCGCGAGATTCTTCCCTTGCAATTGGAAGAACAAATTCCCGTGCCTAGTGTGGCCGGGCGAATCGACCATTTTTCAGCGGACGCCAAGCGCAAAAGATTGTTTGTCTCGGCCCTCGGCAATAACTCCCTGGAGGTAATCGACGTATTCGCCGGCAGAGTCGTTCACAGCATTAAGGGACTCGCGCAGCCGCAAGGGCCTTTATATGTGCCAGCTGTAGACAAGCTGTATGTGGCCAACGCAGAGGATGGAAAGGTACGCGTGTATGACGGAGCGACTTACACGCTTCGCAAGACCATCGATTTTGGCAAAGATCCTGACAACATGCGTTACGACGAGGGTTCCAAGCGAGTGTACGTCGGATTTGGCGAAGACGATGGCGGCATCGCCATGATTGACCCAAAAACCGATGAACGAGTTGGCGACGTATACAAAACCGGAGGGCATCCCGAATCTTTCCAAGTGGAAGCTAAGGGTGATCATATTTTTGTGAACGTGCCGGACGCAGGCAATGTGGTGGAATCCATCGACAAGAAAACTGGAGCAGTTACAAAGTGGCCTCTAAAGAACCTTCGGGCCAATTACGCGATGGCTTGAATGAAGAACATCACCGGCTCTTCACCATCACCCGCAAGACTCCCATGATGGTGGTCCTCGATACCCAAACGGGCGAGGAAGTTGCCCGTTTGCGCGCCGCGGGAGAGTGTGACGATGTTTTTTTCGACGCAACACGCAAGCGCATTTACGTGATCGGCGGAGAAGGAATAATCAGCGTCTTCCAGCAAAACGATCCGGACCATTACGAGCTGGTGGCAAATGTTCCTTCTGCTGTAGGCATCCGTACGGGATATTTCTTCACAAAGCGTGATCGCTTTTACGTAGCCGTGCCCGCTAAAGGCAACGAACCCGCGCAGGTTTGGACTTACGAGGCAGAGGACTAACGAATAAGTGGCCCAATATTTATTCATCCTTCGAGTAAAAAAGCATTGCTTCCTCAGATTCCCTCTTCATGCCAAGCAGCACGCGCAGTTCTCCTAGTTCAGTACTGAGATCCGCAGCGGCGACACGACGCTCAGCGCGAGCGCGAGCTGAGCTCGTCCGCGAGAGGTTCACTTCGAGAATCGCCACATCGCCCGTGCGATAGCGGCGTTCCCAGTGCGACGCCAACTGGAGCAGAAGCTCGTGGATGTGCACCGCAAGTTCGCGGATCTCGAGAAACTGGGGGCGCACGGCTGCAGCCGGCTCCGCCTGAGTTGCAGAAGCTCTCGCACCTCGCCCAGCGTGAACCCGAGTCCTTGCACACGCCGGACAAACCCCAGCGTTTCGATATCACTGTCTGCGTAATGTCGGAATCCCCCTTCCGTTCGGGGAGCGCGTGGCAGCAATGCCTTACGCTCATAGAAGCGGATGGCTTCCACGCTGAGGCCAACCTTTTTCGCGACGGTGCCAATCTGCATGGCTCATACTCCTTTCCAAGAAACCTACACCCTGGAGTGTAGTCCAGAGTCAAGTGTTTGAACGGCCCTGCCGCCCGCTCGTGGAAGAGTCCGCGGGGCGGACGAGAAGACTTTTCACACGGTTACCATTACCGTCTCTTTGATGAGTTTTGGTGCGTTACTTTGCCGGTACCTGAAATTCCGAACGGATGAACGGCTTGATCCCTTCTTCTCCGGTCAATCGCAAGCAAAGCAGGCTGCCCTCGCGTTCGAGATCGATGTGAAAATCAAAGAACGGGCAGCACTTTCCTTCGGCTGCTACCCAATCGGCCAACTCGGCAAGAGCAACCGTCGAGGGACTGTACTGGAATTCGTAGCCCTTCTCCGTTTCGACGACCTTCTTCCTTTCCGCGACAAGTTTGTCGGTCAATTGTTTGTGGTGCGCGCGTTCGGACGGATTCAGCGCTTTGATGTTGCAGTAGTACTTGTTTTGCGTGGCCATCGGTTGCTTCTCCCCTGCTCTCGCCGGAGCCTCTTGTGCCCATAGCTGCCCGACTCCGTTGTTCGCCACCAATAGCGCAAATGCGGCAACTGCCAGTCCGCAATTTCGTATTCCGGCGTATCGTTCTCGTTCGATCTTCATGGTGTCCCCCCAATGAAATTTGCTTCATGTCATCCCCAGATGCTAAAAGTTAAACTCAGCTTTAAGTCAAGCATTCTTCTCTGAATCGCAACCGGAAGGGAACGAAATGAAAATTGGCCAACTCGCCGGCCGCTCCGGCCTGAACCCTTCCGCCATCCGCTACTACGAGCGTCTCGGGCTTCTACCCGCTCCGCACCGCACCGGAGGTCAGCGGCGCTATCCCATCGAAGCGCTCGACCGCGTGCTCCTCATCCGCTTTGCCAGCGATATGGGGTTCACATTAAGCGAGATAAAATATTTCTGAATGGCTTGTAGGATGACGCCCCGGTTGGCCCGCGATGGAAGAAACTCGCGAACCGAAAGATTCAGGAGGTCGAGGAGAGCATTAGACGCTCGCGCAGTTTGAAATCACTTCTCGAACACCTGCTCGATTGCCAATGTCCCTCTTCTTCAGGCCTGCGTCCAGCGGCTGCGCCTCAGCCCGAAAATGCAACTCATTGCACACGGCACAACGTCTATTTAAGAGTGGCATCGTGTTCCATGCTCATTCATGGCGCGAGACAACTTACGGGTTTCCTTCCATATTAACGTTCACCCGTAGACTCTAGGAGCATCCGACGTGCTCGAACAACAGCCATTGTTGAACAAGGCTGAGACGTGCCTGATCAAAAACCTAGCCGTCTAAAAACGCGGGAATCACGGTGGCCAATCCAGAGAATGTCTACGGAGACATCGAGAGCGGTCGCTCGCGGGTGAGGTCGTTTTTCTGAATTTTGAGCGATGGCCGCGGGCACGAGCATTTATCGCATATATATTGATACATTAACCGGGGATGTGGAGTGGCTCACTGAACTGACGCTTCTCACATAGAGCCATAAAAGCACATCTTTGGTGGTATTTAGGAGCGCATGGGCCACGCCATGGTGCGGCCCATGCCCGGAACAATCTCATCCGAAGAACGAGTGAAACTGAAACGCCGGGACAAGCGGATTCTTTTTGCGAACTCCGACCTTAGCGGCATTTCCATCTTTGAGGAAGCGCAATTTCATGGCGTGGAAGCAGCCCAAGGCGTGTTACGCCCGCTCGGCGGTACGAGAAATGCGCCGGGAGAAAGTCGGTGACTT
>Ga0193751_1001789_pt1 | contig 13446 bp, 11 predicted proteins | sample L1c2metaG_FD_143050 | JGI IMG/M metagenome (GOLD analysis project Ga0193751, IMG submission 143050) | Soil microbial communities from a riparian zone of the East river system, Colorado, United States - L1c2 | ecosystem: Environmental > Terrestrial > Soil > Riparian zone | place: USA: East River... | reverse complement strand
GCCGTCAGGTATGCCGGCCTGCTCGAAAATTTCCATGAGCATCGCCCCGCAGACGGCCGATTGCTCAGCCGGCTTCATGATCACGGTATTTCCGGTGACGAGCGCGGCCGAAACCATTCCGCAAAGAATGGCCATGGGGAAATTCCAGGGGGCGATGACGAGAGCGACACCGCGGGGCCAGTAGTGCTGGTAGCTTTCTTCGCCGAGCACATGCTGCGTCAGACGCGGCCGGCCCAGCAGGCGCATTTGCTGCGCGTAAAATAAACAGAAATCGATTGCTTCCCGGATATCGCCGTCCGCTTCCGCCCAAGCTTTCCCGACTTCATAAACTTCAAGCGCGCAGAGTTCGAATCGGCGGCGGTCCATGATGGCGGCGACGCGTTCGAGTAGTTGGGCGCGTTCTTCGAAAGGCGTGAAACTCCACTTGTGAAACGCTTCGCGCGCAACGATGACGGCGCGGTCCGCTTCCGCGATTCCAGCTTCGGCGACATGACCGACGGTTTCATCCGGCCGGCTCGGATTGAGAGAAGCGATCGTATTGGCGGTCCAGACTTTATCCCCATCGATGACAAGCGGGTATTTCCTTCCAAGGCGGGTTCGGACCTCCGCCAAGGCGGCGCGCATCTTCTCCTGCGACTCCCGATGCACGAAATTTACGAGGGAGGCGTTCTCATAAGTGTCGCCGGGCGGCGTTTCGCGGGATGCTCCGTTCCGTTCGTCGCGCTGGTCAAAGGCGCGCCGGGCGGCGTCGGACGGCCGGGAGCCGTTCGGGCCGACAAGAGAGATCGGATCGCGCAGGAGCGATTCTTCGGAGACGTTGTCGGAAAACTTCGCGCGCAAGAACCCTTCGTTCGATGTGTTTTCGAGCAATCGCCTAACGAGGTAAGACATGCCGGGCAGAAGCTCACCCACTGGACAGTACTCGCGCACGCGATATCCCATGTCGACGAGCGCGCGTTTAATTGGACCAGCCATTCCGTAGAGAAGCTGAAACTCGAAGCGGCTGCGGTCGATGCCGAGTTCCTCGGCGAGAGCCTGAGCGTGCGCGATGCTGCGCACATTGTGCGATCCGAACGCGGCGGTGACGATTGATTCGTTCTCCAGGAGGATGCGGGTGAGCGCCTCGAAATTAGCGTCGCTTCCGGCTTTCTGCTGGAAAACGGGCACCTCCCAGCCGTTTTGTTTCGATTTAATCCGTTCGTAATCCCAGTAGGCGCCCTTGACCAGACGGACGGTGAAGCGGGTGCCTCGAGCGCGGGCCCAAGCGATGAGATCCTCCAGGTCCTGGGCCGAATCGCGCAGGTAGGCCTGCACCACAATGCCGGCATGCGGCCAATCGAGAAACTCCGGTTCCTGAAACAAGGTTTTGAAAAGCTCGAGCGTCGTATTTTTATGCGCGTAGCTTTCCATGTCGAAATTTACGAAAGCTCCAACTTCCCGGGCCCGGCGCAGGAGTGGCCGCAATTTGGGAGCGAGATGGCTGATCGCGTCCGCCGGGTCGGCCGGATTCATCTGCGAGTAGAAGGCGGAGATTTTGACGGAAATGTTAACGACCGGAAAGAGCTCCGCATTTTCCCCGAGGGGATCACGCCAGCCGCGCGTGTTGCGGGCGAGCCCTTCGAGCAGGTCGAAACAACGAGCCGTGTATTCAGTGGCTTCCTTTTCGCTGACGACGGCCTCGCCCAGCAGGTCGACGGTGAAACCAATCCCCTGGCGATGGTGTTTACGCAGAGTCTTCATGACATCCTGCGGATTTCGGCCGGCGATGAATTGGCGCGCCATGCCAGAGACGTTCCAGCGCAGGACCTGCCCGCTAAGCCACGGCGCAATTCGCGCGAGACGCACACCCGTTTGCACGACCGGGGCGAGGCCATTTCGCATATTGGCAAAATATTCCTCGAGATGCCGCACGATGTCACCGCCGCGCCGCAGGGAGGCCAGCACATCGACGAAGCGAAACATCTGAACCTTGAAATGTTCGTCGCGCATGGAAAGCGCCATCATGCGCTGGTAGAACCCGGCTTTGCTAAAGATCGATTCCGGGTGGCGATCGACTAATTCGAAAATGCGGCGGCCGCGGCGCTCCACTTCGGCCTGAAAATCACTCATCATAGAAAGTTACTCTGCCGGTTAACGAAGGCAAAGCGGAAGGGAAGTTGCATCCGACAGAGCGGGTTCGCAATTGTATTAGGAAACATGCCTGGGAGAGGTGCGGACCTGCCCGCCTCGTCTCTCTTCCGGCCATGTCCGGGTCAGGCAGCGGTCAAGGTCGATTCTGAAAAGCCCGATCTTTATGAAAGTCATAACGTTCCTCGGCCATCACTTTCCTAACTTACGTTGTCAGAACCGGTTCTAATGGAAATGACGCAAGCACACGCTCAGCGGGCCACCCGCATCCGATGTGATGGGTAAGGGAGGTTAAATCAACCACATGAAAATTACTGATAAAGCGAGTGAAAAGGGCGCGATGGGATACATGCTTTTATGGCTGATCGGAATTCCGATTCCGGTTCTATTCCTGATCTTCCTGCTGCGCGGTTGCTCGTAGAAACATTTGGGGAGCAAGTAGAGGTGATTTGCCTGGCGGATTTCTGAGGCCCAGGGCTCAGGTTCGTCAGGCAAACTCTTTTTATAGTGTGGCGGCGCGCTTCCCGTTTGCCCGCGACACCGAAGTCGGTTAGCAAAGGTCGGCATGGATCACGGCGGCGCGCGGCACAATTTTGCGAGCGACAATACGGCGGGGATTTGTCCGGAAGCGCTGCGCGCTCTTACGGAGGCCGATACCAGCCCCGTGGCGTCATACGGACAGGATGAGGACACGGCAAAGCTTTGCGATCGTGTCCGCGAAGTTTTTGAGACCGATTGCGACGTTTATCTCGTTTTCAATGGCACCGCCGCCAATGCCCTCGCGCTTGCTCAACTCTGTCAGTCGTTTCACAGCATTGTTTGTCATCAAAATGCGCATATCCAGACAGACGAGTGTGGCGCGCCCGAATTCTTTACGAATGGCTCGAAGCTGCTCGCGGTCGGCGGAGAGAACGGGAAGATCGATTTAGGCGCAGTCGAAGCGATTGTGGCGCGACAGGTCGATCTGCATTCGCATAAGCCGCATGTCGTTAGTCTGACGGAGTCGACTGAATTCGGAACGGTTTACAGCCGGGATGAGATTGCGGCGGTGACGGAGTTCGCGCGCGCCCACCAGATGCTGGTGCACATGGATGGGGCGCGCTTCGCCAATGCGGTGGCGGCTTTGGATTGCGCGCCCAGGGAAATTACGTGGCAACTGGGAATCGACGTTCTCTGTTTCGGGGGCACCAAGAATGGGCTGGCCGCGGGCGAGCTCGTGATTTTCTTTCGCAAGGCGCTGGCGCTGGAGTTCGAATATCGCGCGAAACAGGCCGGACAGCTGGCGTCCAAGATGCGATTTCTGGCCGCGCCCTGGAATGCGCTTTTCCGCGATGAAGTTTGGTTGCGCAATGCGCGCCGTGCCAATACTGCGGCCGCCCGGTTGGCCAGCGCGCTTCGGGATCAGGTGAAACTCGAGCCTGCTTTTCCCGTGCAAGCCAATGCGCTCTTTCTGCGCATGGAGCACAGGCTCTATGAGGGGCTGAACGAACGGGGCTGGCGTTTCTACAAGTTTGTCGACCCGGACATCTATCGCCTCATGTGTTCGTGGTCGACCACGGATGAGCGAATCAGCCAATTCGTGAATGACGCTCGTGCGGTGCATGCCGCCTAACGAGTGTTCTGGCCGGCTCAGATTCGGAAGGATTCTTGAGATTCGCCAGAGCGGTGCGGCATTTTTTCCTGGCCGATTTGCTTCTGGCACCAGACATTGTATAAGCAGGCCGGTGAGGTCGGTTCCACGCCTGTTTGTCTGCTGCGCGCTCTTTCTCTTCGGCTGCAGAGTCGCGCATGATGTCGTGACTTCGCCAGTCCGTCTTTTTCATCATCCGCCGCCGACACCAATTCCATCGACCACCACCGTTGTCACGACGACTCAATCGGATGAAGGAGCTTCCGGTCGCCCGCAACCGAGCCCCGTCAGTACGCCGCCACACCGCCCCACGCATTACGTGACGACGAGTTCACCTTCGCCCGCACCGGCGAAATCGAAACAAGCGACGGTTCAGGCAACGCCGAAGCCGAAACCCGTCACCAGTGGACAAACCGCTCCTCCGGAGCAGAACTTTCCGACGGCAAGGCCGGTCCCGGAAAAACCGGGCTACGTCTACAGTCTTTCGGATCCGAGTAAATATGTAGACGTGAGCGGGTATGCTCCGGGCAGCAAGGTAAAGGATCCCTATTCGGGCAAGATTTTCGTGGTCCCATAGGAGATACCCGTCTCTTCCATTCGGACATTTCGTCAGCTTTTAAAACCTCCCTTCGCTTGGCTTTCTCCTCCATTCATCATGTTTCGGCACGGGATCGGGAAGACCGTTCTTCCGTTGTCTGGAGATTTCCGATAATTGTCGTTTTTCGCGGAATATGCGCACAACATCTGCTCTAGAAATTATATGACTTCTCCGGGACGCTTCGCCTCCAAACGTGCCCTGCCGTTTTTTGCCGTTTGCCTGGTATTTGCCTTTCTTGCCGCCTCCGTCGTTTCCAAGCTTTCCGCCTATGTTCTTACCGGTGCGAGTTGGCCCTCTGGCAGTACGGTGACGTTCCAAATGGCTCTCGGCAACGCCGGCCACACTTTGACCGATGGCAATAGCTCATTCGATGTCGCGGCCAGCCCGGCTGGCGCCGCTTGGAATCAGAGTGTGCAGCGGGTTCGGTTGAGCATGTCCACGAATCCGAGCGCTTCAATTAGCCAGGGGGACGGCTTGAATTCCGTCGCTTTCTCCAGCTCCTTTTTCGGAAACTCATTCGGCTCCAATACCCTGGCCATGACCGGCTGGTCCACGCACAGCGGCGTGACAGTCGAGGCCGACGTTCTTTTCAATAATCATCTGACCTGGGACTCGTACCGCGGCGCCCTTCGTTTCGGATCCAACGGTTTTGCCATCGGCGAGATTCGCCGCGTTTTGATTCATGAACTAGGGCATGCCATCGGATTGAACCATCCTGATTCGGCCGGCCAGCATGTTTCAGCCATCATGAACTCGGTTGTCAGCGGGATTGAGATGCCTACGGCCGACGATATCAGTGGCGCACAGGTGCTCTACGGGGCGCCGACCTCCAATTCAACACCGACACCGACTCCAACGCCGATCCCAACGCCGACTCCCACACCGACGCCAATCCCCACTCCGACTCCGACGCCAACTCCAACGGCGACTCCGCTTATGCCGACGCTGACATTGGTAGCCAGTCCCACCCTTGTCAGGACCGGCGGCAACGCCACCTTCACGGTCACCAGTTCATTCGCCCAAACCACTCCCACTGCCGTGATCTTCACCATGGGCGGCAAGGCCGCGGAGGGTTTCCAGTATTCGATTAACAGTAATCAATTCACCATCCCGGCGGGAGCCACATCCGCGAACGTGACCCTCAGCGTCATCAAAGGGGGAAAAAGGGCGAAGAGCGCAATCATGACTCTGTCAGGCGCGAGCAATTACACGTTGTCGCCTGCAAGGTCCGCCATCGTCACGATCACCCGCTAACTCGACATGGACTTTCGATTTATGAAATCAGCCTCATCCTTCCTCGTGGTGGTTGCAATTGTTGGCGGCCTGCAGACAACGCGCGCCACAACCGTCATTCCTCCAAGTTTCGATCAGTTGGTCGACCAGGCCGAAGCTATCTTTCAAGGAAGCGTCACGGATGTGCGCTCACAATGGGCCGGTGAAGGCAGCCAGAAACAGATTGTCAGCTATGTCACTTTCAAGGTGGAAGATTCCCTCAAGGGGAATACCGGCGCGTCGTACACCCTTCGGATGTACGGCGGCACGGTCGGCGAAGATTCCATGGGTATCAGCGATGCGCCGACCTTCAAGGTTGGCGATCGCGACATCGTCTTTGTTGAGAATAACGGATCGCAGGCCATCCCGCTGGTCGGAATCATGTACGGCCGGTTTCACGTGAAACGGAATCAGTCGGGTCAGGATATTGTCGCGCGCAATGAGGGCGAGTTCGTCAGAAATGTAGCCAGCCTCGGGCGCGAAATGGAGGCAGCGACCGCGGCGAATCCGGCGGAGCCGGCCATGACTACGGACGCCTTTAAAGCGGCGGTGAAGAGCAAGCTGCAGGCTGCGCAATAAGCGCCCGCGGGAGACTTGCCTCGACCTTATTTAGCGATTCACTCACGCAAAGCGTTTTCGCGTGCGAGGTGGAACGGCTGCTCCGAGGGCGTTGCTAAAAAACCGTCGAAGACGGCTAATTTCTTTGTGTTTCGTAACGCGCGTGCCGCTTGTGGAGCAGCTTCGCTGTTAGTCAGTGAACATCGCGCTCGGAGCTCGCGATCCACCCACGCAAGGTGTTCGCATCCGAGGTGAAAGGCCAAGTCGTGGGGCGTTGTTGAGTCTGCGGATGCTCAGAAAGCCCAGCGAAAGAATCAGGGATTCTGGCTTTGCTGCGTTTGGGCGCGGGCCTGATCCCGGACGTCGGTCGCGCGATCGAGCGATCGTTTCATCCAATTGTGCTCTGAGACCGGTCGCGGCTGGGCGTTCGCATTAGCCACGGCGGCGTGGGCCGTCCCTGTTGCGGTGGCTGCTTTTGCATCCCCGGATACAGCTTCCCGATGCTTCTGGTGATAGAAAAAAAGGCCGAGGCCGCCGGCGATGACGAGAGCGATAAACGTGCGCATACCGAATATCGGCAGCACCTCGCGAGCCAGACACTTGGGTTCCCTGCCGTTGCTGGCACCGCTTCGTAGTGGTAATTTTCCAGGTGCAAAGAGCGCAATTCCATCGGCCAGGCATTGTCGCGCTGGCGTTCCTGATGTTGTCGGTCGCGTCCGCCTCTGCGCAGGTTTACGAAGGACGCCAACTGGTCAAAGCCGAACTGGTCGCAGACACGAACACGATCGTTCCCGGCAAGACGTTTACGGCGGGCCTTCTTCTTCACACCGCCCCGGGTTGGCACACCTACTGGAAATTTTCTGGCGACGCCGGGATTCCGATTGAGCTAAAATGGAAGCTGCCTCCGGACTGGAAGGTGGGAGAGTTGCGCTGGCCCATTCCTCTAAAGTTCGACGATCCCGGCGACATCAAGACCTATGGGTACCATGACGAAGTGCTCGTCCTGCAGGAGATCACGCCGCCGGCCTCGATAAGCGAGGCAAGCGTGAAGCTGTCGGCTGACGCGAGCTGGCTGGTGTGCGAGAAGATTTGCATCCCGGGTAGTGCGGCGGTGGAACTCAATCTGCCGACTGGTCGCGATGGAGCCGGGGCCAACACGCCGCTCTTCGATCGTTACCGGAAGCTTCTGCCGAAGGAGTTGCCGGGTGGCGACCAGGCATCGCTGACTTGGAGCCGTTCGGGCGCGGAGTTGCATTTGAAGATTCGCGGCCATGAGTTCGCCCGACACACACAGGTCGATTTCTATCCATTGCCGGATGACAAGGTCGTCGTCGGACATCCGACGGTGGAATCGCGCACCGCGGACGAAGTGTATTTCAAAATCCCGCTCGAGTCCGGAGGCGAGGGATTATCGTCGCTGCCGGGGCTTCTCGTATTTGGCGAGCAACTCGACGGCAGCGATCGGCAAGCCTGGTCGCTCCTGGCGGCCGGCGGTAATTCCAGCGCGACGGCCGCGCCACGGCCTCTTTCCGCACCGGCCCGCGGACTGATGACCTATCTGATTTTCGGATTTATCGGCGGTTTCATCCTGAACTTGATGCCGTGCGTGTTGCCGGTGATTTCGCTCAAGATTTTCGGGTTCATCCAGCAAGCGGGTCAGAGTCGCCAGAAAATCTTTCGCAGCGGCCTCGCTTTTACGGCCGGCATTTTCGCGTGGTTCGTTGGCCTCGCTTTGCTTCTCATCGTTTTGAAAGGGGCGGGTCAACAGATCAGCTGGGCGTTCCAGTTTACCAATGCCTATTTCGTTCTCTTCATGAGCGCGGTCGTGCTGGTCTTCGCGCTTAATCTCTTTGGCGTTTTCGAGATCTCTCTTCCGCAGGCCGCGACTCGAGGTTTGTTAGGCGTAACCGGCAGCGAAGGCGACGCGGCTTCATTTTTCCAGGGTGTCTTCGCGACGGTTCTGGCCACGCCTTGCACTGCCCCGTTTCTGGGGACGGCCCTCGGCTTCGCCTTCACGCAGTCGGGCGCGGTCATCCTGGCCATGTTCGTGGCCATCGCGGCGGGAATGAGCGCGCCTTATCTAATTCTCTCGGCGCAACCGGCCTGGCTTCGCTTCTTGCCCCGGCCCGGCCCGTGGATGGTCCGCACCAAGCAATTCATGGGATTTCTGCTTCTGGCCACATTGCTCTTTCTTCTTTACGTTCTCGGCGCCCAACGTGGGCTCGACGCCTTGATTTGGGCTTCGAGTTTTCTTCTCATCGTCAGCATCGTTTGCTGGATGAAGGGGGCGTTTGTAACGCCGGTTGCATCGGTTCGCGGACAGACGGCGGCCATTATTCTGATGCTCCTGCTCCTGGCTGGAAGCGGCTTTTATTTTATCGGACAAAAGTTTGCCGCCTCGAAACTGACTGAGGTCGGAGCAACCGCTACCGGAGAATGGCAGCCCTTCACGCCGGCCCGGCTGGAGAGCGAGCTAAAGCAGGGTCACGCAGTCTTTGTCGACTTCACCGCGGCCTGGTGCATCACCTGCAAATTCAATGAGGCGAGCGTGCTCGAAACGGCCGCCGTCCGCGAATCTTTCGAGCGTCATAACATTACCCGGTTGAGAGCGGATTGGACCAATGGCGACCCGGACATTACGAAATTGTTGCAACATTTCGGACGCCCGGGTGTCCCATTATACGTGCTATACCCCGGCGGCCAGGACGAACCGGTTGTTTTTCCCGAGCTGCTGACCAGGGGTATTCTTCTCGATAAACTCGAAACCATCTCGCGCACCGTCGCTTCCCATTAATATGAAAATCAAAACCATCACTGCTCTGTTCGCCTCGCTCGTCACCACCAGCCTTCTCGCCATCGACTCGCCCCCGGTCGGCAGCGCGGCGCCTGATTTTTCCTTAACCGATTCGAAAGGAAAGACCCAGTCGCTCTCCCAGTACAAGGGCAAGTACGTCGTGCTCGAATGGTTCAACCCGGAGTGCCCGTTTGTGAAAAAGCATTACGGCAGTGGCAACATGCAAAAGCTGCAGGAGGAATTTACCGGTAAAGGGGTCGTCTGGCTGAGCATCGATTCGTCGGCGCCCGGCACGGAAGGAAACCTGACCCCGGAACAGGCAGACAAAGTTGCGACCGGCTGGAAGACGCATCAAACGGCGCTCTTGCTCGATCCGGAAGGAAAAGCGGGGCGGGCCTACGGCGCCAAAAACACGCCACACATGTTTGTCATTAATCCGGAGGGTAAAGTGATTTACGAAGGCGCGATCGATAGCAAGCCCACCCCGAACCCGTCAGACATTGCCGGTTCCACCAATTACGTAAAGGTGGCGCTGGACGAATCGCTCAGCGGCAAGCCTGTTTCGAACGCTAACACCAAGCCGTACGGTTGCTCGGTCAAGTACAAGTGAGGCCACGTTAGGCCGCCGCCTTTGAGCAACGTTCGAAGTCAATAACGCAGCGACCAACGGGAAGGCGATGCCGGACGCTTCGCGCTGTAGTCGCCTCGCTCTGTCGAGGCGTTTGGGGCGGACACGGCGACAGAGCGCGGTGGCGACAGGGGAAAAGGCTGTTGTTAGGCCGTGCGTTTTGCCGACAGGCTAGAACCGAGCCGCAAGAGTACCAGCGGCATAAGGCGCACGATGGCCATTGCCACTTTCATGGCTGCACCCGGTATGACCAAAGCGCGATCGTGTTCCACGGCCTTGAGACCGGCGCGCGCGACGTCTGCGGCCGCGACATAAATAATTTTCGGCCCTTTCTCCGGCTGTTGCCCGGCGCGTTGCGCGACTTGGCTGAATTCGGTGTGGACGGGTCCCGGACAAAGAGCACAAACATTCACGCCGGTGCCACGGAGCTCGGCGCGCAATCCTTCCGAAAAACTAGTCACATAGGCTTTGGTTGCGGCATAAACGGAAAATCCCGGAATCGGCATGAAGCCGGCAGATGAACTGACGTTCAGGATCGCTCCGCGTTTTTGGTGAAGCATGCCTGGGAGCATTCGGCGCGTCAACGAAGTGAGGGCCAGCGTGTTGACGTAAAGCATTTCTTCGATGCGCGGTGGATCGCTCGTGGCGAACGGACCGATATCGCCCAGGCCTGCGTTGTTGATGAGCAGATCGATTGTAATCCCGTGCTTCTCCGGAAACTCCCGGAGCTGATTCAACTGGTCCGAGTCGGTGAGGTCGATGGTCTGAATGTGAACCGTGAGTTTCGGGTTCCGCTGCAGCAGCTCATTCCGAAGTTCTTCCAATCGTTCCTGGCGTCTTGCCACTAGCACAATCAGCCGGGCGCGACCGGCCAGTTGCCGGGCAAACTCGCGACCGATCCCGGCGGAAGCACCGGTTACCAGTGCGTTACAGCCGTCGAGTTTCATGTGATTTTGTGAGTTGCGTAAGTTCGGTTTTGGTCAGGGGGCGCCAATGGCCGCGAGGAAGATCTCCGAGATGCAAATGGCCGATGCGCACGCGCACGAGATGTTTCACGCTATAGCCAATGGCTTCAAACATCCGGCGAATTTGGCGGTTCAAACCTTGTCGCAAGATGACACGCAGCCGGGTCGGTCCGACGTCGCGCAAATTCTCGAGCCTGGCGCGTTGGCCATCCAGCGTAATGCCCTTCAACAGTTTGATCTTGAGCATTGGGTCCCACGCCCGGTCGAGCGTCACTTCGTATTCCTTCTCCACCTTGAAGCGCGGGTGAGTGAGCTTTTGCGAGAGATCGCCGTCATTGGTCAAAAGAAGCAGGCCTTCGGTCTGGGTATCGAGCCGGCCCACGTTGAAGAGGGTGGAAAATTTGGCGGGCAGCAGATCGAAGATTGTGTCGCGCGCGTGCGGGTCGCTCCTCGTCGAAACAAACCCCGCCGGTTTATGCAGCACGATCGTGCGCGGCAGTCCGGTCCGGACGAGCCGGCCATCGACCTTGACGTAATCGGTTTCGACCGGTTGCGCGCTGAAATTCGTGCAGACCTGACCGTTGATCGTGACCCGCCCGGTCTCGATCAACTCGTCGCAATGTCGACGTGAACCGAGGCCGGCGGCGGCGAGATAACGGTTTAAGCGCACGAGAAACGATGAAGCGATGAAGGGTTAAAGCGTGCGCCTTACCGCTTAAACGCATCCCGCTTTAACGCGTTAAACGTCCGGCTTCGTTTTCGGCAGGCCGAGAACCTTGCTTGTGTCTTTCCACTGACCGCGTTTCTTCAACAGCTCCACGCGCTCGAAGCGTTTGAGTACGTTGCGTTTGGCGGCAATGGTGCTCGCTCCCTTTAGACTGCGATGTTGTGACATAGTGTGGTCCTCGTCCGAAAATGAGCCCGAACCCTACCCAGTTCGTTCGCTTTTTCAACCTTACGATCAGCCGATCGCTGCGCGTATGAGAGACCTCCTTCCAGGTAGGGATGTTTCTCCGAAACGTCCCTCGAATTCTCTGTCGCAAAGTGGGACGGCTCGAAGAGCCATCCCTACATTGCAGGTACAATCCTACAACTCGTTGCTGAGCACGACACAGGACCCAGAGGTCATGACTTGATGAAAAATGTGGAACTTGTCGGTGATGACTTTCTGCCAGTGAGGCAACCGGCTCTGGTCCACGATCAGGTAAACCACGTCGGGATCCGCCCATTTGGTGAGGATGACACTTTCGTCCACGACAATGTCATGCGAATCGGTGCCCACGAACGAGTCGTCGTCCTGAGGACAATTCACGAGATAGAACTTTTGGTGGAGATAAAAGACGAGACTGCTTCCCTGATGCAACGCGCCTTCGTAAACGATCTGGCCCTTGGGACCGGGACGGTCGTTCAGGAAGCGCGCCGCTTCGGCCAGGGAAAAGTAGGGAGCCATGCGCGCGACGCCATCGATCATGGCCAACCCGGCCGGCACCATGCCGACGGCGATGGCGACGGCGGCGATTCGTTCCTGGCCTTTTACATTCAGACGGGCGGCGATCGCGGCAAAAATCACGAGGGAGGCCGAGACAATGGCGGCGAGTGGCCAGAAACCATGCCAAACGGCCAAAGGAACCTGTTGCACCACATGCCATGCACTGAAATGCGCACCGATATCCGCCCAGCTTCCCCCGCCTGCCGTTCTCCCGGCGGCGCGGAACGCAAACAGACCGAGGAGCACGCCGCACGAACCCATCAAGACGATGCCCGCGATCCTGATCTTTTGTGGGACGCGGTCCCAAACCGTTGCCGTCCAAAGCGCGAAGGCGCTCCACATGCTCATCGAATAATAATCCTGACGTTGGCCGATCAGCAGGAGCGGGATAAAAACGACGCCCATCCAGAACAGAGGAAAGGCATCCGAAAAATCGAATTCGCGCGGCCGGACAATTCGTCGCCAGGCTGTGATGACGCCGGGAACGACCAGAAGAATCCAGGGGAACCACCAGACAAGATGCAGGCCGAGAAATTGCAGCCGCGGCACATCGTCCGCATGGCCGAAGACACGCCCCTTCCAATCGTCGGCTATCAGGTGTTGCAAGATTCCCGGGTATTGCCGATTCACCCAGAGATACCAGGGCGCGACCAGGACGAAAAAAATGAGGAAATATGACCAGTGCAACAAAGCCCGGAACCGGATCCGGGCTTCCCGATAAAAGAGAGCGAGCAGGCCGAGCACCGCGCATAAATAAACGAGACCGAGAATGCTCTTCGTTAGGCAGGCAAGCGCCGCGCACAGCCAGAAGCCGGCGAACCAGGCGTAACGATGTTTTCGCCGCTGATATCCACCGAGCGCGCAAAAAAATGCGCCTGCGATGAACGCACCGAAGAGCGGCTCCGGCATGATGATGCGGCCGAGCAGAAAGGTACCGCACGAAGTCAGATAGATGACTCCCGCCAAAAACCCGTGCCAGTAATCGCGCAGACGTTCGCCCATCAGAAACGTCAGAGCGGCTGTGGCCACGATGGCGGCCGCCACCGGCAGGCGCGCCGCCGCGGCGTTGACGCCAAAAATCTTGTAGGAGACGACAATCAACCAATAAAGAAGCGGCGGCTTTTGCAGGCGCGGCACCCCATCATTCGTCGGGACAAGCCACTGGTGGTTCTCGATCATTTCGCGCGCGGCGCCCGCGTATTGGCCGTCCGTTTCATTATAGAGGTCGCCGTAGCCTGCGGTGGCGGCGTGAAGTAGCGCGGCCAGTGCGATCAGGAAAACAAACAGCGCGTGTCGGGTCGGTGGGGGCGCGATAGCCGGCGGATCGATGAGGGTCTCATCGAGTCGCAGAGCGCCAGTGCGGGCAACCATTGTCAGATGACTTG
>Ga0193751_1001787_pt1 | contig 13454 bp, 13 predicted proteins | sample L1c2metaG_FD_143050 | JGI IMG/M metagenome (GOLD analysis project Ga0193751, IMG submission 143050) | Soil microbial communities from a riparian zone of the East river system, Colorado, United States - L1c2 | ecosystem: Environmental > Terrestrial > Soil > Riparian zone | place: USA: East River... | reverse complement strand
CCTATCACGCCACGGTCGACGTACCCGCGCGCTTCCGTAAATCCAAGTCAGTCGGGGCGGTATTTGGGTTGACGTGCTCCAAGTATCAATCCGGCGAAATCGATCGCAGTGGTAGAATATCACGCTGTGGCGATGAGATGATGCGGGTCATGCTCTACGAAGCAGCGCAGAGCATGCTGCGTTCGAAGAAATGGTCGTGGCTCAAGGCCTGGGCGATGCAGATCGCCAGGCGCCGCGGGATGAAAAAGGCGATCGTGGCTCTGGCACGCCGGTTGGCCGTGATCATGCACCGCATCTGGGTTGACGGTACCGAGTTCCGCTGGACCCGGGAACCAGCCGCGGCAGCAGCATGAAGACTGTGCAGGATCAAATCTAATAGAAGGAAACTCGAGCTCCACCGAGCGGTGGCATGATGTCCCTCGCGGGACGATGGATGAGGTGAGTTCGCATGTCCGCTTGGACCTACCGTTCGTCTGACGGTAAGGCCGACCAAAAGATTGCTCCACCTCGTCTTCGAATCCCATGATGGAAGGGCCCTGGTGCCGATTCCGAAGAGAAGCACGAACCCGTGAGCGACATCGACACCGCAGCGGCGGATAGTCTGAAAGTGCTTGACCCCAAACGGCCGATTAGAGAAGCGGACATTCGCTACCGTCAAATGATGCATTGCGAAGGATTTATTCGGTCCTATCACGGCGTCGCGGGGGTAGAGCCAGACCGTAGACCCGGCGCACCGGCCGCGCGCTCTTGACCCAACGTCGCCGTCAACGCCGTTATACCCGCCAGACCGCCAAGCTGCATCGTTTCAATCGCCGTGCTTGGCACGATTACGATCGTGGCGTTGTCTCTCTTCAATCCCTCGTAGAGCATGTTCATCGCCCGCAAATGGAATGCGGTCGGATTGCTGGCATAGGTGTTCGCGGCCTCGACGAATTTCTCCGCAATCTGCCGCTCTGAATCGCCCAGGATGACGCGGGCCTGACGCTCGCGCTCCGCCTGCGCCTGCATCGACATCGCGTCCTCCAAGGCCGAAGGGATCAGCACATCTTTGATCTCCACCGAAATAACATTAATGCCCCAGGGCTCGGTTCGTACATCGATGATCTTCTGCAGCTCGTCGCTGATCTTTTCCCGGCCCTCCAGCATATCAGAAAGCATGGTCTTGCCGATGACATCGCGAAGCGCGGTCTGCGAGGCCCAATTGATGGCGCTGACGTAGTCGGCAACGTCGAGCGCGGCCTTCTTCGGGTCGATGACCTTCCAGAACAGCACGGCATCGACATCCACCGGCACCGTGTCCTTGGTCAGGGTCTTTTCCGCCTTGAACGCGCTCGTTATCACGCGGGTGTCAATCCAATAGGGCACGGTCTCGATAATCGGGATGATGAAAAACAAGCCTGGGCCTTTGAGGGCGCGGAAGCGACCGAGCCGCAGCACCACGGCCCGCTCCCACTGATCCGCAACCTTGACGGAATAGGAGACAATGAAACCGAGGATCGCGGAACCGACCACTATCGATGCGCTTTCGCGGTAGTCGGGAAGCGCAAGGGTTGAATAGGCGACGGCCAAGCCGATGCCGAGAATGACGACGAAGATCAATCCTGGCAAAGAGTTGGGTTTTCTCATCTTGATTCCCCTCTTTTACGTCGGTGTTGGCTCCAAGAAGTTGCGACCTCCGGCGCATCCAGATCGCTCGCGCGCAGCAAGCGGCCACGCGAACCTGTGCCGCCGAGCGCAGCAATGAATTTCCGCCTTGCGATGTTGATTGCCATCGGAAGCGGGGTCACGCGCCCTGGAACGATAGCACGCCCCAATCGGCAGGTCTTTGGCCCGCTTCACAGTCCGATCATGTTGCGTTGCATGAGTCCGCTTTGGCCCAAAGCAGACATCCCGGCGGCGTCCCGGCGGACTGTGACCGCCCTGCTTCATTGGCATTGAGGCATGCCGTCCACTGGACTAAGTTCAACTCTCAAGTTTGTGTAGGAACTTAAGGCTAGCGATGCCTGACCGCACACGCAAACGCCCGAACGAGGCCAATGCCCTCGCAAGATGGGATAACGAGGGCGGCGCTGCAAAGGGTGCACCGCAAAAAGCTCGCGACGACATGACTTCCATCGCCAAGGAAGAGGAGCATATGTTGCGGTGTCTGGGCGCCGCAGTCATCATGCAATGGGACGATCTGCCTAGGGCTATTCAGCGTGAACTTTTTGAACACGCCATTTCTATGGGCAAGCTGCACCACACAGCTGAGCTTAAGGGCCAGATCGCTCGGTTCCTTCACAAGCGTCAAGGACGACGATCGAGAGCCAGGTTAGATTAGGGTCCCACAGGGGCATTGCTCGGATTCGGCTGCAAGCGCGTCATCTGAGCTTGCCCCGCAGGCTCAAAACTATTCGCGTCACAACCACAAATATGAGCGCTGCAAATGTTGAATGGACTATCGTTGTCACGATCGGGTCGGCGGTAATGAGTTGAATGCCAAACACCGGAACCAAAAGCGCGCCGCCAACGGACGAACCTACCACACCGAAGAAAAGGTATGTCACCAATCCTCTTCCCTTGTCGCTGAGCGCGACGATACCACCGAGCACGAATCCAACCACCATAATGATAATGAAAACTTGAGCCTGAAGGCTCATCTGGGAGTAGTTTTAATCTGTGGTTGATCGTGGAGAACCACGTTCAGCAAAGAACTGTGGACTTCGATGCAGCCGTTGTAATCAATAAGACCCAATTCCCGAAATTTGTTCATGAAAAAACTTACGCGAGATCGCGTCGTGCCGATCATTTCCGCCAGTTGTCTCTTGGCTGATTTTCGCAATGATTGGTTCCGGCCGACCTTCCTTGCCAAAATTCGCCAGCAGAAGAATTCGTGCCAGGCGTTTCTCGCTCGAATTGAACAGTTGATCGACCAAGTCCTCCTCGACGCGACTGTTGCGAGCCAAGAGGTGCGCGATAAATAGCTCGGCAAACGCCGGCTCTTCGTGGATCACGCGGATGAGGTCTGCCTTCGTTATTCGCACGATCACGCATTCCGTCATAGCCGAGACGGTTGACAGACGCAGCGGTTGCCCGGTCAAACACCCTTCCTCAAAGAAATCGCCGGTTCCCAGAATTGCGACGTAGCGGCATGTCCGCTGTTGACCTAGGCTGTTCTCTAATTCCGGGTCAGTGGTCAAGCTCGTCGAGGCCAGCGCCAAGCAAAAATTATGATTGCGAAAAAAATGGGAATGACGATCAGAGGAACGAGCCAGGCGGCCATGGTACTTATCCTGCGGAGTTTAAGATCAGGTTGCAGCGGCGACACGCCTATATGGAAAAGGCTAGGGCATGTGGCGCAATTATTGAAAAATATGCCCTCAGTACTTGAGGACGTCTGTATAAAATTGCTCACTGCGGCTGAGAATGACCCAGCATTGGCTCGGCACGTCCGGTCAAAAAGTAGCAGTCATTCAAGTCCTTTAACCCATTCATCCCAATCGTGCCATGGCTTTTCCGGGAACCCCCGATGTTTGCTGCGGTGCACGAGGCCGAAAATGGCCCGACTCCGACGTGCTGCGATGTCTGACATGAGTCCGCGATCGAGGGATAAGCGGATTCGCCCCGAAGTCAGGAGGTGCGCGATGCAGACGATGCAAGGTGGCGAGATGGAAGCGCCATGCCGCTGCGGCACGGTGCGCTTTCGCGTGAAGCTGACATACGGGTTCAAGACGGCCCGCCGTTGCACCTGTTCCTACTGCCGGATGAGAGAGCGGTGGCGGTGTCTGCCGATATAGGCGGCATCTCACATTTCAGGCCGGCGAAGAAGAGTTGACGGTAATCACCGTGAAGTACAAGGACGGCGAAAAGAAAATCGTGGTGACGCCGAACGTGCCGATCGTGCGCTATGAAGTCGCCGACCTCGGAGCGATCAAACCCGGCGCGCCGTTCTCTGTGATCGCGGCCGTGAAGCAGGCGGACGGCAGTTTCGACGTGAACCGCATCAATGTCGGGCGCGACGGCGCCTCCCCGCCGTAATTTTTGGACTGATTAAGGCGGCGGCAACGCGCCGTCTCTGGTCCGGATTGATCAGAGCTTTGCTCGGTCGACCCCCCGTTCACAGCTATATGTTCGCGGGCTTGTTGGCACGGTGCGTGCTAGTGGTAGTGCATACTATCGCAAGCAAGGAGAGGTACCATGACATCAACAACGACGCGCGCCGAACTCACCGACAAGCTGCTCGGCATCAAGCGCGAAAACGGCTGGAGCTGGAAATATATCTGCGGTGAGATCGGCGGCATGTCGCCGGTCCTGGTCACTGGAGCCATTCTCGGGCAAATGAAACTCTCGAAACCGCAGGCGGCGAAGGCTGCGGAATTATTCGGCCTGAGCAAGAGCGAACAGGCGCTGCTCAACGAGGTCCCGCACCGGGGCTCGCCGATGCCGCCAACCGACCCGCTGATCTACCGCTTTTACGAACTGGTGATGGTCAACGGTCCGGCATTGAAAGTCCTGATCGAGGAGGAGTTCGGCGACGGCATCATGTCGGCGATCGACTTCGATCTGATAATGGAACGCCAGGCGGACCCCAAAGGCGATCGCGTCAAAATATCGATGTCGGGAAAATTCCTGCCGTACAAATATTACGGCGCGACCGGCAATGTGCCGACTTACGGCTACAAGGAAGAGTAAGACCTTACGATCGCGAATTTGCGGCCGGCCAAGCGCGCGCCGTGAGCGTCAGTCGTTCAGACTAGGGCGCGTACTCATAAATGCCGTGGGGGCGTTGTCCGCTTTTGGGGGAATAGTGGACATAGTGATTTGACCGCGTCATGTCGGGTTGTGACCCGACGCGGACATCAGCCACGTAACTTTGCTGCGATGCGGTGCCATGGTTCCCGCGCTTATCTCGTGGCCGAGTGCTCGTGGATGAGCTGCTCGCCACCCCAAGGATGTGATCGCCACCAGTTCGCAAACTACCGGCCGCGGCGGATGGTCACATAATTTCCACGGCCGCAGCGCCTATCCTTTGCCAGCCGGTCGGCCCGCTGTGAGGCAGCATGTCGAAACTCAGAAGCATCATAGTACTAGCAGTGACCACGTGGGCATTCGTCGTCTGTTTTGCCGTGTGGCTGATGTTTGGAGTCATCGGGATTCCGATTAAAAACGAACTGGGTCTCAATGGCCTGCAATTTGGCCTGCTGACCTCGACCCCTGTATTGACGGGCGCTTTATTTCGCCTGCCGTTCGGTATTTGGACGGATAGGTTCGGCGGCCGGATCGTGATGTTTGCCCTGCTCGTCGGCTGCGCTGTGCCAGTCTGGTTCGCCAGCTATGCCAACCAACTCTGGCAATTCCTTTTGCTTGGGTTGGCTCTCGGCGTGGTCGGCGCTTCCTTTGCCGTCGGCACGCCTTATGTCGCGCGTCTCTTTGCGAAAGAGCGGCGCGGCTTCGCTATGGGCGTGTTTGGCGCCGGAACCACGGGAGCGGCGATCAATATGTTCATCGCTCCGGCATTGACGACTCACTATGGATGGCAGGTTGTTCCGAGATTCTACGCCGCGGCCCTTCTGATCACCGCGCTGATCTTCTGGCTCCTTTCAGCGCCCGACGTGTCGGCTCCCGGCAAGAGCGGTGTTTCGCTGCGACAGCAATTGGCCGTGCTCAAGGACCTGCGAGTCTGGAAGTATTGCCAGTACTACTCCATCGTATTCGGCGGCTTCACGGCGTTGTCGGTATGGATGCCGCAATACTTCGTGCAGGAGTATGGGCTGAGCATTGCGCAAGCCGGGTTCTTGGCCGCATGTTTCTCGCTGCCCGCAGGTGTATTGCGCGCAGTCGGCGGCTGGCTCGCGGATCGCTATGGCGCACACGAGGTGACTTGGTGGGTGCTGTGGGCGGCCTGGATTAGCCTCTTCCTCCTGTCGTATCCGCAAACCGACTTTATCGTGCACACGATCCGCGGTCCTGCGCAGTTTCACATCGGATTGTCTGTGTTGCCCTTTGCGATGCTGCTGTTTGCGCTTGGTGTGGCATTTGCCTGCGGCATGGCATCCACGTTCAAATACGTTGGTGACGATTTTCCGGCGAACATGGGCGTTGTAACCGGCATTGTCGGTCTTGTGGGTGCGCTTGGCGGCTTCGTCCTGCCAATTATTTTCGGCGTCATCCTGGACTGGCTAGGGATCAATTCAAGCTGCTTCATGTTCCTATATGGCGTTGTCTGGGTATCGCTAATCCTGAATTACATAACTGAGGTACGGCGCTTGCCAGTGATGGGCGAGCAGATGCCGGCTGGCGCGCTGGCCACACGGGCAAGGACGGGAGAGGTTCCATGAGCCACTTTCTCGAGCGTCTCACGTATCTCGCGCGTCGGCGGAAACCGTTCGCGGATGGATTGGGGGAACTCCGCGACGAAGATCGGATGTGGGAGGCACGCGTGCAAGAGTGCCGGTGCGATCATGACCGTCACCGTTAACGGCATTGCAGTCGAGACCTCGCGATGGCCGAGCCCGAAAGTGGCGGCTGTGCGCGAATTGCTGCGTCAGCGCACGATCGCCGTTGGCATCTTGTCCGCAGACATAGAGGATGAAGAGACGATCAGCACCGCCATCGAACGTCTCCTCGCCGATGAGGTGCGCGTGCCATCGCCTAGCGAAGCAGAATGTCGGCGTTACTATGAGAATCACTTGAAAGAGTTCCAGACTGGAGACTTGGTGTATGCGCGGCATATGACCATATCGCCAATCACTTCCGTTCCTCCCACGTGGGCGAGTGACCCAGCAATAGTGGGCCGAAAATCACTGCAAAGGCGCCGAAGGCCAGCACCCAGGCGAATGCTGCGGCGTAGAGCAGCGCGCTCGATGGCTCGAACGCCGCGACGATGCGGGCAAGCGGAGCAACCAGCGCGCAGAAATAGATCACCTGCGTGGGCACCGACGCCGCAAGCTCGTGTCCGGTATGCCCGAGGCTTGCGCGCGTCATCACCGCAGGGTCATTAACCTGACGCGGGCAGGGGGGAGCGACCGAAAACCCAAAGGAATTCAGGGTCTATTTCGCAAAACGATAACGTCTCGAAAAATTCCGGTAAAAGCGCGTGGCGATCCCGGAGGCATGGGCTTTGCGCCCGTTTTGCGCTACGTATACATTGCACGGCGAGCGGATGGGAATTCGGCACGGGAGGGTTTTCCCCGCTGCCCAGCAAGGAAGACGAGAATGTCCATCGATCAGTTCATCGACAACGAGGTCAAGGGAAACGAGGTGGTGCTGTTCATGAAGGGCACGCCGCAGTTTCCGATGTGCGGCTTCTCCGGCCAGGTCATGCAGATCCTCGATAATCTCGGCGTGGCCTATAAGGGTCTCAACGTGCTCGAGAGCGACGAGCTACGTCAGGGCATCAAGACCTATTCCAACTGGCCGACCATCCCGCAGCTTTACGTCAAGGGCGAATTCGTCGGCGGCTGCGACATCATCCGCGAAATGTTCCAGTCGGGCGAGCTGCAGTCCCTGCTCAAGGACAAAGGCGTCGCCACGAAGGCGCCGGCGACCGCCTGAGACTTTAGCGTTTTTTTGCAGCCGCGTGCCGCCGCCGCGCCGGGCTCCAGCGCGTTTCGCGGCTCCGGCAGGTGAAATGAACGGCTTGGGGCGTCAGCGCGAGGCGCGGCGCTGCGCTTCGGTATCTGCCGCAATACTCGCCCGACCTGAACTACATCGAGATGCTGTTCAGCAAGCTCAATGCGTCCCGGCGCAAGGCGGCGGAACGCACAATTCCTCGCCTGCGCCGACGAATCGGCAGGCTGCCGTGCACCCTGACTGCCCGCGAAGCGCGCAACTATTTCAGGCACGCAGGGTATGAGTGAATGCGAGCGGAATCTGCTCTAGGCACCGACTGTCAGATCGAGTTCCAGCTAATACAACCAATTGACCTCATGGCCTGGGTCGGTACTCTCGAAATGCCGGGGAATGCATCACCCCATTCCAACACAAATCGCGATCGCACCTTAACCTGTCCGACTACTGACATGCTCGGTAAGCTGACGATTGACGCCCTGCCGTTTTACAGTGGCATCGCCATGGGCGGCGCGCTGATCACCGTATTCGGCGCACTTTGCGTGGTTGCGCTCATCACCTGGCTCGGCCAATGGCGCTATCTGTGGACCGAATGGCTGACGAGCTTCGACCATAAAAAGATCGGCATCATGTACGTGACGTTGGCGCTGATCATGTTGGTGCGCGGCTTCATCGATGCCATGATGATGCGGACCCAGCAGGCGGTCGCACTCGACTCTCCTGGCTATCTGCCACCGGACCATTTCGATCAGATTTTCACCTCCCACGCCACCATCATGGTCTTCTTCGTGGCGATGCCGTTTCTGGTCGGCCTATTCAACGTCGTCGTTCCGCAGCAGATCGGTGCGCGCGACGTGGCGTTCCCGTTCGTGAACTCGCTGAGCCTGTGGCTGACCGCGTCCGGCGCCGCTTTGGTTATGACCTCGCTCGTCATCGGCAAGTTTTCCACCGCTGGCTGGAACGCTTACCCGCCCTACTCGGAAGCGCAGTTCAGTCCGGGCGTCGGCGTCGATTACTGGATCTGGGCGATCCTAGTCAGCGGCGTCGCCTCGATGCTGACCGGGATCAATTTCCTCGTCACTATCGTCAAGCGGCGCGCGCCCGGCATGCGGCTGATGATGATGCCGCAGTTCACCTGGACGGCGCTGTGTACCAGCATTTTGATAGTGTTCGCCTTCCCGGCTTTGACCGTTGCCGCTGCGCTGCTTGGTCTCGACCGCTATCTCGGCATGCACTTTTTCACCGATGGCGACGGCGGCAACATAACGAACTATATCAACCTGTTCTGGATCTGGGGCCATCCCGAAGTCTACATCCTGATTTTGCCGGCGTTTGGCGTCTATTCCGAAGTCGTGGCGACGTTCTCGGGCAAGCGATTGTTCGGCTACGAGTCGCTGGTCTACGCGACTGCGGTTATCACCGTGCTCTCGTTGATCGTCTGGCTGCACCATTTCTTCACCATGGGCGCCAGCAACGATGTGAATGCCTTCTTTGGTAGGGCGGCCCCGCTCATCGCCGTACCGACAGCCGTGACGATTTTCGACTGGTTATTCACGATGTATCGCGGCCGGGTGCAATTTTCCGTGCCGATGCTGTTTACGCTCGGCTTTATCGTAACGTTTGTCGTTGGCGGCATGACCGGCGTTTTGCTCGCGGTAGCACCGGTCGACATGCACAATACAACCTTCCTGGTGGCGCATTTCCACAACTTGCTGATCCCCGGCGCGCTGTTCGGCTATTTCGCCGGCTACCAGTATTGGTTCCCCAAGGCGTTCGGCTTTCGGCTCGAGGAAAAATGGGGCCGGCGGGCCTTCTGGGCCTGGATCGTCGGCGTCTATCTGGCCTTCATGCCGCTTTATATTCTCGGCTTCATGGGCATGCCGCAGCGCCTCGAGCGCTACTATGACGCCGGCTGGCAGCCGTATCTCATCGTAGCCGAATTCGGCGCCCTCTTCATCCTGTGTGGCATCACCTTCCTCGCCATTCAGCTCGCCGTCAGCATCCGCGACCGCGCCGCGCTTGCAGTCTCGACCGGTGATCCGTGGAACGGCAGGACGCTGGAATGGGCGACCGCCTCGCCGCCGGCGGCCTACAATTTCGCCGTCGTGCCACGCGTGCACGGCATCGATGCATGGTGGGCCATGAAGCAGGCGGGGACGGCGGGCCACAGACCCGCCCGCTTCCACGACATCATCATGCCCGGCGACAGCAGCGCCGGCGTCGTGCTTGGAGCGATGTCGTTCGTGTTCGCCTTTGCGATGGTCTGGCAAATCTGGTGGCTGGCCGCCGTCGGCGGGCTCGGCATGTTCGCTGCGGTGCTGTCGCAGACTTTCCGTGATCATGCCGAGCACCGCATCCCGGCGAGCGAAGTCGAAGCGATCGAGAACCGCCGCACCATGGCCCCCGCAATCGCACCCGGGGCGCCGACGTGACCGACGCCGTCATCACCGCCGGTCCCGGCGAAGAAACCGAAGCCGAAGAAGCCGAACGCGCCATCGACGAAAAGACGTACGGCTTCTGGATCTACCTGATGAGCGACGCGATCATCTTCGCGTTGCTGTTCGCGACCTTTGCGGTGATGTCGCATAACACCGCTGACGGGCCTGGCGGGCACACGTTGTTCCGGCTCCCGCACACCTTTGCGCAAACCATGCTGCTGCTGGCAAGCAGCGCGACCTTCGGTTTCACCAGCGTTGCGATCGCAGCCGGGCAACGCTGGCGCACACTGGCTTGGCTGAGCGTGACGTTCCTGCTCGGACTCGGCTTTGTCGCCATGAAGATTGCGGAATTCTACGGCATGGCCGCCGCCGGCGCCGGCCCGTGGCGCAGCGGTTTTCTATCGGCCTTCTTCACGCTGGTCGGCACCCACGGCACTCACGTCAGCGTCGGCCTGGTCTGGATCGTCCTCTTGGGATGCGAGGTCGCGTTGCGCGGGCTGAACCCATTCGTCGCCTCCCGCCTCTGCCGGCTGGGCCTGTTCTGGCATTTCCTCGATATCGTCTGGATCAGCATCTTCTCTGTCGTTTACCTACCGGGGATTCTCTAGCAATGCCGGCCCCGCCGCAATTGTCTAAAATGCCGACCTCGCCGCACGGCGGGGAAGTCACGATTAAGCCCTACTTGGTCGGCGTCGTTCTAGCGTTGGTGCTGACCGCGATTCCATTCGGCCTCATCGCCGCTCGCACGCTGCGGCCGATACAGATTCTTGTCGTCATCGGCGCTGCGGCGATCACTCAGGTCGTCGTCCACCTGCGGTATTTTCTGCACCTCGACTTGAAACCGTCGTCGCAGAACAAACTGATCGCGCTGTGCTTCGCCGCCGTCGTGCTTCTCATTCTGGTGGGCGGCTCCCTATGGATCATGTTCGACCTCAATTACCGCATGATGTAGGTGGTGGGGAGGTGACGCGACTGTGACGAGTCAAGACCTCGTTCTCTAATACGCTCACAGCCCTCGCATCAATAAAAAGTCCGGGCTTGTCGCAAGCGGCGCGCAAACCAGAGCGTGGCGCCGTTGTAATGGGCGAGTCGCTCGCACGCGGCAGGCCAACGATAACGCCGCTTGGCGCTATTTGGCGATGCAGCTCTCGAAGCCGTCGGTGATCAGCTTGCCCGGCAGGTTGCGGCCGATGAAAATGATCCGGCTGTTGCGCTTCTCATCGGGCTTCCACGGCCGCTGATGATCGCCATCGAGAATCATGTGCACGCCCTGAAAGACGAAGCGCTCCTCGTCGTCCTTGAACGCGAGAATGCCTTTGCAGCGCAGAATGTTTGGTCCCTCCTTCTGCACCAGGTCTTGCACCCACGGAAAGAATTTGTCCGGATCGAGCGGCTTCTCGGTGTGCAGCGCAATCGATTGCATTTCCTCGTCGTGATAGTGCTTGAGTCCGCCATGCGCATGCGCGCGACCATCCTCGTCGCCGTGATGATGCCCATGATCATGATCGTGGTGATGATGATCGTGATTGCCGGTGCCGAGGAAGTCCGGTTCTAGGTCGAGGATACGATCGAGGTCGAAGGCGTTGCGGCCGAGCACCGCGTCGAGCGGAATTTTGGCGCGCTGCGTCTTATGCAACTTGGCATAAGGATTGATGCCGCGAATGCGCGCCTCCACCTCGCTTAACTGCTCGGATGAGACGAGATCGGTTTTGTTGATCAGAATCACGTCGGCAAAGGCGATCTGATTCTTGGCTTCCGGAGCATCCTTGAGCCGCTCGTTGAGCCATTTGGCGTCGGCCACTGTCACCACGGCATCGATCTTGGTTTTGCGACCGACATTCTCGTCCATGAAGAAAGTTTGTGCGACCGGCGCCGGATCGGCGAGCCCCGTGGTCTCAACAATAATCCCGTCGAACTTGCCTTTTTGCCGCATCAGGCCATCGAGAATGCGAATGAGATCGCCGCGCACAGTGCAGCAAATACAGCCATTGTTCATTTCGAAAACTTCCTCGTCGGCCCCGACCACGAGATCGTTATCGATGCCGATTTCGCCGAATTCATTGACGATCACCGCGTATTTCTTGCCGTGCGGCTCGGACAGAATCCGGTTGAGCAAGGTCGTCTTGCCGGCGCCGAGATAGCCGGTCAGCACCGTCACCGGGATCTTTTCAGACGAAGATTGCTCGGCCATTCTTATCTCCTGGCGTTTGGCGGCTTAGCCTCGCGCCGCTTGCCCCTGGCGCCGGAAGCGCAAACGCGCTCGCTCTTGGGCCTCTTCCTGGGCTCTGCTGCAGCGCTCAGAGCGAAATTGATACTGGCGAAACTGCTGTTGGCATCGACAAAGCTTATTTCGAAGCTCCCGGGAGACTATATAGGCAATCGCGGCCGCAGCCAAAACCCCGCCAGGTTTGTACCAAAGCCGTACCAGCATTGCTCACGCTTCAAGATGCCGGCGCGGCAGAACGAGCCAAATCAGGCCGCCGACCGGCCCGAGCATGAGCCGCCAACGGATCCAAAAAATCGCAAGGGCTATGTTATGGCAATGCTCATGAGAGGATCGAGCCAAAGCCATCCTGTTTGGCCAATCTCCACGGCGGTGAATTCTTACGTTTGGTGTGGGACACCGTTGACACTTTGTCTTCATGGAGTACGGGATACCCTATGTATAGGATGGGAGGTAGGATATAGAGGAGGGCGCCAGAGTGTGAAGCTGTGATGCCTACGCTCGCGCAACGTCCCTGCATTCCTTGCCGAGGCGGCGTCGACCCGCTCACGCGCGAACAGTGTGCACCCTATCTCGCCGAGGTTTCCGATTGGGAACTTGACGCGACGGCACGCTGCATCAAGCGCCGCTTCCAATTTCGCGACTATCGCACCGCCTTGGCGTTCGCCAACGCGGTGAGCGCTCTTGCAGAGGAAATCTGGCATCACCCGGAGCTCGCGTTGGGATGGGGCTTTTGCGACGTATCGTTGACCACCCGGAAAATCGGAGGGTTGCACGAGTCAGATTTCGTGATGGCCGCCCGGATCGGTGCATTGGCCTCAGGCCCACTCGATTCCGCCTGGCTGCCGCCACTCCCTCCACCGAAGAGAACGAAACAGTAGCGGGCTAAAGCCTAAGGCAGCCAGCCCGTGCATTCTGGCCGGCGGTGGAACCAGCGTTTCATCTTGAGGCCGTCGCACATGTTTAGCGCGAGCACGGTACAAGAAACGCCGCGCCTTACTTCCGAGCTGCAGCGTGGCCCATGCCGGGTAAGGCGCGGCAAACTGCGCCAGGTGTGAATGAGCGCGAAACACTTTCGCAGCAATCGGTGGGCTGCACCCAAGGCATTTAGATGCAGCCCTTGTTTCACGCCATATCGCTCGCCGTAGTACACGGCCTCATCCTGGCTTCGCTCCGTAAAACTGACACCAGCCGTCAGGACTGATCGGGTCGACCACGATTTTGCAAGAGGCCGGCGTCACAAA
>Ga0193751_1001786_pt1 | contig 13457 bp, 16 predicted proteins | sample L1c2metaG_FD_143050 | JGI IMG/M metagenome (GOLD analysis project Ga0193751, IMG submission 143050) | Soil microbial communities from a riparian zone of the East river system, Colorado, United States - L1c2 | ecosystem: Environmental > Terrestrial > Soil > Riparian zone | place: USA: East River... | reverse complement strand
TTTTTCGGCGCCTTCTTTCTCTTTCTTATTGTTTCCCGCAAATTTGTTTAACATTTCGGTGACGGCCTTTGCTTTGTCGCGCGAAATACGAACGACGGTCTTTTGTTCGTTCATCAAATGGACTACATCGCCAGTAGTCCCATCTACAATCGTAGTGAGCTTTGGTGAAGCGTCGATCCGTGCTTTGTCGCCTTTAATTTTAATCGTGACATTGCTCGCAGGGGCCGTGTCTTCCCCTTTTGCCGCTTGCACCGCCGGTTGCACGGTAGAGGAGTAAACAATCGTGAGGTCGGCGTGGGCAGAAAGAAGAAAAGAAGTGCCCAAAGCAATCGAACAAAACGCGATCTTCATGTCGCAAAACAGCTAGATGGCGCCTGCCAAAATGCAAGAAGACATTCCGCTTGATTGAGCGGCTAATGCGGGTTCGGCTGGTTATGAAAAGGAGGATCCAGCGACGACTTATTACTTGGGCCCACGTCCAAGCGTACCTGATCGAACTCGGCTCCGAAAGCGCGGTTTGATTATGTCGATTTTTGCGCCTTAAGCAGCTTGATGGCATCGCGCAATTCCGCCGCGCGTTCGTAAAGCTCCTTGCCGATGGCGGTTTCCATCTCGCGTTGCATGATCTCCAGCTTGGAAAGCGGACGTTTTGCTTTCACTTCCTCGAGCCATTCGTCAAGAAATGCGATCTCGGAGCTTTTAGATACAAGCTCGGGGAAATTTGAGTGCTGGAAAAATTCCGCAATAGCATCGCGCCCACGCTCAATCTCGGACATGGCTTCGCCAAACTTGCCCTGGGCGAGAAGGATGGATGCCTTGGCCCGTGTGTTCATCATGAGCACGTAGGGACGGAACTGTTGTAAGCTCCAGGAAAGCTCGTCGCGGTCGGTGTGCTCGGTCACGAAGGTGAAAAGATCGAGATTGCGTTGTGTGTCGCGCACTACGCCCGCGAAATCGTTGATCTGAAAGAGACTTAAATAGCGATGATAATACTGGATGCCTTCCTGCTGGAGTTCGGCGCATTCTTCCGGCGTGAGTTCGTAATCTTCGCCTTTCTCTGCCGCGCGAGCCGCCCGTCTCTGGTGGTATTCGAGGAGCGATTCGCAGTTATGCGGACGCTGGCCATCGGGCCGTCCAGTCATTTCCATTTGCAGCACGCCGAGATCGACCCGCAGTTGCAATTTCTCTCGGCCATCGAGCCCGGCGATTTTGCGCACCTTGACGTTGCCATTCTCATGCGGCCAATCCTTCAGGATCGTATTCAAATCCAAACTCATCGTAGCTGGAACATCGGACATTTAACCTTCGCTTGTCAATAATGTCGCGGTCAGCAAGGAAATGAGATTGCCTACTATCAATCGTTCGATTGCCAAAGTTTGGCCTTTCGCGCAAGCTTCACCAAGATGGAGCAGGCGATCGACTCGTTCATCCGCTTCCTCGCGGTCGAGCGCGGTCTTTCGGAAAACTACCAACTCTCCACCCAACGATCGCTCACTGATTTCGCGCAATGGTGCGCTGCGAAAAAAAAGATAGACGACCCGCGCAAGGTGACGCTTGCGCTCATGAGCGAGTATCTGGCCGATCGCAAACGCGCGGGGCTTTCAGCGTCATCGATTAAACTAATCGTGGTCGCACTCAAGATTTTCTTTCGTTTTCTCGCCGGCAAAGGTGGGGTGGATCGCGACCCCGCCGAAGCGCTCGCGCTGCCCCGGATCGAGCGGTATCTGCCCGAAACGCTCAACGAATTGCAGGTTGAGCAATTGTTGGAAAAGATCGACACAAAAGGGCTTCATGGATTACGCGATCGGGCAATGATCGAACTGTTGTATGCGAGCGGGTTGCGCATTTCCGAGCTGGCAAATGCGCGCCTGGAGAATTTCAATTTTGAAGAGCGCATTATGCGTGTGACCGGCAAAGGGAACAAAACACGACTTGTCCCGGTTGGCCGCAAAGCGTGCGAAGCGCTCGCAGCCTATTTGTCCACCGAACGACCAAAACTCGTGAAACGCCGCAGCAGCAGCGAGATTTTTCTTTCCGCGCGCGGGACAAAATTAACAACGGCGCGTATCTGGCAGATTGTGAAAAAACATGCCCGGCGCTCCGGATTGGAGAAAAATATTTACCCGCATCTTCTCCGGCACAGTTTCGCGACGCATCTGCTCGGAAACGGCGCTGACCTGCGCATCATCCAGGAAATGCTCGGGCACGCAGATATTTCCACGACGCAGGTTTACACGCACGTCGATCAACAGCGGCTGAAAGCCGTCCATCGACAATTTCATCCGCGCGCGTAGCCTTCACACCTCTTTTCTCGTGAGACGAATTTTACTCCTCGTAATCGCCGGCGCGATCGCCGCAGTCGCCATCTGGTACGCTTGGCGCATTTCTCAAAAAACTTCGGGCGCGCCCATCAGTGTGCTTCTTCCACGCGAAACGATTTTTCTGGCGCACCTGCCGGACTTCAACCGGACGCGCGATCAATGGCATCATTCCGATCTTTATCTGCTCTCCCGCGAACCAGCCGTGCAGGATTTTCTTCGCAAGCCGCTCTCGAAACTTCCGAAAAAAGATGCGGCTTCTCAAACTCTGCGGGATTTCGAACAGCTCGGTCCAAGAGATGCCTTTTTCGCGTTGACTTCGATCGATAATAACAATCCGAAATTTGCCGGCGGCTTCCGTTTCCAAGGGAGCCCCGAAGACGCGGAGCGAGTGATCGGCAAATGGCGATCGAACCTCTTGGAGAAAAATCCGGCCGCGAAGCGTGAAAAGCTTCAATACGAACATCACGAGATTGAAATGGTCACCGCGACTCCGTTCGCATTGGCGACGGCGTACGATCGCCCATGGTTTTTCGCCGCTACTGATCTGACGGAATTGAAGGCGATCCTCGATCGCGCCGACGGACGCCTTAAAAACTCAAAGGTCGCACTCGACGCGGACGAGGCATACCGCGCGGCGGCGGCTCACATGCCGTCGAGTTACGCAGCGTCTTTTTATCTGCAACCGAAGACGCTTTCCGAGCGAGTTGCTGCGCTCCGCGCCGCGATCCAATCGCCAGTTTCGCCCAATGAACGCACGATGCTGCAGCAAGTGCGCGGTATTTCTGGCGCGACCAGCTTCGAGAACGGGAAAATACACGATCTGCTTTTTCTCGAAATGCCAGAGTTGGAAGAACATGCAAAGATCACTCGGTCTTCCCTCACGCTTGGCACAAAAGACACAGTGTTTTATCTATCGATGCTGCTCAACGTCGGGCAAAAGTTTGAAGCACTAAGTCAAGCCGCGGGCGTCGGGGGCGCAATGCAGAAACTTTTTCAAACTTTCTCCAACAGCGGGATTACAGCCGATGATTGGAAGGCCGCGTTCGGGCTGGAGCTCGGATCATTAGCGGACTGGCCTTCGAGCGCGCACTGGCCGTCCTTACTGCTCACGCTTCCGGTAATAGATGCGACAAAAGCAGGGGAGATCGTCGAGGCCATCACCCGCGGCGAGGAAGATGCGATTTGGACACAGACCGAAAAGGATGGCGTGCGTTATTTTTCGATGCAGTCATCTGCCAGCCTGATCGCAGTCACTCCGACAATTGCTTTGTCAAACCGGACCTTGATCGCCGGTTTCAATCCGGTCTCAGTGGAAGGGGCGATTAGGCGGGGTGGCAGCGCGTCCTCAGAGCTTTCGAATTCGCAAACCTACAAGAATGCCGCAAGATCGGTGCCCAGTCCGAGCAACTTTTTTGCCTATGTCGACACAGCCCTGCTTTATTCCCGGCTCGATGCTTCGCTTCGGCCGATGTTCTTGTTAGCGGCGGCTTTCATGCCGGGGATCACTGATTATGTCAATCTTGGCAAACTTCCAGCGCCCGAAGTTATCACGAAACACCTTAGCCCGATTGTTTCTTCGCAAAGATATGAGCGCGACGGTTATGTCGCTGAATCGGTCGGGCCGCTTACTCTCGACCAGTCGGCGATTGGTCTGGCGATTCTCGGCAGCGTTGGCGCTGCGACGCACCATAAAGCGGGCACCGGCTTAACCGGATGGGGTTCTTCTCCGACGGGTACTTCGCACCCATCTTTAAAGCCGTTGCCCACGGCCAAGCCAGCGCCCACGCCTTAGGAGTGCGTCATTTCGGCACTCCTTTGGCGATTCCAAAAATTGGTCAAGAAAACTGCTGCACTTTGCCAAAAATGTGCTATCCTTTTGGCCCTATGGCTATTCTAAAGAAAAATGCATTTTCCCGCCGAGTCCCAGATTTGGTAACCGAGGAGCTGGTTGCTGTCCTCTCCCGGCGTTCTTCTTTCGAGTTCAAGCAGCTTTTCGATATCGTCCACGAAAATCTGCGGGCACGGAACGCGGCAAGCGGAGGCGAGGAAATGCTGCGGCTGCGGGCTTACGAGAAACTCCAAAATCTCGTCGCACGCGGCGCGGTCAAAAAGAATGGCAAGAAATACAAAGGCCTGCCTTCGGCTTTGGCAAATGCGATCGCGCCGCAGAACGGTCAGATTCCGAGTGCGAGGCTTGTCACGGTAAAGTAGTCTCGACGACACAAAGCTAGCGCATTGGGATTGCGAATGCTGCGCGAATATCTGCCGGTCCTCCTGCAAGTTATCGTAGCGATATTGTTTGCCGGCTCAGCGCTTCTGGTGAGCGTGCTGGTCGGGAAAAGCGGAAGACGCACACGGGCGAAGGATACCGCCTACGAATGCGGCATGCTGCCGCAAGGGAAGCGCCGGCCAGGTTCAGCGTGAAGTTTTATCTCGTAGCGATGCTCTTTATTCTCTTCGATCTCGAGATCGTGTTCATGTACCCGTGGGCAGTGGTTTATAGAGAGTCGATCAAGCAGAGCGGTCTCATCTTTTGGAGCATGTTCAGCTTTATCTCGATATTGATGGTGGGCTATGTTTACGCAGTCAAAAAAGGCGCGCTCGACTGGAAGAGATAATCAGGCTGCTTGACCCCGCAGACTGGGTACGTTGTCCAGCGTGCAGTTTAGATAACTGCCTCCACGGCTACCATTTTGTCATTCCGAGCGGAGTCGAGGAATCTCTTACTGCTTGATAATGTGAGCTGTCTCGACTTCGCGCGACCTGACAAATTGCAGGTGATTGGATTCGCGCTTGCGCGCCCGGCTCGAACCACCTAATAGCTTTAACTTTCATGATTCACCATACCGTCCTTTACAAACTCAAGCCTGAGGTCACTCCCGCCCGTGTCGAGGCAATGATGATGAACACGCGGATGCAGCTCTTGAAAATACCCGAGGTTTTGAGCATCAAATGCGGGAAGCGAGTCGATCCTGAATTGCCATGGCCATTCTTCATCGCGATCGATTTCGAATCGATGGACAAATACGCCATCTTCCGAGAAGACCCGGTCTACGTGAAGTTTATGGAGGAAGTGATCAAGCCGAATACAGACGATGCCTTGACGTTGGATTTCGAGATGGATCCCGGCAAAGACGTGCGATTTTCGTGATTGTCGCCGCCCCGAAAACCTTCGGGACAGTTCTTCTTCGTGGCGTTGCTATTTCTGTGCGCTGCGCGTAATCATCGAGCCGGATGCGACTCGGTTACCTTTATTCGCGCTATCCCGTTATCTCACAAACGTTTTGTGACACGGAGATGCTGGCGTTGGAACGGATTGGCGTCGATCTTGAGATTGGATCGATTTATCCGCCGCTCACCAGTTTGCGTCACGAACATATCTCGCGGTTGCGCGCGCCTGTTCACTACGCGCCACCCCAGAAAATTCTCAGAATCTGGGAAGAAAATGCGAAAACGACTGGCGAATGGCCAGCCGAGCTTGTTAATCGGCACGAGCAAAAATACGGCCGGCAAATAAAGGCCGAGCAGCGAGCGCGCAATGCCCTCTATTTCGCCGAACTTTTCACGCGTAGTGGCGTCGATCATTTTCACGTTCATTTTGCCAACCGCGCAGCGCACACGGCTCTTTTCCTCAAAACAATCTCTGGGATTCCTTTCAGCGTCACCGCGCACGGACAGGATTTCATGAAGGATCTGGGTAATGACGATCTACTGCGCGAAATCTGCGCGGCATCGGAGTTTGTCGCGGCCGAGACCGATTATAGTCGTGACCTGCTTCGCCAGCGTTGTCCCGACTCGGTCGCGAAAATTCACCGCGTTTATAACGGGATCGATTTGGAGCGTTTTCCAATCCCCCGTTTGCCGACGGCCCACTCACAGCCGCGCATCGTCAGTGTCGGCCGGCTCGTTACGTTCAAAGGATTTGAGCAGCTTATTGACGTTTGCGCAGAACTGGGCCGAAGAGGCCTCGATTTCATCTGCGAGATCATCGGGGACGGACCGCTGCGCGAAAATCTCCAGGAAAAGATCGACAAGTTGAGCCTCTCGTCTCGCGTAACTTTGCTCGGCTCTCTCTCGCAAGGCGGAGTTTTCGAGAAGCTGCAAGCAGGCGATATTTTCGCGCTGGCTTCGATTACAGATCGTCAGGGCGCGAGCGACGTTTTTCCAACCGTGATCATGGAGGCGATGTCGGCCGCCCGTCCGGTTGTCTCGACTCGGCTAGCAGGGATTCCCGAATTGGTGGTTCACGAGGAAACAGGGCTCTTGCTGCGGCCGGGCGATACGATGGCTTTGGTCGAGGCGCTCGAACAGCTTATCCGAAATCGTGAATTGCGATTGCGCTACGGCCTTGCCGGGCGCATGCGAATCGAACAACATTTTCGCATTGAGCAAACCATCAGGCCACTCATCGAACTTCTGCAAAGAACTTGCATCGCTCCACCAAAACCTAAAACTGCTCCGGGACTCCGCCAGATTGCGTACCTGATCGATCGCTGGCCCGACAAGAATTTGCCACTCATTGAGCGCGAGCTTGAAGAAATGAATCGGCGCAACATTTCCATCGTGCCATTCGTCTGCGAATTGGATTCGGCAGTCCGTTTGACTCGAGTTATGGAACGAATGACGCCGCGGCTGGAGTTTTTACCCGACGCGATGGTAATTGAGGCAGAATGGCGTGCAAACCCCGCTCTCACGCAAAAATTGGAAGAGCAGCGAGCACAGGAAACCGAGCGCGTGCCGGAGGGGATTTTCCTAAGGCAGGCGCGGTTCGCTCTTGTGTTGCGCCGGTCGCTGCTGGAAAAAAACGTCTCCCATATCCATGCCACGACTTCGCGCGCCCTCGTGTGCGCGCTCATTTTGCAGGAACTTGTCGATGTTACCGTCAGCGCTACGATTGAGCGCCGTCCGGAATTGCCGCAAAAGTGGATCAGGAGCGCACTACGCCGATGTGACGGTGGACGCTTGAGCGATCGCAAAATGCTCCGGAGTTACGATGATTCATTTCTCCGCGATAAAGCGGCATCCCGTTCTCTGCCGCGGAAGGTAGTTGGATTATTTGGGGTGAAGATCGGGATGGATTTGACCGGAGCCGCAAGTTTCTGGCAGGAATGGTCGGAATTGCTGAAGCGCTGGCGTCGCGAGAACACGCCGGGCGAATCCAAAGCAAGCGCATGAACAAAAAGGCCATTCTTCTTGCCGGCGGTGCCGGGACGCGTCTTTTCCCGCTCACCAAGATTGTCTGTAAACAGCTTCTGCCGATTTATGACAAGCCGATGATTTGCTACCCGCTCGCGACATTGATGCTCGGCGGTCTGCGGGAAATTCTAATCATTACCACACCGAAGGATCTCCCGATGCTTCGCGATTATCTTAGCGATGGCGCCAAACTTGGCATTCGGATCGAATATGCCGAGCAACCGAAACCGGAAGGAATCGCCCAGGCTTTCTTGATCGGCGCAAAATTTATCGGCGATTCGGGAGCGTCGCTTATTCTCGGCGACAATATTTTCTACGGGAAACTCGATTTTTATCGGGACGCTCTCGCCATTGACCGCGGAGCCTGCATTTTTGGCTACCAAGTCCGCGACCCGCAGCGTTACGGCGTGGTCGAATTCAACACCGATGGCAAGGCAATCAGTCTCGAGGAAAAACCGAAACAACCCAAGAGTCACTTCGCGGTTCCTGGCCTTTATGTTTATGACGAGCGCGTTGTCGATCTTTGCCGAACATTGCGCCCTTCCGCGCGCGGCGAACTCGAGATCACCGATTTGAATTTGCTCTATCTGAAGGAGAAACAACTGCATGTGAAATTGCTCAGCCGCGGCATGGCCTGGCTCGACACCGGCACGCAGACAAGCTTGCTCGAGGCCGGGAATTACATCGCGACGATCGAACATCGACAGGGGCTAAAAATTGCGTGCCTTGAGGAAGTTGCCCTGCGCATGGGCTTTATCAGTCAATCAGATCTGGCCGGCATTATCGACCGCCTGTCGAAGGGCGAATATCGAGATTATCTGCAGATGGTTTGCGACGAGGGTCCTACCGTTGCTCCAGAACCGGTCGGTTAGAGGCCGCTATTTCGGCTGTTCGCGCAACAGGTGATTCGTGTCAGCGAGCAGTTTTGTGATCGCGTCCGCTTCGGTTGCCTGGTAGTAACCGCGGATTTGACCATGTCGATCCACCAACACCATTCGCGTGCTGTGCACCGGAATCCCGGCTTCGTCGCTACCATCCGCGACCGCGAGTTTGAATCCATTATGAGAAAGATCGTAAATCACGGATTTCGGCCCGGTGAGAAAATCCCAGCGTTTCGGCTCGGCTTGCAACTTCTCCGCGTAACCACGCAACACGTCGGGGGTATCTTTTTCCGGATCGACACTGAACGACACGAGATGCACATCCGTTTTTTCCAGTGGCTTTTGCAATTCACTCATCCGCGTGCTGATCATCGGGCAAGGCCCGGGACAACTCGTGTAAATAAAATCCGCGATCCAGATTTTCCCAGCCAGCTGCACGGAGCCGAACCGCTGCCCCTCCTGGTTCACAAGCTCGAAATTTGTGACGGTGCCGTACGAGGAAACCGTTCGTTGGGCGAGCGCACGGACCTCCACGTGGCGCAGCCAAAGTAAAAGTCCCGCTGTGATTATCGGGATAAGAATCAACGTTGTTTTCCAGACAAACGCGCTCCAGGAGAACTCGCGTTGAATAGGGATTGATGTGGCGTTCATGCTTTGGTCAAAACCAAGGCACCCAACAAAAGCGGGAGGTAAAGGATTGACGCGACGAACAATAAACGGGCGGCTCCCGCGGTGCGCATTTTTAGAAATCGCATTGCCACGGCGATAAAGCACGACCCAAGCACAAGCTCGATCGCAAGGTAAACCAGTGTGACGATTCCGAGGAACGCGGGCAGGCCTGCTATAACCAGGAGCAAAATGCAGAAAAACACACTTTGACTGGCGCTACGCTCACCGCTGCGGTCCTCGCTTGAAATCATGCGGAAGCCCGCGCGCGAATAGTCATCGCGGTACATCCAGGCAATTGCGAAGAAATGCGGGAGCTGCCATAACAGCAGAATTGCGAAAAGGCTCCATGCGCCAGCGTCAATCGTCCCGCTCGCCGCCGCCCAACCGATCATCGGCGGAATCGCACCGGGAATTGCGCCAACTGCAGTGTTCGCGTTGCTGGTGCGTTTTAGCGGGGTGTAACCGAAGATGTAAATGAGGATCGTGACAGCCGCGAGCGCGGCGCTGAGCACGTTGCTGGCAAGCGCGAGATAACCAACGCCAAAAATTGAAAGAGCAACGCCGAGCGTAAGCGCTTCGGCAGGTCGCATGCGGCCGGCTGGAACCGGGCGGGTCCTCGTTCGACGCATCAGCGCGTCGAGCTTGCGCTCCCACCATTGATTTAGTGCAGCTGCTCCGGCCGCCGCCGCCGCCGTTCCAAAGACGACGTGAAATAATGCGGCGTAGCTGATTGGCGATTGCGCTCCGAGATAAAAACCGACCGCCGTGGTGAGCAGCACGAGCAACGTCAATCGAGCCTTGACCAACTCGGCGAAATCAAGCACCCGGCTTCGCGCGGAACCGTCATTCGTCGCGACGGTCGCAGTTTCAATTGCGGCTGTTTTCATGAGAGGCCGGCTTGTGGCACACGCATCTTGCCTGCGTGCTCGGGATTCCCACGCGCGGCAAGCGCGCGCCACCCAGATTGAATTCGCCAGCAAATCGCCGAAATGCTCACCCCAAAACATAGCATGCCCGCCCCGACTGCGACATGCGTGGTTGCGATATCGGCCGCCTTGTTGCTCCAAATTGTCCACGCTCCGAGCGTGAGCTGGCAACCGAGCAAAGCGAGCCACGAGATCGATAACCGCCTAAGTGTAGACACATGGCGCGCATCTCTCCAGGCCCGAAGACAAAATGCAATCACTGCGATCGCGATAAGCAACGCCAGAAACCGGTGCGCCATTTGCAGCCAAATTTGGAAAGCGTCCACGTCCGACAGACCGCGTGCATCTCGCCAGGCATTCATTTTTACCAGCGCACTTGCGCTGCTGTCCGGAATCCACGCATCATTTGCCGTAGGAAAATCCAGAATGGCCAGATCGCGATGTTGGTGGCGCATAGTCGCCCCGAGTGCGAGCTGCACATAAATTGCGATTGTTATTGCAATCGCAATTGCTGTGATCGCTGCAAATCTTCTTTCGTCGGCAACGACATTGGAGAGCGTGCGCCAAAAATGCGTGGTTACGAGCGCAATTAGCACAATCAAACCGAGAAACGCTTGCGCGAGACAGGCGTGGAAAATTCCGATCTCATCTTTCAACATCGTGACACGCAAACCGCCGAGGACACCTTGCAGAATCACCGCGGCAACAGCTATCACTCCGAGATTCCGGACCCATTGCCGATCTTCACTGCGCCAGAGCCAGATCGCGAGGATGATTGTCAAAAATCCAACTGCCGAAGCGATCAAGCGGTGGGTGTGCTCAAAGAAAATCCCGCCGATCCATTTCGAAACGGGAAACAAAAACATGTTGTAGCCGAACGTGGTCGGCCAATCAGGCACAGCAAGGCCGACGCCTTTACTCGTGACCATTCCGCCGCTGCAGATCAGGAACAACGTGGCGACCGCAGTGAACCAAGTGAACCGATTAAGCCAAGTTCTGTAGCGGCGGTCTGTGACCGTCGGATTATTCGAATTCGATCTACCCACGGTCGCAAAGATAACCCGATGAGAACAAAATGCGGCGGGCATAGACTGCCGCTACAAAGGGCAATGTTACCCGCCCGGATTCGGCGAAGCTGCCGGACTGTTTTGCGGCTGCGTGTTTGGATTTTCCGTCTTCGGCGCAGCCGGTGGCGGTGCTGTTCCTTGAGGTGGATTGGCGGGTGCGCTTGGTGGAGGCGCAGCCTGTGTGCCAGCCAGTTCGGCACGCTCCTTGAGCCACGCCTGATAATCCTCTGGCGTGTCGACCACCAACGTGCCCTTCATTCCAGAATGGCCAAGACCGCAAAGCTGACCGCAAATCACTTCGTAAGTTCCCGTCTTAATTGGCTTGAACCACATAGGAATGAGCGAACCGGGGATTGCGTCCGCCGCGATGCGCATGCTCGGCAGGAAGAAGTCGTGGATTACATCTTTGGACGAAAGCTCGATGATGACCGGCCGATCCACCGGCACATGCAACTCACCGAGGGTCACAATGTCGTCTTTGCCAGCAGGATCGTTCGGATCGAGGCCAAGAGGGTTCGAATTGCTAACGAGGTAGACATCGCGCCGGCCAAACTGTCCATCCGGGCCGGGTAAATGAAAATTCCAGCTGAATTGCTGGCCAGCAACGTGAACGAGGATCGCGTCTTTGCCCGGCGGAAACTGGTTCACCCGTTTCGCCCAGAGTGGAATCGCGAAGCCGAGCAACAGAACGGCTTCGATCAAAACCACGCTAAATTCCAGATGCGTGGAGATGCCGCTTTTGACACCCGCGTGATCGGCGACGGGACGACGGCTTTTGCGGAAGCGAATCAAAACGAAAACGAAGAACGCCGACCAGCCGAGAAAGAGCGCGCCCATGAACCAGTGGCAGAACTCGATGATGTGGTCGATTTGGTATCCGTGGGCCGAGGCATTCGGCGGCTGTCCGAGGAATTCATTGATCAGCGCGAGGCTATTCATATTTGCTCAGTTCTTCCTCGGTGATCTCCTGATAAGGCTCGGTCGGCATGCGCCCATGCCGCCAAAGATGAAAACTGAACGCGCCGATTCCACCCAAGACCGACATCACAGCTCCAAAAAGAAACCAGATCGCCACCGCCATGTGCTCGGTCGATTTTCCATCTTTTGCACCGTAGCAAAACGGACATGCCAGCGCTTGCCCAACCGGCGAAAAGATCGATAAGAGCAAGATCGACAAAATTTTCGCTTTCATGTGATGAGGCGAAGCCGCTTCATTTTCCGGTAAAACCAGACGCCGTAAACGACGAGCGCGAGCGCGACGACAAACGAGCAGATTGCACCAGCCAGATAGATCGGCGCGCCTTCCACGAGATCGACCCAGACGCACCATGCTCCGATGCCGAGCGCGAGCAGCGTCGAGAAAATAATGAAAACAATGTGGAAGCCTTTAAGTGACATTTAACGAATGACCGGATAGTCGTACCACGCGAGAAAAATAAGCCAAAAAAGTCCAAGCACAAAGAAACCGGTAAAAACGAGAATGCGATAGATGAGCCGTTTTTCTGCGGCAAGATGCATAAAAATTGCCGCAACTAATCCTGCCTTGAACGTCGCTACCAACATGGCCACGGCGATATTCGCTTTCGGCGCCCCAAAGTTCACGTAGGAAAGCGCGACGGTAATGGCGGTGAACGCGAGCAAAGTGGCGCCGACCATCAAATAACCTCGGACGTGCTTTTGCACGTTGTGCGCGTACTCCTCGTGCTCGCTCGGGTCTTGTGAAATGTCGGGCGGGTTGTTCATGGCTTAGAGCAAATAAAAAAGCGGGAAAACGAAAATCCAGACCAGATCGACAAAGTGCCAGAACAGGCCCGAGACCTCGACGCGGTTGGCGAGATGTTCCGGATTGCGCTGGTAAAGCTTTTTGCTGACCGGCAGCCACATGTAAATGAAGACGAGGACACCGCCGAGCACGTGCATTCCATGTAAACCGGTGATCGTGAAATAACTGGCAAAATATGCGCTGTGCGTCGGCAGAAACATGGTCGCGCGCTCCACGTCTTCCTTCTCAATCTTGGCGATTTTGTCAGTGACCGGCAGCGGGAAAAAGTGCGGCCGGTCCATCGCCGGGTTAGTCGGGTCGGCATTCAGCGGATCGAGGGCGACCTCGTAGTCCTTGATCTTTGGATCGTTGAGCGCCGCGCGATTATGCAAATGCCCGGTGATTTCCAGCCGCGGCGGCAGACCCTTCTCGGCAGCATGTTTGTTGCCGAGATACTGCTCGTACTTCGGAAGCGCGTCTGGCTTAATATAGGCGCCAAAATGGTCGAACTTCTGCGGCCACTCGTAGACGAGTTTGACCGTTAAGAAGATTACGCCGCAAAGGATGGTGGCCAGCATGTACCACCAGTAGGCGCGGTAGCGACGCATCTTCAGCGCGGCCCACGCGAGTACCAC